>ENA-UALA01001219-UALA01001219.1-human-gut-metagenome-genome-assembly--contig:-NODE-1219-length-9241-cov-3.454823_pt1 | contig 9241 bp, 10 predicted proteins | sample MGYA00243696_ERZ654460 | MGnify/ENA primary metagenome ERZ654460 (study PRJEB26926, sample SAMN06164725) | human gut metagenome | biome: ENVO:00009003; feature: ENVO:2100002; material: ENVO:00002003... | reverse complement strand
GGCAGCGTCAGATGTGTATAAGAGACAGCGTAAGCCCTGCGGAATCCTGTCCTGCCTGTGTATACTTACTGCCGGTCTCCTCCGGAGAATATCCTGACGGCTTCTCCACATCCATATACTCCAGTTCCATCAGGAACGCCACGATATTGCCATCTCTTTTGTTCATGACGGTAGGGGTAAACAGCTTATCATACAGACCAAAGCTTCTCACAAAGCTCTCACTCTGTATCATACCGGTATAACCGTAGATCAATACAATGCTAAGCAGTATGAGTGCCGCTCTTTTTGCCACTCTCGCCGGAGCCTTCATATGAAAACGGCTCTCGATCAACAGCAATATCAGGAATCCTATAATGACCAGCACCGTGCTGCCCTTCAGTGTATAGTTAAAATTCCCTGCCACACTGGCAGCCGTACCGATGGAATAAATATCCCAGGGCATAATAGGTGCTGACCGGAAATTCAACACATAATAATTCGCCAGACCCGCCGCCATGAAAAATGCTGTCTGCAGCATCAGAGCTGCCCGGACATATTTAACGATTCCGAATAACAGAAGCGCAGTCAGTACATAAAACGCCATGTTCAATATCTGTGTCTTGAAATGCATTGTTGTGAAAGGATTGTGGGTATACAGTTCAAACAGATAAAATGTCACCAGCGGACATACCGCAAGTGCTATGCAGGAAGGAAGTTTCTCTCTGGTGATTCCTATTTTCCGAACGCAGTGACGCAAAAAGCCTGCAATGGCAGCTGCGACACTTCGTATTGATTTTTTCTGTAAATAATCCATCGCTTAACTCTCCTTACGATTCTGAAGAGATTTTATCGCAATGACAGAAAAATAACAATTTCCGAATTGCACACATTTGCTAACATTACAGGCTTATTTTTGTTACTTTTTACATATGTTTTACGTATTACTACTTGACTTCGTATTTTCCGGCTTCTTTCAGGCGCAGCATTGCTCTCGCCATGGATGCCTGGGATACATGATACTCCTGGATACTCTGCTTCTGACGCAGCTGTTCCTTCGCACGCTCCAGGGCAGCCTCCGCACGGACTCTGTCGATATCCTCCGGGCGTTCTGCCGTATCCACCAGCATGATCACACGGTTATGAGAAATATAGACAAACCCCACACCTACTACAACCTTGGTCCAGTCGTCATCCTCTTTTTCCTTAAACCGTACCTCGCCTTCCTTCGTGGCAATGACCATATCCTCATGATGGGACATGATGGCCTGCTCGCCGTCCAGAGCCGGTACGATAATGATGCCGCATTTTCCGTCGAAAAATACTTTATCACTGGCAATGACCTTCAAACTAAAGGTGTTCATATGCACACCGCCTTTCCTTACTGTGCCATGAGCTTCTTAGCCTTTTCCACTGCCTCATCAATGGTACCTACATTGAAGAATGCAGCTTCCGGATACTCATCCATCTCACCGTCGATGATCGCACGGAATCCGCGGATAGTCTCCTTCACAGGCACATACTTGCCGGGTACACCGGTGAAGTTCTCTGCCACATGGAAGGGCTGGGACAGGAAACGCTGAATCTTACGGGCACGATATACGGTTACCTTATCCTCATCGGACAGTTCCTCCATACCCAGGATGGCGATAATATCCTGCAGTTCCTTGTACTTCTGCAGCATTGCCTGCACCTGGCGTGCAGTCTCATAATGCTCCTTACCTACCACATCCTCTTCCAGGATACGGGAAGTGGATTCCAGGGGATCCACTGCGGGGTAAATACCCTGTTCCACGATCTTACGGGACAGAACGGTGGTGGCATCCAGATGAGCGAATGTAGTTGCGGGTGCAGGGTCTGTCAGGTCATCCGCAGGCACATAGACAGCCTGTACGGAAGTAACACTACCCTTATTCGTAGAAGCAATTCGCTCCTGCAATTCACCGACTTCGGTAGCCAGAGTGGGCTGATATCCTACTGCGGAAGGCATACGGCCTAACAGTGCGGATACCTCACTACCTGCCTGCACAAAACGGAAGATGTTATCAATGAACAGCAACACATTCTGGTGCTCTTCATCACGGAAATACTCTGCCATGGTCAGTCCTGTCTCGGCGACACGCATACGTGCTCCGGGGGGCTCATTCATCTGACCGAAGACTAGCGCGGTCTTCTCTAATACTCCGGACTCCTTCATCTCACTCCACAGATCATTACCCTCACGGGAACGCTCGCCGACACCGGTGAAAATAGAATAGCCACCGTGCTCCGTAGCAATATTTCGGATCAGCTCCTGGATCAGCACAGTCTTGCCGACACCGGCACCACCGAACAGACCGATCTTACCACCCTTTGCATAGGGTGCCAGCAGATCGATAACTTTAATACCGGTCTCCAGCATCTCTACGACCGGGCTCTGCTCTTCGAAGGAAGGCGGATCTCTGTGGATGACCCAATGCTCCTCTCCTTCCAGGGATTCTCCACCGTCGATGGTCTCTCCCAATACGTTGAACAATCTACCTAGTGTCTTATTACCTACCGGCACCTGAATTCCTTTTCCGGTAGCAATGACATCCATATCCTTGCAAAGTCCTTCACTGGCACCCAGCATGATGCAGCGAACGGTATTGTTGCCAATATGCTGTGCCACTTCCATGACCAGACGCTTGCCTTCACTGTATACTTCCAGGGCATCCTTGATAAAGGGAAGATCATTGTTCTCGAACTCTACGTCTACAACAGGTCCCATGACCTGGACGATCTTACCATGATTTTTTTCACTTACGTTACTCAATTGCTCAGGACCTCCTTTCTTGCCTTTTTCTTCTTTTTCTGAGCCTTGGCACCGGCAATGACCTCAGTGATCTCCTGTGTGATCATAGCCTGACGTACCCGGTTGTACTGAATGGACAGATCATGGATCATGGCGGATGCATTTTTATTTGCAGCCTCCATGGCCATCATTCTGGCGTTCTGTTCACTGCAGAACGATTCTACCAATGCGCCGTATACATATCCCATGACAAAATCGGGAACAATGTTATCAAGCACCGCCTTCGGGGACGGTGTCATGACAAGCGGCTCCTGATACATACTCAGATCCTGTCCGTCTTTGGTAATAAACCGTTCTTTTATGATAGGTAACAGACGCATCATCTGCGGTTCGGTTGTCACGCTGTTTACCATATTGGTATAAATAATATATACCTCATCCAGCTGCTCTGCCTGAAACTGCTCCAGGATCGTCTCCGTAATGATCCGGGCACGATGCAGGGTCGGGTTCTGTGCAGTATAATGAAACTGCTCTGCCACCTCGATGCCTCTGTGTCCGAAATACTGACGTCCCAGCTCACCCACGACAAACAGCTTATATTTTCCTGTCTGTCCGGCTTTCTGCATCTGCTCTTCCGCCATCTTCAGTACATTATGGTTATAGGCTCCGGCCAGTCCCTTATCTGCGGTGACTACTACCAGTCCCGTAGTCTTCTCCTCGGCCGGTTTGTCCTTACGCTCATCGAAGTACTTATTGTCGATCTCCGGTAAGTGACGGACGATTCTGCTGACCATAGTCTGCAGAGTATAGAAGTAAGGCTCCGTCTCTTCCAGATTCTTCTTGGCTTTCCGAAGCTTTGTGGAAGAGATCATATACATGGCATTGGTGATCTTCATAGTATCCTGAATGCTTTTCATACGACTTTGTATTTCTCGCGTATTTGCCATGTTAACCTCCTATATTACTATCACTGTTTGCAAATATTATTTTTGCAAAAATTCCTTTTTAAATTCCTCAGCTGCATCGCAGATCTGCTTATTCAGCTCGTCATCCAGTGCCTTGGTGGTCTCTAACTGACGAACGATGTCACTGTGCTGCTCCTTCATGTAACTTAAGAACTGCATCTGGAAATCCTTCACATGATCTACAGGCACGTCCAGCATTACTCTGCCGTTGGCTGCACACAGGGTCATAACCTGTTCTGCCATGCTTAAAGGTCTGCACAGAGGCTGCTTTAACAGCTCCATCAATACATGACCGTGCTGTAACTGCTCCTTGGTGGCATTGTCCAGATCGGATGCAAACTGTGTGAACACTTCCATCTCACGGAACTGTGCCAGGTCGATACGGATACTTCCGGCTGCCTTCTTCATTGCCTTGGTCTGTGCGGCACCGCCGACACGGGATACAGACAGACCGACATTGACTGCAGGTCTCATGCCGGAGAAAAACAGATCACTCTCCAGGAAGATCTGACCATCGGTAATGGAGATAACGTTGGTCGGAATGTATGCGGATACATCGCCTGCCTGGGTCTCAATGATCGGCAGTGCGGTGATGGAGCCGCCGCCCTTATCTGCACTCAGTCTTGCGGAACGCTCCAGCAGTCTGGAATGCAGATAGAATACATCTCCGGGATATGCCTCACGTCCGGGAGAACGTTCCAGCAGCAGGGACAGTGCACGATAAGCTACCGCATGCTTGGACAGATCATCATATACGATGAGAACATCCTTGCCCTGATACATGAAATACTCAGCCAGTGCCGTACCGGAATAAGGTGCGATGTACTGCAGGGGTGCAGGATCGCTGGCGGTTGCGGATACGATAATAGTGTAATCCATGGCATCGTTCTTCTTCAGGGTTCCTACCAGCTTTGCAATGGTGGATGCCTTCTGACCGATGGCTACATAGATACATACCACATCCTTACCCTTCTGGTTCAGGATGGCGTCGATGGCGATGGAGGTCTTACCGGTCTGACGGTCACCGATGATCAGCTCACGCTGTCCACGACCGATGGGGAACATGGAATCGATTGCCAGAATACCGGTCTCCATAGGTACACCTACGGACTGTCTGTCCACGATGGAAGGAGCAGGCTGCTCGATGGGACGATACCCCTCTTCCTTAATGGGACCTGCGCCATCGATGGGTGCTCCCAGAGCATCCACGATCCTGCCCTTGAATCCGTCACCTACGGGGATACCGGCTCTCTTGCCGGTACGAACGACTCTGGTACCCTCACGGATCTCGGTATCATGACCGAACAGGATACATCCGATCTCATCCCTGCGGACATCCTGTACCATTCCCTTGACACCGGAATCAAAGATAACGATCTCACCGTACTCAGCATGGTCGATACCATTGACATTGGCGATACCGTCACCTACCCAGCTGACGGAACCGATCTCATGCTCCTGTGCCTGCAGGTGGAAATCTTCGATCTCACCCTTCAGGATAGAGATGATCCCCTGCTCGCTGGCAGTCTTACCTACCTGGGAAAGCTTGTCTGCGAACTGCTTCATACGTCCATTGGTACTCCAGTCATAGACTTCGTTACCGGCACGGATGATGAAACCGCCGCCCAAAGCCGGGTCTTCCTTCGTCTCGAAGACCATATCGTCTCTGTGATATTTCTTCTGTACAAAATCACGGATATTCTGTAACTGCTCCTCTGTCGGTGCTGTCACATAGGACAGGGTCACAACGAACTCACCCTTTTTCTCGGGAGAGAGTTCTCTATACGCAGTGCAGATATCATCCCACAGATAGATATCTCCGTTATCACACAGGACCTTCAGGAAATCTCTGATCTGTAAGGGAAATACTTTTTCTATTACATTGTGCTTGGCAGACAGTGACACAGCAGGTGATTCGAAATCCAGCTTCACCTGCGGTACGGCTTTGAAGATATCGCCTGTCTGACCTACAATGTCTCCGGGGATATTCAGTTCACGCAATCTTTTTGCGTATTCTAAAGCTGTACTAATCAATCTCTTCACCTGTCTTTGCTATAAATTGGTTGTAAAGTTCTCTGTCTGAATCTGCATTCTGTTTGGCTGCCACCAGCTTTGCAGTAGCTTCCACTACCAGACCGGCGATCTGCTCCTGTGCCTGCTGGATACGTTTCTGCTCTTCCAGCGCGGCATTTTTATCGGCATTGTCCAGGATCTTTTTTGCTTCGGTCTGGGCATCTGCCACGATACGGTCATACTCGTTGCTGGCCTTGCCTCTTGCCTCGTTCAGGATGCCTTCCTTTTCTGCCTGGACACCGCTTAAGGATGCCTCGTACTTAGTCTTGAGTTCCTCGGCACTGTCCTGTGCAGCTTTTGCATCTGCATATTGCTTATCGATCTCTGCCTGTCTTGCATCCAGGATCTTGTGGATGGGTTTGATCAGGAAGATCTTCACAATGGCAAATATGATCAACAGATTCAGGATGGTCCATACAATATTAATATCTAATCTCAGCATGTGCTTTCATCCTTTCTTACGTCGTTATACCGTTCCTTATGCCATGAATAAGATAATTAAGATACCGATAACGAATCCGTAAATAGCGGTTGCCTCTGCCAGCGCACCACCTAACAGTAAGATCTTGGTGATCTTGCTCTCTGCTTCCGGCTGTCTTGCCACAGCCTCTGCTGCCTTACTTGTTGCGATACCGATACCGATACCTGCTCCGATACATGCCAGTGCTGCAATACCTGCTCCAATAGCTATCATAATGAATCCTCCTAGTTTTAAAAAAAGTGTTGTTAGTGAATAGTTACTTATTCAATGGCTTCCTTAATGTACATAGATGTCAGGAATACGAATACATACGCCTGGATCAGTCCATCAAAAATATCAAAGTAAAAGCTGAAGGGTACCGGCAATGCTACCGGAACCAGAAGCTTCAGCAGCTCCATGATAACGAATGCTCCCAAAACGTTACCAAACAATCGCATACACAAAGACAGGGGCTTGATGAACACCTCTAGGATATTGATGGGTGTTACGATCGCGATAGGCTCGGTGAAGCTCTTGATCCATCCGCCCACGCCTTTTTTGCGGATGCCTGCTGCTTCCACCAGGATGATACTCATCAGTGCCAGTGCCGCTGTTACGTTCAGATCCTTGGTAGGGGGCTTCATGCCGAACAATCCGATGATATTGGATATGCCCAGGTATAACAGTACACTTACCAGATACGGTACATACCGTTTCCCTTCCTCTCCGATCATTCCCGTAACAATGCCTTCCAGCTTCGTCACGATCGTCTCTGCCACCAGCTGTCGTCTGCTGGCATTGTGTACTTTGAGGTTGCTTGTAAGGATAATCGACAAGATCAGAATGACTGCCATGACTACCCATGTGATCACTACCGATTCCGCAATATCCAGCTGTACTCCGCCGATCAGTGGAATACCTGCCGGAAGCTTGATCGAAAACGCCGTATCACAGTTCAGTTCTTTGAGCAGTTCTGATGCCAATTCCTCCATAATACCACTTCCTTTCCGTAAACATCCCTGAAGGAGTTTCCACTCCCTCATGGTCGTTGCTATTTTACTCCTATTTATAAAAAAGCGTAAGATACATTTTTGCTAATTTGTTCCATGCAAAAATGAAAAGTTATGGCATATATTAACTATAAAAAAATGAGGTATCAGAAAATTATATGACAAAATTAGTCATTTTGGGGCGCAAGTCCAAAACAGGAAATTATGAAGCCTTTTTCCGTGCACTTCCCGCGCAGATCGTGACTACTCTGGTTCCCGGAGAGGTCATTTCCTGCGACGCTCTGATCCTGCCGGGCGGCGGAGATATCACTCCTGCTTTTTTCGGTGAAAAAAACAAAGGTTCCCGCACTGTTGACACCGAACTGGACATCCTGCAATTCCAGGCTCTCGACATAGCGATTGCCGCCGGAATCCCCGTGATCGGTATCTGTAAAGGGATGCAGGTGATCAATGTTGCCTTCGGCGGTACGATCACACAGGATATGCCCGAAGACTGCCTGCACAGTTCCCCTTCCGGCGATGTGTTTCATGATACTATTATGGTAGATGATTCCCGTCTTTTCAAGTATTTTCCTGCCAAAATGCGCGTCAACAGTGCCCACCACCAACGGATCGGCCGCTTAGGTCAGCATCTTAAGCTCATCCAGGTCTGCCCTGACGATGGCTGCCCCGAAGCTTTGGAGCATGACGAGCTGCCGATCCTTGGGTTACAGTGGCATCCGGAGAGGCTGCCGGATCCGGCCGGACTTCCTCTGCTTTCCCTGCTCGCTTCGTATTTTTAAATCTGTGTCGTGTTTTTTTGGTGGCGGTCAGTTCTTCCTTCACCTTGCACCTGGCTATCTCAAACAGCGAACGAATAATCCCACGCAGCATCTCGGCTGTCTGATCGTCCACTTCCTTCAATGCGGTAACTACCGCATTCATACTCTTTTTCCAATCTGCGGTAAAGGTGATCAGATCGTCCGCCTGTGATGCGGAGATCACCTGATAAAGTGTGTCTACAAAGGTACGGACCTGCTCCTCGTTCAGGGACAGGATCCATTCATTCAGAGCCTCGTTCATGATCTTCTGGCTCTCATAGATATCGCCTACATCCACGAAATGATCATCCTTCACCAGCCAGGAGAAAGGATCATGCTGCAGCAGACCGTGGTTTTTACTCTCCACTACGCGATAATGAATATCCCGCTCGAAGATCATCCCGATCATAGAAGAATGCGGAAGCAGCTTTACCACTTTGTCTTCTATCGCATTGTAATGACATTCCTTCAGCACCTCCGGCCGGAATCCCGGTCCGTCCAGACTGTATATCTTCTGGATCCGCTTCCGCACAAAGGGCGCACATTTCATGGCACTGTACACCGCCAGGTTGCCGCCCTTGGAATGTCCTCCGATGTAAAAGGGCTGATGCAGCCATCCGGTGACCATATTTACATATTTGACACTGTATTCCTGCCCCGGTACCGGATTCAGGAATGCCATATTAAAGTCTTCCTTCCACCCCACAATAGTCTCATCCGTGCCGCGGAATGCCAAAAACAGCGTTCCGTCATCCAGGATAAAGGTAATCGCAGAGAACTGGGTCTCCCACTCCTTTTCCACCAGGTTAATATAACAATTCAGCTTCATATTCCGGAAGCGTCTGCCGCTAAGCAGCCCTTCAAACAGTGCCCGGTTCTCCTTTTCAAAACGCACATCTCCGAACAGCTGCTCCACATCCGGCCGTTTGGCGATCTCCTGCAGCGTCACAGAAGGACCGTTGTGACGTACGTCACTGACCATTCCGTCGAACTTCAGATAAGAAAGCTGGCATAAGGCCAGACTGTCCACATCATTCAGAGGTTTTTCCCGAAAAGAAATGTCTCCGTATTTTTGCAAATATTCTATTACCGTTCCTGCCATATGCCGCTCCTTTCCGCGAGGAACTTTCCTTGCGTATTTCGCCGGATTGTGTTACGTTCTATATAATCTGTCTCTTATACAC
>ENA-UALA01001204-UALA01001204.1-human-gut-metagenome-genome-assembly--contig:-NODE-1204-length-9324-cov-9.172618_pt1 | contig 9324 bp, 9 predicted proteins | sample MGYA00243696_ERZ654460 | MGnify/ENA primary metagenome ERZ654460 (study PRJEB26926, sample SAMN06164725) | human gut metagenome | biome: ENVO:00009003; feature: ENVO:2100002; material: ENVO:00002003... | reverse complement strand
ACCGGTAACACTCAGCATAACCCCTCCAGTTTCTCTACCATACGAACCAAATCCGAGTAGCTTAAATTCTTTTGGGACAAATGCAAGCCATTGCTGATACGAATGTCAACCCAAATACGAACTGGGGTATCAGTTCTACTTTGTGATACTGATTGAAATTGATCACTAGTCTTAGTTTTTTCCTCATGACCTATTTCAAGAGCACCATTAATCTGGACTTCAACTATTTTTTTCTGGGTATCCTTAAACCATTTTTGAAAGATTGTTATAAGGAACTTTGTTCTTAAAGCAAAACGATTGGAGAGATTCTCCATGAGGCAAAGCCTCGGTCTGGTATTGAAAGTAAAACCTTTCAAGATCTTCATTGCTATACATAAATCCTAAATTTTTTGTTTGCAGCGAAGATGGAGTTTTCAATCAATAGCCATTTTTTGAGAGCTTACTCATTTTGGGGGACGCTTATTGGAAATTACAATCTTCCATCAACTAATTTCTTATCTAGTATACCTTTTACGTCATATACTACACCTTGTTGCTGATCCTTCAAGAATTCACGTATGTTGATGCGAAGAAATTCATTGTGAGCAACGCTTAAAATAACTGTATCAAATTTGTTTTTCAAATTTTCTAAATTCTGTTTGCATAGCTTAATACCATATGTACATTGTGTTTTTTCAACATCTGCCCAAGGGTCAAATATTGTGATATTTTTTGTGTATGGTAATAAAGTATGGTATATATCTATTATTTTTGTATTTCTAATGTCAGGGCAATTTTCTTTGAAAGTAATGCCTAGGATAAGTATGTTGGCATCTTTAATTAGCAGTCCTTTTAAATTCATGAATTTTATTACTTCATTCGCAATGTAAGCTCCCATACCATCATTCAAGCGGCGAGCTGCAAACATTATGCGTGGTAATACACCATATACTTGTGCTTTTTGAATCAAATAGTAAGGGTCTACACTGATACAGTGTCCACCTACTAAACCAGGTTTTAATTTAATAAAATTCCATTTACTGGAGGCTGCTTCAATCACTTCATTGGTGTCGATACCCATGGCATTGAATATTTTTGCCAATTCATTCATGAATGCAATGTTGACATCACGCTGTGAATTTTCAATGATTTTTGAAGCTTCAGCTACTTTGATCGAAGGTGCTTTATGTGTACCATTGGTTAATACTGAATTGTATATATTATCTATAATATCGGCAATTTTTGGAGTAGAGCCAGAAGTAACTTTTTTAATTTTTTCTACAGTGTGTAGTTTATCGCCAGGATTTATTCGCTCAGGACTGTATCCTGCATAAAAGTCTTTATTGAAAGTTAAACCTGATACTTTTTCAACTACAGGTAGACATTCCTCTTCCGTAACACCGGGATAAACTGTTGACTCGTATACGACAATATCTCCTTTACTAATAACTTTTCCTACAGTTTCACTTGCTTTCCATAGGGGGGGTAAATCTGGACGGTTATTTTCATCAACAGGCGTGGGCACGGCAACTACATAAAAATTGCAATTACGAATATCCTCCAAAGAACTTGTGCAGTAGAATCCTGATGACAAAGCAGATTGTAATAATTCATCACTAACTTCTAAAGTTGCGTCATGTCCTTCATTTAATTCATTTACTCGGTGTTGGTTCATGTCAAAACCGATAGTGCTATACTTCGTTGAAAAAAGTCTTGCGAGTGGTAGACCAACATAGCCTAAACCAATCACACAAATTTTGATATCTTTCATTGTTTAAAAAATTATATATATTTAAATTTTACAATATACTAATTGCATTATTAGCCATATTTTCAGATGTTGCTGTTTGTCTAATTAATTCTTTAGCTTGTTTTCCCATCTCTATGATATTTTTATCACTAATTTCAGATAAAATTTGGGCTGCTTCTTTTACAGATGAAAAGAGTAGTCCTGTTTCGTATGGATGAATATAATCATATTCAACACCTTGTTTCGTTTCCTTTGTTCTAGTAAAGGTACAGACAGGTTTCCCATACGCCATTGCTTCCACTATTGATAGCCCCATCCATGCTGGTTGATAATAAATATCTGCCATTTCAAAAAGGTCATGTTTTATATTTACATCATATACTGCTCCAAAATCGTGTACATTAGTATATTTTGTAAAATCAGGTTTCATGGGATCATCACCTATAATAATAAAACCGATTTTTTGATTATCAACGCTTTGTATAGTTTGTTCTAATAAATCTGTTCGGCGTAGATGTGTACTGAAGCGAGCACAATATATGAGCAAACGTTGCTCTTTTATTCCATATTTTATTTTAAGTTCTTCTTTGCTCTGCGATGATTGGTAGTTAATGATATCCTTTACTCCTGCAATTGTATTACCCAATGCAACAATGGGTTTTTTGGGAAAAATTGTTTTCCAGAGGTTGGTTTCTTTGGGCATATATATCCATGCTGCGTCTGCCATCATCATCATCCATTTTAGTAAAGGGTGTGGCTTTTTCTCTTCTTTAATGTACCGTTTGATAGAAATTCCTTGTCCCCAAAGAATAATGCGTTTTTTGTGGATAAATTTAGTTAGAAGTAATATCCATGTTGTAAAGTGCGCAAAGTGAAGCATTAATACTAATGTGTCATATTTTTTATTGAGCAATGTTAAGGGATTATAGAAGACAATCCCTTTTAATTTGAAGTTAGGAATATATTTAACTAATTTTTCATTTTGGATAAATCCTCTTTTACTCACTTCTTTTATAGAATTGTATACATATAAATCACACAATTTAACTTTTTCTTTTAAAAGTTTGTTGAATTCTTCGCGGTAATGCGGTACTTCTGGCTGTAAAATAGCCATACTCACAGGTTTTCTTATTTTTTGCATATATAAATCTGTCTAGTTCCTTCATGTATACTATCAAACGCCACCATCTTTCCATTAGCATCCCAACGAGGATGTAGATCGCAATGTAAGCCTGAACGTGTAAAACTGAATAAAGAAGGTGAAAAGAATTTCATTATCTCTGGGTCCACACCTTGAGAAAATTGTATAAAATTATTTGTAACAGGCTGCTCATCAGACATCCTAAATGTTCCTAAATTCGTGCGTTCATTTTTGTCGAAATCATAAAAGAATAATGTACGACAGCGTGTCAACTTATCTGGATAATTATCGCAAATAGCAATATTTCGGTCTGTTGGGCAACACATGGGATGACCATCCTCTGTAATAATTCCAAGGGCAAAAGGTTTGATATCTTTAATATCTTTATCCATGCACATTAGAAAACTCAGAGACATACCTTTTGAACGTTTTAATACCTTTCTTGCCAAATTTTTAGCTACTCCCATAAATGGTTTGATGAACGGATTTGAAAATAGAGGATTGCTTCGCATAGCATCTATATTTCCTCCTGCACGTCCCCATATAAAAATTGAGTTATCATTTCTCCAATCGAAATGACTTAGGAAGCCTACAGCTAAGCATCTTAAATCTTTACCGTCTACACCTATTGTCATAAGTCTTGTGCGTAAACCTCCATCGGAAAGAAAAGATCTATGTAAGAAAGCAATACGTTTTCCGTTTGGACTCAAAACTAGATGAGTAACATAATGATGAAATCCATTGTGTGCAGATGTGGCAGCATCACATTTACTTATATCTTGAATGCTTACCAATAGTTTTGTTGTATTATTTTCAATATCTGTCACATATATGCCATCCTTTTCAGGTATTTCTTCATTGCGATATGGATCGTCAATACCTATATATCCATAACCACCCAACCTGTGGAGACGAGCATAATTTATGCCAAAACATTTCTTTTTGTCTGCGCTTAAAATATGGCAGGTAGAATCTATTGTTTTTACTTTTTTCCCACTTTCCACATTGTAAATGTCTGCTCCCCAATGATCGTCAACTCTATTGTTGACAATAAAATGTGTATTGTCTATCCACTGCTGGCGTGCTCCTTGAGGATAATTCATCGCACATGTTTCACCAAGTCTGACAAATTCTTGTTTCTCCCATAATACATATCCCACACCAAACTGTTCGTTGGGTAATGGAGGCCTATTAATAACATCTGCTTCTAAAGAAAGTAATTTTTCACCAGTTTGGTTAAATGCAACCAAATCATGAAATCCAAAGAGGTGATGTTTGGGGCCATTAGTAGCTCTGATTATTTGTTCCATAATAAAATTATTTCCATGTTAACTTTATCCAATTGTCTAATTCTTGTGCTCGAACATTCCAAGAATGTTTTTCTGCATGTGCATCAGCTATATATTTATTGCTTTCTATGATCTTTTTCATTTGTGTAGCCATATCTTTTGCATTACCGGAAGTATAATAAAATCCTTTGTCCTGAAGTATTTCATATGGTTCACCTATCTTACATGTGATAATTGGTTTTTTATAAGGTAGATACAAATACATTTTGCTTGGGCAACGTGCCCAATCCTGAATTGTATCATTCATTGGAGATATGAATGCAGATGCAACGCTAAAGTATTGAGAAATATCCTCTTCGTCTACAAAACCAGGCATCTCTATTATATCACTTAAATAATTTTCAGATACATATGTTTTTGCATCTTTATAATGACGACCTTTGCCCAGTATCAGTACATTAAAAGGACGGGTTTGATCTTTGAGTTGCTTAACTGCGTCAATAATAGTAAAGACCCCATAATTTCTAGTAACAGTCCCTAAAAATACTAATGTTGGTTGGGATAAATATTTTTTAAACTTATCTTTAATGTTTTCTTTTTCTATTACTTTAACCACATTGGTATTAAAGGCATAAGGATAATAAAGCATAGGTATTTTTCCCTTAAATACTTTTTTAGATCGTCTTCTGTAAATATTTTGAAGATATCTACTAGCATTTAGCAATCCATCACTATATATTATGGAATAATACTCATAAATATAACAAAAAAGTTTGCGTAATCCTTTCATGTCCGGTATGCCCGATTGGAGTTCGGAATGTTCAACTATTTTCTTACATTTATGCTTTATTCCAACAATATTGCGTGTAACAAATGCACATATATACAAAAAGTCTGGATTAATTTCTTTTATTAAGTCGTCTTTTTTCTTACGTTCTTGTGTCATCGAACATTTATTAAAAAAATAGAGATTAATGCGAGAGTCACATTCCATCATTGTTCTATGTTTGTTTTCTTCGCAATTTTCCATAATAATGGAAACTTCCCATCCTAAATCAGCCAAGGGATTTGCTAGTCCCAGTGCTCTTTTTGCTGTTGCAATATTCTTTATATCACCGGTTGTGATGAAACAAATTTTCATAATAATATTATTTAAATTAAGACATTTATAAAATCATTGTATCTAAATGTTGCAATGATTATGATGACTTAGATATTACCCTGTTGTTTATGATTCTGTTATAGCTATTTTCTATATTAATTCTTTTTTTTATTCTCAATGCACTTCTTGATGAAATTATTAGAAATGCCATATATGCAGGAAGATATTTGAAATGAGGTAGAGGGGAGAATAACAAATGCCATGTTATGTTCATTAGGCAAAAAATTCTATATAACTGATACCTATCATTGCACATCAATGAATAAAAAGTATATTTTGCTGATTTATACCATAAAAGGAAAATACATATCAACGCTCCAATACCAAATGCACACGCAAAGTAGAACAATACACTATGACCAGGTATGTTTTTATAATGATTGATAATTTTCTCATAATGTTTATCATCTCCACCTCTCATGTTGAATAGCATTTTGGCATATTTATGATCAACATCTGTTGCCATATATCCCCATCCAACCAACGGACTATCCATAAAAGCATAAAATGGAATTAAAGAATCAGTTCTTCCCATTTTTAGTATCTCTATTGGATTATAAGGATTTGAACTTTTTAGTAATTGTTCTGTATTTCCTGCTTTTATATTTCCTGTCATTACCATTGGTACATAGACACATTCATAAAGTAGTAAGATGCATGTGAAGATAGTCAGTAGTCTTTTCTTTAGTTGAGGAATGCGGATTTTATTATTTGATATATATATGTAAATGCCACCTGCTATAAATAATGTTAGACCTCCACTTCTAGCTCCCATCACTATAAACAATGCTCCTAAATAAGTCATTGTTAACGCTATCGTTTTATGCCAATGCTGCTTTTTGATAAACAATGTCAGTAGCATTAAACAGTTTGTAATAGCTGGAACCACAAAAAACTTGAAATATGTTACATTTTCTTCTGAATATCCACTATCCAGATTCTGTTGAAATTCGGATGGAAATAAATATGGAGACAGTATAAGACCTAAAACATACCATTGTATTGTTTTGATGTCTTTTGAATAAATGGTATAGAAAAAGAAAAAATGTACTATACCTGTGATTGTCACAGCAATGCCTTTAACCTTATCTAATATCATGTTACGATCATGGAACAACTCTGTGATAAATTGAACCAATAATAAACATAGGAATAATTTTAGCGCCCATTTTACAATTTTGTCATTTTGGTCTATTTGAGATAACCAAAAAGGCATTGTCAGTACAATCAATATAAACGAACCTGTAACTTCTCCCACAAAAGGTACAATAAGGTTATTGGCAAGACCTAATATGAGAGCAAATATAGGAGAAAATATATATTTATTCATATCATTTTATTATATATATCAGCAACATTTGCTGCATATTTTTCCCATGTGTAGTTATTTTGAATCAGTTTTGAAGCGGCTATACCGAGTTGTGTGCGCATAATTTGATTATTGCGTAATTTTAAAATAGCATCAACTATATCATCAACACGTTTAGATTCAATCACAAGTCCATTTTTTTCATTTGTAATAGGTAATCCACTTTCTACAGTAGCAATAACAGGTAGCCCTGCGGCCATTGCTTCCATACCACTACTTGCACAACCTTCACATAATGATGGGAACAGATATATATCAGCTTCGGATAAATATTGTTTAAGATTGTCCTGAGGTACCATGCCAATGAGTTTAAGATGTTTGATAGGATATTGCTTTAATAATGTTTGAGCTTCAGCATTACTGCCTACAACAATATATTCATAATCAACTTTTAATTCATCTAATTTTTGCATGGCACGTAGCGAGTATTCCGCACCTTTACGAAAACCGAAACCACCGGTGAAAAGAATTTTTAAAGGTCCGGTTAGCTCGTATGATTTCTTTAAGCCAAAAAAATCTGAACGAACACCTAAATACACTACATCTATTTTATTTGCATCAAAACCATATTCAATAAAAGTGTTTTTTACAAAATCAGAATTAACAAGTAGACGATTACCTTCTTCGCAATCGTACATGATTTCCTTCCATAATGGATTAGAGATTCCCAAATTAAATGGTGTGTTGTTTTTTTCAAATTCATTTCTCAAATGTTTTTCCATATATGCTGGATGCGCAATACTATGATCTACTAAAACTTTAATCCCTTTATTTTGGGCGTAAATAATTGCACCACCGCGACCAGACCCACTACGCACATGTAATATATTTCCTTTGATCGTGTATTTCTTTGAGAATTTACCAAATAGCTCATGTGATTTAACATTTAGTGTAATGGCCCTTTCTCCGTTTAGCTTTCTCGCCACAACATTTAAAAATTCAGGAAGAAAACAACCGTGATTTTTTCCGTTCAAGCATGATGGAGTACGTTTCTTGAATGTATGCTCCAAATCATATTTGGCGATTTTACTTGCTAATTTTAATCCCCAACTATTCCACCATGTGGGTATCCATCCTTGGACTACAGTCACATCTACTATTTGTGACAGGTATTCTGCACTTTTTATTAGATGAAGAGGACCAAGGGTTGATATTGTAACTTTTACTTTTTGCATGATGTACTTATTTAGAATATTTTTTTTGAATTTCTATCATTGCTTCCAATGTTAATCGTTCTGATTTAGGATATAATAGTCTTTCATGTTCTATAATTTCTTCAGGAGTAAATATAAATTTAATGACTTTTGCTGGGATGCCAGCAGCAACAGAATATGGAGGAATGCTCTTTGTAACAACAGAACAAGCTCCAATTTGGGCTCCTCTACCTATTGTAACGGCCGGTAATATAGTTACATTTGCTCCAATGCAAGCATCTTCTTCTACCATAATTGTTGTTTCTGTATCAAGTTCACCTGTCCACATTGTGTTATGAAACCATTCACCTATTTTTTTACCATGGTGCCCTGTTATAACAGTTAGCCCTTGGGAGCATCCTGAATGATGCTTCATTATAAATCTACCGCCTCTATTTATGATAAATTTTGCGTGACCATAAATGTAGACATCATCGTACAAAAACATCTTTGAATTAAGAGAATTTGGCCATTCAATTTTCACACGTTGACCGCAAAATCCTAATTTTCTCTTTTCGCACTTGATCAATAGTTTGTGATAAATAAATTTTATTTTACAATGAGCTTTAAATATAAAATCTACTATATTCATTTTAAATTACTTATTATATGCTGAGTTCTAATTAGAAATGCAGAAATATATCTGTAGATATAATAAAATCCGTATTGACGTTGAAGTTTTTGTGTTTCCTTTGGAAAATCAAAACTTGCTAAAAATAGTAAATCACCTAATAAACATTTGCCCCAAAACGGGTATTTACAAAAATTCATATTAAAAGTGTAGTCTTTAGTTGTATTAAGAGATGGGTGTTTTGCGCAACTATTTTCCTGTCTATATTCTAATACATAATGTTTTGTATTATAGATTTTTGCTTCTTGTAAAATATCTACTATAAATTTTAAATCTTCAAATCTTGATAAAGATTCATCAAATTGATATTTAATTAGTAAGTTCTTATTTATTAATGCGCATCCTGCTCTAATAGAAAAGAGTTTCCAATAATATGAAAAATAATTGTTCTGTATTATTCCTTCTTTGCATAATTTTACACCTGTTTTTTTGTTGTTTCCATCTGTACTATAAAAATTGCCAGATATAATATTAGTATTAAAAACAGATTTAGAAATTAAAATTTTTAAGGCATTAGGATATAAAATGTCATCGGCATCTAAAAAAAGAATCCATTCTCCTATAGCTTCTTTTATTCCACGATTCCTCGCGGAAGAAACACCGGCATTATTTTGATAAATATATCTTATGCGTTTGTCATAAAATTGTTTATTAACAATTTCTGCACTATTGTCTGTAGAACCGTCATTTATGATAATAAGTTCAAAATCTGTATAACTCTGAGATAAAACAGAATGAATAGTTCTTTTAATACTCGTGGCTTTATTATATCTGTCTCTTATACACATCTGACGCTGCCGACGATCTTAC
>ENA-UALA01001183-UALA01001183.1-human-gut-metagenome-genome-assembly--contig:-NODE-1183-length-9503-cov-4.932472_pt1 | contig 9503 bp, 6 predicted proteins | sample MGYA00243696_ERZ654460 | MGnify/ENA primary metagenome ERZ654460 (study PRJEB26926, sample SAMN06164725) | human gut metagenome | biome: ENVO:00009003; feature: ENVO:2100002; material: ENVO:00002003... | reverse complement strand
AGATGTGTATAAGAGACAGAACAGGACCTGTCCCGCCGGGTAACGATATTCACGGCTTAAGCAGAGTCTCGGCTCCTGTCCGCTGATTTTTAGGATTACGACACAGCTCACCGCATCCGGAAGCATCTGTTTAAATTCTTCGTCATTTTTTACTGCCGCCAGATTCTCAATGCTTCTTCTGGTGGCATCGAAATAATGTTTTCCCGGCTCATATTGCAGATCAAATACCTTGATGAATCTGCTGTCATAGACGGTCTCTACCTGTTCTTTTTTTATGATCGGTCTGTTCTCCATTTTCATTTCCTCTTTCCAGTCTGCAGAGGACCTGTTCATAACGTCTCTCCGCCTTTTTCCAGTGGATCAGCTTATGCCACCCTTGCACATAATCCGGTCTGCGGTTCCGGTACTGTAAATAATAGGCATGTTCCCACACATCTATCAGCAATATCGGTGTATATAATCTCAGATCCGGCACATCCTGGTTCGCTGTGGTCAGGATCATAAGGGTACCGTCCTGATCACTCACAAGCCACGCCCATCCGGAACCGAATACTCCTATGGCACTCTGCGACATCTGCTCTTTCCATTGTCTCACCGATCCGAAATCACGGATCAGTGCCTCTTCCAATGTTCCGCAGGGTTCCTGCCCCACAGGGCTTCGCATGCTGTCAAAATACAGCTGATGGTTGTATACGCCGCCTCCGTTATTGTGAATGCTTTCCCGGGCTTCCTCCTGCAAGGATGCAAGTTTATTATCCTCCGAAGTGAGCAGTTCCGTCAAGGTCATTTGCTGTAACTGAGGATAATCCGCAAGAATTGCATTCAGCTTGTCCACATAGGTCTGATAATGCCTGTCGTGATGAAAATGAAGTGTTTCCTCATCTAATACCGGAAGCAGGGCATCATATTCGTAGGGAAGAGGCTGCGCAACAAAAGGATAATGTTCTTCTAACATGAGACTCCAATCCGCCTGCGGGATACAGGCTTGCGATCATACAATATTTACCATACGCCTATTATATGCCGCACTTACGGATTTTATTTTCGGATTTACACTTTTGCAGTCAGCGTTCTTCTCTTTTTGACATAAATCAAGCAGGAGAGAAAATTTATTAAATATTCCCTCCTGCTCAATTCCATTTTTTATATTTTTACAGCTGTGCAATATCCACTAGTGTCAGTTCCTTGCAATCGTTCATATGCTCCATACTGGTCACGAGAGCATTGGCGGTGTCCATTGCAGTGATGCAGTAGATACCGGTCTCGATAGCGGTACGGCGGATCAGGAAACCGTCTCTGGTCTTGTCGCGGCCCTGGGTCGGGGTATCGATGACAAGGTCGATCTTGTGTCCCAGGATCAGGTCCATAACGGTCGGGGATTCCTGAGAGATCTTGTTGACCTTTCTCGCCTTCACACCTGCTTCATTCAGAGCAGCTGCGGTACTTCTGGTAGCATAAATGGTGTATCCCAGCTTTTCGAAGCGTCTTCCGACTTCAATGGCTTCACCCTTATCCGCATCCTTCACGGTGATGATCATGTTCTTGTACTTGGGCAGTTCTACGCCTGCTCCCAGGAATGCCTTGTACAGAGCCTCATTGAAGGTCTTGGCGATACCCAGACACTCACCGGTAGACTTCATCTCCGGTCCTAAGCTAATCTCGGCACCACGGATCTTCTCGAAGGAGAACACGGGCATCTTGATGGCAAAATACTCTGCCTCAGGCTGTAAGCCGGGCTCGTAGCCAAGCTCACGGATGGTCTTGCCAATGATCACTTCGGTAGCCAGATCCACGATAGGAATGCCGGTTACCTTACTGATATAAGGTACGGTACGGGAAGAGCGGGGGTTAACCTCAATGACATATACTTCGTCACCGATGGCAATGAACTGGATATTGATCAGTCCCTTGACATGCAGTGCCTTTGCCAGTCTTCTGGTGTACTCTGCGATCTTCTCTTTTACTACTTTATCAATGGTCGGAGCCGGGTATACGGAGATACTGTCTCCGGAGTGGATACCGGTTCTCTCGATATGCTCCATGATACCGGGGATCAGGATATCGGTACCGTCGCATACGGCATCGACCTCGATCTCCTTACCCTGTAAATACTTATCTACCAGGATCGGGTGATCCTGTGCGATACGGTTGATGATCTCCATGAATTCTTCGATCTCTTCATCGGAGATAGCAATCTGCATGCCCTGCCCGCCCAATACATAGGAAGGACGTACCAGTACGGGATAGCCCAGTCTGTTGGCCACCGCCTTAGCTTCCTCTGCGGTGTATACGGTACCGCCGGCTGCACGGGGGATCTCGGTCTCTTCCAGAATCTTGTCGAACAGCTCTCTGTCCTCAGCGGCATCTACATCCTCCGCCTTAGTGCCCAGGATGGGCACGCCCATCTTCATCAGGCTCTCGGTCAGCTTGATAGCGGTCTGTCCGCCGAACTGTACCACAGCACCATCGGGATGCTCAATATTTACGATAGATTCCACATCTTCCGGAGTCAAAGGCTCGAAATACAGCTTGTCCGCAATATCGAAGTCGGTACTTACAGTCTCCGGGTTGTTGTTGATGATAATGGTCTCATAGCCTGCCTTGGAAAATGCCCAGGTAGCATGTACGGAACAATAGTCGAACTCGATACCCTGTCCGATACGGATAGGACCGGAACCCAGTACCAGGACTTTCTTGCGTCCGGTGGTCTCCTTGGCTTCGCACTCGCCGCCGAATACGGAGTAATAATAAGGAGTGGAAGCTGCGAACTCTGCGGCACAGGTGTCTACCATCTTGTAAACAGCATTAATGCCGTTGTCATAACGCATCTTCTTGATCTCTTCCTCGGTCTTGCCGGTCAGTCTTGCGATGACGTTATCCGGGAACTCGATTCTCTTGGCTTCCTTCAGCAGTTCCACTGTCAGAGGCTGTGTCTCCAGTGCATGCTCCATCTCGGTCAGAATGGCGATCTTGTCAATGAACCACAGGTCGATCTTTGTAATGTCGTGGATCTGTTCATAACTGATACCCTTACGGATTGCTTCAGCGATCACATAGATTCTCTGGTCATCCACGATCTTCAGACGCTCTAACAGTTCCTCCACAGACAAAGTGCTGAAATCATAGCTGCGCAGGCAGTCTACATGCTGCTCCAGGGAACGGATGGCCTTCATCAGTGCTCCCTCGAAGTTATTGCAGATACTCATAACCTCACCGGTTGCCTTCATCTGTGTGGTCAGAGTACGTTTTGCAGTGATAAATTTATCGAAAGGCAGTCTGGGGATCTTTACTACACAGTAATCCAGTGTCGGCTCGAAGCTGGCATAGGTCTTGTGGGTAATGGCATTTTTAATCTCATCCAGAGTAAAGCCCAGTGCGATCTTCGCTGCTACCTTTGCAATGGGGTAACCGGTCGCCTTACTTGCCAGTGCAGAAGAACGGCTGACACGGGGATTTACCTCGATAACACAATATTCAAAGCTGGTGGGATGCAGTGCAAACTGTACGTTACATCCACCGGTGATCTGCAGTTCGTTGATGATCTTCAGAGCGGAAGTACGTAACATCTGGTACTCCTTGTCGCTCAGGGTCTGGGAAGGCGCTACTACGATACTGTCTCCGGTATGCACGCCGACGGGATCGATGTTCTCCATGTTACATACGGTGATGCAGTTGCCTGCGCTGTCACGCATTACTTCGTACTCGATCTCTTTCCAGCCTGCAATACAACGCTCTACCAGTACCTGACCCACACGGGACAGACGTAAACCGTTCTCCAGGATCTCTTCCAGTTCTACCTGATTGTGTGCAATACCGCCGCCGGAACCGCCCAGGGTATAAGCAGGACGCAGTACAACAGGATAGCCGATGGTGTTGGTGAATTCCACACCGTCTTCCACGTTCTCAACGACCTTGGATGCTGCACAGGGTTCGCCGATACGCTCCATCAGATCCTTGAACTCCTGACGACCTTCCGCATTACGGATGGTAGCTGCGGTAGTACCTAACAGCTTTACATTATGAGCAGCCAGGAAACCGGACTCCTCCAGCTCCATACCGAGGTTCAGACCAGCCTGTCCTCCCAGGGTGGGGAGAATGCTGTCGGGCTTTTCCTTTTCAATGATCTGCTCCAGAACCTTTACGTTCAGGGGCTCGATATATACCTTATCTGCGATATCTTTATCAGTCATGATGGTCGCAGGGTTGGAGTTCACCAGGATTACCTCTACTCCCTCTTCCTTCAGGGAACGGCAGGCCTGGGTACCTGCATAGTCGAATTCCGCTGCCTGTCCGATGACAATAGGACCGGAGCCGATTACCATTACTCGTTTTACATTAGGATTCTTGGGCATCTTAGTTCTCTCCTCTCATCATATGAATGAACCGGTCAAAAAGGTAACCGGAGTCCTGGGGTCCCGGAAATGCTTCCGGGTGGAACTGTACGGTGAAAATGTTCTTGCCGGTGTAGGACAGGCCCTCGTTGGTACCGTCGTTGACATTGATAAATGCGGGAACCGCTACGGAAGGATCCAGCTTGTCGGTATCTACCACATATCCATGGTTCTGAGAAGAAATATATACTCTTCCGGTCATCAGATCCTTTACCGGATGGTTGCCTCCTCTGTGTCCATATTTCATTTTGTGGGTATCTGCGCCGGTAGCCAGAGCCATCAGCTGATGTCCCAGACAGATTGCGAAAATAGGGATCTCGGTATCGTATAACTTTTTGATCTCGGCGATCACACCGGTACACTCCTTGGGGTCTCCCGGTCCGTTACTTAACATGATACCGTCAGGATTATCATCAATGATCTCCTGTGCGGGAGTTCCTGAGGGGTATACGGTCACCTCACAGCCTCTCTCTGCCAGGGATCTGGCGATATTTCTCTTGGCTCCCAGGTCTAACAGAGCTACCTTCAGTCCCTGTCCGGACAGCTCTGTTACCAGTGCCGGCTTAGGCTCTCTGACACCTTTTTCATAAGCTTCTTTATCAAAACGCGCTGCACCGGAAAGAGGTCCGTTCTGTGCCAGCTCCGTGGTGGGCGCTACCACATATTTTTCCCTGCAGGTCACCTTTTCCACGACCTTGCCTGTGGTATACTCCTTCAGCTTCGGAAGTACTTCGTTCAGGTCATAGGCTTCGTTGGTGGTGATCATGCCATTCATGGTACCCTTCTCACGCAGGATCTTGGTCAGCGCACGAGTATCGATACCGGCGATACCGGGCACGCCGTTCTCCTCTAAGTATTCCTGTATTGTGCAGTCACAGCGGAAGTTGCTGGGAATACGTGAAAGCTCTCTGACGATGAATCCATCCGGCCAGGGTCTCTCCGACTCGCAGTCATCCCTGCATATGCCATAGTTACCGATCAGGGGGTAAGTCATGCATACAGCCTGTCCTGCATAGGACGGATCCGTCAGGACCTCCAGATATCCGGCCATGGATGTGTTAAATACGATTTCACTGATGATCTCTTTGTCTGCACCGATGTGCGTTCCTTCGAACACCGTTCCATCTTCCAAAATCAAAAATGCCTTCATTCTTTCCTCACATTCTGCCGCTTTTTGCGACGTTTGTATTTCCAGTGTGTTTCTCTACTGCTTAATCGATTCATTATATCATAAAAAAAAATGCGTCGCAATAGACCCTGTCTGCGTAAAAACCTACAAAAAACAATTACGCAATCCCAATACTCCTTGGAGAATCTGACAAAGCTGTGTAAAAGCTTACATTTTCCATTGCTTTTTCCACCGGGTCTGATATAGAATAGATATATATTTTCTATTTTTCAATTATCACAAAACGCTGTTTTCCTACAGCAGATTGGACAGGCATCTATGGATCGTATCGAAAATGCTCAAATGAACTCCCAGGGAACCCGCAAACTCTATTATGAAAATGTGCACCAGACGGATTTTACCGCTGTGGTGATGGAATGTGTTCCCGACAAGGAAGAGGGATATTACAGGATCGTTCTGGACGCTTCCGCTTTTTTCCCGGAAGAAGGTGGTCAGTCCGCCGACAAAGGCACCTTAAACGGTCAGGAAGTACTGGATGTCAGCATCAAACAGGGCATCCTGTATCATAAAACGGCCTGTGAGTTTCCCGTCGGCACCCGGATCACCGGTCATGTGGACTGGAACCGCCGGTTTGATTTCATGCAGCAGCACTCCGGAGAGCATATGATCTCCGGCTTACTGCACTCCCATTTCGGACTGGAAAACGTAGGCTTCCATTTAAGCGACAGAGAAGTGACACTGGATATGAACGGAGAAGTCTCTCTGGAGCAGCTGCGTCTCATCGAACAAGAAGCCAACGCTTATGTCTGGAAAAATCTTCCGGTCAACATCAGCTGGCCCACCGACGAAGAACTGGCGAGCTTAAATTACCGCAGCAAGCTGGCTCTCACGGAAAATGTACGTATCGTCGAGATCCCCGGCGTGGATCTGTGTGCCTGCTGTGCTCCGCATGTAGATACCACCGGACAGATCGGTCTCATCAAAGTTGTAAATGTGCAGAGCCACAGAGGCGGTGTCCGCATCAATATTCTCTGCGGAAACCGTGCTCTGGCAGATTATACTGAAAAACAGGATTCTGTCTGGGCAATTTCTTCTCTGCTCTCAGCGAAACAACCGGAAGTAGCAGGTGCTGTTGCTCGCGCAAAAGAGGATGCACGGCTGCAAAAAGAACGCGCCAATGCTTTACAGGCAGAACTTCTGAAGGTACAGATGAACGCACTTCCCTCCCCGGAAAAAGTACGCCACGTGCTTCTCTTCGTCGGTGAACTGGATGCCATTGCCCTACGTAACGCTGTGAATACCCTGACCGGAAAATATTCCGGTTACTGTGGTATCTTTGCCGGAGACGATACAAACGGTTATCGATTTATTGTAGGCAGTGCTTCCTGTAACTGTCAGGAACTGGCAGACCGCATGCGCCGGGAGCTTTCCGCAAAAGGTGGCGGATCCGCTCCCATGATCCAGGGGAATGTTGCTGCCACGGCAGATATCCTACAGACAATGTGGGCGTCGCTGTAATGACCATCCTTTCTGCCTATATATGCATTTCGGCACATGAATTCCGTATTCAAAATTTCCACATGGAAAACCCCCGGCATGACCATCTGTCATACTCCGGGGGTCTGTTTGTATATTTTATATATTCTTCGTTTCGGAAAATCTGATTATTTCTCTTCTGTTGCTGCATTCTTCTTCAGTGCTACGCTGACTGCCTTCGCAACGCCACCACCTACTACACAGCTCATAGGCATCTCCAGTGCTCCGTTGATACCACAGAATGCTACGGCGAACATAAACAGATTCGCTCCGGTTGCATTCATGCTCTGCAGATACTCGGTATGACCGAAGCAGATCATCAGAGTAGACATGAAGAACAGGGTGTTCATAAATGCTCCCAGCAGACCGGTCACGAAGTAAGTTACGGTCTTCGTCTTGTCGATCTTCCACAGTGCCTTGAAGATCACACCGGACAGCCATCCCATTAACGTTCTGGTAGGGATGCATACCAGGAAAGTGAAAAACGGATTCATTGCTACCAAAGCTGCTCCAAAAGGATCTCCTGCAAAGCACTGGTAAAAGCTGGTCAGTCCGAATACCAGTCCCAAAACGGCTCCGCCTGCGGGTCCCAGGATCATTGCACCGATGACTACGGGAATGGTCATCAGGGAGATTGCTAACGGTCCGATGCGCAGATACCCAAGCGGGGTAAATGCCAGAATCAGCATGATCGCGATGAGTACGGCCAATTGTACCATCTCAAGTGTCTTGTTTTTTTTCATATGAAATTTCCTTTCCGCGCTTTTTGCGCCTTTGCTACTATTCCTCCATCTGGCGTCCTTTGGACTGCCGGAGGATATAATTACAAGTCATTCAAGAAAATAACATAAATGTATACAAAACACAAGTACATTTTTTAATACAATCAACGTACGGTACGATACCACTTCAACGCCGATGTATAGGCTTCATATACTGTATTCATATCAATATTCTTTAATAGCATCAGGCGGGATACCTCCGCCCAGTTGGCTGTCTCATACTGCAGCATAAAATCGTACACCGGTGCCAGTACGCCGATGCGGTAGATCAGTGCATTGCTGATCTCGCCAGCCACATGGACCACCTTCAAAGCCTCTGCCATGGGTTTCTCGAGGATCACATCCAGCACGGAGAACAATCCCATCAGGAACAATTCATCCTTCTGCGCCTTCAGGCCAAACGCTTCCGCCAGATTCTCGGCAAATTTCGCACGAAGCAGAGAAAGTCTGGTAACCTCATTCGGCTTATCCGCATACAAAGCATTGGCTACTGCCGTATTGATCCACTTTTTCAGTTCCCGCTGTCCCAGCATGGCAGCCGCATGACGGATAGACGTAATCTCCGAATTTACAGCCAGTGGCTGAACCATTTTCAGCAGATCGATCGTAAGTGCGGTATCACGGCTGATGATATCCGCCGCTGTCGTGAGTTCAAAATCCGGGCTGTTCACAATATTCAGCAGGTCAATATAGTTACCCTTCAAGGGTGCCACATCTGTCTGTCCCTTCGTAATGGGAACACGATAGAACTTACCCTCATAGAAACGATATCCGCCGGTCTCCTTCAGTCTCTCGAAGTCCTCCATGGTATCAATATTACCGGCACACAGACTGATATTCGGGAATAATTTTCCGAAATAAATCTTGGCTTTGTCAATGGCTATTTTACGGTTATTCAGAAGGACATAATCCATCAGCTTCAGGACTTCTCTGTAATTTTCAAAATCACTGACCGCAAGCTTGCGAATGGCAAGTTTATAGCCTTGCTGTTTCAATTCCTTCAGACGATTGACATACATTTCAATCGGCGGAATGGTATTATCGATCAAAAGTACGATTTTTTCATGAGGTGCATCGCACTGCTCCGGAATATCCGCAAAAATCGAGATATTGCTGATCGGTACGAAGATTTCTTTTCCCTGAGACAAGGTATCAATACCCATTTTCTGGATCAGTTCCAGACCCGTGATCTGGGATGCCCCGTCGAACTGTGCGGTTCCAAGCAACAGAGGATTCAACAGGAAATTCTCCCTCTGGGTAAAAAAGGAGTAGGCACAAACGGCCATATTTTCATCAAAAAGCGGTACTAATGTAAGCAGCATATTTTTACCTCCCAATTACCTATATTATACCGATTCCGACAGCACTTTACAAGTGGTACTATCAGCACAGAGATGTTGTAAATTGAAAGTTAGTTGAATACATTGGCAAAATCCACGAACTCCCGGAGCATGCGATACACATGTCTCGATGTAAGGTCTCCGGATGTGAATTTTCTACGAAAAGTGATGAGTAGTTCTCGTCATGACGGGGCCGCCTACAGTCGACATCCATGTCGACAATCGGCTGACGCGGACATCGTGTCCGCTTTCCCCCTGTCTTTCAGCACTTTTCTAGAAAATATCAACATCCTCCGACAAACATCTTCGACATGGCACCGCATAC
>ENA-UALA01001175-UALA01001175.1-human-gut-metagenome-genome-assembly--contig:-NODE-1175-length-9548-cov-5.083430_pt1 | contig 9548 bp, 9 predicted proteins | sample MGYA00243696_ERZ654460 | MGnify/ENA primary metagenome ERZ654460 (study PRJEB26926, sample SAMN06164725) | human gut metagenome | biome: ENVO:00009003; feature: ENVO:2100002; material: ENVO:00002003... | reverse complement strand
GGATATATTCATATAATTAAATATATCCGCCTGTAATTGTGAACCAACAAACGATACATAATCATCAATATTCAAATCTATTGATAACTGCTCCAAATATTTTCTTTCCGGGCCGTCTCCAGTTATTATTAATCGTACATTAGCATCAATCTTTATCAACTTCGCAAAAATGTCAATAATCCAATCTACTTGTTTCCAGTTCGCAAGCCTTGATACGGATAATAATATTTTTTCTCCATTCGGTGCAAATTGTTTTCTCAGATCCGGATTAATCATGCGCGTACTCCACCCCTTATCTATTCCATTTTTCAAGAAATATATCTTTTCTTGTGGAACACCAAATGATAAAGCGACTTTATCGGCTTCTGTACCGTCATTTGTCAAAATATACATATCTGATTTCAAAGCAAAAGCCAAATACAAGAATATATATGAGACTTTTAAGCGAATCGATTTTACATAAGACACACCATAAAGTCTCAATACATATTTCGCTCCGAATATTTTAGATAAGATAAAGGCTGGTAATGAAGTATGCGACGTATGAGCGTAAATGACATCAGGTTTATGCTTCTTGCAAATTTTCATGCCAACATAAAGAAAGCATAACACAGTAAAAGGATACACCATGATGTCTAAGAACGGTCGCCTATTCGTTAAAACAGTTTTCGCCTTTAGCACTGTAATTCCCTCAAAATCCCCAGCTTGTTGAGATACAGAATTTGTTATATAAAAAACATTATGGCCTCTATCTACAAAGCCTTTTATAGGAAGATAGGTAGAAACTCTTCCTTTTCCTTTACCCAAATCCCATAATGATAAAGAAGATAAATTTAATATGTTCATTTCATCAGATATTACAGGATAGCTTATTGACAATTATAGAGCTTGCGTTCCCATTACCATACAGTTCATCTTGAAACGAAAGAGGCGGCATTGCATGAATTTTTCCTGCAAGGTTGATAATATTATTTTTTTCATAGCCGGAAATGAAATTATAGTTTTTTTCTACCAGCTCTTTCCACTCCGTTTCCGTACGTATAGTAATGCAATATTTATTACCGAAATACGCCTCTTTTTGCAAACCTCCGCTATCTGTCATTACAAAGTTGCAATGCTTAATCAGCCAAATCATTTCAAAATATCCAACAGGTGCTATAAAATGTATATTACTTGCCTCGAAATCATAGTTTCTTGTCTGCAAGACTTTTTCCGTCCGTGGATGTAGCGGAACAACAACCGGACACAACGTAGAAGAAATCTTCTCTAAGGCCTCAATAATCGAACTCATCCGCTCTTCATTATCCGTGTTTTCCGCTCTATGCACGGTACAGAGTATAAATTGCTCCGGAATACTGCACTCCGGTTCAGATGCCTTATTCATATAAAAAGACATAGCATCTTTCATTACATCTCCACTTTTCAATATTTCATAATCAAGGTTCTTAAAACCTTCTTTCTCCAGATTTTCAATGGCAACATCCGTCGGGCAAAACAATACATCTGAAATACGGTCTGTAAGTATACGATTTATCTCTTCGGGCATGTCCATGTTATATGAGCGCAATCCGGCTTCTACATGGGCTACTTTTATATGATTTTTTCTTGCAGCCAATGCCCCTGCCAATGTTGAATTCGTATCACCATATACCAAAACCCAATCCGGTTTCTCTTTGAAAAGAATCGATTCTATTCCTTCTAACATTTGTCCGGTCATAGCACCGTGGGAAAGTCCGTTGATATTCAGATTATAATCAGGCAAAGGAATTTGCATCTCTTCAAAAAAAACAGTACTCATATTCTTATCAAAATGCTGCCCTGTATGAATGATACATTCTTTAATATTATCATACTTGGATATTTCTCTACTTACAACTGCCGCTTTCACAAATTGAGGCCTTGCCCCTATCACCGTTACTATTTTCATTGCATATTTATTTTTGATATTTTACTGCATTTATTATCACCAACGTAGCTACAACATAATTAGCAGCCATTCCTATACTATAAAGTAAAAGAGTCGCAATAGGAGAAAGTTCCCAATAATAGCACGCTCCAAAAGCCATACTGATAATTAAAATGCGAATTATTTTTAGACATAATACGATAGACTGCCTTTTCAGAATATTGAACAATCCCTCGCTGATAGGACTGTAAACAAATTGAGTAATTAAATAAATAGCCAGAATACGGGCAAAAACACCGGCTTGCACCCAATCCGTTCCAAAAAACAGCTCGAACAGTATGGGAGCAAAAAGAACTATCAGGATAGTAGGGATTAAGCTTATACAGAATAGTTTTTGTATAACTTTCCTTGTTAAATACAGTATTTCAATTCTTTTGGAACTTCCCATACCCGACACCTCAGCATAAAAAGCCTTACCTACCGAAGAACCCAATAAAGTAACGGGAATTGAAAGCATCGTCGTGGCCAGACCTACTTGTCCTGCCATACCTGCACCGAATTTCCATGCAAAATAGAGTAAAGGCATCTTACCGGATAACGACAACAGAAACTGAGCAGGAAGCCTGTAAACCGGATAATTGACAAACTTCCCGAGAATGATTTTCATCCTGCTCCACCTTACAAATCTATAATTGCAACAGATGTCTTTCTTAAAACTCCTGGCAAACAAAGAGAGTCCGCCAGCTTCGGAAAAAATAGAACCGATAATCAATCCTAACGAACCGAAACTTGCCATGCCCAATCCTATCTGAACAGCCGAACCGATACTCTTTTGCAGGATTTTACTTTTCGACAATAACAAAAACTCCTTTTTCCTTATGGCCCATTGGTAAAACAATTCATAAAGTCCCATGCTGAAAAAAGAGATGGGTATCAGCCACCAAAAATCGGATAACTCTTCTACCGAAAACAAGCTAAATATGTCTCTCTTAAAGAAAAACAAACTTATAATCAGCAGTATCGTACTGCATAGCAACATCAGAAAAGTGGCGTAAGATAAAGAGAAAGCCATCTTCTCATCCTTCAAGACCGGAATAAGCAAAGGATATCTCAGTGTGGAAAAAGGAATAAGGATAGCTACAAAAGATGTAAAAACAGCAAGGCTTCCCATTTCAGCAGGCAAATAGATTCTGGTTAAGACCGGTGTGATGACAAAGCCCAAAATCCTGGCAATCCCATCGCCTATTAAAAGTTTTGCCATATTTTTATATATGGCATTCTCTAAGGTTTCTTTCATTTATCGTGCAGAATCCAAATAAGATTCTTTCAATATCTCTTTATAAACGGCTAAGGTTTTCCTATTTTCAAAAGAGAAATAGGAATTATGCCATAATACGACAAACTTGCCATTGTACTTCCGAACCGTACTCTTTATACCGCTAAGTTCCGATAAGGCATCATCGGGTTTAAGCTGATTATAGTGGAACAGGGTACAGTCCATCGCCAATAAAGGTAACTCCTTTAACTGCAAATGTTTCCTTTCAAGAATATCAAAGACTGTAAACGGATAACAAACCCCGCATCTGAACCCAATCTTATCAAAATACACTAAAGACGAATCCCACTCCATTCCGCAATCATTCCAAATCCGCCATGTAAACGGAACTTCAAATTTCAGTAAGTGTTGCCTTCCTATGGTGTTTTTTCTCTTTAAAACCGTATTTAAAGCATTCAATTCTTTTTGAAAGACTATCCTATCGGAACAAGTGCCTTTATTGGGATGAAAACCCACAAAATGTCCCTTTTCCAAAATTGTATCCGCTATTTTCTGCATTCTGTCACGCTCTGCAAAAAAATACTCCGCCGAAGACATGAAAAAGAAGTATGATTTCAATCCCAAACCTTCGGAATATTCCATTAAGAACCTGAAAGTGTTGTAAGGATCATTCTCTTTATTTACAAGCGTTTTGATATAGCTTACGATATTCTCCATACCATATTTTATACCTCCTTTTTTAAGGAAATAACTCACTATTCTTTTTATATCCTTGAAAGGCGTATGCCAGCAGGAAATGACATCGACATCATGGGTTGGAATAATCTCAAATGAATGTTTTTTTCTTTTTGCCGTACTGTCAAGGTAATAAATCATGTTCCATAAGTATTCGGTATACTCGTTGACTATCGCTCTGTTCAAGAAACCGAACCGGAAAGCCAACGAATTGCTTGAACAGAACCTGCCATGCACATCGCGTTCTTTAACAACATGCTCCTCCCATCTTGTCAACATAAAGAAAGCTCCGGCAAACAAGTCACTTCCACAAATAATGCTGTCGTCACGCATCTCCAAATCGCCTGTTCCGAATAACACAGGCATTTTCTCCATACTCAGAAAAGAATTATCAGCATAAGTTATCGCAGTGGGTATATTTTTACGAGACAGATAAGATAACGGGGTTGGAAAAAGATTAAAAAAAGAATCTTTTATAATCAACTTACGCCCATTATCTAAGATAACGGTATAGTCTTTCTCATCATTCGCTACACAGATTTCATATTTTAATCCAAGAAATTCATGAAAGAGTATATTAATGATATAATACCTTTCCACAATATTATTATTCGGAACGGTTATGTACATAGTAGTATTTTTGTGTGGTTTTATCCCCACATTTTTCAACAAGAGAGAGTTGTATGATATATCTATGGAAATGTCCGGAGGTTAATTGCACGTTGACAATTATAGCATTCTCTTAAAACGCCTCTTCGTCATCTTCGATCCTTTCAGGCAATCTTTTAAGGCAGAGAACTGTTCCTCGGTCAGTCTACCCATTAATTCGACTTTGGTTTCTCCGTTCTCAATCTGTTCTTGGAAAACTGTAACGGGATAACTGTCTATATCTGCACCGTAAATGAAAGTATTCAAATTAAAAGAGAACGGAAGCTGCGTATCGGGATGTATAGCTATATTTTGCTTGGCAAGAAAAATATAAATGTTTATCTGACGGTCGGGAATTTCCATACATCCCTCCTGTAACTGCATATCGGCAGGTACATGGTCTTTAGAAGTGGGTAAGGAGCCAGTATCATCGCATTCTCCGCTTCTTTAAGCACAACGAAAAATTTATTTTTAGGACAAGCTCCGTTTTTAAATATAAAAGGAGAAAATTTCAGTAAGTTACCCTCCTTAAACATGTTCCTGAGCTTTTAGGATATTGGCAGTCTGATGAATGGCAAGGCTCTCCTTGTAATCTTCCCGCGCACAATCGGACAATTCCTCAGAGAAATCTATGGTATAATCGGAATTATTGCATAAACCTTTGTTGAAAGCAGTCAGCAATCCATGCTTTTTAGCGGCATTGAACCATAAAGAGCCCTCTTTATGCACTTCCGCCACTAACTGTTTGGCTGTTTTCTTGCCATACTTCCGGATGATTTCATCCATCATCTCCATTTCGCAGTCCGAGAACTCATCATCGCAGAAAGGCTTGATTGCCCTAATATACGTAGCATCTTTTTGTACCTCTGTTTTTACAAAATCTTTCAACAGGAAAGGGCCGTCGGACAAATCGATGAAAATATCTTTGGCAACGGGCCCGGCTTGCCATATCTCAAAAGGCAACCCCATGAAAGGTACATGATAACGTTTCACCATATATTCCTCCATTAAAAACAGCAGTTTTAGTAATTTCGTTTTACTGAGCTGTTCCGTATGATTGGCAATATAGATGACGGCATTACCCAATTTTTGTCTGCTGTCTTCTGAGAATTTACACATAAGTTTACCTTTTTCTCGTACAAAGAACGACATTTAAATTGATGACAACAAATATTTCAGTGAATATTTGCCGAACGTACCGGCTTCTTACTCAATAATCCACCTCTCGACATTCCTCGTCTCATTACTGAAATTGACCCCGATTTTAATAAGAAGCTATCTTCTTGTTTATTCGTCCGTTTTCTCCCCGCACCCGGCGCTGTTCCGGATACGGCTCACGATAAAGTCCGGTTCCTCAATCATCACGAAGCGCTTGCCGTCCGTCAGGCAGAAAACCGAGATGTTGCCGGTATGGAACTCCGGATATGACAGGTTGCCACCCTCTTTTATAACTTTTCGTTACGCGCGCGAGAAATTATTGATAAATGTAACGATTACATTTATCATTTCTAAAACACATACCCCTGTAAAAGTTGGAAATATGGCTGGCAACCTGTCAACTACGGGCGGGAGACATGCAGTCGCATATAGTCCGCTTCGAGTCGTAAGCCCAACTCTGTCAATACGTTATACAGTTCCACAGGGCGGTTTTTCAACTCTTCCCGGTAGATGCGGAACACACTGTAATACTGGCTCAGCTTTAAACTTTCGCCCTTTTTACCTTGCCATAGGTCTGGGGACTCATCGAGATTTTACGGCAAATCTCTTTGTCGTTCAGGCGTTTGCCACCTACCATAATCGTGTTCTGGAGCAGTTCCAGGTAGTCGCCAAGCTCCAAATGAACGAATTCCTGATTCAGATTTTGAGTCATCTATAAATGTTTTTTAAAGTTAATAATGTTAATATATCATCTGTCCGGTTCCCACATGCGGGAACCGCTGTTTTCCGTATCCGGCGCTTTATTCGGAACTTCACTCCGTAAAACCCTAATAACGATAATAATGAAAGAAACTTCAATCAGCCTTTTCAAAGGTTACTCGGATACACATCCGCAGGACAGCACGTTACAGGAAATCGTAAACCTTATCCGCAACGATGCACTGGTGCGCGACCGTACCGAGAAACACCGCTATTACAGTCATAACGGGCAAAAGGCTGCCGCTGCATGGGAGAAAGCCGCCTGCCCGTGTTTTGCCGTTGCCGTGTGCTTCGGAGGCGGCAAGCAGGCAGAAAACATCACGGGCTGGACTTCGCTGGCGCTGGCAGACATCGACCATATCGACGCCGACCGCCTGCCGGAACTTATCGGACGTGTCCGCGCCGACAAGCATACGCTGCTGTCCTACACCACTATCAGCGGTACGGGGCTTCGCATTATCTACCGTACGGACTGCCTGACGACCACTCCGGAGAAGAACCGGAAAGTCTATTCCAAAATCTTCGAGCAGGGCAACCGCTATTATGCCGACCTGTTGGGATGCGAATGCGACCTGAAATGCAAGAATGTCACGAGGCTCAGCGGACTGGCACACGACCCCGACGTCTACTTCAATCCCGATGCCGCCGCCATGCCCGTCGAACTGAAAGTCGACAAGAAAGAGCAGTCCGCCAAACCCTCTATCCGTAACAGGCGGCTGGAGAAAGCCGTCGCTGCCGCTGCCGGCGAACTGGCAGAACAGGGCATCGTTTACGAAGCACACCAGCGCAACCAATACATCATGCGCATGGGGTATCTGCTCAATGCCTACGGAGTGGCGCAAGCCAGCGCTACCGGGTGGGCGGTGAAACGCTTTGCCGACTACGACGGGGATGTAGCCGCCATTTTCCGGTCATGCTACCAACACACCGAAGAGCATGGGCGGCGTCCGTTGCAAGGGCGGACGCCGAATGCCGGCGGCAACGACGGATTTGCCAGTGTGGAGGACATCGAACGCTTCCTCGACACGCAGGCCCGTTTCCGGTACAATGAGGCCACCGGGAAGTGCGAGACGGCCGTTGCCGGAACAGACGGCGCCGAAGGGGAATATACCGAAATAGACGACCGTTTCGTCAACACCCTATGGAGCCGTATGAGCAAGCAGGGAAAAACCGTGCGCATCAATGACATCCGTGCAATACTGCACTCGGAATATACTGTTCTGTTCAATCCTTTTACCGACTACTTCGAAGGGCTGAAGCCCTGGGACGGTGTGACCGACCATATCGGGCGGCTTGCCGCCACGGTGCACGTAAAGAGCGAGCAGTCCGTATTCGAAGGTTACTTCAAGAAATGGCTCGTAGCCTCCATTGCCTCCCTTTTCGACCGGGAAACGGTGAACCACGAGATTTTCGTACTGATCGGACCTCAGGGCAGCTACAAGACGACCTGGCTCAACAAGCTACTGCCGCCTGCGCTGCAACGCTATTTTTACATCAAGTCCAACAATAACCGCATTACCAAAGACGATATGTTTTCGCTGGCGGAATTCGTCTTTATCTGCATGGAGGAAATAGACGAACTGGGGGCGTCGGAGCTGAACCAGATTAAGGCGATGACCACCCAGAAGGTGGTGAACGAGCGAATGGCTTATGCGCATTATAAAGAGCACCGCGCCCACATTGCCAGCCTGTGCGGAACGACCAATAACGTGCAGTTCCTGACGGACCTCACGGGTAACCGCCGCTGGCTGCCGTTCGAAATCAGCAGCATCGACAATCCTTATACGCATCCCGTGGATTACGAGGGGGTGTACTCACAGGCGTATGCACTTTGGAAAGGCGGCATGCGCTATTGGTTTGAGGACGAGGAGATAAAGCTCGTAAACCTGCACAACCGTAATTTCGAAGTGCCCAGCATGGAGCGCGAACTGATACAGGCCTATTACCGTTGCCCCCTGCCGGGCGAAGAAGGTACGTTCGTATCTACCACCGATATACTGAGCCGCATCAACTCTGCCGTGAAGCACTACCTTAGCCCCGTAAAGATAGGGCTTGTGATGAAGCAGGCGGGCTTCGAACTGACGAGGTCGAACGGCAAGCGGGGGTATCGCGTGGTGGAGCTGCCGAGAAACTAAAGGGCTACACTACGGCGCTAAAGAGCTATACTGTGCGGCTAAAGGGCTATGTTACGATGCTAAAGTCGAGGGTAGTTTACGGTTCGCCCAACGCCTCGACTATGAGCCGTACTTGCGCCGGCGTGTATGTCCGCGTTTTGTCCGAGGCGACCAGTGCATGGAGGCTGCTCCGCAGTGTGGGGTGGAAATCTATCCACTGGTTCAGCTTGCGGAAAGCGGCTTGCGGGCAAAGTCCCGGACTGTAGAGCTGGGCAAGTTCCGTGCGCCCGTATGTACGTATCTTGAAAGTTTCCATATCTTTTGAATTCTTTGTTTTTATATAAGCCAAAGATACGTAAATATCTCCACATCACAGCCGTTATATCTGTATATAACGTACAGTAACGAACCGTAACGGACGAATAGTGATAAATGCCCTTAGGCTATGTCGTATCTTCGTATTGTTGCAACAAGGATATAGAATTTTTTTAATTTGAAAACTAAAAAACAAAAGAGTATGATTCGTTACAAAAAGTATCAAATGACCGGCGAAAAAAGCCCGTTGAAAGGACTGTGGTATGCACGTCCGCTGATTGAGGACACTTTCGATACCGAAAGGCTTGCCAAGCATATGGCCAACCACAACACGCCCTATTCGGAGGGGCTGATTAAGGGGGTGCTGACCGACATGATTTCCTGCACCAAAGAACTCATCCTGGACGGCAAGAACGTAAAGCTGGACGACCTCGCCATTTTCTCCGTAGGCATCGTAAGCAGAAAGGGTGCCGCCTCGGCTGCCGACTTTACGCTGGCGGACAATGTGAAAGGCCTGAAGCTCCGTGCACGCGCCACGGGCGAGTTGAGCAACGCCCAGATTAATTTGGAAGGCCAACTGAAAGAGGCCTACAAATACAACTGTCTCTTATACACATCTGACGCTGCCGACGATCTT
>ENA-UALA01001167-UALA01001167.1-human-gut-metagenome-genome-assembly--contig:-NODE-1167-length-9585-cov-32.766946_pt1 | contig 9585 bp, 9 predicted proteins | sample MGYA00243696_ERZ654460 | MGnify/ENA primary metagenome ERZ654460 (study PRJEB26926, sample SAMN06164725) | human gut metagenome | biome: ENVO:00009003; feature: ENVO:2100002; material: ENVO:00002003... | reverse complement strand
AGGAGATAATTCCTATCTTATTTCATATCTGAATCAGGAGAGAGGAATCAGCAGAACAGTCATAGATCTGTTTTTAAAAGATGGACTGATTTATGAGAGCAGGCATTACCACAATGTTGTTTTCAAAGGAAATGATAAAAATGGAGTGACAAGATTTGCAAGTATGCGTGGAGTGTTTGATAAGCAGGGCAAGCCATTCAAGTGTGATGTCACAGGCAATGATAAAAACTATGGATTTAATGTAGTAAATGTTAACAGTACAGAGCTTGTAGTATTTGAGGCTGCAATCGACCTTATGAGTTATGTGGATATCTTCACGGATTATGAATCAAATAAGCTGGCACTTGGGATGCTTGCAGATGCACCACTTGAGACTTTTCTTCGGGAACATCCGCAGATTACTTCCATCCGGTTCTGCCTTGATAGAGATGAGCCGGGGAGAAAAGCAGCAGCTGAACTTATGAGAAAGTATTATGAGTTTGGATATGAGGTAGAAGACTGTCCGCCACCTGCCGGATATAAGGATTACAACGAGTGGCTTGTAGCGGCAAAGCTTAATCTGAACCAGATGAATCAGAGAGCAGATGAACCAGTCAGGGCATGAGAAACCGGATTTTGATGTGTGGGGGCAGAAAGCGCCCCCAAAACAGCAAAGTGGGGGCAGAAAGCGCCCCCAAAACAGCAAAGTGGGGGCAGAAAGCGCCCCCAAAATGTCAAAGTGGGGGCAAAAAGCGCCCCCGCAATTCGGACACGACAAAATCCGGACGAAAGCAAAAATAAATGTGGGGGCAGAAAGCGCCCCCAAAATAACAAAGTGGGGGCAGAAAGCGCCCCCAAAGTAGCAAAGTGGGGGCAAAAAGCGCCCCCACTTCCATAAACAGAGGGTTTTAGGGAGATTTTCTCCCTAAATAGATGGCATTAGGACAGAGATGTCTCTAATGCGTATCTAGCCGTAAACCTAAGAGATTCAGACAGGCGTGTGGGTGGAAGAGATATACAAAACACGGATAAGGGAGGTGCAGGAAAGCAATGGATAAAGAACTTACAATAATCGCAGAACCAGAGGAACTTATTGCCTGGGCAGACACATTTGATATCTTACTAAACCCTTCGATAGAAGATGCTGCAATTCTGCTTAACTATATGGAAGGACATGATTATGCCATTGGCATAGATTCAGATGGGAAGATGTACAGGCAGGATGTAGCTGAGGAGAATGGTGAAATTGAACCATACCCGATAGATGATGTTATAGATATTGTCTGTGAATGGAACTATGAACTGATACTTGATGCGGAAGCACACAGGAGTGATCCAAAGGATTTTAACGACTATAACGAGTATCAGAGCAAGTATGAAAGTCTGAAAGCAGATGAAAAGAGACTGGACAGATTGTTTGATAAAACCAGTTATGGTAAGGAACTTATAGAAGTTGCTACAGAGCTTGCAGACAGGGTTATTGCCCAGCTGGGTAATAAAGAACTGGAAAAAGCTGCTGTAACAGTAGCAGAAGGAGTAAGAGAATACAGTACGGGTAAGAGAGGAAGGTGATTCTATGGCGGATAAAGTTCATTGTATAAGGAAAACACTAAGACTTATGCCACAGGAAGCGAAGGTACTTTCTGATAAGGCAAAGTCAAATGGAATGAATGAAGCCGAATATATCAGGCTTCTAATCAGTCAGAAACCAAATGATTATCCGGAAGTAAGGAAACTTCTTAAAGAGCTTATCAATGAGATAAACCGAATCGGCATTAACATCAATCAGATTGTATTTAACAGCAATGCACAGCTGTATTCCAAGAAAGATAAGGAACAGCTTGTGGCATATATGAAAAAGCTGAATCAGTCTGTCAGCGAGGCGGTGGTAAAGATTGGCAATCAGTAAGATACTTCACATGAAGGACAGCGGGAATTCTTTTCATGCAAGGCATTTGAAACGGGCACTGGATTATGTGATGAATCCTGAGAAAACGCAGGGAGGAAGACTTGTGGGAGCCATAAACTGCCAGGCAGATATGGCTTTTGAACAGATGATGGATACAAAGAAGCAGTTTGGAAAAACAGACAAGCGTCAGGGGTATCACATCATTCTTTCTTTCAAAGAGGATGAGGTGGAACCGGACAGGGCTTTTGAGATAACACAGAAGTTTGTAGCAGAATATCTTAGCGATGCCTATGAAGCAGTATTTGTGGTTCATGATAATACAGACCATGTTCATTCACACATTGTATTTAACAGTGTAAGCTTTGTGGATGGGAAAAAGTATCGCTACGAGAAAGGTGACTGGGCAAAGTATATCCAGCCGATTACCAATAAGCTGTGTCAGGAGTATGGTCTTTCCATTATAGATGTGGAGGATGGCAGCAAAGAGAAACAGCACGAGAATTATAAGGATTGGAGCGAATATCGTGAAGGCAGCTTTGTGTGGGCAGATATGATAAAAAGAGATTTGGATGCCTGCATTTTACAGGCAAATGATTTCAGAGGATTTCTGGAACTGCTGTCGGAAAAAGGATATGAGGTCAAGCAGGGAAAGTATCTGGCAGTCAGACCACAGGGGATGACAAGATTCAGAAGATGTAAGACTCTTGGCGAGAATTATTCACAGGAAGCTATTGTGGAGCGTATTGCTAAGGAAGATTTATCTTTTTACCAGTCACAGAATGAGGAAAAACAGGCAGCGATAGTAAAGTGCTATGTCAAAAGATACCGCAGGGCGAAGATGTCAGGCTTGCAGAAAAGATATTATGCAAAGCTTTACCGGATTGGAAAGCTGAAAAAGAAGCCATACAGTCAGGTATGGAAGTATAAGGATGATATCCGAAAGATGCATAAGCTGCAGGAGCAGTATCTATTTCTGGTAAGGCATAAGATTGAGAGTGCGGAAGAACTTGTATCGGTACTTGATAATCTGACGGATAAGAAAAAAGAAGCATCAAAGGAAAAGAGTAAGACCTATAAGGCTAAGGAAAGATTCAAAGATATTTTTGACAAGGCTGAACAGATCCGGGGGCTTGATGATGCGGAATCGTGTTATCAGAGTGGGGATACCTTCTTTGAAGATGAGCACAATGCATGGGAAAGGCTTAACACTGAGCTTCTGGCACAGGGATACAGTGTGGAAGAGGTCGAGAGTCTTAGAAAAAAATATGAGAGCAAGTATGCACAGGACTGTAAGGCAGAACGGGCGGTATCAAAGGAACTTAGCCTTGGAAGATCAATATGGAAGGAACTTACTGTATCAGCTTCGGCAGAAGAGAAGCAGTATGACAAAGAAACAATAAGAGACAGAAAAGAACAGCCGGTACGTTAGGCTGTTTTTTTAGTGGTTAGGAGGCATATATGGAAGAAAAAAGAGAGCCATTAAGTGAAATGGCGATTGAGAGAAAGATACAGATTCTTCGTAATAAGCATATGGACAGTGAGGTTATTGCTCTTGTCAAAAGCGATTATGAATATGGACTGACTGATGATGAAATCGGTCTGTATCTTAACAAAAGTTATGACATTGAGCAGATGAAGGTGTTATCAAAATGTCTGCATAAGGGTGTATCAGAAGAGTTGTTAACGCTGCTGAAAGATAGCAGGATGGCAGCACCTAAGATGCAGACAGCATTGGATTACTATGAAAAAGGTGTGCCGATTGATGCAATCAGAGAGGTAGTCCAAAAAGATGATACAGCAGTAAACATGCGCAGGATGTTTGATGTGGTATTAGAAAAGCTTAATAAAGCCAAAGAGCAGGTGCCACAGGATTTAGAGTATGTGAAAAGTCTTGTAGCTCAGATGGATGAAGTGGTTGCAAAGATCAATCACCAGAATGAAAGGTATGATGCCCTGAATAAGAAGCTTTCTGAAATAGAAACTTCCAAAGATGATGAGGAAGTCAGGGAGCGTCTGGTCAAGGAGAACCAGGATAAGGATGCTCTTATCAACAGTCAGCAGAATGAACTGAATAAGGCAAGCAGTACGATTGCAAGACTCAGGGATGATATTGAGAAAAAGGATAAGGAGATGAAGCGTATGGGAGACAGAATAGAGTCATTGGAAGATAAGATCATAAGTGTTGCCACAGAGAATAAGAAAGAGGCAGAAAGTAAGGCAGAGCTGCAGGAAAGCCAGTCCGTACCACAGGCAGATAAAAAGATGGTTGATACAGTTGCAGTTCCTCAGAATATGCAGGCTGTGGCAAACGGGATTCCGGTCTATTATCAGATTCCGGTAGTTGATGGTACTGGAAATGTGGTGCAGAGACTTCCGATTGAGCGAAGTGTGAGAAAGAGCAGCAACAACGGAGTGGCAAGTCTTTTTGCAAGACTGTCATTTAAGAAAAAGTCAAGAGCAGACATTGTAAAGCTGGTTGCATCGGGAGACCTTGTTCCGGCACAGCTTGTGCAGATTAAGAGTGCAATAGAAAAGGGACTTACTGAGTCACAGCTTGTAGAGCTTATAAACAACAACATTTCAGCGGAAAAGATGAAGGAGATCATTGAGATTGCTGTGCTTGAAAACAGCATGGCAGATTAGGAGGAACTTATGAATTTAGCAGTAGTAAATGAAGCAGTAACAGAGATGAATGGTGTGGAGCATCAGTTTACAGAGGAAGAGAAAAACTTTGTTGTCCAGTTCGCATTCAGAAGCGGCAGCAAGGAAGATACAATTTCTCTTATTGAAGCATTGGCACATTCAGTGGATAAGGCTGAGTCGGACGAGATTATGGTCACATACAGGGCTAAATATGATATGAAGCCTGCATGGGTGGAACAGGTGGAAAACCTGCTTGTGGCACTTGAAATGTATCGTATCGAGGAGGAGAAAGCAATCAATCATCTGGCAGATATTTTGACTGCTTATGGTATTGATGTATCAGCCGAGGAAATCCGTACTACAGAGACAGAAACGCTTAAAACAACAGTCAGAGAGAAAGTGGAGGTGCGATAATGGCAGAAGAGATTCAGGAAGCGGTGCAGATCATCCGTGTAGCTTATGATGGCATTGAGATTGCCATGAAGGTAGGAAGCGGCGGCATTGCTGCCATGCAGAAGGCAATAGATTTCTTAAAAGGGATGCTTGATTATGAAAAGTCACTTGGCAAGACATCCATGAGAAAGCTGATCTTAAAAGGTGGCGATTTACAGGTGTTACAGTTTAATACCGAAGATATGAAAAAGGTTGAAAAGATGGCAAAGAAGTATGGAATACTCTATTCAGTACTTCCAGACTGTAACAGGAAAGATGGACTGAGTGAGGTAATCTTTCATACAGAGGCAGTTCCCCGTGTGAATATGATGATACAGAAGCTCAAGTTTGGCAAGATTGCCACATTTGACGATTATCTGAAGAATGGAGATGAAAAATCCCTTGGCAAGCTGATGGATTTTTTGAAGAAACAGCAGGGAAACGAGAAAAGCCACACGATAGAAGGGGATAGGGTTAATTCCGCCATTGACGGACTGATCGAAAAGGTCGGAATGTTTGCAATGGAAAAGAAAGCTATCAGTGTGGATCAGGTCAAGGAGAATTTCAGTATCAATGGTGAGCAGGCTGAAAGTGTTATCAAACAGCTAGAGACAATCGGTGTGCTTGGAAAGAAAAATGAGGATGGCACCCATACAGTCATGATGGACAAGGATGCATTTATCAATCGTGTCAGAGGCTATCAGGACCTTGCTGAGAGAATGAGGGCAGTTGCAGCATCAAAAAATGCGAACCTGTCAGATGTGACAATCAGCAAGAAGCTGATTATCGAAGAAAATGACCATGCTGTTAAGACCAGAGTTCCCGGCACATGGGGAGAAGAGGCAAGATATGTATGGCTCCGTAAGGAAAACATCATGGAGATTCATGGTGGAAAGACAATGCTTACCTTCCTTGATTCAACCAAGGATTATAAGCTCTACGATGAGCAGAATCGTGTGGTGACAACCCAGAAAGGAACCGAGCTTTATACTCACTACGACAAGGTGGAGTCATCTGTCAGGGAGCGTTACGAGAAAGTGCAGAAGCAGCAGAAAAAGACCACACAGAAGAAAACTGTTACCACAAAGAAAGCGAGGTAGCAGCCTATGCAGACAACAAAGAAAAAGCCGTCACTGATATTCATTCTTGTGGGTGCAGTGTTAGCCGGGTATCTTGGTTATCTGATAAATGGTGCGTGGACGGAAGGGATTGCCTTTAATGAATTTATGGACAGATTCAATGAAGTATGTGCTGTTCCCTTTGCCAACTATTACAATTCCAATACAGTAAAAGCAGTAGCCATTGCATTAGGTATCTATGCGATGGCTATTGTCATGTATTACACCAGTCAGAGAAACTATATGCCTGGCAAAGAATTTGGTACGGCAAGATTTGAAAATCCGAAGCAGGTCAACAAGATACTTGCAGATAAGGATGAAAATTTCAACCGGATACTCAGCCAGAATGTGAAGATGTCGCTGGATTTTAGGAGACTCAAGCTCAATGGAAATATACTTATCTGTGGTGGTTCCGGAGCAGGAAAAACATTTTATGAAGTAAAGCCGAATCTTATGCAGATGCCGCATAACTGTTCCTTTATCTGTACAGATCCAAAGGGAGAAATCCTTAGAAGCTGCGGGCAGATGTTAAAAAATAACGGATACAACTTGAAAGTCATTAATCTGTTAGAGATGGATAAATCAGACTGTTACAATCCATTTTCCTATATCAGAGAGGAAACAGATGTGGTCAAGCTGATTACAAACCTTATCAGCAATACGACACCAAAGGGAGCGACACCAAGTGATCCGTTCTGGGAAAAAGCGGAAGGATTGTTCTTGCAGTCTATCTTTTATTATGTGTGGCTGGAGGTACAGCCGGCAAAGAGAAACTTTGAGACAGTACTTAAACTTCTTGGAGAGGCAGAGGTTACAGAGCAGGGGAAGGCATCAAAGCTCGATGTGCGTATGAAGTTTTTAGAGGAAAGTTCTCCGCTTGGAGCTAATCATCCGGCAGTAAAGCAGTACAACAAATGTATGAGAGGTGCAGGAGATACCGTCCGTTCCATTATCATCAGTGCCAACTCAAGACTTGCATTTCTTGAGAATAAGCAGGTTTTACGATTACTCTCAAAAGATGAGCTTAATCTGTCAGATATCGGTATTGGAGTGAATGGGGATGGAGAGACAAAGACAGCACTGTTTTGTGTAATCCCGGATAGTGATAAATCCTATAACTTTATTATTGGACTACTTTATACGCAGATATTTCAGGAACTGTACTATCAGGCGGACTTTAACTGTGGCGGCAGACTTCCAATTCATGTGACCTTTATGTTAGACGAATTTGCGAATGTCGCATTGCCGGATGACTTCTGTTCATTGTTATCGACAATGCGAAGCAGGGAGATTTCAAGTATTATCATAATACAGAACTTTGCCCAGTTAAAGGCACTTTTTAAGGACACCTGGGAGACAATTCCAGGCAACTGCGATACTTTCATCTACCTTGGCGGCAACGAGCAGTCAACGCATAAGTACGTCTCAGAGCTGCTTGGAAAAGGTACGATTGATAAGAAGTCAAGCGGTGAGACAAAGGGCAGACAGGGAAGCTCTTCGAGGAATTATGATGTATTAGGCAGGGAACTGTTTACACCCGATGAAGTCAGAAAGCTGGATAACAAAAAGTGTATTATCTTTATCCGTGGATTTGATCCTATCATGGACAATAAGTTCATACCATTCAATCATCCGATGTTTAACCAGACAGCAGATGGCAAGGGAGAGCCTTATGTTCATCAGATAAGAGGAGCAGATAATCTTATCGGTCCGCCATTTGAGATTCTTTCAGACAAGGCGGTTAAGTATTATGAAAAGCTGAGGGATAAGGGCGAGAATGTGTATATAGATTCTCTTACCTATGAGCAGTTTATGATGCTTGGTGATGCGGAATTAAGCAGAAGATTCTCCATGCAGGATGAAGCAGAGCAGAAAGCAAAGATTGACAGGGAACAGGCAAATGAGCTTGAGTATGTCGATGAATCGCAGAAGTCGGAAGCAACAGAAAGTGCCAATGCTTCTAGTGGAAGTGCTGGTGCTAAGCCTGTAAGAAATCCTGAGAGGGAAAAGCCTAAGTGGGAAGATACCATTACAAATCGTATGCTTCACTGGTCATATACACCTGAACAGAAAGAAGAGCTCAAGATGGCACTTGCGGCAGGTGTTCCGAAAGCAACGATACTGACTTACTTTTATCCGGAGGTAACTGCTGAGAAGATGAGTTCTTATCGAATGAAGCAGTAAATTATCGCATAGGCATGGAAGTTATGCTATACTGTAGATATGCGATATACAAGTATTTTATGAAAAGGATGTTATCATATGAAAACAATACAAGAGTTAATTGAAGAAGGTATAAAGATTAAAACTACATGTGCACAAACAAATATTCAAACCATAGTGCGAGGTGATGTATATGCAGATTGGTTAACTTACTGCGAAAGATTACTGCGTCAGCAATTTCCTGATGATCCACAAACAATAGAGTTTTGTGAAATAGCAAGAAAAGCGAATGGAAATGATGTAAAAGTGCTTGAACGATTAATTGGTATTCTCAAGGCATTTGCTGATATACCGCCGATAGTACTAACTGAACCTATTGATATAACACTTAAAAAAATATGTACTAATTTTCATAAATGTGCAAGGTCTATTTTAAATCGTCACTCAAAACGTGCGACATTAGAAATCAATGACGAGTATGATGTCCAAGATTTACTGCAAGGAATATTACGTCTTTTTATTGATGATATTCGTCCAGAGGATTATGTGCCAAGTTATGCAGGAGGAAACTCAAGAATAGATTTTTATTTACCTAAGTATGAAACATATATTGAAACAAAGATGACTAGAGAAGGATTACGAGATAAGGAAGTAGGTGAACAATTAGCTATTGATATAGCTCGTTATGGAGATAAATGTAAAACTCTTGTATGCTTTATTTATGACAAAGGAAGTTTTCTAAGTAATCCGTATGGACTAATTTCAGATTTAGAGGCACTTAGTTCTGACAGGTTACAGGTAAAAGTATATATCGCACCAATTTAACTAACAATTTGCTAAGAGAGACTTCGGATAGAATCGGTTGGCGTTTGTTAGCTTATAATATTTCTATCCAATTTTATTATAGATTGCACAGCACTTTAGCCAATAACAGGTTAAGGTGCTTTTTTCATGCCATAAAAGGAGGTGGTTGAAGCACAACGCATCGGGGAAAGCCCGATTAATCATTACTACAGGCATTGCCTGATAATCATATAGTAAAAAAACAAAGACAGAGAGGAATGTATATATTCCATTCGGAAATCAGCCGGATTGGAATGTGTACATTCCTTTCTGGCTTTTTCCATATCTGTCACACATCAAGAAAAAGGAGATTTTTATCATGAGAAAAGAACAGATTACAGTAACTAACAATTCAGTCTGCAATAGCGCAGAAAACAAGGGTTTGGAGGGAAAAGGCATGAAGAGAAGATTACTTCATTTTAAGAAAAGAATGGTTCCGGCAGTATCCGGAGCACTTATGGGAGTGATGCTTATGAGCACTACCTGTTTTGCAGCAGG
>ENA-UALA01001135-UALA01001135.1-human-gut-metagenome-genome-assembly--contig:-NODE-1135-length-9790-cov-3.351618_pt1 | contig 9790 bp, 8 predicted proteins | sample MGYA00243696_ERZ654460 | MGnify/ENA primary metagenome ERZ654460 (study PRJEB26926, sample SAMN06164725) | human gut metagenome | biome: ENVO:00009003; feature: ENVO:2100002; material: ENVO:00002003... | reverse complement strand
AGATCTACACGCGTAAGATCGTCGGCAGCGTCAGATGTGTATAAGAGACAGGGGCCAGATACGCCAGATAAAAGCTGATGGAAAACGGCTGGGTCATGACCCCCTGCAGCAGGGGGAAGTACCACCACTTCAGTCCCCCGGCCAGGCATCCGCACAGCAGATACAGCCCGCAGAAGCCCAGCCACGCCAGGGCGTACCGGTCCCGGCTCTCCATGCGATAGATGGAGAAGGCCGTCCGGCCCCGCAGGCCGTAGCCCCGGCTTTTCATGCTGTCGGCGGTTTCGATGGCGTTTTCCAGGGCCCAGGTGACCATGATGGAAAAGATGGTCACGGCCCGGCGGGCCCGCTGCCACACGCTGCCGCAGGAGGCGTCCCGGCCGATGCAGAACTGGGCCTGGCGCACCACCTCCAGCTGCCGCCGGAACAGGGGCACGAACCGCAATGTCATGCTCAGCACCAGGGACAGGGCCGGGATGACCCGGCCGAACAGATACACGAACTTGTCCGATGTGATCACGGCGTTGAAGCACACGAACCACAGCACCACGGCGCACAGCATGGCCCCCGCCGCCAGGCCGTAGAGGATGCTCTCCAGGGTCAGGGGATTGCCGGAGGGCAGATACGTCAGGATGGTGATTCCGGCGTGGTTGAAGGCCGGGTTCACGATGGCCGCCAGCAGCAGCACCGGCAGGGCGAATTTCAGGTGCCCCGCCAGGGCCCGGCGGCCCCCCAGCTCACCGGCGTACACCAGCGCCCCCGTCAGGGACACCGCCAGGCACACCGGGTGCATCAGCACCATGGAATAGGCCAGCACCAGGGCGAAAAACAGGAAGTTCACCAGGGGATGATAGCGGGAAAAGGCGTCGCCCACGGCTCCGGCCTCCTTTCGTCGTACGGTTCTGCGCAGGGCGGGGCGCACAGGCCCCGCCCTGCGGGATTTTTGCGGTTTTCGGGACCTTACCCGGCGGCATAGCCGCCGCCTACGTCATAGCCCAGGTCGCAGGTATAGACCCAGCAGATCACGTCCCCCTGCTGCACCTGATACCGGGAGCAGCCGTAGTTGGGAAACCAGTCGTTGACCTTGTACATCCAGCCGGAGCCGTCGCCTACGTCGAACTCATACAGGTTATAGATCCCCTCGATATAGGCGGAGTTATAGATGGGCGTGAAGCTGAACTCCATGGGGATCTTCCGCTCCCGGCACACCCGCTGCAGCACGTCGAACACGCTCTCCCCCGGGGAGAACGTCACCGTGGAAGCCGCCAGAATGGTGCCGCCGGCGGGGATCAGCGCCCGCTTGGCCTCCTCGCATTTGTCCATATTGTTCAGGATGGTGGCGCAGGAGATGGAGATGGTGCAGGTGGCTTGCTGAGAGGTGTCGGGCTTGGTCTCCTCCGGCTCCACCGGCTGGGGCTTCCCCTGGGGCACCGGGTCCGTGTGGTATTGATCCTGGCCGGACGGCTCGGACGTGTCCGGGGTGTCCGGCTCGTCGGGGGTATCCGGGGTATCCGGCGTCTCGGGCTTGTCCTGGGGATCCGTCTGCTCCGTGCCGGGGTTCACCGGCGTTACCGGCGTGTCCGGGGTCTGGCTGCCGCACCCCGCCATCAGCAATGTCAGGGCCAGCACCAGGGCCAGCAGGAATTTTCCGTATCTTTTCCGCATAGGGGAACACCTCCATTTATAGCACCATGCGCAGGGACGCCCGAAGACGCCCCTGCGCGGGTGTATTTGCGGCGGTTTACGCGCGCTTTTTCTTGTTCTGCATCAGCAGCACGGCCGCACCGGCCAGAGCCGCCATGCCCATCCACACCAGCACCGGGCTTTCATCGCCGGTACGGGGGGCGTCGGGCTTTGCGGGCTGATCGGGGGTCACAGGCTGATCGGGCGTCACGGTGATGGTGACGTCGCTCATGTCATACAGGCTGGTCTTGCCGGCAGTCAGGCGATAGTAGGCCGCCAGGGCGTAGTAGCCCTGGCGGCCATGCCGTCCACGGTCTTGTCGGCCATCAGGTGGCGGAAGCCGCCGCCGGTGACATAGAAGCCGCACAGTGCGTCCACGACGCTGACGCCGCTCCTTACGAACCGGCTGTCGGCGGTGGGATCAATGCCCAGGGCCGTCAGGGCCACGATGACCTGGGCGGTGGACTCGGCGGAGGCATCGGTGCCGGGGATCTCGCTGAAGGTGCCGTCGGCGTTCTGCACACCGGCCAGGAAGGTCAGGGCCGCGTCCACAGCCGCCTTCACCTGGGCGTTTTCATAGTAGGGGGCCAGGGCCTGGATGGCCATGGCGGTCATGTCCACATCGGGAACCTGGGAGGAGGCGATGACAGGCCAGCTGCCGTCCTCCCGCTGGGTATCCAGGATGGCCCGGACCAGCTTCTCCCGGGTCACGTCGCCGGAGACGGGATAGTCATGGCTGTCCAGAGCCAGCAGGGCCCACACGGGACCGTTGACGCTCTGCTTGGTGATGAAGCTCATGGAATCCAGGCCGTCCAGCAGGTTCCGCCCGGCCACATGGGTCACGTCCTTACCCATAGCCGTCAGGGCCAGGATCAGGCGGGAGTTCTCGGTGGAGCGGGAGCGGTTCAGGCGGCCGTCCTCGTCCATGGCCTTGCGCACATACTCCTCCACGGAGGCGTAGTAGTCGTCCGCGCCGGGGATATCCCGGCCGGAACGGGCCAGGCCCAGCACCGCCCACTCGCCGCCGATGGAGCCGGTGACGGGGGCGCCCTTGGAAACGATGAAGTCGCCGGTAGTCTTATAGATATCCTGAGCGTTCAGCTCCGCCAGCCGGGCCTCGGCGGCCAGGAGCACGTCATAGTTGCCCACCCGGGCCTGGAGCTTCTGGGCCAGGGCGTCGTAAGCGGCCCGGGCGGCCTCCACGGCGGCGCGGGAGGCGGGGGTCACAGGCTGGCCGATGGCGTTGATGAGGGCCTCCACATTGGCCACGGCCTCGTCCTGAAGCTCCGCCAGCCGGGCCTCGGCGGCCACCAGCACATCATAATTGCTGACCTGCTCCTTGCGCTCCTGGCGCAGGGCATCGTAGGCGGTCCGGGCGGCCTGGATGGCCTCCTCGGAGTCCAGGGTCACCTCGCCGATGGCGGCGATCTTCTGCTCCACATCGTGGACGTACCAGCCGGTCAGAGGCAGCACCAGCTCAGGCAGACGGGTCAGGACTGCGGCGGTGGTGGTGCCGTACTGGCGGTCCATGCCGGAGCGGTAGGACACGCCGCGGTGGGTGGGAATGCCGCCGAAGCCGCCCACCCGGATGGTACCGGTCAGGTCATAGCTGTAGCCTTCGGCGCTCTCGGGGATGGTGACGCTCAGCAGCTGGCGAACGGGATTGCTGCTGAAGTCATACTGGCCGAAGGGGGTGCCGGGGTTGGTCTGATACTTGCTGCCCTGGGCATCCAGGTACACCAGGGAGAAATTGAAGTTGTAAACGCCGGAGATCTTCTCCTTGGGGCTTACCAGGTCGTGGAACTGGACCTTTACGGCCTGGCCGGGGACCAGCTCAGCATCCTGGGGCAGGACCTTGCCGTCGGCGTCGATGATGTCATAGCTGACGCCCCGGGCGGTGATGACCTGGTAGGCGGCCATGCCGTCCTTCTCGATGCGGAGAATGTGGCGGCCGGTGGTCAGGCCCGTAACGGTGACCTGGCCGTTTTTATCCACGGAAACGCCCTGGCTGGTAAAGCCGTTGAAGGTCATCTTATCGGTGACGGTGGAGCGGGCCACGGTAACGGTGCAGCCCTCCTGGGGCGTGAAGCTGTAGCTGGCGCCCTGGGTACCCACATAGAACAGGATGTCGTGCTCGGCATCCAGATACTTCTGCTCGTCCTTGGTGATGTTCACGGTGGGACGGTCGATGAAGGTGTTGGTCTGGATAGAGGAGCCGTCGGCACCCACGGACACCACGAACACGCCGGTGAACTCCGGCCAGATGGCGCTGAAGTCCTTGCCGCCCATACCCTGAGCGAAGGTCATGGCGTCATAGGTCACCTGGACGATGGCGGTGCCCGGGCGGTTGGCGGTCATGGTGGCCAGGCAGGAGTTGTTGGCATCGGGGGTGATGGTCACCACGTCGCTGTCGCCGCCGTCCAGGCTCAGCACCCGATAGTGCGCGTCGGGCAGGGCGATCTGGCTGTTCATGAAGCTCTCGATGGCCTGCCAGTTACGCAGCACGTTCAGCTCGTAGGTCTGGCCGGCATCCATGTTCAGGTAGCCCTGGCGGTTGATGTTCAGGTAGATGTTGCCCAGGTCATACACGTTCTTATCGAAGCGGTTGACGGAGGCGGCGGTGACATCGTCGTCCATGTGCAGGTCATCCCGGGTCACAGCCAGCTCCTGGCCGCCGGTGAATTTGCCGAAGGTCCAGTAGGTGACGCCGTCGGGATGCTGGGCCCGCAGGAACTGCTGACTGCCGGTCTCCGGCAGGCGGAAGGAGGCGGTCATGGTGTCGCCCTTGGTCTCCTGGGAAATGGGCTCCAGGAAGGTATAGCTATAGTAGCTGCCGAAGGTGCCCATCCGCAGGGTGGAGCCGGCGGGGGCGGTAACGGTCAGGTCCAGGGCCTTGGGGATGGACAGGCCGAAGCTCTTGGCGCCGCAGTCCACGGTCTGCTTGCTGGACATGGCGGTGGTGATGGGCAGATAGGCCTCGGCCTTCTCGCCCAGGGGGGTCAGGGTGATGCTGAGACTGCCGCCCTCCAGGAACAGGCAGGAGGTGCGGGTATTGCCATAGGTGGTGGACACGCCGGTCTTGGCCTGGAGGTCCGTGCCGTCGGCGGCGGTAACGGTGACGTCGATGGAGTAATCCGTGCCCTCCACCCAGCTGTAGCTGTCGTTGGTGGCATAGATCTCATAGACGCGGTTCAGGGTGAACACGTTGTCCTGATTGGCCTTCACGGTCAGCACCAGGCTGCCGTTGCACTGGCCCTCGGCGTTGTAGCCCTCCACCAGATAGTCGCCGGCCGGCAGCTTGGTGTTCATCATCAGCTTATAGCCGTCGGCCTCGGGGGTCACATTGGCCAGCAGGTCCCGGTCTCCCTTGACGCCATCGGCGAAGTCATACAGCTTCAGGGACGCCAGCTGGGCACTGTGCAGGCCCTTGAAGGAGACGTCCAGGTCGCCCTGGGGCGCGTCGCCCTCCTGGGACACGGTGACGGTGTAGGTGGTGGGGGTGATGGCGGGGGACCACTCGGTGGCCGCCGCCGTGTCGCCGCAGCGGATGGTCAGGACGGTGCCGTTATGGACGGGCACGGTCTCCACGCGGCGATAGTCGGTGCCGTCGGCGGTGAGATACACCTGGTTGTTCTTGTTGGAGGCGGTGGCCGTCATCCGGATGCCTGTGACGCCCTGGGGCAGGGTCAGGGTGTAGGCGGTCTTGTCGGAGGCGAAGTCGGGAGTCAGGACGCCTTCGCTGAAGGACAGGGCCGCCAGGCTGGTGTCGCTCTGGGTGTTCCAGTCGCCGCCGATGTCCGCGCCGTAGCCGTTGGTGGTGTACATCACGCGGATGGTATCCCCGGCGAACAGCTTGTCCCCGGCCTTGATGTCCTTGAACCCAACGTTGGTGAACCAATCGTTCAGGGTTCCCATCCAGCCGGAGGCTGCGCCGCCGTCACCGGCGGACAGGCCGTTGATCTCGCTGATGTAGCCGGACTCGGCGCCGGTCTGGGAATAGGTACCCAGGGCGCTGACGATGCAGTCCATCATGGAGGACCCGGGGGCCAGGTCCACCCACTTGTCCACCAGCGTGCCATCCCAGGCAGCGCCGTTGGCCTTTGCGTAGGTCGTGTTTTCCACAACGACCCGAACCTGGCCGTCGTGGTTCTCTGCTGCCCAGACAGTGGCGGGTACCAGGCTCAGTACCATCACCAATGCCAGCAGCAGAGAAACGATGCGTTTCTTCATATGCATTTTCCTCCTGTGAAAAATTTATGCCCAGCCGTTTCCGGCAAGTCAACGGAGTGTGTCTGCGGCGGAGGAAAAGCAGATACACGCCCGCTGCAAAAACCGCCGGTACATCCCCTGAAAAAGGAGACACCGGCGGCGCATGGATCCTGTCTGCGCCCAACGAAGAAAACGCCCGCCGCGCTGAATGTCCTCCGCCGTGCAATTCTCCTGCCTCGCGCCGTGGAGCCGATGGCTCCTCGTTTGCATCCTACCTTCTCGGGGGGGTGCCCCCAATGGCGGACTTTCGTCCCGGCGGCCTTGCCGCTTCGGTGCATCCTTGCGCCCACAGTGCCGTTCGCGTGGGGCTTCTGACCCCGTTCCTTTCAGGCTGCCGCCTGACCCCCACAGGGGCCTTTGCAGCGGACAGCCACACAGCATCCTCGGACACGATTCACTTTCCGGCCCCGTGTCCCCACAGAGCCATTCTTATTATACACGATTCCCCCGGAAAAGTCAACGGTCCGCCCCATGCAAAACGGCTCTGTATTGCAGGACTGCAAAAAATCGCCGCAGCGGCGCGGAGTCCCCTTGTTTTGCCGGAAAAAAAGATGTATAATCAAGGCCAGCGGGACAGGGCGAGAAAACCGCGGGATGCTCCCCGGGAAAGCCTGTCCGCATCCGTCAAAGAAGCAAAGGAAGAGCACTGTCATGGAAATTTTGCACGAGATCAACCCGGCGCTGGAGGCTCTGGCGTACTTAGGCTCCCGGGCCAACGGCCATACCCTGGACCGGCTGGAGGAGCGCTTACAGGCCCGGGGCGTCCGGAAGGCGGAGCCCTTCCATCGGGCCAGCGCCGCCCTGCGGGAGCTGCTGCAGGACCTGGACGCGGAGGTTTCCGTTCCGGCAGAGACCCTGCAGCGTCTGTTCGGCGACATCAAGGGCTTTTCCTACAGCACCATCGGGTCCTATAGTCCGGCTTTTCTGTTCTTCTATCCCATGCTGTCCCGCCGGCAGGACTTTGAGACCCTGATGCAGCAGATGGAGCGCCTGACGCCGGACGAGACGGCGCGAAACATGATGATCTCGCTGAGCCTGGAGGAGCAGTCCGGCCCTGCCGCCGGGGCCGCCGCAAAGCTGGTTTCCCGGGTGCTGGCGCTGACGATCCCCACGGAGAGCCGCCTGGCTCTGCTGGAGATCCACCAGAATTACCGGACTCTGCTGCCGGAGATCGCAGCCTGTCTGCGCCCGGCCATAGCGGCGCTGGAGACGGAGTCCGGCCGCATTCAGGAGATCATAGAGGCCTTCTGCCGGGAGGTGGAGGGCCTGGGGACGGAGAGCTATCTCCGGGAGACCTCCAGCCTGGCCATCACGCCGGAGGTGCATTATCACCTGATTCCCTTTCTGATGGGACCGGATACCAACCTCTCCATGGAGCAGGAGGACGGCAGCGTGCTGATCTGCTGCGGAGTTATGCGGCTGTCGCTGCGGCGCACCCTGGCGGAAAACAGCAGCGCCTCCCAGGTATATGACGCCATCCGGATCATCGGGGACAAGACCCGGTTTGACATTCTCTGTTATCTGAGGGATCATCCGGCGGTCTACGGTCAGCAGCTGTGCAACCATTTCGGCCTGGCCCGCAACACCATTCACCACCATATGAGCAAGCTGGTGAATGCGGGGCTTGTTACCTGCCTGGTGGAGGGAAACCGTATTTATTACACCACGGACCGGGAGCACCTCTCCTATTTGCTGAACCAGCAGCGGCAGCTGCTGATCGGCGGAGAGGATACGGAGCAGCAGGAAAAATAAAATCGGCAGGAATGCCGCCGACGCAGGGTTTGCCGCGCCGGCGGCATTTTTTTTGCAGGGTAAACACATGGCCGCACCTGTAGGCGCGGCCATGTGTTTACCAGCGCCGCTTTTTCTTTTCGCCCTCCCGGCGCTGGAAGGGCTTGTCGATGAGGATGATGTCCTCTCCGAACCGCTGGACGCAGTCCCAGGGAATGTAATAATCCTCGCCCCGGCCGAACAGACCGAAGAACCGGCAGCGCACCCCCGCCTTGGTGATCTCCTTTCAGGAGACGGCCCAGGCCCTGGCGGCGGAGGCTCTGTTCACCCGGCTGTCCCTGCCGGGGCGCATCATTCCCCTGCCCTCCCGGATCTCCGCCGGGTGCGGCCTGGCCTGGAAGGCGGCCCCCGGCGACCAAGCCGTCCTGACGGCGGCTTTAGAGGAAAACGGCATCGGCCACGGCCCCTGCTGCGTATTGGAGATGTTCTGATGACGGAAATCTATCTGGACAGCGCCGCCACCTCCCTGCACAAGCCGCCCCAGGTGGCCCGGGCAGTGGGATACGAGAGCCAGAGCAAGTTCTCCGCCGAGTTCAAAAAGGTGTTCGGTATGCTGCCCTCGGAGTTCCGGAAGCTCCACGCCGGACACTGAGCCGCCCTGCATGTTTTCGCCGGGAATGCACATGCTATCTCCGATAAGGAGGTGCGTTCCATGACGGAGGAACCCAATCAGCAGCCGGAGCAGTCCGGCGACCAGAGCGCCCCGCGTCTTTACGACCTGGGCGCGGCCCTGGTGGAAAGCAGCCGGGGCAGCATATACTGCCTGACCATCATCGGCCAGGTGGAGGGCCACAGCCTGGCCCCCAATAACACGAAAACCACCAAATATGAGCACGTTCTGCCCCTTCTGGCCCATCTGGAGCAGTCGGAGGAGGTGGACGGCGTTCTGCTCCTGCTGAACACCGTGGGCGGCGACATTGAGGCGGGCCTTGCCATTGCGGAGATGGTGGCCGGTATGACCAAGCCCACGGTGACCCTGGTGCTGGGCGGCGGACACTCCATCGGCATCCCCCTGGCGGTGTCCGGACAGCAGACCTTCATCGTGCCCTCGGCGTCCATGACGGTGCACCCGGTGCGCATGAGCGGCCTGATGATCGCCGCACCCCAGTCCTATCGGTATTTTGAGCGGGTGCAAGAGAGCATCGTGTCCTTCGTGGCCCGGCACAGCCGCATCACCCAGGACGACTTCCGCCGGCTGATGCTGGCCGACGGGGATATGTCCAACGACGTGGGCACCATTCTGTACGGCAGCCAGGCGGTGGAGCTGGGGCTCATTGACCGGCTGGGCACCCTGTCTGACGCCCTGGAGGCTCTTTACGGCATGATCGGGAAAAACGGTTGATTTTGTCGGGGCCCTGTGCTATACTGTGTACAAATTTACGGGATAGCGGGGAGCTATGGAATGAACACCAATTTCAAAACAGCGTTATTCGGCGGCTTCGACCGGGAGGACGTGGTCAACTATATCCAGCAGATCTCCCGGGAAAATCAGCAGCGGGTCTCCGCTCTGGAGGAGGAAAACCACGGCCTGCAGGAGCGCAACCGCGCCATGGAGGCCGAGCTGAATACCCTGCGCCGGGCGGTGCTGGAAAACAGCGCGGCGGCGGACACCTGCCTGCAATTGCAGACACAGCTCCGGGAGCTCCAGGAGCAGGCCCAGAAGCTCCAGAAGGAAACGGAGTACCTCCGTGCCCAGGCGGCGGAGTATCAGTCCCTGAAGGACCACATCGCCGATATCGAGATCAGCGCCCACCGGCGGACGGAGGAGTTCCGGGCCAAGGCCATCGAGCAGCTGCGGCAGCTGACCCGGCAGCAGGAGACCTGGTGCGCCCAGTCCCGGGCCAAGTATGCCGAGCTGAACCGCCAGTTCTGCCAGAAGCTGGCCCTGGCCCAGCAGACCCTGGCGGAGCCGGACCTGTCCGGCTTCCAGGAGATGGAGGCGGGCCTGCGGCAGCTGGAGGAGAGCTTCAGCGAGACGAACCAAGCGTAACACCCAGCCATAAAGAAGCAGCTGTCTCTTATACACATCTGACGCTGCCGACGATCTTAC
>ENA-UALA01001107-UALA01001107.1-human-gut-metagenome-genome-assembly--contig:-NODE-1107-length-10018-cov-4.159992_pt1 | contig 10018 bp, 8 predicted proteins | sample MGYA00243696_ERZ654460 | MGnify/ENA primary metagenome ERZ654460 (study PRJEB26926, sample SAMN06164725) | human gut metagenome | biome: ENVO:00009003; feature: ENVO:2100002; material: ENVO:00002003... | reverse complement strand
TCGTCGGCAGCGTCAGATGTGTATAAGAGACAGACAACGGTGTGACCAAAACGGAAATTGCGGAGATCCTGACCCATGCGGCATTTTATGCGGGCTGGCCCAAGGCATGGGCGGCTTTTCGTATGGCAAAGGAGGTATGGGCGGAAGACGACGCCGCCGATGCAAAAGCCAAGCATCAGAATGAAATGGTCTTTCCCATCGGCGCACCCAATGACGCCTTTGCGAAATATTTTATCGGGCAAAGCTATCTCGCACCTCTTTCTACGCAGCAGGTCGGCATTTACAATGTGACCTTTGAACCTAAATGCCGGAATAACTGGCATATCCACCACGCCGATAAAGGAGGGGGCCAGCTTCTCATCTGTGTCGGCGGAAAAGGTATCTATCAAGCTTGGGGGAAGAAACCCGTCCTCATGCTGCCAGGATCGGTCGTTCACATTCCAGCGGGGGTCAAGCACTGGCATGGTGCCGTGACCGATGCCTGGTTCAGCCATCTGGCCATGGATCCCGAAGGCGTCAATACATCCAATGAGTGGCTTGAGGAAGTGTCGGATGCGCAATATGAAAAAACTTTGGCTGCTTTAACGTAAATCGAAGGCAGGACGGAATCAGACGGTGGGGAACTTGCTGAACGGGGATTACGAAGAAAGAAGGTCCTCATCATGAAAAAACTCATTCTCTTCTTACTGGGATGGGGCAAAGCCGGCGACACGTGGCTGCAGTAATGAAAATATCCTGTATATGCTTTTTTCTTATGAATAGGGCTCCGCTAAAAAAGATCCTTTTTAGCGGAGCCTTGTTTATGGAATTTGCTGCCAAGCTTCTTTGAGAAGGGAAAGAACCTGCTGAAGCTGAGGCTTTGTGTGGGCTGCTGAAAGCGTGAGACGTAGCCTGGCGGTACCCATGGGAACAGACGGCGGTCGGATAGCAGATAGCAGGATGCCTCTTTCCTTGAGAAAGGCATCAATGGCGGCTGCTCTTTCTACAGACCCAACTATAATGGGAATCAGGGGCGTTATTCCTGGAAGAACGGGGAGCTTCAAGGTGTGGAGTCCCTCCCGCATGAACCTTGTGTGTTCGCGCAGTGTTTTCATGAGGATGGGCCCTTCTTCCTGAAGGACTTGGAGTGCGGCATAAGCCGCCGCTGTATCATGGGGGCTGATGAAGGTGCTAAAAACAAAGGGCCTGGCGCGGCAAGTAAGGTAGGCAATGATTTCCTTGGAGGAAGCCACATAGCCTCCTTCTGAGGCGAGGCTTTTACTGAGAGTCCCTGTTTGGATATCGATGGTGCCTTGAAGACCAAAATAGGCTTCCGTTCCTCTTCCACCAGGTCCAATGACGCCTTCTGCGTGGGCGTCGTCCACCATCAGGAGCGTTCCATATCGATTTTTGAGCGCTGCCAGTTCCGGCAGCCTGCAAAGGTCGCCATCCATACTGAAAACGCCGTCTGTAACAATGAGTTTGACAGCTGTTTGATTGCTGGCGTAGGCAGCTAGCTTTTGTTCCAGGTCCGTCATATCATTATGACGATAGACGATGACCTCGGCGCCACTGATCCGGCAGCCATCGATGATGCTGGCATGGTTCAGCTCATCACTGAAAACAAGGTCACCTTTTTTGAGAAGTGTGTAGAGGGCGCCTAAGTTCGCCAGGTAGCCGGTATTGAAAAGAAGCGCTGCTTCACAGCCTTTGAAGCGGGCAAGTTTTTTTTCAAGGTCACTTCCTCGGGCGATTCCTCCTGAAATGAGGCGCGATCCCGTGGAGGACGTTCCCCCTTTTATCAAGGCGTCAGCCGCGGCCTGCAGTACTTTTGGATGGTGGTTCAAGCCGAGATAATTGTTGCTTGAAAAGACGGTATAGATCTGGCCGCTGCGGCTTCTTGCCGTAACGGGACCAATCATGTCAAGGTCTGTGATGGTCCGCGCAAGACCGGCTGCGTGCAGGGTGCGGAGCCTTTTTTCGACGCGGTGCCGAAGGCGTGCTCCAGAGGAGCTGGCAAGGGGAGCATGAGAATATGTGGATTGCAATGGGGAACCCTCCTTAGGTCGATAGGATAGGAGTAGTATAGCCCCAATCAAAAAATATGTATACCATTTTAATAAATAAGGTTAACGTAAATAGGAAAGAAAATACAGGGGAAAGACTGGCTTTCCCCTGTGGTTGCTAGACCTTACCTTCAGTTTTTCTCTAGGGCCGGATTGGCAAGGCTCCACATAAGTTTGGTGACGGCTGCTTCCAAGGTCATGGGACCGCCTGATTCGACCCCTGCTTGGGCGGCGAGGATCCCCATGGGATAAAGGGACAGGTCAACTCCATCAAAAAGGCACTGGGAGACACAGACCATACGTACTCCGGCCTTGATGGCTCGGCGGATGGCGGGCAGGAGGTTATCCCGGCCTGTATTGACGCCGCCCGCGCCATAGCATTCAAGGACGATGCCCTTGTAGCCGCGTTGGACCGCATAGTCGATGATGTCAGGTTTGAGTCCAGGCGTAACCGTAAGTGCCATGACTTTCTCTTCCATCTTGCTTTCAACACGGAACCCTCCCACATTCCGTCGGTCGGGGAGGTTCTTTTTAATGCCGTTTTTATCAAAAAAGAGAACCGGTGCTTCATTGACGCTCTCAAAAGCATTGAAATTGCGGGTAAAGATTTTTTTGCAGCAGTCGCCTTTGATGACTTTATTGCCAAAGGCGACAAATACGCCGGGAAGGCCGCTTGACGCGATGGTAAAGGCCAGTTCCAAGTTGCTGCGGGCATCGGAGTTGGATAGTGACAAAGGTACTTGTGAGCCGGTGAGGACGACTGGTTTTCCCAGATTTACAAGCATGTAGGAGAGCGCAGAGGCTGTGTAGGCCATGGTATCCGTTCCATGGGTAAGGACGAAGCCATCATATTCCGTATAGTTATCCCCAATAAGGGTCGCCCAGCTGCTCCAGTCTTGCGGGACCACATTGCTGGAATCGATCTTGGTCAGGTCTTTTACGGTAATTTCTCCAAGCGTGCGCAGCTCAGGGACGGATGTAAGGATGTCATTGCCGGAAAGGGTAGGCTCCAGGCCATCTTCCGTGGCAACGCAGGAAATGGTGCCGCCTGTCGTCAAAAAGAGGATTTTTTTCATTTCGATGTGGGGCAGGATACCCCGGCTTTTTAGGTCGGGGAGAAATGCCCCATTCACCTCACTTTCCAAAATAAATAGATTTCCAGTAAAATAATGATTACAGCAAACTCGGTGATATCACATGAGAACGAGTAAGGCACCAGATCTGCAAAACCAAATAAAGATGGTAACCCTTCGCAGCATCTGCCCCTCTAACAGAAAATCCTGAATCGGCAGATGACAGAAAAATCCCGTCAAGGCTGTAAATTTGTTCCTCCATATGTTCTTGACCATTGGTCTTGGGACGTGCTCCTGCCCTTCCATAAAGAGCGGCGAAAGCCAGCAGTGAACCAATCGGAGCTCTTTTAAGGATGAGAAACAGTCTTATTATATCATAAGTAGGTCTTTTATGACCGATTTGGGAAAAGGACAATAATGGCAATCATGGTGTTTAGAAGGAAGGCCCAAAGGACCTTCCTTCATCCCAATTTTGTTCTTACCCTCCTTTTTTATTATTTTGATGACATCTGATATAATCCATTCTATGGGAGATCTTCCCTTGTCCTGATATTCGTGCCGTCAACACTATCTTAACAATAGGGGGCTCTCCTTTATTTTGCAAGTATTATGTATACCCTATCAAGAAACATTTTACGCTTAGGGAAAGGCCCCTTTCCTCCGCTCCGTTCTTTTGATAAAATATAACTCATAGGGGAACTCTGGGGAATCAGGGTTCCTTCTTTCTTTTTTTGGGGAATGGCCCCAACAGAAAATGAGGTGAGAAACATGGAAAAACAAAGACTGTGGATCAGGTGGCTTGGAGGGAGCCTTTTGACGATTTCCCTGCTTTTTTTCAGCAACGGGAACGTAAGTGCGGCGAAAATTCTTACAAAATACGGATCCCTGCCGCTTTACAGGGAAGATCTCATGCCCCTTACGGTAGAGCGTCCTTCTTTTTATGATGACCCGCCCCTTTGGACCATCCGGCTGCGCAATCAGCCGCAGGGACTGTTGGCGCCTGAAACTGGATTTTATCGTCCTATTTATGGCATCATGCGCAGGAGGACCCCTGTCTTTCGCACGGTACGGCCCCTCCTCCCGCCCCAAAGCGCCCACCTTCCTACGGCTGTGGGGCCCGAGGAAAAGCAGCCATTTTTGGTGCGCCAGCCCCGTCCCTACAGCGGCACGCCCCAGCGTCAGGCTGCCTCTTTTCCTTCAAGACCGGGGGCTGTCCAAATTTTTGTCCCTAAACCTTGAGTCTCAAAGTAGGATGGGAATCGGGGGAAGTTTCCGCAGGAAGTGCCCTGCTTATGCTATAATAAAAGATAATCTATCCCAATTTGGAACATCCCATTGGGCCTGGGGCCCATAGCACGCAAAGGACGGTGGAAAGATGAAGCTTTCCCAGCTTAGAAAAGCATATTTGATGGACCTTGCGAGCCGTTTTACAGGTCCGTTCCATAAGAAAAAGGCTGCCTCTTTTCGCACGGACGCGGTCAAACCAACTGCCCCTGCCTCCAAGATTCCCCATGATGTCTATGGTGAACTTGCTTTTCGTTTTTTGGAAGCCTGGCAGAAAGAAAAGGAACAAAAAGTTCGGATTTGCCTTTTTGGGCAGCCCGGTGCCGGCAAAAGTTCCCTTATCAATGAACTGATAGGGGAGAAAAAAGCCAAGGTTGGAACCGGGACGGATACGACCAAGGAGGCCCAAGTCATCGAATCGGGAAGTGTTGTCTACGTGGACCTGCCTGGCTATGATACGGCGCGTTTTCCCAAAAAAGGCTATTTCAGCCATTTTGATCCCCTCCAATACGACCTTTTTCTCTGCATTTTTTCGGGCAAGCTTACGGAGGCTGATACAGAATTTTTTTCCCGTCTCCAGCGGCTGGGCAGGGTCTGCCTTTTTGTGCGCAATAAGATCGATGGGCTTTATGCTCCTTTTCGGTCCTTAAAAAGTCTTGAAGAGGAAATCCAAAAAGATGTCCGTCATCAGGTAGGACCTTGTGCTCCGCTTTATTTTACGAGCTGCCGAAAGGATTGGGGCAATGCCCAAAAACGAGGCATCCCGAATCTTCAGGAAGCCATCATGGATCATTTGGAGCCGGCTTTGAAAGACCGGTATGCCCGTCATGCAAAAGCGTATACGGAGCATACCCTTCTTTTGAAGCGTCGGGCGGCAGACCGTCGGGTGCGTAAGTATACAGCCATGGCGGCCGCCAACGGCCTTAATCCTGTTGTCGGTATGGATGCTGTTATTGACGCGCGTATCCTCAAGGAAATGTATCAGGGAATCCGGACGGATTTTGGCTTAGGGAAATGGGATCTTCCTATCGAAGGAAACCGAGTAAATCTTGTAAAAAAAGTGGCCGGTGGGGTTACAGGCGAGCGCGTGACCAAGGGCCTGAGCCTCCTCTTACGCAAACGGGCCGGAGAGAAGGCAGCCAAATTTATTCCCCTTGCCGGGGCCGCTGCCGCTTCATTGATGAATGCGGGCAGTATGTATTATGTTGGAAAAGAATATGTCAGGATCTGTTACGAGTATGCCCGCAGACGGCTCCAGACAGAAATCGAGTGGGGGACCCATGAGCACAGAACGTGAAGATATCAAGAAAATTGAAAAAGAAATTGATGAGGAGAATGTGCGCATTGTCCTTTTTGGCCAACCTGGAAGCGGGAAATCAAGCCTGATCAATGCCGTCTGCGGACGGGAGGCTGTAAAGACGGGTGAACTGATGGAACCGACGACCGACGCTGTGGTTGTGGAAAATGGGGATGTGACGTTTATCGATCTTCCTGGCTATGGAACGGATGGATTCCCGGAAGAAGCTTTTCTCGAACGGTTCCGGCCTTTTCAATACGACCTTTTTCTCTGCGTCTTTTCTGATAAGCTGCGGGCTGCTGACACACGGCTATTCTGCATGTTGGAAGCCCTGAAAAAGCCCTGCATCTTTGTTCGCAGCAAAATTGACTTGATCTATGAGGAAGGCCGGACCTTGGAAGAGTGTGAGGCCGTTATCCGCCGTGATGTGGAAACGCAGCTGGGTACGCGGGATATCGATCTGGTTTTTGTGTCGGCCCGTAGGGATCGGCCGGTGGGCATCGATGTCCTGAATGATGTCATCATGAGCAAGATGAATGAAGCTCGGAGAGAAAAATATATCCTGACAGCTGAAGCGCGGACAAAGGAACAGCTTGAGGCCAAAAAGGCGGCGGCCATGACTTTTGTCAAGCGCAGTGCTACTTATTCTGCGTATAATGGACTCAATCCTATCATCGCTGTTGATGCGGCTGTGGATTTTATGATCTTGTATCAGCTTTATAACAACATTCGGGAGACCTTTGGCATTACGGAAGAAATCATTGCGTCAAGCAAAAAAGTGTCTGATAAGGATAAACGCCTTGTCCTAGGCGGCATGAGCAGGGAAGGCATCAATCTTATCCTAAAGAATGCAGGTCGGCAGCTCGTGGCCCGGACCTTTCTCAAAGTCGTTCCCGTTGTGGGGCAGGCGACGGCGGCCCTTATTGGCTACAAACTTGTGAACAAGACGGGCCGTGATTATGTCAATGCCTGTTATGAACTTGCCCGGGAGCGGCTGCTGTCGGCCCTTGATGCCCGGAGATCATAACAAGGAAAAGAGGTAGCAGCATGGAACAGACAGCATATCTTCCCCATAACTACGAGGAAAAACTAAAGGCCCTCAATGCCGTGATCTGGGACGCGGCTGAACTGAAATTTGCCGAGACAAAATCGGCTAAGGCCATGACGGATTTTCTGCGTCAGGAAGGCTTTACCGTAAAAGAAGGTCTTGCTGGCATGAAAACCTCCTATGTAGCGGAATTTGGGTCTGGGCATCCCATTATCGGCATCCTCGCCGAATATGACGCCCTGTCCGGTCTTAGCCAAGAACTTGACGTGGCAGAAAAAAAGCCACGGTCTGGGACCTCGTGCGGACACGGCTGCGGCCACTGTCTTTTGGGAACGGCCGCCATTGGAGCTGGTCTTTTGCTCCGGGATTATTTAAAAGCCCATCCTGACAAGGGGACGGTGCGGGTCTATGGCTGTCCTGCCGAAGAAGGCGGAAGCGGGAAGGCCTATATGGCGAGGGAAGGCCTTTTTGACGATGTGGATGCTGCCTTTACGTGGCATCCGGCAACGATGAATGCTGTTGCAACAGGCAGTAACCAAGCCAATATCCAGGCGGCCTTTACCTTTACCGGTCAGGCTTCCCACGCGGCAGCCTCTCCAGAAAAGGGCCGCAGTGCCCTTGACGCGGTGGAACTGATGAATGTGGGCGTGAACTATCTTCGGGAACATATGGCAGATTATGAACGCGTCCATTATGCAGTCCTTGATACGGGCGGGGTTTCCCCGAATGTCGTTCAGGAGCATGCCGAGGTTCTCTATCTTATCCGCAGCAAGAGCAACGCCGAAGCGAAACGGCTTTATAAAAGGGTACAGAAGATTGCCCAAGGGGCGGCTCTTATGACGGAAACATCCGTTTCCCTCCGTTTTGACAAGGCCGTATCAAATTTGGTGCGGAACGATACGCTTGCAGCGGTTATGCATGAAGCCATGGTGGAAGTGGGCGCACCGAAACGCACGGCGGAAGAAAAAGCGTATTTGGAAAAATTCCAAAAGACCGTGCCAGAAGAAAATATCCTTCATGATCCGGGTATGACGCCCCTTCTTGATCGGGAGTTTTTGGAAAATCTTATCAAGAAGGATCGTTTTGGAGAATTCATTGTTCCCTTCCAGCCCAATTCCATTACTCAAATGGGATCGTCTGATACAGGGGACGTAAGTTATGTGACTCCTCTTGCCCAGTGCTACACGGCAACCTTCCCTATTGGTACAACCGCTCATTCCTGGCAGTGGGTGGCTATGGGTCAGAGTCCAGTAGCTCTTTCGGGGATGTACTACGCGGCTCGCGTCATGGCGGAAAGCACGAAGAAAGTCATGGAAGAGCCTGCACTTCTTGACCGGGCCAAACAGGAACTGTCCGGCCGGCTGGGTGGAACATCCTATGAATGCCCCATCCCCAAGGATGTGTGGCCAACCAAATACGCAAAAATAAAATAAGGACACGGAAGGAACCCTGCAGCAGTGAGAAATCTGTTGCAGGGTTCCTTTTTTATCTACTGATCATTGTGTTTTGCAGTTTTTGCAGCTGTAAAGCTACATAGGCATTCTCAAGATGGATGAATTTTTTGAGCAGATCCTTGAATTCATCAACATAATGAAGACTTTGGCTATCCCTATGGGATACAATAACATTTGTTAACTCATAGGTAAGTCCTTTGATGCGAAGGATATGCAGTCTTTCCTTTGTCGGAAGTATCCCTGTCCAATCGAGCTGCTGCAGGTTCAATTGGGCACAAATGGTTGAATAGTGACCGCTTCTGCATAAATCAATCATAATGCTGAAGTTGCTGACCTGAATAGGCAGGGAGGCAGCAATATGCTTTTGCATCAGAAAATTTGAGACGGCTGTCGTCGTAGTGGAAGCAGAATGTCCAAGGACAAGAGGAATTCCTGGAAGGGATGCCAAATCGATGCCCTCTTGATAAGCTTTTACTAAGAGTGCGTTCGTTTTATCTCCGTAATAGGTACGAAGCAATGTTTCCGGAACAACTAGATAGAGAGGTTCCCTTTCCAGTTCAATTTTGTCGAATAAAGGATGTTCCTTTGCATCGACGCCGAGAAACAAGTCGATTTCTCCACTGAGGAGAAGGTCTTCCAACTTATGGGTATCATTGAGACGAACCTGGACATCCACGTTAGGGTATTGTTTCTGAAACTCGGGAACCATGGATGGAACGAGAATGGTCCCTCTTGTTGTTGGAATCCCAAGACGAATGGTGCCGCGCGTTCCCTGACTGATATCTGCCAGTTCATTTTTCATCCTATATTCGAGTGCTTTTATTCGTGATAGATAGCGCAGCATGGCAGCCCCTTCCGCGGTCAATTCCAAGTGAGGACGACGGCGAAACAGCGTGACGTGATGATGGGCTTCAAGCCTCTTGATATGGTCGCTTAAGCATTGTGGAGTAACAAAGGCCCGCTCTGCCGCTCGGGAAAAGTTGAGCTCTTCAGCTGCTAATAGAAACATTTCATAGCCAATCAGCATGGGATATCCCCCTTTCTTCTTCTCATTATAGTGGTTTATCCCTTTATATCAAGTTTTTGCTTTAAATTCATCATGATTTTTACTGTTTTACATTTAAAAGAAAAGCATGCTATATATAGCGTATCAAGAATGAATCGGAATCTATGATGAAGGGAAGGGGTTCTTATGTCCAATTTACTCATTTTTGTTGTCGGTCTTGCTATTATGCTTTTGTGTATGATGAGAACTAAGTGGGGACCTTTTGTATGTATGCTTCTTGCCAGTCTTGCCATCGGGATCGGGTGCGGTCTGGGAACGGACAAAACCATCGCCTCGATTGTGGATGGCTTTGCCAAGACCTGCAAAAATATCGGCCTTATGGTTATTTTTGGCACTATTTTAGGCATTTACCTGGAAAAATCACGTGCCTGCCAAAGGATTGCGGAAACGCTTCTTCAAATAACAGGGAAAGATCGGGCTGCCGGCGCACTAGCGGCTACAGGATATGTCATTGCCATCCCTGTTTTCTGTGATGTTGCCCTTGTACTTCTGTCCCCACTTATTAAGTCAGTTGCACGGAAAAGTGGAAAGAACGCTTGTTCCATGGGCGTAGTGACTGCTTGTTCCCTTTTGGCAACCAATGCTTTTGTGGCACCGACACCGGCGCCGCTTGCCATTATTGCCATTTTAGGGCTGGATATTGGAACGTCCATTTTATGGGGCATGCCAGCTGCGCTGTTCGTGACAGTTTGCGTATGGGCTTTTGGGGAATACTATTTGGAACGGAAACCGGCTTCGTGGTATACGGAAC
>ENA-UALA01001100-UALA01001100.1-human-gut-metagenome-genome-assembly--contig:-NODE-1100-length-10055-cov-6.934500_pt1 | contig 10055 bp, 10 predicted proteins | sample MGYA00243696_ERZ654460 | MGnify/ENA primary metagenome ERZ654460 (study PRJEB26926, sample SAMN06164725) | human gut metagenome | biome: ENVO:00009003; feature: ENVO:2100002; material: ENVO:00002003... | reverse complement strand
ACGAAGTTTGCAGGTGTGTCTCGCGAAATCGGTTCAAGCATGAAGTCTGTAGGTGAAATCATGTCTATCGGCCGTTCTTTCGAGGAAATTATTCAGAAAGGTTTGCGTATGATAGGTCAGGGCATGCACGGCTTTGTGGGTAATGATAGTGTGGAATTCGAAGATTTGGATCACGAATTGGCTCACCCCACCGATCTGCGTGTGTTCGCTATCGCCCAGGCTCTGGAAAAAGGCTATACAATCGACCGTATCTTTGAGCTGACGAAGATTGACCCTTGGTTCCTCGGCAAACTGAAGAACATTGTAGACTATAAGAATAAACTCTCACAATATAATAAGGTGGAGGATATTCCTGCCGATGTGCTGCGTGAAGCGAAAGTGCTCGGTTTCTCCGACTTCCAGATTGCACGTTTCGTGCTGAATCCGGAAGGTAATATGGAAAAGGAAAACCTTATGGTACGCGCCCGTCGTAAGGAACTGGGTATTCTTCCGGCTGTAAAACGTATCAATACCGTCGCTTCCGAGCATCCGGAACTGACGAACTACCTTTATATGACGTATGCCGTACAAGGGTATGATGTGAACTATTATAAGAATGAAAAATCGGTAGTTGTATTGGGTTCGGGAGCTTACCGCATCGGTTCTTCCGTTGAGTTCGACTGGTGTTCGGTGAACGCTATCCAGACTGCACGCAAGTTGGGGTACAAATCCATCATGATTAACTATAACCCCGAAACAGTATCTACCGACTACGATATGTGCGACCGTCTGTACTTCGACGAACTTTCTTTTGAACGTGTGCTCGATGTTATAGACCTCGAACAGCCGCGCGGCGTAATCGTATCCGTAGGCGGTCAGATTCCTAACAATCTGGCAATGAAACTCTATCGTCAGTCTGTTCCTGTATTGGGTACTTCGCCTGTTTCTATCGACCGCGCAGAGAACCGTAATAAATTCTCTGCCATGCTTGACCAGCTCGGCATCGACCAGCCGGCTTGGCAGGAACTTACCAGTCTGGAAGATGTGAAGGGCTTCGTTGAGAAAGTAGGCTATCCGGTATTGGTGCGTCCGTCGTATGTGCTTTCCGGTGCTGCAATGAATGTATGCTACGATGAAGAAGAATTGGAGAACTTCCTGAAAATGGCTGCCGAGGTTTCCAAGGAATATCCGGTAGTGGTTTCCCAGTTCCTGCAGAATACGAAAGAGATTGAGTTCGATGCCGTGGCACAGAACGGCGAGGTGGTGGAATATGCCATTTCCGAGCATGTTGAATTTGCCGGTGTGCACTCCGGTGACGCTACGCTGGTATTCCCGGCACAGAAAATTTACTTCGCTACGGCACGACGTATCAAGAAAATCAGTCGTCAGATTGCAAAGGAACTCAATATCTCCGGTCCCTTCAACATCCAGTTCCTGGCACGTAACAATGAGGTGAAAGTTATCGAATGTAACCTGCGTGCTTCACGTAGTTTCCCGTTTGTATCCAAAGTGCTGAAACGTAACTTTATCGAGACGGCCACGAAGATTATGCTGGATGCTCCTTACTCTCGTCCGGACAAGTCGGCGTTTGACATCGACTGGATTGGCGTGAAGGCTTCCCAGTTCTCATTCTCCCGCCTGCATAACGCAGACCCGGTATTGGGCGTGGATATGTCTTCTACGGGGGAGGTAGGCTGTATCGGCGACGACTTCTCCGAAGCATTGCTGAATTCCATGATTGCTACCGGTTTCAAGATTCCGCGTCCAGAAAAAGGTGTGATGTTCTCTTCCGGTGCAATGAAATCGAAAGTGGACTTGCTGGATGCCAGCCGCATGCTTTTTGCGAAGGGATATAAGATTTACGCTACGGCAGGTACCGCTGCATTCCTCAATGCGCACGGTGTAAGCACCGAAGCTGTGTTCTGGCCGGATGAACGTGCCGATGCGGAGAATAATGTAATGACAATGATTGCCGAACATAAGTTCGACTTGATTGTAAATATTCCGAAGAACCACTCTAAACGCGAGCTGACCAATGGTTACAAGATTCGCCGCGGTGCTATCGATCATAATATTCCGTTGATTACGAATGCCCGTCTGGCAGGTGCTTTCATTGAAGCTTTCTGTGAGATGAAGATGGAAGATATCCAAATCAAGAGCTGGCAGGAATATAAATAAGCCGGTTGATATATTATTGTAATAAAGCGGACATCCGGCAACGGGTGTCCGTTTTCCTTAAATAAGCATTGGTATATGATAAAGAATATATTATTTGATATGGGCGGTGTGATATTCCGCCAGAATTCGGAAGAGGCTTTCCGCCGTTTTCGTGAAGCAGGAGTGAATACGGATGAGTATATGGGAGAATACGGCCAAAAGGGATTTTTCCTGGATGTAGAGACGGGAAAGATTGATGCCGGTGAGTTTTGCCGGAGAATGGCTGAGGCTGCCGGGCGCGAATCTGTCGGTTGGGATGAGGCGCAATATTGCTGGCTGGGCTTTATACGTGATGTGCCTCTGAACCGGCTTCACAATTTATTGAAGTTAAAAGAGGAATATCACATTTGCCTGCTTAGCAATACTAATCCGTTTATTATGGCTTTTACCCGCAGTGATAAGTTCAGTGACGAACATAAACCGATAAGCGATTATTTTGATACGCTGTTTTGCAGCTATGAAATGCAGGCTTACAAGCCTGAACCGGATATTTTCCTGAAAGCATTGGCTGCTGACGGTATGAAAGCTGAAGAAACGATATTTGTAGATGATAGTTTAAAGAATATCAAGGCGGCGGAAGCGCTTGGCATACGCGGATTGCATGTGGCTCCCGATGAAGACTGGATGGAGAAACTGACGGCATTGCTGCATATATGTAATGGCTTGTAGTATATTGTACAATAAAAATGGATAAGAATATGGATGAGGTAGATAAAATGCGGAGTTCACAATTGGCGAATACGGCTTCCCCGGAAATTCAAGAGCGTTTTAAACGTGCGAAAAAACTGTTGCTGAAGCTGAACGCTATGAGCGGTTATGAGGAAGAATGCCGGAGCGTATTGGAAGAATTGATACCCGGTATTCCAGCTTCTGCCACTATTTGCCCGCCTTTTTGTTGCGATCATGGTGATGGTATCCGCCTTGGGGAACATGTCTTTATCAACTCCAATTGTACTTTTCTGGACGGTGGCTATATCACTGTTGGGGCATATACGCTGATAGGGCCTTGTGTGCAGATTTATACCCCTCAACACCCGTTTGATTATCTGGAGAGGCGTGTAGAGCAGGAGTATGCCTATCCGGTGACGATAGGTGAAGATTGCTGGATTGGCGGTGGCGCTGTTATTTGTCCCGGGGTAACTATTGGCGACCGTTGCATTATAGGTGCGGGAAGTGTAGTGACCAAAGATATTCCGTCCGATTGTGTGGCTGTTGGGAATCCGGCAAAGGTAATCCGCAAAAATGATATAAAAAAGTGATGCGGCTAATTGCTTGAAATTCAATAGTAGTTAATATTGTGTGAAAAAAAACTTGAAAAATAAATGGCGAAAGTTTTGGTAATTTCAAAATAAGCTGTACCTTTGCATCGCTTTTGAAACGGAAGTGTACGGGCGTTTAGCTCAGCTGGTTCAGAGCATCTGCCTTACAAGCAGAGGGTCGGCGGTTCGAATCCGTCAACGCCCACACATTGTTGCGGATTTTAGCTTTGTATATAGTATGCAAAGCTATTTTTTTATTCTGAAACTTCATTTTTTTAATTTATTTCCCCATTATACCTGATTACTCGGAAAAAAGCCGTAATTTTGCAATCCGATAATTATCATAAATACGACGTATGGAACTTGATTTACTTACCGCAATCTCCCCGATTGACGGTCGCTACAGGGGCAAGACAGATGCTTTGGCTGCCTATTTCTCAGAATTCGCACTGATAAAATACCGTGTACAGGTTGAAGTGGAATATTTTATAACCTTATGTGAACTGCCTTTGCCTCAGTTGAAAGGGGTGAATAAGGATGTATTCGAAACTTTGAGAAATATTTACCGTAATTTTTCAGAAGCCGATGCCGGACGTATCAAGGATATTGAAAGCGTGACTAACCATGATGTGAAGGCTGTTGAATATTTTTTGAAAGAAGAATTTGATAAGTTAGGCGGAATGGACGACTATAAAGAGTTTATCCACTTCGGGCTGACTTCACAAGATATTAACAATACTTCTATTCCTTTGTCTGTAAAAGAGGCATTGGAACAGGTATATTATCCGCAGATAGAGGAATTGATAGCGCAACTCCGTGCTTATGCTGAAGAGTGGGCGAATATTCCGATGCTCGCCAAAACGCACGGACAGCCGGCTTCTCCTACTCGTCTGGGAAAAGAGATAATGGTGTTTGTATATCGTTTGGAACGCCAACTGGTTGCATTGAAGGCTTGTCCGGTTACTGCTAAGTTTGGCGGTGCTACGGGAAATTACAATGCACATCATGTGGCTTATCCGGAATATGACTGGAAAGCTTTCGGTACTAAGTTCGTTGCAGAGAAACTGGGGTTGGAGCGCGAAGAATATACGACTCAGATTTCCAATTATGATAATCTATCTGCTATCTTCGATGCGATGAAGCGAATTAATACGGTGATGATTGATATGAACCGTGACTTCTGGCAGTATATCTCCATGGAATATTTCAAGCAGAAGATCAAGGCTGGTGAGGTTGGTTCGAGTGCAATGCCGCATAAGGTGAATCCGATTGATTTTGAAAATGCCGAAGGTAATCTGGGCATAGCAAACGCTATCCTTGAACATCTGGCTGTGAAGTTGCCGGTGTCACGTTTGCAGCGCGACCTGACGGATTCTACCGTATTGCGTAATGTGGGCGTTCCGTTCGGACATATCATAATAGCCATTCAGAGTTCATTGAAAGGATTGCGCAAGCTGCTGTTGAATGAAACGGCTATCTATCGCGATTTGGATAACTGCTGGAGTGTTGTGGCCGAGGCCATTCAAACAATCCTGCGCCGTGAGGCATATCCGCATCCTTACGAAGCGCTGAAAGCATTGACACGTACCAATCAGGCTATCACAGAGAATTCTATCAAGGAATTCATAGAAGAATTGAATGTAAGCGAAGATATAAAGAAAGAATTACGTGCAATTACTCCCCATACATATACGGGGCTTTAAGAAGCGACAAGGGAAACCGGAGATTTCAACTTTTTTAATCCGGAATTTGTTATAAGCTAAAATAAAGGTAATTAGAGATAAAGAAAGAATGGCCGTGAGGCCAGTAGGTTTAATTTTATTCGAATAAAACAATGAGTACAGAAAATGAAACTTGGCGTGATGCTTCTTCTTCAGAGGAGAATTCAGGCGCCGGCCGTGATGGTAACCAATTTAACAGAGAGGGAAGCTATAGTCGCCCGTCTTATAACCGTGAAAATGGTGACCGCCCTTATCGTCCGAGATTTAATAGTGAAAATGGCGACCGTCCGCAACGTTCGTACAGCAGTGACCGTCCTTACCGTCAGCGCTTTAATCCGAATGCGGAAAATGGCGACCGTCCTCAGCGTTCCTATAACAACGACCGTTCTTACCGTCCTCGCTATAATGGTGAAAGTGGCGACCGTCCTCAACGCTCTTACGGTAACAATGCCGGCGGTGACCGTCCTTACCGTCCCCGTTATAACAGTGAAGGTGGCGACCGTTCTCAGCGCTCTTACGGCAACAATACCGGCGGTGATCGTCCTTACCGTCCTCGTTATAACAGTGAAGGTGGCGACCGTCCTCAGCGTCCTTACGGTAATAATGCTGGCGGTGATCGTCCTTACCGTCCCCGTTATAACAGTGAAGGTGGCGACCGTCCTCAGCGTCCTTATGGTAACAATGCTGGTGGTGACCGCCCTTTCCGTCCGCGCTATAACTCGAACGGTGACCGTCCTCAACGCCCTTATGGCAACAGAGACAGCTACAGTCGCCCGATTCGCCGTACGGGAGATTACGATCCCAATGCCAAGTACAGTAAGAAGAAACAGATAGAGTATAAAGAACAGTTTGTCGATCCGAACGAACCGATTCGTTTGAATAAGTTTCTGGCTAATGCCGGTGTATGCTCGCGTCGTGAAGCGGATGAGTTTATTACGGCAGGCGTAGTGTCTGTAAACGGAGAAGTGGTTACGGAATTGGGTACTAAGATTAAGCGTGGCGATGAAGTGAAGTTTCACGACCAGACGGTCAGCATCGAACGTAAGATATATGTCCTGTTGAACAAGCCGAAAGATACGGTGACAACTTCCGATGACCCGCAGGCGCGTCGTACTGTAATGGACTTGGTGAAAGGTGCTTGTGACGAACGTATCTATCCGGTAGGTCGTCTGGACCGTAATACTACGGGAGTATTGTTGCTGACGAACGATGGCGACCTGGCTTCCAAGCTGACCCATCCCAAGTATCTGAAAAAGAAAATATATCATGTGCATTTGGATAAGAATCTGACTAAAGCCGATATGGAGCAGATTGCAGCCGGTATTCAGTTGGACGATGGTGAAATCCAGGCAGATGCTATCAGCTATACGGATGATTTCAAAAAAGATGAAGTGGGCATAGAAATCCACTCCGGTAAGAACCGTATCGTGCGTCGTATTTTCGAATCGCTGGGATACAAGGTCGTGAAGCTGGATCGTGTATTCTTTGCCGGTTTAACCAAGAAAGGCTTGCGTCGCGGCGAGTGGCGTTACCTCACGGAACAAGAGGTGAACTTCCTGCGCATGGGCTCTTTCGAATAATATATATAATCAAGTTATAATAACTGTTTTATGGAAAAGATTAGTAGAACAAAGATTGTTGACCTGCTGAAGCGCGAGGATTTTGGCGCTATGGTCAACGTGAAAGGTTGGGTTCGTACCCGCAGAGGTAGTAAGCAAGTTAATTTTATCGCGCTGAACGACGGTTCTACAATAAATAATGTGCAGATTGTGGTGGATTTGGCAAACTTCGATGAGCAGATGCTGAAAGAAATTACCACAGGAGCTTGTTTGAGCGTGAACGGTGTGCTGACGGAATCGGTAGGCTCCGGTCAGACAGCTGAAATCCAGGCACGTGAAATTGAAGTGTTGGGTACTTGTGATAATACGTATCCTTTGCAGAAAAAAGGGCACTCTATGGAGTTCCTTCGCGAGATAGCCCATCTGCGTCCTCGTACGAATACATTCGGTGCTGTGTTCCGTATCCGTCACAATATGGCTATTGCTATTCATGAATTCTTCCATAAGAAAGGGTTCTTCTATTTTCATACGCCTATCATTACGGCTTCCGACTGCGAAGGAGCCGGACAGATGTTTCAGGTTACTACGATGAACCTTTATGATTTGAAGAAAGACGAAAACGGTTCTATTATCTACGATGACGATTTTTTCGGAAAGCAGGCGAGTCTGACGGTTTCCGGTCAGTTGGAAGGTGAACTTGCCGCTACGGCGTTGGGCGCTATCTATACGTTCGGGCCTACGTTCCGTGCGGAAAACTCCAATACCCCCCGTCACTTGGCTGAGTTCTGGATGGTGGAGCCGGAAGTTGCGTTCAATGACATTACCGATAACATGGACTTGGCGGAAGAATTCATCAAGTTCTGCGTACAGTGGGCTTTGGATAACTGCGCCGATGATGTGAAGTTCTTGAATGATATGTTTGACAAGGGTTTGATAGAGCGCTTGCAAGGTGTACTGAAAGAAAACTTCGTTCGTCTGCCTTATACGGAAGGTATTAAGATTCTGGAAGAAGCCGTAGCACAGGGGCATAAGTTTGAATTCCCTGTATACTGGGGGGTCGACCTGGCTTCCGAGCACGAACGTTATTTGGTGGAAGACCACTTCAAGCGTCCGGTTATCCTGACGGATTATCCGAAAGAAATCAAGGCGTTCTATATGAAGCAGAACGACGATGGTAAAACGGTACGTGCTATGGATGTGCTCTTCCCGAAGATTGGCGAGATAATCGGCGGCTCCGAGCGTGAGTCCGATTATGCTAAACTGATGAACCGCATTGAAGAACTTCATATTCCGATGAAAGATATGTGGTGGTATCTTGATACCCGCAAGTTCGGTACGTGCCCGCACTCAGGCTTCGGATTGGGCTTTGAACGTCTGTTGCTGTTTGTAACCGGTATGACTAATATTCGTGACGTGATACCGTTCCCGCGTACTCCGCGCAATGCGGAGTTCTAACCGCCGAAGAACGAAATAAAATATCCTTGACGGATAAGCCCGCATAAACTTTGGTTTATGCGGGCTTTTTTATCGGATAAACTGTTATTTTCTCGAAATAAATCTTTATATTTGTGTCAATAGGAATGGCATAGCGTTAACCAATATCATACGAATATGAAAAAGAATTATTTCTTTACCATGCTGGCAGTGGTGCTGCTTGCGGTAACAGGAGTCCGGGCGCAGGATAAGGCTGCTTTTGAGCCGGCGCATCTGGAAGGTATTTGGCAGTTGTGTCATTATGTGTCTGAAAATCCGGAAATTCCCGGAACATTGAAGCCGAGTAATACATTTAAGGTACTGAGCGATGACGGTCGCATTGTTAACTTCACGATACGGCCCGGTGCAGATGCCATTATTACAGGGTATGGTACCTATCGGCAAATATCGGGTACAGCCTATAAGGAAAGTATCGAGAGGAACATCCATCTGCCTATGTTGGATAATAAGGACAATATCCTTGAATTTGAAATGGGTGAGGGAGGTGTGATGTACCTGAAATACTTTATCGCAAAAGATTTAAACGGAAATGAACTGAATACATGGTTCCATGAAACATGGAAACGGGTAAATATGCCATCCGCGTTTCCGGTAGACATTGTTCGGTAGTATAAAACGAATGTTGTTTTATGTCCCTTGCGCAAATCCGGAAAATTTTCTGTTTATAAGTGTTTGCGTGTGCGGGCGGGAACTTTTGAAATTCTCTTCCGAGGAAATCTGTATTTCCTCGGAAGAGAATTTCTTTTTGTTGTATATCAGCCAAGTGCAAATCAAAAAAAAGAAGAAAACGTTTGCCAGTTATAAGAAAATCCGTACCTTTGCAAGCCGATTATTATCTCATAAGGATAAGCATTTAATTCATAGCGGATTAATCTCCCTTTGTCCGAGGCGGTTGATTCGTGGTGAAGCAAAAATTTAGTAGTAACATTTAAAAAAACAATTAAGAGTGGATACTTTAAGTTACAAGACCATTTCTGCAAACAAAGCTACAGTGACTAAAGAATGGGTCATTGTTGACGCTACAGACCAGGTATTGGGTCGTCTGGGCGCAAAAGTTGCGAAACTGTTGAGAGGAAAGTATAAACCTAACTTTACCCCTCACGTAGATTGTGGCGATAATGTAATCATTATCAACGCCGACAAAGTAAAATTAACCGGTAACAAGTGGAATGACAAGGTATATCTGTCATATACAGGTTATCCTGGCGGCCAGAGAGAAATCACTCCTGCCCGTTTGCAGGCAAAACCGAACGGTGATGACAAGTTACTGAGAAAAGTAGTAAAGGGTATGTTGCCTAAGAACAAGTTGGGCGCAAAATTGCTGGGCAATATGTATGTATATGCCGGCAGCGAGCACAAACACGATGCTCAGAACCCGAAAATGATTGATATTAACGTACTTAAATAAGAGATAATGGAAGTAGTAAATGCATTAGGCAGACGTAAAAGTGCAATTGCACGTATTTTCGTAAGCGAAGGTACTGGAAAGATTACTATTAACAAGAGAGACCTCGCAGAGTACTTTCCATCAAGCATTCTTCAGTATGTAGTTAAACAGCCGTTGAATAAGCTGGGTGTTGCTGAAAAGTACGACATCAAAGTTAATCTCTGCGGTGGCGGTTTCACCGGCCAGTCTCAGGCTTTGCGTTTGGCAATTGCCCGCGCACTGGTGAAAATCAATGCTGAGGACAAGGCTGCTCTCCGTTCTGAAGGTTTCATGACTCGTGATCCTCGTTCTGTTGAACGTAAGAAACCGGGACAACCGAAAGCACGTCGTAGATTCCAGTTCAGTAAACGTTAAGAGTTGGAGAACGGTTGGGGCGGAC
>ENA-UALA01001097-UALA01001097.1-human-gut-metagenome-genome-assembly--contig:-NODE-1097-length-10066-cov-4.301468_pt1 | contig 10066 bp, 12 predicted proteins | sample MGYA00243696_ERZ654460 | MGnify/ENA primary metagenome ERZ654460 (study PRJEB26926, sample SAMN06164725) | human gut metagenome | biome: ENVO:00009003; feature: ENVO:2100002; material: ENVO:00002003... | reverse complement strand
CGCGTAAGATCGTCGGCAGCGTCAGATGTGTATAAGAGACAGCGTCTTAGCCGCTTGACCATGGCGCCATGACTAGCAAAACTGTTAGTACCTTGTAAGTATAGGCGCTTTTTCCCTGATTGTCAAGGAAAATCACCAGCTGGCGGGGAAAAGGGAAAAAGAAGAGAGTCTGTTTGGTCCCGCACCTTCGTGGTTTTTCTCACAACTCACCACTCATAAACTCACAGCACCTTTAAATCAGCCCCATTCCCCTCCTTTTCCCTTCGTTTATTACCTTCCATTTGCTTTTTTGTAAATTTGGCTCGGATGGGCCCAATTGCGAGGAGACCCCGGCCTCAGCGACGACGGTGGATCTGAGTCGCCAGCAATCCGCTAGCGCAGCGTCGCGGGAGCTGTTGCGTGGAGGTTCTCCGAAGCGGCGCCACCAAAAATAAATTGGCGACGCGTGAGTTTCCTTGCGGCCAGAGGCCAGTACGTTGAGGAGGTTGGGTGCGCGGGCGACAAAGTAGATGGGTCCATATGGACTGAAGATTGCAAAAAGCTTCCGCTTTGATAAGCTGGGCGCTGGAAGTGACGACACATAGTTAGGAAAGGAAGCGCCCAGGCGTAAGCTACCCCCAAACGTGGGACGGTCCATCGTACGATAGGCCATGAGGCCATTGTTTCCACAAAACCTTTTTAAAAAGTGGCCTCACGCCCTTCATCAAATCAGCCCGATTGTTGGGCTGACTCAAAAGGGACCGACGAAGGCATATTTCGGGCGTCTTTAAAATGGAATTGTGGTACGTATCCTAATTACGATGCGACATGCCTTTATTGCCATCTCATAAATCTTTTCAAAGACAATGAATGCTCTTCGTATAGAAAATCGGCGCGATTTGTGCGCCGAGAAAAATAATCCTCCACAAATTCCCCCTCTCCCCTCCCTTTCATAGTATAATGAACCTACACTACATCAAAGGATTCTTTATCGATGAAAAAAAGCCTTACGAAAAACTATTTTTATAATCTTTCCTACCAGATCCTGGTGATTCTGACACCTTTCATTACGATTCCTTACCTAGCCCGCGTCCTGGGTGCGGAAAGCATTGGTCTTGCGAGTTTTTCAAGTTCCATTGTTTCCTACTTTTCCCTTTTTGCGTCCCTAGGCATCGGTCTTTATGGACAGCGCGAGATTGCCTACAGGCAGGACGACCCCAAGGGTCGCAGCAAGACGTTTTTTGAACTGACGCTCCTGCGGCTTGTTCTCATGCTCCTGTCTCTTACAGCTTACAGCACCTTTGTCGTCCCCCATATGAGCCACAGAGCCATCTTCATGCTCCAAGGCCTCAACATCGCTGCTACGTTTTTTGATATCACCTGGTTCTTCCAGGGCCTCGAGGAATTTGGCAAGATTGCGGCCCGAAACGTCCTGCTCCGCTTCATCACCGTAGCGTCCTTCTTTCTCTTCATCCATTCTCCCGATGACCTTGGCCTCTACATCGGCCTTCTGGCAGGCCTCTCCCTTGTGACCAACCTATCCCTTTGGTTCTTCCTTCCCCGCTATCTCGTCCGCGTTCCGAAAGAAGAACTGCACATAGTCCGTCACCTGTCGCCCCTCATCGCCCTTTTTATTCCCCAGATTGCTGTTAATCTCTACACCCTTATGGACCGCACAATGATTGGCCTTGCCGCCGCATCGACCCTGCAAAACGGCTACTATGAACAAGCCGAAAAGACGGTGCGCATCACCCTCACCATTGTGACAAGTCTCATTCCCGTCATGACTCCCCGCATGGCCTATGCCTTTGCCCGCAAGGACCATGAAAAGGTCATCCAAGGGATGAAACTTTCCTACCAGTTCGTTTCCCTCCTCTCCTTCCCCATCTGCTTTGGTCTCATGGCCGTCGCCCCTAATTTCGTGCCCTGGTTCTTTGGGCCCAACTATCTTCCTGTCATTCCCCTCGTCCGCATCTTAAGCCTCATTGTCATCGCCATTGGTCTCAGTAACGTCACGGGAAACCAGTACCTTGTCCCGACCAACAAACAGGCCATCCTCACGAAAAGCGTCCTCGTCGGTGCGGTCTGTAACTTTATATTGAACCTGCTCTTCATTCCCTACGCCATGGCAGCAGGTGCCGCAGCCGCATCGGTCCTTACGGAACTCATCGTCATGGGTATCCAGTTCTACCTCGTCCGGTACGCCCTTCCCCTGCGGGATATTCTTCTCGGGTTCCGCGCCCATCTTCTTTCAAGCCTTATTATGTTTGGGCTTGTCACCTTTGCCGCAGGAAGCCTCTCCCCAAGTCTCATTCATACGGCCCTCCTCGTCCTCCTCGGCGGTGCGTCCTATCTCATTCTGCTCCTTCTTTTTAAAGACGACATGACCCACCTTGTCATCCAAAAATTCACCAATCTGCTCACCCGCAAAGGGGCATAACAAAAAAAGCTGTGCAAAGGAAGTTCTGAAATTTCCTTTACGCAGCTCTTTTTTTGGGGTAAGGTTATAAGAATGCATTTAAGCGGCACTTTACTTGATAAAGCGGGCCATAGCCACCAACGAGGATCAGGAAGACCTTCACAAGTTCCCTTTTCGTTAGATACGTAATCTTAAGCTCCTTCATGATGCAGCAAACAAGCCCTTTCACTTCACTGGTCCGGTTTCTAAAGTGCAGATCATCATGGCACTTTTTATAGAGCGTAAAGCAAAGTTTCAGCGAATGACGCAGTTTCCACTGTCTTTTTTCCGCGTCATCAGGATGCCAGGTGAGACTATCCTCAATGCAGCAACATAGGTCCGTAAAATGCTTATCTGTGTACTGATGAATGATGCTGTTATCCCGCTGAAAATAAAAATAGAGCGCATCAGGAATGACTGCAATACGACTAGCCCTATTAAGGAGCTTATAAATTAGGAACTCATCCTCATAATAACGCCCCTTGGGAAATAATAGCGGCGGCTCCTCTGTAAAAATCGTACGCTTATAAAGCTTGTTCCAGACAACGCATAAAGTCAGGTCTCCCACGCTGTGGAGGACCTTTAGAGCCTCTTTAGCCGTCAATCCATCTGCCCGCTTTCCATAGTGCGGTTCATAGGCCTGCCTGCGTCCACCTTCCCATTCATAGCAAATATTGCAGAGGGCTATATCGGCATCATGCGCGGCAAGGGCCTGATAAAGTTTTTCGCAGTACTCAGGGGCAATATAGTCATCCCCGTCGATAAAAGCAAGATAGTCGCCCTTAGATAGTTTGATGCCTTGGTTTCTCGTATCAGAAAGGCCCCCATTTTCCTTATGGACGACATGGATGCGAGAATCCTTTTTTGCCCACTCATCACAGAGCGCCCCACTGCCATCTGTAGAACCATCGTCAACGAGCAGGATTTCTAGATTGGAATAAGTTTGGTTCACAAGGGACGCAACGCATCGATCTACATAGGACGCTACATTGTAGATAGGTACAATGAGACTGATGAGCGGCGCTTGTGTCGCTTTTTCGTTCAAAAAAATCGCTCCCAAAAATAAAAGTGGTCTAAAGCCAGCTTTAGAATTCTTTTTCCCATTATACCCTACTAAATGCCATTTTTAAATTCCATTTTATGATAGCTGTATGCACATCATTCCAAAAAGAGCCGCCAAAGAAAAGTACCAGGCTTTCCGTTAGCGACTCTTTTCATTTTTGGTTCTATGTAAAAGGAAATGAAAGATTATGTAATGGCTTTTTCTATTGAGCCCAAATTGATTTTTTCTAATGGGCTCTATTTAACTAACTTAAATGGGATCTAACATGGGCACTTTCAGCATGGATAGACCTGGTAAAAAGCGTTGATTTACCGGAAATGAACGCTCTGGTTAAGTCCTTTACCTACGGGTACGAAGAAATCAGGAGCGCTCTTATCTATCCCTACTCCAACGGCTTTACTGAAGGCTGCAGCAATAAAATCAAGGTGTTAAAACGCATCTCATTTGGTCTGCGCAATTTTGAGCGCTTTCGTAATAGGATTTTGTACATTAACTCACGCAACGAAAAAGGACACGCACCGTCTTCAGTGCATGTCCTCTCCAAGAGTGCATAGATACTTTAGCACCCCAAAATTTGACAAAGAACCTTTTCTATACCATATTATTTTGTGATCATCGCCCGAATTTGCGCAAGTTCTTGTTTTAATGAAACCATTTCCTTCTGCGAATTCATTAATGCCGTACGCAACTGTTCTACCTCTTCTTGTGAAGACGCCACTTGTTGTTCTAATTGTTCTACATGGTGCTTTACCTCTTTATCCGGTGTATACATCATATATTCTCTTTTTTTCGAGGGATTATCCAATTTAATGGTAATTCCAGCATTCCACATCACAGAATTATCTTTACTATATGCAGCTCCGACATTTGCCATAACACTGTCATTAAAATAATGGGCCAGGCCTAACGCATATCCTTGTTCCCCCTTATAACTGCCAAAACCTGCCATAATCTGCGTTCGTTCATCAGGATCAAATTGCAACGGTTTGAGCGCAGCCAGTGCAGCATTCATAGCATCACCTTTTCGTGACTCTTCCCGTACATCATGAATGTCACGGGAATTTTGTTCTACAATATTTTTTACATTTCCTATTGTTTCAGCATTTCGTGCCGTTTCCATGGCTACAGAATATAACTGTGACCCATTAATAGCATCGGTACTCGTTTCGCTTATCCGGCCAGCTGCAACATTTGTAATCGTTCGATAAAGAGGTTTTTCAATACGTGTGTAATGATCCGTGTCAGACCACTGTAACTGTCCTTGCGCATCTAGCGTCTGATAGGATTTAATACCCTGTCCACCGACACTAACAGTAGCGTGAGCTTCTCCTCCGGCAAAAGCATATTCCCTGCCATTTAATACCATCGACGACGTACTGATTGCTTTATCAGCAATAGAATACGATCCTAAAGCCACGGAATCATCATAATCGACACGTGCATGGGAACCTACCGCCGTTCCTCTTTCTCCTGTAACGGTAGAATAATCACCATACGCAGCAGACGAAGTTCCTGTCGTATAACTTCGAACACCATAAGAAGATGAGTAATTTTCTTTTGCATACGCCCCATTTCCAACAACCGTGGAATGGCTGCCTTCTGTACGCGCATATCCTCCAATAGCCACTGAGCCGATTACACCGGCACCATAGGTTTCTTTTAGAGTCCCATTTTCTTCTGTTTTGTTGATAATGGCAGTAACCGCATCTTCACCAATCGCAATATTTCGATATCCTAAAGCTCTAGCCAGATTGCCGACAGCAATAGCCCCGGAACGAGCCTTCCGTGTGCTTTTGCCTTCACCGGATGTATAGTGACCGTTATCCCAAATGGGATCTGTTTCATAGGATTCATCCGTAAGTCCCGCTTCTGCCAATGTTCCAATAGCAATGGCATTGTCCTGCACGGCTTTTGCATTGACGCCCATTGCAATCGTATAGGTGTCCAGGGCCTTTCCGTAACCAACAGCCGTTGCAATAAGACCGTTGGCCTCGGAACGTTCTCCGACCGCTAGCGAGCCTGCCCCTGTTTGTGTACCTTTTCTTACAAAACTATCTTCTGCTTTTGCCCCCCATACACGGCCTCATGTACGCTGTTAATAGACACATTGTAACTAATTGAAAGTTTTTCATTTTTCTTTTTTTCCATTGTGTACACTCCCCAAATTAAATTTTAATTATTTTTATTTAAAATTTTTTATACCTGAGAAATAATACCAAATCGTAAGCTAAATTGCAATAACAAGTTGGACACTTTTCTAGCTCTGCTTGAGCCGCACTCAGACTATAGATTTTATCTAGTTCCTCTGAAAATATCTCCTCTGGACTATGGCAGCCGAGAATCTTTCGAGGAAGGCTGTTGCACCACAGCTCAATTTCTAAGACGTCTTCTGCTGTGTAGGAATCAATCCCGCTTCCCTTTAGGGATAATACGCCGGATAAGCCCGTTGTGGCGTTCTACGGAGCCTTTATCGCACGAGGTGTAGGGATGCGCATAGTATAGAGGGTCTCTGTAGCCTTTTCAAGGTTTGAAAGGTCGCAAACTCTGAACCATTGTCCGTCGTAATTGTTTTGAAGATTCCTCCGAAGTGTTCGCTGTATTCATCCAAGAGCATTTCGAAGGCAGCCATAACGCTTTTAGCGGATTTGTCTAGCAGCTTAACAATCATGAACTCCCTGGTCTTACACTCCAAAAGAGTAAGAAGGGCCTCATCTTGGCCGAACTTTGCGCCAATAACTGGGTCGCATTCCCCATGGCCGAATTCCTTTCGTTCCTCGACTTCTTTAGGCCTTTCTTCAATACTCCGGCCAAGTTTTCGATTGTTCAGACGAAGCAGATGTTTCTTCGTTTTCTGCGCAGTTTCATGGGCAGATTATGGTTTCTGATATTCAAGAGCCCCATGTCGACATAGTTGTACAGCGTCTTTGTGCAAACTACCTGATTTCGGGTAAAGTCTCCCGATATGAGAGCATTGCCCACGCAGACATCAAGAGACCACCCTGTTGAAAAGAACTTCTTTTCCACATGCTCGATGAAGGCCTTCTTATCAAGGTAGCTGTAATGACGGCAGGAGGCCTTTCTGTTTTTTTCGTAGACCTTCTGCCCCCTGGAGGCTTTATACCGCCTTTTGGTGCCGTTATAAAGCAGTGTGGATCCGCGCTTGATTTCATTGGATATGATAGTTGGAGAACAGGTAAGCTCTCTGGCAATGGGTCTTAAGGAATACTCATCTTTCAAGCGAATTTGGATGAGCATCCTATCCTCGCACGTAAGATGTCTTCCCTTTTCATGCCCATTTGTGGTAGAGTATGTGTTGCCCTTAGTGTCAGTTCTCCTAGGATTTGGTCTGGTAGCTATATTCTATCATTATGGGCCTTTTTATATTCCCAAAATGGACCCTTTAGGGGGGCCCAACTTCATTTTACAATTAGCCAATTTTTTATTTTTGTTTCTGCTGAACAGAAATAATAAAATCTGCCATAGTCATCGCTGAATTAATAAATAACCTTGCGTGATGCTCGTCAATGCTTATTCTGTTTGCGCCAACTCCGTGTGCATCGCTGTCCTTATTTCTCATTTCTGCGATAGCCGATACAATACTATTCAATCCAGAAAGCAGTGTATTTATTCTTCTATCGATATTAGCATCAGTATGCATATTGTAAAGTGTACGCACCTGCTTATAGAGTTTTGCGATGTCTCCGCTATCGGAAGGTGTTTCACTCTTTAATTCAATTACATAGCAAAATGTTTCTTCTAGGAGAGTGCGGGATTTGGTAATGGCACTATCATAATTTTTCTGTTCAATATCATCTAATGCACGAGCAGAGATACTCTTGATATACTCTCTGTCAATTGTCTTGATTTTAGGAACTTCCACTCTTACAGTGCTACCAATAGGTTTTACAATGAATTGTTTACCCACAATAGCCAGTTTGTTGCCACCAAAGGATAATACTCTGTTAATTTCCTGTATTATTGATTTCGTGATGTGGTCGTAAGCTGCATTGATGTCATCAGCCTCGTGTCCAGATAGCATTTTAGAAAATTGCTTTTTATCAAACAAATATGCCAATAAATCAGAGCATCGATTTTCTTCAATACAATGAAGCATCAGATTGTCTAGGTATTGCCATCTGCTTAAATTTGCTCCGACCCATGAATATGTTATAGAAACTCCGAATAAAGTGGATAAGCGACACAAATCTGGGCCACTAAGGTAGGGCATCATGATTCGAAGTTCAGTTCCATCATTGAATTCATATTTCCCGTATTTAGTATCACCATCCAAAATAGCAAAGATTTCTTTTGTTCTCAACAGTTCGTATGGACTGTCTTTTTTTGTATTAGCCATAAAAATTCCTCCTAATCTGTCAACAGTTCATCGAAATTTGAATCGAACTCATCTTTTCGACCGATAACGTATAATAAGTTTCGCAAATTCAATTTTATATAAAAATAGACATAGTCCATTGCCGTCGGTAAAATTAAGTTACCACACAAAACCCACCGAGGAGGCTATAGCTATGTCTGATAACATCATACAACTCAATGAGAATCTCATAAAGAACAATCTCAAAAATCTAGTACGCAGTAACGTCGAGGAGGCCCTTAATGCTCTGCTCGATCATGAGGCTGACGAGCTCGTCAACGCAGAAAAGTATGAGCGTTCCGGTGACCGAAAGGGCTACCGCTCTGATCATTATGAGAGAAACTTCTCAACCACTTCAGGTGATGTGACTCTCAGGGTTCCCAAGCTCAAGAGCATTCAGTTCGAAACTGCCATCATAGAGCGTTACAAGCGTCGTGAATGCTCCGTTGAAGAGGCATTGATTGAGATGTACTTAGCCGGTGTTTCCGTTCGCCGAGTAGCGGACATCACAGAAGCTCTTTGGGGAACCAGGGTGTCTCCGGGAACCATCAGTAATCTCAACAAGAAAGCCTATGAACACATCGAAGAATGGCGTTCTCGCCCGCTTACAGAGGAGTACCCCTACGTCTACGTTGACGGTGTATAGCTAAAGCGAAGCTAGGGCGGTGAGATTCAAAACGTTTCTATTCTCGTAGCCATTGGCGTGAATCATGAAGGTTATCGAGAGATCCTGGTGCCGCCGAGGGAATGAAAGAAGACCGTGAAAGCTGGAAGAACTTCTTCGTCTGGCTCAAGGAAAGAGGCCTTAAAGGCATTCGCCTCATCATTGGAGATAAGTACCTTGGCATGCTGGAAAGCATTCCTGAGGTCTTCCCTGATGTGCGATATCAGCGCTGTACTGTACACCTCTACAGAAATGTATTTACCGTCACGCCCAGAACAAAGATGCGTACAGTCTCTATGATGGTGAAGGCAATCCATTCTCAGGAAAGTAAAGCCGCAGCCCGTGAAAAGGCTGCACTGGTTGCTGAGAAGCTTCAGGAATTGAAGCTAACTGCGGCTGCCAAGAAAATCGAATCCGAAGCAACAATACCACGGAACGAGTCAATCGGGAAATCAAGCGCCGTACAAAGGCGATTGGATCTTTTCCAGATGGCCAGAGCGCTCTGAGGCTGGTCTGTGCCCGGTTGCGCCATGTAGCAGCAACAGACTGGGGATCCAAGAAATACCTGAATATGAACCATCTGTTTGAACTTGAATTTCAACGCCAGGCAGATGACCAGTTCACTGCCAGTTAACCCTGTACACCGATGGCTGAAAATGAATTTGCGAAAGATTATTGACACAATCTTTAATAATCCCTTAAATTTTGATGAAAAAAGGAGTCTCCCATGCCGAATTTACATGGAGGTCTCCTTTTCTATCCAACCTTACTAAAACCCTTCTCCAGTCTTCCAAACTCCCTTATGTCGGTATTACGCAAATCGCATGCCGTTTGAGAGAAACGTCCATGCCAGTGCAACGGAGGCCTCCCTACAAAATTTGGTCATATCTTTTGAGCTAAAATTTACGATTTCAAGCTACCCTTACAAAATTACAACTCTCTAAAAAGCATTTCATCTTCACTTAGAATTCACAAGGATACTTATAGCCCTTTATATTCAGAATACTCCCAGTTCCCCGTAAGGAGCCAGTATTCGTATGTATTAAGCCAAGTACAAATCCAGGGGATAAAAGTCCTTGAAAGAAACATATTCCGATGCCATTCCCCTAGATGAGGCGCATAAACACATAACCGAAAGCCATCCTTCTTATTCTTTGAATAAAGATGATGCGGATACTGTCCATTGTATTGTTGTACTTCGGGACTCAATAGCCATACTTTTGGATATTCAGAGAGAGAGTAGGTGATTTTAAGTGAGTACTTATCAGAATATGATGATGGCTGCAATGTCATGTAACAAAACAATTTAGATTTTTTTACATAAATTCTACTAATTAGTTCCCCAAATTTTGCCTTTAAATCGGCCATTTGAAATGCTATACTTATTGGCCTCGTACGTATCTTATTCATTGTTATAACTGTTATTACCATAATGGTGAGAAGCAGGGATAGAAATTGCACCTAACGTTGATAAATTTCCGGTTTTAGAGTCAATTTTAAGATTATTGATTTCAATATTTTTCCGATCTT
>ENA-UALA01001068-UALA01001068.1-human-gut-metagenome-genome-assembly--contig:-NODE-1068-length-10297-cov-3.756493_pt1 | contig 10297 bp, 9 predicted proteins | sample MGYA00243696_ERZ654460 | MGnify/ENA primary metagenome ERZ654460 (study PRJEB26926, sample SAMN06164725) | human gut metagenome | biome: ENVO:00009003; feature: ENVO:2100002; material: ENVO:00002003... | reverse complement strand
AGGTCTCGTGGGCTCGGAGATGTGTATAAGAGACAGTCTCACGGCCCCCATACCAAGGAGGACGCCTAAAAGACACAGGCCCACACTAAGGAAAATATAAAGGAACCCTTTGGCGAGATCCCCCCGGTAAAAAAGGGTCACGGTCTCCAGGGAAAAGGTTGAAAAGGTCGTAAAGCCGCCGCAAAATCCCGTTTTCCAAAAGAGCAAAAAGGCCCCGCTCGTGCCGTGGATCGCGGCAAGTTCCGTGATGGCCCCAATGACAAGGGCACCGACCAAGTTCGTCAAGAGCGTCATGGCCGGAAAGTCCATACCCACGGGCATCAGGCTCAGTCCATAGCGGCAGGCGGCACCAAGGCCGCCGCCCAAGAAAACGTAAAGCACGCTCACGGCAATCCCCCTCTATAGATAAAGAAAGGGGCGTGCCCTGTGCGCGCCCCCAAAAAGCGAGTAATCAGCCCAAATAGGTCAAGAATGTCTGGACCTGGTTCTTTAGTTCCGACTTTGTGCTGTCAGAAAGGACGAGTTCGTCCGTTTCAAATTCTTCCGGTGTGATGGCCATCCCGACTTGGGTGGAAATCATGTCGACACCGATGAAGTCAAGGAGTTCTGTCAGTTTTGCCCGGGCAAAGCTAGCGGCGGAACGGCCGGAAGCCCCAGTTATGGCCGCTTTTTTGCCCCAAATGACGGACGATTCACGAACGCCCGGCTGCGTGGGACGGCTCAGCCAGTCCAGGAGGTTTTTGAGGACGCCGGGATAGCTGTGATTATATTCAGGCGTAAAGAACCAGAGGCCATCGGCTTCGGCCACTTCTTTACGGACACGTGCCACTGCTTCAGGAGCCGGGAACTCAATATCCTGGTTCATCTGGGGCAGATCCTCATAGGAAAGGATGGAGACATCCGCCTTTTTTTCAAGCATTTTCTGGGCCATCAGGGCTGCTTGTCGATTAAAGGCTTTTTCCCTCATGGATCCTACAATGAGCAGTACTTTCTTCATGCTTATCGACTCCTTTCGATATCACTCATCCTCCGCTTCTTGGGAAAGGAAGCGGCGAACTTCATCAGTAAAGCGCCCTAGGACGGGCGACAAGAGCGGACCCTTTTTCCACACGAGATACGAACGGTTCTCGATCGGTGGGTCAAGGGGTTTCATCAAGAGGCCTTCCGGCACATAGGGAAAGTCTAATCCCAGGGCAATGCCGAGGCCCTGCTCCACCATCACGCATTTATTGAAAAGGGACAGGTTCATACGGTTCATCGAGGTACATCGGTTCCCATAGGCACCCAGCCAATTGTCGATCAGGTTTTGCACCGATTTTCGTTCCGCCGTGATCAGTCGTTCCTGGGAAAGGTCCTTAGGGGTAAGGGCCTCTTTTTGGGCAAGGGGATGGGCTTTAGGAAGCAGCGCTGTCCAGCGGTCCTTTTTGGGCAGTTCAAGAAACTGGTAGCGTGTAATGTCCACCGGTTCAATAAGGACGCCAAAGTCAAGGAGGCCCTGGTCCAAACGGCAGATGACATCGTCAGCAATGGCCGTATAAACGGAAAAGACGACATCTGGATAACGGGCCTGCAGGGATCTCATGACACGGGACAGGAAGACCATATTCACGGTCTCACCAATCCCGAGGGAAATTTCCCCAGCAATGATTTCCTCTTTCTGCTTCATTTCCGCTTCCGTTCGGTCAGCCAGTTCCACCAGGTCCTGGGCTCGCTGTTTAAGGCGCATACCCGATGCGGTCAGGAAAATATGATGTCCATTGCGGATAAACAATGTCGTTCCCAGTTCCTGTTCGAGTTGGTGAATCTGCCGCGAAAGGGTAGGCTGCGTCAAATGCAGTACAGAAGCGGCTTTTGTCATGTTCTCCTCACGGGCAATGGCAAGAAAATAGCGCAGGACCCTGAGTTCCATGAGCACATCACCTCCATCAACAGAATACGTCCACAACCTAACAATAACGGAGTTCTTTTTCCGTTTGAATACTCACATTGTAGCATAAAAATGAATCTCTCACCACTAGGGAATGAAGAAAGACGATGATTTTTCACAAATAATTTTGAAATATTCACAAAGTGCAAACAAATTTGCAGGCCTTTGCAAAGTTCTTTTGTCTTTTTCCTTTTTTTCAAGTAGAATAACGGTAGAATAAAGGAATCAATGATCCGATCAGGTACAGGAGGAAAACCGATGATCAAAAAGATTGCCGCAATTTCATTCAGCCCCACGGGCAGTACGCGTGACCTTGTCGACAAAGCGGCGGAAACGCTGGCCGGGCGGCTTAAACTGCCCCTTTCCTATGACAGCTTTACCCTGCCTAAAGATCAAAAGAAGGTCCGCCGATTTACGGAAGAAACCCTCGTGGTTTTCGGCATGCCCACCTATGCTGGCCGCGTGCCCAATAAGGCCCTGCCCTTTTTAAAGACCCTCTTTGTCGGCGGCGGCGCGCCCGCTGTGGCCCTTGTGACCTTTGGGAACCGCAGCTATGATTCCTCGCTAACGGAACTTAATGAAGAACTGACAGCTGCTGGATTCCGTGTCTTTGCAGCCGGTGCCTTTGCGCGGCCCCACGCCTTTGCCAATATTGGCCATGAGCATCCGACCAAGGAAGATAACAACTTACTGGAAACGCTCCTTGGCGTTGCGGAAGTCAAGATCGGGCAAGAAGATTTTGGGTCCATCACCATCAAGGACGGCGCTCCTGTAGGCCCCTACTACATTCCTTTGGGCGAAGACGGTGAGCCGGCAAAATTCCTCAAGGCAAAACCGCTCACCGATTTTGAAAAATGCGACCACTGCGGCAAATGCGCCGCCGTATGCCCCATGGGAGCCATCAACAAGGACAATACGGACGAGGTACCGGGAACGTGCATCAAATGCCAGGCCTGCATCGTCTACTGCCATACACACGCGAAATTCTTCCACGATGACCGGTTCCTGTCCCATAAGGCCATGCTGGAGAAAAACTATGTGAGGACGGCGCAGTCCGAGATCTTTTATCGCTGACGCGCAAATCATCTCCTGCCGAGGGGCCCGCTGAGGCCTGTCTGTGCGTCTTTTTTCGGCTCACAAGGCCAGCAAAAAATCCCAACGATCTGGAAGGGTCCTGTCGTTGGGATTTTTTATTTTTTTATTGACAAAAGTCCATTAAGACGCCTTGCGCGAGGAGCTAGCTGCGTTTTTTCCTTAGGCGGGACGGGCGGCTTCCGCCTTATTTTCTTCTCTTGCGTTCCTTACGTCCTTAGGAATGACGATGGTTTTCCCCTCTTCAGGGGCCAGATCCATATGGAATTTAAGGGACAGGGAATCCAGGAAAGCCGTGGCCATGGCTTGCTGCGTTGTCGATAATTTCTTTCCGCGCTTTGCTTCTTCCGCCTCTTTTTGGATCAAGACCGTGGTTCGCACGAGTTCTGTCAGATCGGCATCATAACTTAGAGGAAGATGGGTCTTTTCATCGATCGTAACGAGGTAATTTTGCTGCGCCAAGGCGTCAAGGAAGCGTTTTTGATACTTGTCAGGCAGGGGGTCTTCCGATCCACCAATATATTTGAGGATGCCTTTGCTGGCAGCCTTTCCCCAAAGGGGCTCAAGGGCATCCATCCGAAAGAGGATGACTTCCTTACCGCCATCTTGCGAAAGTACATGGGCCGAGCGGATGGAACGGGTCATAAGGTCCTTGACGGCCGCCATATCAAGGGGCGCCGCGTCGGCTTCTTTCGGAACCGTTTCCTTGACCCACAGGTTCTTTTCCTTTGCGTAGGTCACATACGCGTCCTGGGTCTCTTCCGTATAGATTTCAATGGGCACGCTGGCTGCCGCTTTCCCGCCAAGTCCCTCGGTCCTCACGGTCCCTACGGAATGGCTGACGGAATAAGGCTCCATATGGATCTTGCCGGTTACATCCAAATCGGCTGAAAGAAGGAAACTCACCACTTTTCCCTTGACTCGATACGTAAGGTTCTGATCTGTATGCGTTTTAAAATAATCATTGAGCGTTTCTGCCGAAAGGATGATTTTTTTTGCCGCGTCTTCCTTCGTAAAATCAAGGGTCATAGAGGGGTCCTTTTTGGCAGTGCCCACTTTTACGGCGCTAGGAGCCGCTTTTTTCGGGGTCTGGGCCGCACCGACCTGGCTGAAGAAGGGAACCAGCAAAAGGGCGGTCAAGGTCAGCCCCAGGGCTTTATGGGAAAAATTCATGATGATGCTCCTTTCCAATCTCTTTTCTCTATTGTCAGTTTGTTTCTGCCGATTGTCAAGGCGGGAATCGAAAACTTTTTGCGTCCGCCGCTGGCCCCGTTCTTTGATCCTTCATGAAAAAAGCCAGCCATCAAGGGGCCAGTCCATCCATCTTATTGTCGAAATGATTTTTTTGCGTTATAGTTATCCTATTATCTCATGGGAAGGATACAAGCGTTCCCATAAAATAGACAAAAGGAGCTGAATCCTATGAACGAAGTCTTGACTGCCCTCAAAACGCGGCGCAGCATTCGGAAATTCAGGTCTGACCCTGTCCCCCAGGCACTCCTTGATGAAATCATGGAAGCGGGCCTTTATGCGGCAAGCGGTATGGATCGTCAAAAAACGATCATCCTCTGCCTCACGGATCCTGACGTCATCGCCAGACTTTCCCGTGCCAATGCCCAGATTGCAGGCTATAAAGAAGGGACGGATCCTTTTTATGGGGCCCCGGCTGTCCTTGTGGTCCTTTCACCCAAAGAGGTCCCGACGGCCCTTTATGATGGGTCCCTTGTCTTAGGAAACCTCATGACCGCCGCCCACGCCTTGGGTCTTGGTGGATTCACCGGGCCTATGAGGAATTTAAGCAGCCTGTGTGGCAGGAATTTCTCCGCCAGCTGGGCCTTAAAGGCGACTATATCGGCATCGGACACTGCGTCATTGGCTATCCGGACGAACATCCGGAAGCGTCCCCCCGCAGGAGCGGACGCATCTTTTATGTAGGAAAGGAAAAAAGATAATGGCTAGATTATTTTTCATGAACGACTATAACTGCGGCTGCGCGCCGGAAATCCTTGCCCGTCTCACAAAGGAAAATCTGACGCCCCACGTAGGCTACGGCAGCGATGAAATCACAAAGGAAGCGGCCCAAAAGATCCTTGATGCAGCCGGCGTTCCGGAAGGCGGCGTTTACTTTGCGGCCGGCGGCACGCAGGCAAACAGCATCGTCATCTCCCATTTCCTTAAGACCTACCAAGGCGTCATCTGCGCCCAAACAGGTCACATCAACTGCCACGAAGCAGGCGCCATTGAAGCGATGGGACACAAGGTCCTCACCCTGCCGGAAAAAGACAAGGTCTCCGCAGCAGCCCTTGAAACCTACCTCAAGGCCTTTTATGAAGATGAATCCTACACAGCCATGGTCCAGCCCGGCATGGTCTACATTTCCCATCCTACGGAATATGGCAGCCTCTATACGCTCAGTGAAGTGGAAGCCATCCGTGCCGTCTGCAACACCTATGGCCTTCCCCTTTATATCGACGGGGCCCGTCTGGGCTATGCCCTTGCCGCAAAGGAAAACGAACTGACCCTGCAGGACCTTGCGCGCCTTAGCGATGCGTTTTATATCGGCGGGACCAAGGTCGGTGCCCTTTTAGGGGAAGCCATCGTCTTTCCTAAAGGGATGGATAAGCTCTTTCCGACCCACGCCAAGCGTCAGGGTGCCATGCTCGCCAAGGGATTTGTGCCGGCCATCCAGTTTTCGGAGCTCTTTACGGACCATCTGTATGAACGGCTGGGCCGTCACGGCATCGACATGGCCATGGAACTGAAAAAGGGCCTGCTGGAAAAAGGCTACGCCCTCCACATCGACTCCTATACGAACCAGCAGTTTGTCATCCTTCCGGAAAAAGTGGTCCAAGCCCTCAGGGAAAACGTCGATTTTGAGGTCTGGGAACGCAAGGATGAGGACACCCTCGTCGTGCGCTTTGTAACCAGCTGGTCCACGAAAAAAGAGGATGTGGAAAAACTGCTTTCCCTCCTGTAAGTTTTTGTACCGTGTAAAAGCCAAAGAAAAAAGGCCCTCCGGTGAGGGGCACCGTAAGGCCAGAAAAATGAACGGGAGCTTACGCTCCGGAGTCCAGATCCTGAGGGGGACTCAGAATCATCATCGCATGCAGCCATTCAAGCTGTTACCCTGATGATAACACCTTGCTTACCCATTGTATAATACATCTCTATTATGATATGATAGGTGAAAGCTATTAACTCTTTCTTTTACAGAAAAGGACATGATTATGGACAGCCGTGATTTAACGTATGTACTGACCGTGCGGGACACGCAGAATTTTTCCAAAGCCGCACAGCGTCTTTTTATCAGCCAGCCTTCACTGAGCCAATACATCCGCCGTTTGGAACAGCGCTTGGGTGAGCCGATTTTCTTTCGGGATAAGGCCCAGGTCATGCTGACGCCCTTTGGAGAAGTGTACGCGCGGGAAGCGGAAAAACTGCTTGACTGCATCCATCAAATGGAAGAAACGCTGCACCTTGCCAAAGAACGGAACCGCTCCATGATCCGTGTCGGCATTTCCCAGTCCTATTCAAAATCCTTTGTGCCGGCCATCATCAAGATTGTCCATAAGTTGCGGCCTGATTCCGACGTGGCGTTTGTCGACGGGATTTCCACGCTCCTTGAAAAGGAAATCCTTGAAGGGCGCATTTCCTTCGGAATCTTTCCGGGACCGCCGGCGCGCAGTGATGTGGCTTTCGTTCCCCTCTGCCAGGATCCGCTCTACTTTGCCGTATCGCGGGACAACAAAAAAGCGGTCGAAATCCTAAAATCCGCTTGGAGCGGCAAATTCCTTGACTTAGCCGCTTTTCGGGACTTTCCTTTCGTCCTTCATACAAAAGGGGCCAAATTGAGGGACCTGACGTTCCACATCTGTCAAAGTTTTGGGTTCCTCCCCCGCCCCATCTGCGAATCAGAGACCCTGGATACGCTCTATTCCTTAGTGAATCACAATTATGGAGTGGCCATCCTTTCCCTGACACCCCTCACGAATCTGTCCGAAAAAGAAAACCGGGTTCTTTTCTTTCCGCTCCTGACACCGTCCGCAACGCGGACATTTGGCTTTTACTGCAGCAGGGATCAGGAAAACGATTCCTTTATCCAGAAAGTGGCGAAGGCCATGCGGATCAAGATTGAAGCAAACCATCAGCAAATGAAAGCCTTCATTGAACGGGACCGGGAACATGTCCTGGGACGCGGGTAACGCTCCAATCACATAACAATAAGAAGCCTGGAAACTGTCCCTGTCAGTTTCCAGGCTTCTTATTGTATGGGTGTTAGAGGTTGTTATTAGGATTTCAATCTGCAAACCCTTTGGTTTCCTGTGATTGAGGATCGCTACGTTTCAAATTCTACCACAGGGCAGGCATTTTGTATAATAGATAATTATGAACATGATATAGAGTAAAACTATAGCTCTTTTATTTATTTTTTACTCAGCCCAAAAGGAACGAAGGCATATTTCGGGCGTCTTAACGATGCAATTGTGGTGCGTATCTTCTTGCGGCAGGGCATGCCATCATTGGCATCAGAGCAATCTTTTAAAAGCCAATGATGACACGTACCTACATCAAGTCGGAGCGATCCTTGCTCCGACCAAAACTACAACGCCACCCGATACACACCAACAAGGGCCAACACAAAAACCAGCACCAACGCCGCAAGGCCCCAGAAGACGAGGGAAAGGAAGATTTTTTGTTCCTTTTCCTGATTGTCCTGTTCGTCAGCCATGAGCAGGGCCATGATCATGCCCCCTGTTGTAGAGACCGGCGAAAGGCCTGTAATGGTGCCGCCAATGACAACAAGGGATCCCAGTTCAATCGGGTTCAGGCCGCCCACGGTTTCCGCCACGCTCGAGACGGTGGGAAGCAGGGTCGGGAAGACAACGCCAAGGCCGGACGAAAAGAGGCTCATAATACCAGCCGTAGCTCCCATGATGGCGCTTCCTGTAAAGGGCGTCATGAGAGACGACAGGGCAAGGGTCAGCAGTTTGATTCCGCCGGTCTTGATGACGATGCTCATAAGGGTACTGACGCCGGAAACCATGATAAGAACGCCCCAGGGCACGCCTTTAAAGCTCTTACTTTCGCTAGCGCAATGGAACATAAGAAGGACCGCCGCCACGGCAAAGGAGACCAGACCGATATTGAACTTAAAAAGGACAACCAGGATGCTCATGACGACAAGGCCCGAAAGGGACAGGAGCTGCTTTTTGCTAAAGGATTCCTGCTCCCCATCTTCTGCTTCCTCCGGCACCGTGACGCGCCAGCCTTTATAGTATACAAAGCAGATCACCGCAAGAAGAAGGCCCGAAATCACCTGGTTCACAAAAACGGGACGGACAGCTTGGGCCACGTCGACGCCCGCTTTTGTAAGGAGCTCATAGGTGAGGATCCCTTCAGGCGTAAGGGTAGTCATGCGGCCTGAAAAGCAGCCGCAGCAGCCGATGATGGAAAGCATAAGGGGGTTATAGCCATGGGCTTTCGCAATGGGAATGGCAAAAGCCGGCATGATGGCAAGGACCGGGATGGATCCAGGGCCGCACATGGTAAGCCCCGCCCCCATGAGGTAGATCAGGATGGGAATAAGGAAATTGTTTCTTCCTGCCAGGGAGACGATTTTCTTTGCAAGCAGGGTAATCGTCCCGTTCACAGTAAGAACGCTGAAAAGAAAGGTGACGCCCATGAGCTTGATGAAAAGGTTCGGATTGAAGCCTTTCAGGATGGACGCATCGTTCATGCCCGCAAGGCGCCCCAGGATGAGGGCAAAAAGAAGGGATACGAGACCGACATTGGTCTTGCGGAAAAAACCGAGGATGATCGCCAAAAGAAGCAGTACAAGGGAAATGACACCTAGATCCATATGCCTTCACCTCACTTAAAGACGATGCTCGTCGGGCTTTCCGTATGAACCGTTTTGCCAGTATAGGTGAGACGGCCCGTTACGGGATCGATGGCAAAGAACTTCAGCGTGTCGCTGTCTTCGTTTGCCACAACAAGTTCTGTCGCGTCAGGACTGAAGGTCATAAAGCGCGGCGTCTTGCCTTCGCAGGAAATGAACTGGCGGCTGCGCAAAAAGCCGCTCGGTTCTTCGATGCCATAGACAGCGATGCTCTCATGGATCCGGTTAGAAGCGTAGACAAAGCGGCCACTTGGGTGAACGAGACTGGCGCTTGCCTGGCCCTGGCCCACATAGTCTTCGGGCAGGGTCGGCGTCACCTGATGGGGCGTAAGGACGCCCGTTGTATCGTCAAAGGTAAAGTAGCGCATGCTGTTGCCTTTTTCGTTCACCAAATAGGCCCGTTTATTGTCCGGCGTCAGGTCAATGTGGCGCGGCTCGTCATAGGTGCGGGCATCTTCGATATGAACGCGGGTCAGCTTGCCCGTTTCGTCGTTGACGCGCAGGACCCATACCCGTTCATAGCCAATCTTGCGTCCCTGCGTAGGAACAAGGAGGAACTTCCCCGTATGGTCAAGGAGGCATTCATGGGCATGGGACACGCCGTTTTCGTCAAGGCCTTCAAGATGCTCTACATAAACGGCAGCGCCCAGTTTCCCATCAGGCAGGATGGGCAGGCTTGCCACGGCTCCGCCTTGGAGGGTCGCCACAAAAAGGAACTTGTTGTTGAGGCTTGGCGTAATATAGACAGGGTTCCGGCCTTCGGCGCGGACCGTATTGAGGAAGGTCAGGCTGCCGTCATTTTCAACCTTGAAAGCACTCACATCGTTATCATCGCCATGCACCGTATAGAGAAAGGATGTTGTCCGGTCAAAAGCGAGAAAGGACGGATTTTCCAGGATCTTCGTAATGCTTTTGAGCGTCCAATCGCCCTTATCATTGATCTCGTAGCAGGAAATGCCTTTTCCCCGGGCATTGCGTTTTTTCGTCGTTCTGCAACCTACATAAGCAAACATGGTGTGTCCCCCTTTCCTACGCTTCAGCCAATCGTTTTTTCGTATAGCGCAGTTTCCCGCCGGCAAGAAGGATATCAGCTTCAAGGTCGCTCACTTCGAGTCTTGCCTTGAAGGTAAAGCCCTTCGTTTCGTCCGTCACGATAAATTCACGGTTTTTCAAGGATTCCCGCAGGTTTTCGATGGAAAGTTCGTCTTCCTGGTCAATCTTGTCATAGTCGGACGGATCGGCAAAGACAGCAGGAATGACACCATGATTGATGAGGTTGTTCTTATGGATGCGGGCAAAGCCCTTCGTAATGATCATCTTGACGCCAAGGTACATGGGCGTAATGCTGTCTCTTATACACATCTCCGAGCCCACGAGAC
>ENA-UALA01001061-UALA01001061.1-human-gut-metagenome-genome-assembly--contig:-NODE-1061-length-10374-cov-3.119295_pt1 | contig 10374 bp, 9 predicted proteins | sample MGYA00243696_ERZ654460 | MGnify/ENA primary metagenome ERZ654460 (study PRJEB26926, sample SAMN06164725) | human gut metagenome | biome: ENVO:00009003; feature: ENVO:2100002; material: ENVO:00002003... | reverse complement strand
GTGGGCTCGGAGATGTGTATAAGAGACAGATATTGAAGATAGCGTAGAAGTTGGCAGCCTGACCGCTGGAAGTCAGCATGGCGGCCACACCACCTTCGAGGGCGGCAATTTTAGCGGCCACAGCGTCATTCGTCGGGTTCTGCAGGCGGGTATAGAAATAACCGCTGTCTTCCAAATCGAAAAGACGTGCCATTTGCTCGCTGGTATCGTATTTGAAAGTTGTACTTTGATAGATGGGCAATACGCGTGGTTCGCCTTTTTTAGGCGTCCATCCTGCCTGTACACACAGGGTTTCCGGTTTGAATTGTTTTGCCATAATGTTATCGGGTTTTAATGTTTTATTTCAAAAAATGTTTTAATGCTGCAAAAGTAGGGAAAATAATTGTATTTTTGCCCTGTTTATGAGTGAAATGATACTCTTGCGAAGGAGATAGTTAATGTAGTTATGAAAAATAAACTCTATATTCTTTTATTCTTAATTTTTCTTTTCTCGGGTACGGCACTTTGGGCGCAGCAGAGGGCTACTCCGAAGTCGGGAGAAGGCATCTCGTCTTTTCTGTTGAGGCACAACCGTTCTCCGAAGAAGTACTACGATGACTTTATCGAACTGAACAAGAAGAAACTGGGAAAGAATAATGTGCTGAAAGTGGGCGTGACTTATGTCATTCCGCCGGTAAAGAAATCATCGGGAACTTCTGCCGGGAATACAGAGGCTAAAAATACAACAGCTAAAGGTACAGGAACCCAGCAGAGATCTTCCAAAGCTAAAACGACTAAAATAGGAACCACTATCAACGAACCTTTGTTTGGAAAGCAACTGGCTAATGTGAAAGTCACTTCCAACCGTCTTGCCGGTGCTTGCTTCTATGTGGTCAGCGGACATGGAGGTCCTGATCCGGGTGCTATCGGGAAAGTTGGTAAATACGAATTGCACGAAGATGAATACGCTTATGATATTGCCCTCCGTCTGGCACGTAACCTAATGCAGGAAGGGGCCGAAGTCCGTATCATCATTCAAGATGCTAAAGATGGTATCCGTGATGATTCATACCTGTCAAACAGTAAACGGGAGACTTGTATGGGTGATCCAATTCCTTTGAATCAGGTGCAACGCTTACAGCAACGCTGTGATAAAATAAACGCTCTTTACCGGAAAGACCGTAAGAACTACTCTTATTGCAGGGCGATTTTTATTCATATTGATAGCCGTAGTAAGGGAAAACAAACGGATGTCTTTTTCTATTATTCGAATAAAAAGGGAGAAAGCAAACGATTGGCGAATAATATGAAAAATACGTTTGAGTCAAAGTACGATAAACATCAACCCAACCGGGGCTTTTCCGGCACAGTAAGCGGGCGTAACTTATACGTACTTTCCCATACCACTCCCGCTTCCGTCTTTGTGGAGTTGGGTAATATCCAGAATACGTTCGATCAGCGTCGGTTGGTGATGAATTCCAATCGTCAGGCACTCGCCAAATGGCTGATGGAAGGCTTCCTGAAAGACTATAAGGAGAAGAAATAACATTTTTACTTCTCCTTTCGTGAACAAAATAAAAATCTGAATGTTTTATATATGCAAATCGCCTGATGGCTACTTGTAGGTATGCGAATATATATAGGCTAGTGAATATGCCTCCCCGGCATAACAGGAAGATTGCATAGTAGTTTTGTCGTGTTTTATTTTGTGTTTGTGTTGTGACGGTGCTGCGATGTGAATCGAGGTGCCGTTTTTTTTGTCACATATAAAGAAACGGCAGGCTTACAAATAAGAAACGAGCTTACAAATCTCCTAAAGTATATCATAGAATCTTTGCAAGCTCGTTGTATGAGTGGTGCTTTTGCGCACCTTATCTAGTTGTTATAAAGGCATATTACCATGCTTCTTGGGCGGGTTTGTCTGCATCTTGTTTTCCGTCATTTCCAGTGCCTGAATCAGACGTTTGCGAGTCTGTCTCGGATAAATGATTTCGTCAATATATCCCAGCTCGGCAGCCTGATACGGAGTGGCAAACTTTTCTTTGTAGGCTTCCAGTTCCTTGGCCTTTGTTGCTTCGTCAGCTTTGCGGAACAGGATATTGATGGCGCCGTCCGCACCCATCACAGCAATTTCTGCACTTGGGTAAGCGAAGTTCACGTCAGCTCCGGTCTGCTTGGAGTTCATTACGATATAAGCACCACCGTAAGCTTTGCGGGTAATCACTGTCAGTTTGGGAACAGTGGCTTCTGCAAATGCATAAACTATTTTTGCACCGTGACGGATGATACCATTGTTTTCCTGCGTATATCCCGGAAGGAATCCCGGAACATCTTCGAATGTAATCAATGGAATATTGAAGCAATCGCAGAAACGGATAAAACGGCTTGCTTTGTCGCTGGCATCAATATCGAGAACACCGGCAAGATAAGCTGGCTGATTCGCTACGATACCTACCGAACGACCTGCCATACGGGCAAAGCCAATGATAATATTCTTAGCAAAGTTCGGCATCACTTCGAAGAAATAGCCGTTGTCTATAACACGTTCGATAATGTCTTTCATGTCATACGGTACGTTCGGGTCTACCGGAACGATTGTATCCAGAGAAGTATCTTCGCGGTTTGTTTCGTCAGTGCAAGGTTTTTTCTTAGCTTCATCCATATTATTCTGCGGTAAGAAAGAAAGCAGTTCACGGATGCTCATCAGCAATTCTTCTTCGGTATTGCACATAAAGTGAGTCACACCGCTTTTGCTGCTATGTGTCATTGCGCCACCCAGCTCTTCTTTACTTACTTCCTCATGAATCACAGTTTTTACTACATCCGGACCAGTCACAAACATGTGACTTTTTTCTTTCACCATAAAGATGAAATCGGTCAGGGCAGGAGAGTAGCAGGCACCTCCGGCGCAAGGACCCAGGATTGCCGAAATCTGTGGAATCACACCGCTGGCCATTGTATTCTGATAGAAAATATCAGCATAACCGGAAAGGCTCTCGATCCCTTCCTGGATACGTGCACCGCCCGAATCATTCAAAGCGATAATCGGGGCACCGTTCTTCAATGCAAGTTGTTGTACTTTCACAATCTTTTTAGCATTGGAAGCTGACAGTGAGCCGCCATATACCGTAAAGTCATAAGCGTAAACAAACACCTGGCGACCGTCCACCTTTCCGTAACCGGATACGATACCATCTCCCGGAATTTTGTTCTTATCCATACCGTAGTTCGTACAACGGTGAACCATCAACTTATCCAGTTCAACGAAAGTACCCTTATCGAGTAACATCTCGATACGTTCGCGGGCAGTCATTTTACCGCTTTCATGTTGCTTCTCTATTTTATCAACGCCTCCACCAAGAGAAGCGATGCGGTCACGTTCCTCGAACGTGGCGTATGCTTTATTTATTTCTTCCATAATGCAATCCGTTCTTATTATTATGCAATCGGTTCTAATGTTATTAATGTCTGTTCGCCGGTTATGCTATCACCTTCTTGAACCAGAATTTCTTTAATGCGGCAATCCGAAGTCACTTTGTAGTTGCTCTGCATCTTCATTGCTTCGATAACGATGGCAGTATCTCCCGCTTTCATTTCCTGACCGACTACAACAGGTATTTTCACTACCTTGCCCGGCATCGGAGAAATGATACAGTCATTCTGTTCCTCTTCCCCTTTCTTGCGCATCCGTAGATATTTCGCCTGGCTGTCCACAATTTCTACATTGAAACTGCTATAATGCGTATTCACTTTATAGCTTTTCCCGTTATCACGGCGAATCAGCTGTGCATTCGAACTGCGTCCGTCCATCAAGATGTTGCAAGTGCCGTTTTCCGCCATCACTACATCTGCTTCAAACGGTTTTCCATCAATGGTAAGCACCACCTTGTTATCTTCCTTGCTGACCAACTCTACTTCGGCCACACGGTTTCCTATATGAATTTCCATAATTGAATTCTCTTTGTTAAAATTAGATTCTCAACACTCCCTTGTGCAGTCCGAACTCTTTCCATTTGCTGATAGGACGGTTGTCGGTAGCCATACCGCTGTTGTTCTCTTCGAGGTTCATCAAGTAGTCCATATAGGCGGCAATCAAAGCAATATTTTCGGAATGTTCGCTGGTGCGCATGATGCGTTGTTGCAGATATTCGCCGTTCTTGGTGATGAATCCTGTATCATAGTGACCTTCCACGAAATCGGGAGTGTCCATGATGGCACGCAGATAGCTGATGTTGTTTTTCACACCGGTCAACTTATATTCGTGGAGTACGCGGCGCATCCGCTCGATAGCGTATTCGCGGTTGGTAGCCCATACAATCAGTTTACCGATCATCGGGTCGTAGTAGATTGGAATTTCATATCCCTCGTACACATAACTGTCAATACGCACACCGATACTGTTCGGCTCTGTAATCTGTTTGATGATACCCGGACTTGGCATGAAATTCATTTCAGTGTCTTCGGCACAGATACGACATTCGATAGCGTGCCCGCGTTGCCGGATATCCTCTTGTTTCAGTTGAAGCACTTGTCCGTCGGCAACTTTAATCTGCTCTTTTACCAAATCTACCCCAATCACTTCTTCCGTAATCGGATGCTCCACCTGTAAACGGGTGTTCATCTCAAGGAAATAATAGTTGCGGTGTTTGTCAACAAGAAATTCGATAGTACCCGCACCGATGTAGTTCACCGCTTTAGCCGCAGCTACCGCCTTTTCACCCATATCTTTCCGTAGTTCGGGAGTGACGAAAACCGAAGGAGTCTCTTCTACGATTTTCTGGTTACGGCGTTGCACGGAACATTCGCGTTCGCATAGATGAATGACATTTCCATGCTTGTCACCAAGAATCTGGAACTCGATATGATGAGGCTCTTCAACGAACTTCTCCAGATAAACCGTGTCGTCGCCAAAGGAAGACAACGATTCGCTCTTGGCAGTAGTATAAGCTTCTTCCACTTCTTCGGCACTGTGGATGAGGCGCATACCCTTTCCACCACCGCCCATAGAAGCTTTCAGCATCACCGGGTATCCGATCTTATTGCAAAGTTCTATGGCTTCTTCCACACTTTTCAAATTGTCTTGTGTGCCGGGAACAACGGGTACTCCCGCCTCGATCATTTTGATACGGGCAGCAATTTTATCCCCCATGGCTTCCATTGTTTCCGGATTAGGTCCGATAAAGATGATTCCTTCTTCCTGACATCGACGGGCGAAGGTAGCATTCTCGGACAAGAAGCCGTAACCCGGATGGATGGCGTCCGCATGAGCTGCTTTCGCCACTTCGATGATTTTTTCTATATTCAGATAACTCTCTTTGGATGCTGCCGGCCCTACGCAATAAGCTTCGTCTGCATAAAGCACATGCTTCGCGGTCCGATCTGCTTCGGAGAAGATAGCGATACTCGTTATCTCCATCTCCCGGCAGGAGCGCATCACCCTTACGGCAATTTCACCGCGATTGGCTACTAAGATTTTTTTTATCATACTTTTTTCAATTAAGTACATACTTATTAATGTCTTCCCATCTAATGGACATACTCCACCCGACGAAAAACAGTATTTTTTTGATTTGGGGCTTAACAAGTGATGCTCTTTCTCCTAACCCACGAGGAGGGGAGCGTCTTACACAAAATGGCAGGTCTTCTGACTGACTCTTGTCTTATTTGCCTTCCCGATTAACATCAGTGGCGTTAAATTAGTTCAATTATAAGACATTGAACAGAGCTTCACAGCAGCGGGACTGTTCGGGACTTACACCCGATTCCCTATTAATCGTCGTCCGTTGGATACGGATTCTGAACCATTTCGGGGGGCAAAGATAAATAAATATTAAATAAGATGTTCCTTTTTTGCACGAAAGTTTCATTTTTGTGCAATGCTTGTCTTTAAATAAGGATTCTTTAATTAGTGTATAACCTTGCTACTTTTCTAAACTATATTTCTCCTGATATTGTTAGGTTGATAGTAATTAATTAAAAGAGATATTCGTATGAAAGAAAAGAAAATAGCTCGTGAAGAAAGAAATCAGGAGAAACTGGCTAACGGTGATTGGGTAATGGCAGAGTTTTATGCAACGTGGTGTCCTCATTGCCAACGTATGAAACCGGTTGTTGAAGAATTTAAGAAACTGATGGAAGGAACATTGGAAGTGGTATTGGTAGACATCGATCAGGAACCTGCCCTTACAGATTTCTATACAGTTGAGTCGACTCCTACCTTTATTCTTTTTAGAAAAGGACAACAGCTCTGGAGACAATCCGGCGAATTACCTTTGGAAAGATTGGAAAGAGCAGTGAAAGGATTCAAATCCTGACGATTATTGCATAGTTTGTTACAATGATATGCGTAGCTGATTCTATGCTGGTATGTCTTTGTCTGGCATACTTCTAATATGCATAAAGAAAAGCAGAAAGTATTCTCCGGTGAGGTACTTCCTGCTTTTCTTTATTTTTATTGCTTTCTGTTGAGTCGTAACTCATACAGGCAAGCCTGTACCTCTTCAAGGCTGCCGGTATGTTTTCCTTCATCATCAGACAGTTTGATACATTCCCTCCATTCCTGATTGACATTCATCTTACATTGTGTCAGTTTCATCACGATGTTCGAAGGTTCGAACCCGGTATCGTTGGTGAGATTGGTACCGATCCCGAAAGAGCAGCGGATTTTGTTTTTGCAGTATTCTTGAATATCCAATGCTTTTGTAAAGTCTAGGGCATTGCTGAATACGATGGTTTTGGTTGTCGCGTCGATTCCCAACTCTTTGTAGCGGGCAACCAGCTTATCGATAAACTCAAATTCATTGCCGGAATCACACCGCACTCCATCGAAAAGTTTGGCTTGTTTACGGCTAAGGTTGCTAAGGAAGATGCCGGAAGTATATGTATCGGAAAGTGCGATACCTAAATCACCGTCATAAACATTCACCCAGTTTTCGAGTGCCATATAGTTGGCATGTTTATATCCGAACTGTGCTCCATGAAACATAAACCATTCATGTGGATGAGTTCCCATCATTTTCATTCCATATTTCATTGCAAAGTTACAGTTGGAAGTTCCGGTGCAATATTGCGCTGTTTCGTTCAGCTTCTTGATAACCGTTTCCTGCACATCAATGGAGAATCTTCTCCGTGTGCCGAACTCTGAAAAGCGAAGCTGATGTTGATTCGACAATTCTATTTTCTCCGACAGCTTGCAAAGAATCTCGTTCATGTCTGCTACATTGCCAAAGAAACGGTTTTTGATTTCGGAGACAATAGCGAGCAAAGGCACTTCGTATAAAGTCACTTTATAAAGCAAGTCAGTCACTTCGATGTGGAGATGACAAGCTTCATCCAGATGAATATCAATCTTATTCGGATCGAAACGAAAAGAAGACAACCACTCCCAGTAGACTCTCGGAAGGAATCTGCAGTTTTTCGTCATATATTCCAGCTCCTCTTCCGTAAACCTCAACTGACTAAGATTCTTGATCTCTGCCTTGAGTGCCTTCAGGAAATCTTTGGTATATTGAGTTTCATTCCGGTCGTTGAAACTAAACGTGCCCATTGCATAGGGAAACAGTTTGATATAAGCATACGATGTGGTAAACTTATAAAGATCGGTATCTAGTAATGTCTTAACAATCATTTCGTTCGCTCTTTATATTTTATAACGTCGTAAAGTTAGTATTTGTTGAATAATATAACGACTTAATCATTAATAATTATGCCTTTTTTTATTCGAGGGGAATAAAGCCAGGATCTGAATATATATTCTGTTTGCAATGGCAAATTCCTTATCTCTTATTATAGTTACCTCAATAAGTCAAGCCGATTTTCAGCGTAATGGAATGGTGCGACAATTCTTCCTTAAACGTCGTATGGAAATACGGATCTTCCTGTTTCTTTGTCCGTTCCAGTTTCTGGAGTTCATAACCTGCCATCAAATTCAGTTTAAATTTCCGGTTGACCTTAAATTGTGCACCGATGGAAGGAGAGAGGTAAAAGCCTCCGTTTGCTTCTCTGTCTGTGGCAAAAGACCCACCGATATGACATTCCAGATAAGGAGTCAGTCTCCTGGGCTTCGTTATATAAAATTGCGCACTGGCATAAAGCGGAATGAGTAGTTTTTCATAAACAGAAAGTCCGCTACCCGCACCGATGGCAAACCGTTGACTGATGTGGTAGTGACTGACGATTTGCCAGTTGAAAGGCGTGTAAGAAGGCTGATTCATAGAAAAACCTGTCCCGATATATGTAGTGTAAGAGAGACGTCTGCTGTCTGTTTGTCCGTCGGCACATACAGTGATGAAAGATAGCAGCGCAAAGATGAATATAAATTTCTTCATAATGATGCAAGGATAGAGTCTGATAATACGATGGTTAGCTACTGCTATTGCACATACACGGTTATACTTTTAACGATATGCAATGCAGTTGTGAGTGAAGAAGTATCTTTGGTAAGATCTCCATTACTTCCATCCGGGCTACTGTGTCCGATCAGTTTGGCTGTAAATTCTTTCTTGCCGGAAGTCAAATCCACTTCTGCTGCGTAGACAAGGGCAGGCTGTCCGCTCCCTTCTTTTCCACCGGAGTAATTGGCGTCTCCTTCTTTGGCCGATTTCGGATATGCATCATTGAAATCTGTAGAATGATTGATTTCAATTTTGACTATAAACTTCTTCAACTTCCCGGTTGGCGACATCTTCACATTAAAACTACCTTTCGGAGTAGCTCCGCTGATACCGTCCGTCAACGGTTCCTTTTTGCTAGGGAGATATAACCCGTCTTCATATTGGATTCCCCGTTGATAACACCAATGCGGCAGCGCTTCCTTTCGGCGGTTACCGCCGGAGGCTTGCCAGGATTGAGTGGCTATTTTGTGTGTCACATACACGGTGGACAGATAATTCCCTTCCATGTCTTCAGTCCAGATTGCAATCTGGGGCGGATTTTTGATGTTGATGCCTAGAAACAAAGGAAAATTATGCAACCACTCTTCCCCTTTTTCAATAGATATTTTAAGATCGTTACTGTCGTATTCTACTAAATCCCGGTTGCATCCACTATTTATCAATAGAGAAAGAAACCATATTCCCATTATTGTCATTTTATTCATTTGATTAGAGTTGTTTTTGTAACCAGAGGTCTACTAATAGATTGATGCCTTCTTCCAATTCCTCCCAGCCGCTTTCTTGCTGAATCTTGAGGCCGTTGTAGACCGGGCAGTTTTCTTCGAGCAATGCCAGATAACTGATGGCTGCGGTGATGATGGAAGCCATAGCAGCAATCTCTTTTTTCGGATGTTTTGATAGTTTGCTGACTGCCTCTACCAGCCAGATTCCTTTCTCTTCCCGTTTGTTGCGCAACTCTTTCACAAACTTATTGTCCGTTGTCAGTTCCCAGCGATACAGGCGTTTCAATGTATAATTCTCCCGTAACCACATGATTTGTCTTTTGAATATCTGCTTGATAAATGCGGCTAAATGAGCCTGATCCGGTAACTCTTCATCGAAATTAATCCAATAGTCGTTCTGCTGAATGTAGGCTGCTATCAGTCCATCCAGCGAATTGAAATAACGGTAGATAAGCATTTTTGAAACTTTGGCCTTGGCTGCTACCGCATTGATCCCCAACCCCTCGAAACCGCTTTCTTCAATGATGTCGTTGACGGCTGTAATCAGGGTCATTTCCGTAGCCTGTCTGTTTTTAGTAATCTCTTTTTCCATACTTTGATACTTTTGTTACTGACTGGTCACAAAGATATGTTTCCTATCGGTAACATCAAGGAAAAAGAGATTATTTTTTGTAATGGTTGCCGGTTAATAGCCTATCATCTTTACCGATAATACGTTATCCGGTCGTTTTATGATAACGCCACTGTCGGATTATGAACGGTCAGTCCGCCATCCACCACAATCGTTTGTCCAGTGATGTATCTGGCATCGTTCGAAGCCAGAAAAGCGATGGTAGCTGCAACATCCTCCGGTTCTCCCAGATAAGGAGTGGCACATTGACCGAGGAAGATATTACGTACATCCTCATTCAGGTTGTCCAATGCAGCGGGAGTAAGTACCAGTCCCGGAGCTACGGCGTTGCAACGGATGTTTTTCTTTCCCATTTGAGTAGCGATATATTTCGTCAGGTTGATGACACCCGCTTTGCTGGCGCCGTATAAAGTACCGTTGGCATCAGCCGTAAGTCCGCTTATGGAAGCTACGTTGACAATGTTCCCACCACCATTGGCAGTCATGATAGGAATGACCTGTTGGGAAAGATACATCGTGCAGCAGAGATTCAGATGGAATGCTTCGTCAAAGTAGTTGATGTCCAGCTTTTCGATGCTAAGGTCACGTTTGGGATCAGTTCCTCCTCTGTCTCTTATACACATCTCCGAGCCCACGAGACCTCTCTACA
>ENA-UALA01001046-UALA01001046.1-human-gut-metagenome-genome-assembly--contig:-NODE-1046-length-10476-cov-5.283946_pt1 | contig 10476 bp, 9 predicted proteins | sample MGYA00243696_ERZ654460 | MGnify/ENA primary metagenome ERZ654460 (study PRJEB26926, sample SAMN06164725) | human gut metagenome | biome: ENVO:00009003; feature: ENVO:2100002; material: ENVO:00002003... | reverse complement strand
CGAGATGTAGAGAGGTCTCGTGGGCTCGGAGATGTGTATAAGAGACAGAAATACTAAGGATATTACTTTCTTCATCATTATACATCCTCCCAATTTAATGTTTTATAGAGTTTTCCATTTTACTGATAACTTCCAAAGAATCTGAATAAACTTTATCCATAGCCTGATTATCATCTCCGGGAGCAAAACGGGCAAACTCACAATTGTTCAATGCATCAAGGAAATCTTTTATCAGTGCATCATCAACACCGTAATTGAGAAGCTCTCCCTCGACATTATCTTTAGATAAACGTGAAACCGGAATACTCAATTTATCGCTAATATATCCCCACAATGCTTTCAATACTTCATCATAAAATGCATCTTTCTTGTTATCTGCCAACAATTTCCCCGCTAACTTCATACGTTTCACAGCAACCTTATTTGCTTTCTTCGTACGCATTTTAGCAACATTGGCATTGGCTGCAATCTGTTTACGATAAACAATGAAGAACAGGACAAATGCAATGCCGGGCACTATGTAAAACAGCCAATAAGCCAAAGAACCGAAGAAGAAATCTCCTTTTTGGGAAAGAGTTACGTTATTCTGCTTGATATAACGTATGTCCTCATTCAAAACTTTCAAATCTTCTTTATTAGTAAAATTGGCAATAGTCTGAGCTGCATTACCACTTCCCTTTTCTACATGGAGTTCGTATTCCTCGGTCGTTAAAGTCTTGTATGTACGAGATTTAATATCGAAATAGCTGAACTTTACAGCAGGAATCTTATATGTTCCCGCATTACGAGGAATGGCAAGATACTCAATCACCTGACTGCCGGAGAGTCCGGAATTTGTCAAACGGAACTTATTATCAACCTTCGGGTCATAGACTTCAAAGTCTTCTGGGAATTTAACTTCCGGAGTAGAGATTAATTTCAGATTACCCGTACCCGAAATAACAAGCCTCACAGTAACAGCATCGTTTGTCTTAACATTCGTACTATTTATAGAAGAAGAAATACTGAATTCTCCCACTCCTCCGGAAAATCCCGAAGGCTTACCATCCGGTAAAGCTTTTACATCAACAACCAATTTAGGGGTCATTAATGTCTTCTTCACTTCTACGTAATTAGAACCTCCATTGAAGAAAGCTTCGAAAGGATCGTCCACATGAGTAACCTTGGCTATAGATGCATCAAAACGTGCCGCATCAATCGTTATTTTTCCCGGTTGTTGCGGAAATAATACAAATTGGCGGTATACGGTCGTCTGATAGTTTCTTCCTTTATAGTGTTCAAGACTCCATTTACGGTCATTAGGCAATTCGACTTCCTGAGAATGAAACCCTTTAAAATCAGGAAGTTTCACGTTGTCAAAACCTCTCAAGTCTACTAAAGTATATATCTTATATGTTAACAAGAGAGCCTCTTGCTCATACAGGTTCGTCTTATTGGCAGTAGCTGTAATAAACAAATCGTTATTCGATACTGACGTTCCTGATGAAGCACGACTTGCAGAGCCACTTTGTCTTCCACTATTTCCGGAAGCCCCTCCATTTGTTCTATCAGCAGGAAGTACTTTTACGTGCACAGAATTGGAAACCATCTGATTGCCCTCTGCCATTATAGTAGCCCCGGGTATAGTAAAACTACCTTCAGCCGTAGCCATCAATATATAAGTAAATGTTATGCTACTTGTAGAGGTTGTCTGCCCATTGATAACTTGCACATTCTTTTGTTGTGAACGACTGGGACCCATCAGTACATCAAAACCTTTTATAGAAGGAGCCCGGAAATCTCTCACTTTCTGTGTGGTCACTGTATATGACAGCCTGAATTGATCACCTACTGCCACAACATCAGGTGCAGATGCAGTAAACGAAACCTTGCTATCTGCAAAAGCACGCAAACTGACTATCATCAGCACCATCCATAAGACAATTATTTTTCTCATATATTATTTCCTGTTATATTTATTACCAATCTTTTTCCAAACGACCACCTTGAATAACCTGCTGTTTCTTTACTTTATCCTGCACATCTTTTTCATCTTGCATCACAGAATTTAAAAGCTGCTCAGCATTCTCTTTAGACATCTCACTGTCCTTTTTCTGTGGTTGCGGCGGTTGTTGTTGGTCTTTATTCTGCTGTTGATCTTTATTTTGGTCCTTTTTATCCTCCTGCTGGTCCTGTTGCTGCTGTTTATTCTGGTCCTGGTTTTGCTGATTCTGCTGCTGGTCTTTCAGCATCTTTTGTGCCAAAGCCAAATTATAACGTGTTTCATCATCTTTCGGGTTATTACGTAATGACTGCTTATATGCTTCTACCGCTTTGCCATAATCTTTCTGTGATTGAAAAATCACCCCCATATTATGATAGATTTGCGCTAAATCATTCTTGTCCTTTTCTATTTTTGTAGCGGCAACATATTGTTCCATAGCCTCTTGCAGTTTATTCTGCTGAGCCAATGTATTCCCCAAATTAAACATTGAGACTGTAGACTGAGGATTCGTCTCCAAAGCTTTACGATAATTTACCTCCGCATCCACATACACGCTATCTTTAAAAAAACGGTTCCCTTTACGGATAAAATCACGTTCGGCTTTCTGAGCCGAAGCTGTAGCTGCCATTAGCAGCAATAAAAAAAAGCTTATATATTTTTTCTGTAACATACGCATCATTTCTTATTGGAAAACAAATGAATATTACGGAACAGAGGATTCTTGCGTTCCAATACCAGCATTTCTGCCAATAAAAGCAACAGAATAATCCATGCCACAGCCTGGAACTGCTCATTAAACTCTGTGTATACCTGTGTTTCCACATCAGCTTTCGCCATTTTATTAATTTCCCGGCTAATCGCCTTTTGAGCACCATTTGTATTATCTACACGCACATAGATACCATTGCCCGCCTTAGCTATCTCCTGACACATCTGTTCGTTCAAACGGGTTACAATCACGTTCCCGTCACGGTCGCGACGATAATCATTTGTCCCTTCTGCCGGGATGGGAGCTCCCTCAGGCATACCTACACCAAGAACATTCACTTGAATACCTTTTTCTGCGGCATCTTTAGCAGCTTCCACTGCATCACCTTCATGATTTTCACCATCGGTAATGACAATCACTGCACGCCCTACCCCCTCTTGCGGAGTAAAACTACGGGAGGCCAAATTAATGGCTGCCCCAATTGCTGTACCTTGTTTGGAAATCAATGAAGGATCTATAGACTCCAAAAACATCTTGGCTGATATATAATCGCTTGTAATAGGAAGCTGTGTAAATGCATCACCCGCAAAAACAATCATACCTACTTTATCATTCTCCATTTTATCCACCAACTGCGCAACAAGTCTCTTTGCCTTCTGCAAACGACTGGGCTGTACGTCTTGTGCCAGCATCGAATTGGAAATATCCAATGCAATCATCACTTCAACTCCCTGACGCTTCACTGTTTCCAGTTTAGAACCAAACTGCGGACGCGCCAACAATACAGAAAACAGACCGATAGCAACAAATACCATCCAAAACTTCACATCCGGACGATACTTGGATACGTCCGGCATCAATTGTGCCATCAGTTCCGGATCACCGAATTTGCGGATATTCTTCCGTCGCCGATAATTGGAATACAAGTAGAAGGCTGCTAACAAGGGCAACAACAGCAACAAGTACAAATATGCAGGTTCTTCAAATCGAAACATTTCTTTATTTATTATTTTTACGATTTACTATTTACTAAACTTGTACAAGATACAATATCCTGAGAAAAAGGATGCGTATACTACGGTATCTTCTTCAATATTGAATTACGTAACAGAACTTCCAACAGCACACATAAGAAAGCTGCCAGAGCAAACCAGCGATACTCTTCCTGGCGCTTGCTGTATTCTTTTACGTTCAGTTTCGTTTTCTCCAGCTTATCTATTTCCTCGTATACCTCTTTCAACTTCGAATTGCTCGTAGCGCGAAAATAATTACCATCCGTTGTTCCGGCAATTTGTGTCAGGGTCTTTTCGTCAATCTCAACCGGCATATTGACATACTGCACAGTTCCACCTACCGGATAAGGATATGGAGCCATACCGTTAGTACCTACACCGATAGTATAAACACGGATACCGAAACTTTTAGCTATCTCGGCAGCCGTCAACGGAGAAATATCTCCTCTATTATTCGTGCCGTCTGTTAAAAGAATAATCACTTTCGATTTGGCTTTGCTGTCTTTCAGCCGGGTAACCGCATTGGCAATACCCATACCCACTGCCGTGCCATCCTCAATAAGACCACATTTTACGTCCTTTATCAAATTCAAAAGCACGGCGTGATCTACCGTCAACGGACATTGCGTAAAACTTTCTCCGGCGAATAGCGTGATGCCGACATTGTCATTCGGACGACCATTGATAAACTCTGCCGCCACATCCTTGGCCGCTTCCAGGCGATTCGGCTTCAAATCTTCAGCCAACATACTGGTGGAAACGTCTATGGCAAGCATTATATCAATACCCTCTATTTCACTATTCTGCCAGCTATCAGTAGTTTGCGGCCTGGCTAAAACGATAATAATCAAAGCTAAAGCTATTATCCTCAATGCAAATGGTGCATGCAGCAAGTAATTCTTATAGCTCTTAGGAGCATGCGCATATACACGAGCGTCTGAAATTTGAAGCGTGGCTTCACTATTCTTCCGCCTCATGATATACCATACTATATAAGGTATAAGCAACAGCAGCAAAAATAAATATTCAATATTGGCAAAAACCATGATATTTACAATTTTACAAATTATGATTTATGATTGAAGCGTATCTCCCTGCTTTTACTTTCAGGCAAAATAGTTATACAGCTCCAAACCTATATATATCAGTGAACCGGCAAGTGCTGCCGTTAAAGCAACGATACCTGCACCAAGCAGTATCTTGGTACGCAAGGAACGTTTTTCAATGATAGTAATTTCAGTAGGCTGCGGCTTGGCATTTTCATCTTCTTTTTCCTTTGTTTCATTGATAAAGTCAATCGCATTAATCAAATTTGCATCATTCTCATTCATCAGTGGATTATGTTTGGCAAACTTCACTAAATCCGCGGTTTGGAACAGGATACGCAAATCCGATATTGCATTTTTATCATTCATTTCCAATAGTTTATCAATGATTTCAGAGGAAGTCATTTCCAATGCATTGAAACCGAAACGGTCTTTTATATAAGTACGAATAGCATCTGTTAATTCTGTATAATACTCCTTCGATTGTCCTTTCTGCCATACTTTCTCACCTTTGATGCGTTCTATTTCCTGCATAGCCAACTGATGCGGCGGCAGTTTCGGTTCTACCTTCACCTTACGAATTATCGGTTTGTTATCGCGAATACGTTTCACAAGATAGATAAACAGCAACAGGAACGGCACAAACAATACAGCACAAGCGATAGACGTATACCAGTCTTCCCATGCAAAAGGTGCTTTCATTACGGGTTTAGGACCAAAAAACTGATCGGGATGCAACGTATCTACCGGCATGGAATACACTTTCAATGCCAAAGCTTTGGAGCGATATGCCTTATTATCAACAAGCACCTCCATCGGGGGCAAATAATATAATGCCGAGTCAAAGGAAGTTACGGTGTACTCCTGAGTTATCAACGAGCGCCTGCCGTCATTCAGCATCTGTGTATCGGGCTTGGCTATATCAACAATTTCCACTCCACGCACCAAAGTATCAGTATAGGCAGGAAGAATAGCGCGCTTATCAGTGTCCAATGAAACCTGAAGCTTAATCTTGGCCTGCTCCCCGATAAGGATTTGCAAGGAATCAATTGTAGCATCCACTGTCACCGACTGGGCTATTATCCTACCCGTCAATGCTGTCAACAGCGTTATCAGAAATAAATATCTTTTCATTCTCCGATTAGTTTCTTTTCGCAAATAAATTCATCAATGCTTTCACATAATCCTGGTCCGTACGTACTGACACATTATCTACATTGCTCTTAGTAAATGTATCATTCAGTTCCGTCTGCTTATTCACCCACCAATCACGATGAGCACGCCGTACGGCACGCGAAGAAGTATCAATCCATTGTTCGTGACCCGTTTCCGCATCTTTTATTTTCATCAGCCCCACAGCAGGTAACTCCTCTACACGGCGGTCGTATACCTGAATAGCCACAACATCATGCTTCCGATTGGCAATAGTCATGGCATTTTTAAAACTCTCCTGGTCGATGAAGTCCGATAAGACAAAAGCCGTACAACGACGCTTCATAACATTCGTAAGATACTCCAAGCCGAGACGGATATTGGTCCGGCGACTTTCCGGACGGAAATCAAGCAATTCGCGAATGATATATAGTATATGTTTACGTCCCTTCTTGGGTGGAATAAACTTTTCTATCCGGTCTGAAAAGAAGATGACACCGATTTTATCATTATTTTGAATGGCGGAAAAAGCCAATGTAGCAGCTATTTCCGTCACCATATCTTTCTTCATCTGCTTCACAGTACCGAACTCCAGACTACCGGAAACATCTACCAGCAACATTACAGTCAGTTCACGTTCTTCTTCAAACACCTTCACAAAGGGTTTATGAAAACGAGCCGTTACATTCCAGTCTATGTCGCGTATATCGTCACCAAACTGATATTCACGCACTTCGGAAAAAGCCATACCTCTACCTTTGAAAGCCGAATGATACTGGCCTGCAAAAATATTATTGGACAATCCGCGCGTCTTTATCTCAATCTGACGGACTTTTTTTAATAAATCAGTTGTTTCCATTCAGTAATACATAAATAGTAAACAAATTGTTTACATTAGGGCACTTCAACCTTATTCAATATTTTGCTGACGATTTCATCCGAAGTCATATTGCTTGCTTCAGCTTCATAAGTCAGACCGATGCGGTGGCGCAATACATCATGTGCCACTGCGCGCACATCTTCCGGGATAACATAGCCACGGCGTTTAATGAAAGCATAACTGCGTGCCGCCAATGCCAGATTGATAGATGCACGAGGCGAACCGCCGAATCCGATCATATCTTTCAGTTCTTTCAAATCATACTTCTCCGGATAACGGGTTGCAAATACAATATCGACAATATATTTTTCAATCTTTTCATCCAGATATACCTGACGTACGACCTTACGCGCTTCGATAATCTCATCTGCTTTCAGAATAGGCTTTACATTCAGTCTTTCTCCGTTTATATTCTGGCGTATAATTAATTTTTCTTCTTCCAGTTTAGGATAGTCGATAACTACCTTCAGCATGAAACGGTCTACCTGCGCTTCAGGCAACGGATACGTACCCTCTTGTTCGATAGGATTCTGAGTTGCAAGCACCAAAAAAGGTTCAGGCAGTCTGAATGTTTCCTTACCTATGGTAACCTGACGTTCCTGCATAGCTTCCAATAAAGCACTTTGCACCTTGGCCGGAGCACGGTTAATTTCATCGGCCAATACAAAATTGGCAAATACAGGTCCTTTCTTTACCTGAAAAGTTTCATCTTTCTGGCTGTAAACCATCGTACCGATAACGTCCGCCGGCAACAAGTCAGGTGTAAACTGGATACGGCTATATTGTGCATCAATCAATGAAGCCAGTGTTTTGATAGCCAATGTTTTTGCCAAACCGGGCACACCTTCCAACAACACATGTCCGTCAGACAACAAACCGATTAACAACGACTCTACCAGGTGCTTTTGTCCTACAATAACCTGGTCCATGCCCGTAGTAAGATTGGTAACGAAAGCACTTTGTCTTTCAATCCGCTCGTTCAATTCGCGGATATCAATTGTTTCAGCCATAAATCAATGTATTTTAATGTTTAATTTTTCGTTTTCGTCCGGCCATACACCGGTAATTATAATTCGCTTCCAAAAGTACGGGAATAAATTAACCATAGCAACTAATTTTTATTAAAAAACAATGTGAAACCTTTAGATTAAACTACTTTCATAGAGTTTAGAGCCTGTTTAATTTTGTTCAGCATTCTTTTCAAGAGTTCTTCTTTGAAAATATTTTTCTGTTTTTACTAAAAGCATAGCAGGCTATGTAACGGATAAAAAGAGGAATACAGACCGGGAAGAAACTCAAAAGGAGTTGAAGAAAATACTTCTTCAAGAATATTTAAACAAGCTCTGAGTATTTAACAAAAAAGAAGCAGTATCTTTTTACTGCTTCTTCACTAATTTAGGTATCTTTATTGTTGTGCCCGCAGGTACATTATCCGGTTTTTTGATAACGTCCGGATTATGCTTTACTATATATGGATATAACGCTTTAGTTCCATAAAAACGAAGAGCCACTCTGGTCAATGTCTCACCCGGCTTTATCGTGTATGTCGCCTGCGTTCCTGCAATGGTATAATTGGTAGAATCGGGTACATACTCAACTTTCTTCTGCTTTTTCGGCTGGGAGGCAGATGTAGCGGCTACTACAGTCTGTTTGACGACAACTGGTGCTTCCTGCTGTTTTATTACAGGTTCAGCAATCAGCTTCTTCGACACAGTATCTTTTACGGCAATCGCCACACTATCCTTAACACCGATACTATCCATTAAAACCGTATTACCTGCCGCATTACCAGCTTCATTGCCAGCGGTTTCCTCCACAGGCGGTTCAGTCGATAATCCGTCAAACCAATCAGGATAATACAAATAAGCGACGGTTCCTGCACATAGCAATACCACAAGAGCCACGATGGCAATGAAGTATTTCATTGCGGAAGATTCAGCCGGACCGGCAGTTTTGATAACCTCCACCCTCTCTTCATTAACTTCCTCCGAAGCCACAGTCTCCACAGGAACAACGGCTTCTTCTACAGGTTCCGGTTCGACAGGACTATCGATTTTCTCCGCAATCTCCGGTGTCTCAACCGCACTACCGGCAACCACTTCCGGCACAGCATCTTCCACTTTCTGCTCCGTATCTTCATCCTCCTCACTGTCACTATCTACCGGGGTATCTTCTAAAACAGTACCTTCATTGAGCACTACTGTTTCAAAATGCGCAAACGGCTTATTGATAATATCTTTCAAAGCAGGCTCCGGAGTAAATGAAACTTTGGTATGGCCTTGTATCTCAAAGCGTTCCCCAGTATTGACATTTACACTCTCCCGGCTTTCCACATCAATCAGTTTAAAAGCGCCCAGACCTTTAATCTTCACATACTTGTCTTTTTCCAACGCTTCTTCAATCAGTTGGAAAAACTCTTTCACAAAACTATCGGCATTCTTCTTGCTCATGCCATGCTTTTCAGCCAGCAAATCAATCAGATCCTGTATGTTTAGTTTTTCATTCATAATATGGAAGATTTAAAAAGAAAGATTACTTAAACTTATCCTTTAGCAAGGTACTGGGTTTATATGTCAGCACCAGTTTAGGCGGAACCAGCATACGCTGTTTGGTTGTTGGATTTACGGATATACGTTCCGCTTTCTTTTTCACTTCGAATGTTCCAAAACCTTGTATGGAAATCATATTCCCTTCTTCCAGTTGCCGCGTCATATCCGACAGTAAAGAAGTAACCAACTCCGAAGTATCCTTCAAAGTATACCCTAACCTGCGTGACAATTCCGAAGTAAATTCTTTGTTATTCAAAATCCAAGCTTTAAAATTGTGAACTACTGTGCTATATTAGCAAATCTTCCCCACATACACAAGAAGTACGAAAGGAAATATTTAAATAATCCGTCCAAAAAGGTCGAAATCATCGGAATTTATTATCTCTACCTGATAAAAGCCGCCAATCTCCAACGGTTCATCACCACATTCAATCAGCACTTCCGGGTCTACTTCGGGAGAATCGAACTCCGTACGTCCGATATAGTAATCACCTTCCAGACGGTCGATTATTACTCTCATCTGCCTGCCTACCTTTGCTGCGCTCAGTTCGGCAGAAATACCTTGCTGGATGGACATCAATTCATCCAACCGGGCTTGCTTTACTTCTTGAGGAATGCTGTCTTCGTAATGGGCAGCGGCATACGTACCTTCCTCCTCGGAATACGCAAATGCCCCCATTCTGTCGAAGCGCACCTTACGGACAAACTCCTTCAGCTCTTCAAAGTCAGCTTCCGTTTCTCCAGGATGCCCCACCATAAGCGTAGTGCGCAAGTGAATTCCCGGAACTTCTTCCCGAAACTTTTCTATCAGCCGATAAGTATCCTCTTTAGTAACATGACGGCGCATTTTCTCCAACATATTATCACTGATATGCTGCAAGGCAATATCCATATATTTACATACATTGGGACGCTCGCGCATCACGCGGAATAAATCCATCGGGAAATGAGCCGGATAAGCATAATGCAAACGTATCCATTCCACACCTGGAATTTCTGAGATTTTTTCAATTAATTGGGGCAACATCTGCCTCTTATATAAATCTACGCCATAATAGGTCAATTCCTGCGCAATAACCTGAAACTCTTTCACTCCGCGGGCCACAAGATACTTCACCTCGTCCAGGATTTCTTCCATAGGAC
>ENA-UALA01001044-UALA01001044.1-human-gut-metagenome-genome-assembly--contig:-NODE-1044-length-10502-cov-4.201780_pt1 | contig 10502 bp, 10 predicted proteins | sample MGYA00243696_ERZ654460 | MGnify/ENA primary metagenome ERZ654460 (study PRJEB26926, sample SAMN06164725) | human gut metagenome | biome: ENVO:00009003; feature: ENVO:2100002; material: ENVO:00002003... | reverse complement strand
GCCGAAAGCGGAGAGCCCATCGCCCTTTTGAACCTTGGCGATGACTGCGCCGCCCGGGGCGACAACGGCAAGGCACTGCTGTGGTACCGCCGGGCGCGGCAGAACGCGGCAGCGATGCCGGATATCGAGTATACGCCCCGGGTCTGCCTGCGGCTGGCGCAGTACGAGACCCGCTACACCTCCCGCAAAAAGGCGCTGGCGCAGGCGGCAGAGGCAAAGCAGGCGTTTACCATTTTGCAGCGGGAGCACGAGCCGGACGCCGACCGCTGGCTGCAGGAGACCGAGCAGCTGCTCTATGCGCTGACCCACGAGCCGCCCACGGCTCCGGCGGCATACAACATAGAATCTTTACAATTGGACTAAAAAATGGTCACAGGAATCGGGTAAGATGATCAGGTGAATAAAATGCTTTGGCGGACGGGATGCGCCGCAAAGAGAGGAAAACGATATGAGCAAAGTGATCGGCATTGACCTTGGCACAACAAATTCCTGTGTGGCGGTGGTGGAAGGCGGTAAGCCTGTGGTCATCACCAACGCAGAGGGCGAGCGCACCACCCCCAGCGTGGTGGCCTTTACCAAGGACGGCGAGCGTCTGGTGGGCGGCGCGGCCAAGCGCCAGATCGCCACGAATTCCGGGCGCACGATCTCCAGCATCAAGCGGTACATGGGTTCGGACTACCGGGCGCATATTGACGGCAAGGACCTTGCCCCGCAGGAGATCAGCGCCATGATCCTTGCCAAGATCCGCCGGGACGCCGAGAGCTATCTGGGCGAGTCGGTCACCGAAGCCGTCATCACCGTGCCTGCCTATTTTGACGACAGCCAGCGCAAGGCCACGCAGGATGCAGGCCGCATTGCGGGGCTGAACGTGCTGCGCATCATCAACGAGCCTACCGCCGCCGCGGTGGCCTACGGTCTGGACAACGAAGCCGCGCAGAAGATCCTGGTCTACGACCTTGGCGGCGGCACCTTTGATGTGTCCATCATCGAGATCGAGGACGGCACCTTTACGGTGCTGGCCACCGGCGGCGACACCCATCTGGGCGGCGACGACTTTGACCAGCGCATCGTGGAGTACGCTGTGGCCGAGTTCAAAAAGTCTGACCGCATCGACCTGACCCGCGACCCCGCCGCCATGGGACGGCTGAAGGAGGAAGCGGAAAAGGCCAAGAAGGAGCTTTCCAGTGCGCTTTCCGCCCAGCTGAACCTGCCGTTTATCGCGGTGGGCAAGGATGGCCCTCACCATCTGGATCTGAGCCTGAGCCGCCCCCAGTTTGAGATGATGACCGGTGACCTGCTGGCCCGTACCGTGACCCCGGTGCAGAACGCTTTGCGGGATGCCGGCATCTCTGCCAGCCAGCTGGGCAAGGTGCTGCTGGTGGGCGGCAGCACCCGGATGCCCGCCGTGGAACGGCAGGTGCGGGAGCTGCTGGGTAAGGAGCCCAGCCACAGCCTGAACCCGGATGAGTGCGTTGCCATGGGTGCAGCGGTGCAGGGTGCACTGCTGCAGGGCGGCGGCAAGCTGGCTGGCGCTTCTGGTGCAGCGGCGCAGGGCCTTGTGCTGATGGATGTCACCCCGCTGACCCTGTCCATTGAGACGCTGGGCGGCGTGGCCACCCCGCTGATCACCCGCAACAGCATGATCCCCACCCGCAAGAGCCAGATCTTTACTACCGCCCGTCCCATGCAGACCAGCGTGGAGATCAACGTTCTGCAGGGCGAGCGCCATTTTGCGCGGGACAATAAGTCCCTTGGCAAGTTCAAGCTGAACGGCATCCGGGCAAGCTTCTCGTCCAAGCCCCAGATCGAGGTCACCTTTGATATCGACGTGAACGGCGTGGTGAAGGTATCTGCAAAAGACCTTGCCACCGGGCGGGAGCAGAACATTACCATTACCGGCAGCACCAACCTTTCCGAAAACGAGATCCAGCGCGCCATGGCAGACGCCGCCGCTTACGAGGCTGAGGACAGCCGCCGCAAGGAGCGCTTGAACCTGCACAATCAGGCCGAGGTGCTGGCCTACAAGGTGGATGAAGCACTTTCCAAGTGCAAAAAAGAGCTGGACAAGGACGAAAAGGCCCGCGTGAAGGCCGACCTTGCCAACCTGCGCCACTGCCTGCGCAAGGATAAGCCCGAAAAGATGAACGAGACTGAGGAAGCCGCCCTGCGGCAGGCCAAGAGCCAGCTGGAAGCCTCGGCCAACCACCTGATGCTGCTGTACTCTGCCGAGCAGACCCCCGGCGATGGAACGGACAGCACGCTGTAATATTTATAATATAAGGTTTGTGGGCTGCTGCACCCGCCCGGCGCAGCAGCCCTTTTTGCAGAAAGAGAAGGGAACAGTTATGAAGGAACTGCAATATCCGGTGCGCCCCGGGCGCTACCGCCACTTTAAAGGCAACGAGTATCAGGTGCTGGGCGTGGCACGCCACAGCGAGACCGAGGAGGAAATGGTGGTGTACCGCGCCCTGTACGGCGAGGGCGGGCTGTGGGTGCGCCCCGCCGCCATGTGGCTGGAAACCGTGACCCGGGACGGCGTTACCCAGCCCCGCTTTACCTATATCGGGGAGTGATGCGCCCGGCTTGAATCCCGTTATTGACCATAGGATTATTTTGCGGTAAAATGTGAGTATGATACCAAACAACAAAGGAGGTTTTCGTATGAAGGCCAAACGATGGATCTCGCTCCTGCTTGCGGTCAGCATGATGCTTGGTGTACTGGCGATGCCTGCTTTAGCTGCAACGCAGCAGCCGGAAAGCACCGCTGTTGTCAGCGAGGAACTGCCCGATGCCGCAGCGCTGAGCGCGGCAGAGGATGAAAATGATATCGTCAACATCCGCATCCGGGCGACCGGCAACCTTGTCTACGGCTCCGATTATAAGCTGGAGGTGGAGACCCGGCCCGAAAACACCCAGTATATCGCTGTGGTGCTGGGCACCAGCGGCGAAGCCTACGGCTATGTGACCCTGATGATCTCGGATAAGCTGCGCACCCTGCTCAAGCTGATCCCCCTGCCCAAAAAGATGTCCCAGACCCCGGACCAGGCCGAGGAATTCAACGTATACAGCTACCTCAAGCAGCTGATCGACGGCAACGATGTCAGCGTGCTGCTGCGGGTGGCGGACGAAGTAGTGTCGGTGATGGACACCGTCAGCTTCTTTGTCCCGGCCAGCTACCTGACCACGGTGAAGAATGTTTCCAACGGCATGAAGCTGGCGCTGAGCCTGATCCGCAAGTATCTGCCCGAGGGTGCGCTGAGCCGCATCTATCTGGACGAGCAGCCCAAGGACAGCGGCAAGTACTTTGCCGGTGCCATTGCGCTGGAAAGCAGCGATATCAACGCCGCCGGGTTTGCCATGTTCAAGATCAAGCCCAAGACCGAAAACGTCAGCCTGAGCTGGGCAGCCGATGCCCCGGCCAGCATGACCGTCTCCCAGCTGCAAAACGCTGATCTGACCGCCAAGGTGATCTCGGACGGACAGGTGGCTGAAAACGGCAAGGTGAGCTACACCTACAAGAAAAAGACCTTCCTGTGGTTCAGCAGCAAAATGAGCGGCGTGCCCACCGAGCCCGGCACCTACACCCAGACCGCCAAGGCGGGGGGCAACTACTCCTGCGGCAGCATCAGCCGCACCATTACGGTGACTGCTGACCCGCAGCCTGCTGCCGCAGAGCAGCCCGCAGCATAAATCAGCGGAAAACTATTTTTGAATAGGACGATCCCGGAAAGTCTGCGGACTTTCCGGGATCGTTTTTTCACGGGAGAGGCTGCTTTTTGTTTTCTATAAAAGGGGCTGCTTTACTCTTGCAAATCGCCGCACAATACGCTATTATAAAAATAAAAGAACCCCTTGCGGTAAAAAAAGGGAACAAGAAGGAGCGGTTTATCTATGGAGGAGAAAAAAAGCGGCATCAAAAAGTTCCTTGAAGAGTTCAAGGCATTTGCCATGCGCGGCAACGTGCTGGACATGGCAGTGGGCGTTGTCATCGGCGGTGCCTTCACCGCCATCGTCACCGCGTTGGTGGAGGACATCATCAACCCGCTGATCGGCCTGTTCTTCAAGGCAGATTTTTCCGATGTGGTCATCGGACTGGGCGGCTCCAGCATCAAGATCGGCGAGTTCGTCAACTCCATCATCAACTTCCTCATCGTTGCCTTTGTGCTGTTCGTTGTGATCAAGTTTGTCAACTCCCTGCACAAAAAGCCCGAAGCGCCCGCCGAGCCGGAGGAGCCCACCACCAAGGTGTGCCCCTACTGCCAGAGTGAGATTTCCATCAAGGCTGTGCGCTGCCCCCACTGCACCTCCAAGCTGGAGGGCTTTCCCGAAATGAAGGCCTGAAGCATTCAGCATTGACATTACAACAAAACCCTCCCTGCCGGGCGCAGTCTTTGCGCTTGCGGCAGGAAGGGTTTTGCACATTTTGAGGCTTGGCTGTGGAAAAGTGAAGCAGGAAGTGAGGTGGGAAAATCAGGCGCTCTTACTGAACCTTGGTCAGCTCAGCCAGCTTGTGGTAGATCTCGGTGTTGTCGTATACACCGCCGAACTTCTCGGCACCGACACCCATGGCGTACACGTTGACCATGGCACCGGTGTGGGCGTAGGTGGTGTGGTCCATACCTGACTTGTGGTTGATGGTGTGGCAGACAGCCATGCTGAAGGGGATGTAGGTGCCGTACAGCTCGTAATCCTGCTGGCTCATCTTGCTCTGGCTGGAGGAACCCACCTGCAGGGTGCGCTCGTAGGCCTTGCGCAGGTTCTCCACCTCATAGTCGGTCAGCAGCAGCTTGCCTGCGCTGGCGGCAGCGGGGTCGGTGGGCAGGGTCAGGCCAAAGACGTTCTTCACATCCTGCATGGCAGTCTCAAAGGGAGTCTTGTTGGCAATGTAGCCCTGCACATAGGTGGAATCAAACTTTGCGTAGGACATCTTCTGGTGTGCCAGATTGGTCAGGAAGGTGTTGTAGTTGGTGGTTTTGTAGCCGATGGCCATGCCGCCGGTCTCATGGTCGGCGGTGACAAGGATCAAAGTCTCATTGGGGTGGGCGTTGTAGAAGTCCACCGCAGCCTGCACCGCGTTGCTCATCTCCAGCACATCGTGGATGGAAGCGGCGGCATCGTTGGCGTGGCAGGCCCAGTCGATCTTGCCGGACTCGGTCATCAGGAAGAAGCCCTTCTTGTTGTTCAGCAGCTCGATGCCCTTCTTGACGTAGTCGGTCAGCTGCCACTCGCCGTTGGCAGCGTCCATGGCGTAGTTCATGGCCTTGCCATCGCCCAGATTCTCGGCAATGATCAGGGTCTTGCCAGCCCCGGCCTTCAGGGCAGCAGCACCGGCCTGGGTGGTGACAACGTTGTAACCAGCCTGTGCAGCCACCTCGTGGTTGTTGGGGCCGGTGCCGTCGCCGTTCACCTTCTGGAACTCGCCGCCAGCAAAGTACTCAAAGCCGGAGTTTGCCAGCTCCACGCCGATCTGGTAGTAGTTCTTGCGTGTCTTCTGGTGGGCATAGAAGGCAGCAGGGGTGGCGTGGTCGATGTTCACGGTGGAGATGACGCCCACCTTATAGCCCTTCTGGGCGTGCAGCTTTTCGGCGATGGTCTCGTAGGGCACATCGCGGGTCCACGGGCACATATTGATGACGCCGCTCTCGGTCTTGTGGCCGGTGGCGATGGAGGTGGCAGTGGAAGCGGAGTCCGGGCAGAAAGAGGTGCTGTCGTAGGTGGTCACGCTGCCCACCTGCGGAAAGCTGGTAAAGCTCAGGTCAGCCTCGGTCACAGCGCCGTTGTTGTCCACAGTGCCCTTGTAAAAGCGTGCGGACTGGATCTGGGCAGTGCCCATGCCGTCACCGATGAACAGGAAAACGTACTTGGGCTTTTTGAACACGTCCAGCAGACCGTTCTCTTCGTCTGCTGCGGCAGAAGCATCGGCCTCGGCGGCGTGAACGGCTACGGGGGCAGCCGACAGCATGCCCACTGCCGATGCCACGGCACCGGCTTTCAGGAAGCTGCGGCGGGAAATTTTCGCATTCTTCATAACAGATATCCTCTCTTTTTTCAGCCCGGCTTGGGGCGGTTCTACTATTTCTTGTGGGAACACCTGTATTGTAGCGCACCGCCCGCAGCGGCGAAACCAGCCCCGTGTAACACTTAGGTAAACCTTTGGCGCACGGAAGAGCGGCGGTGTAAAATGCGGGCAAAACAGGTAAAATCTGCCTGTAACGCCCGCCGCCGAGGCACTTTTTGCGCCGAACCGCCCCGCAAGGGTTGCAAGCAGGGGGCTTTTCATTGTACAATAGAAAGAGCAAGCTGAGATATACTTCTATATTGAGAGGATCTTTTAAATATGTCTGATATCAAAGTGCTGGCGCTGGATCTGGATGGCACCCTGACCAACGACCAGAAACTCGTCACCCCGCGCACCCGCGCCGCGCTGGACGCCGCCATTGAAAAAGGTGTGACCATCGTGCTGGCGTCCGGCCGGCCCACCGCCGGCATCCAGCCGCTGGCTGAGGAGCTGGGGTTGGACAAAAAGGGCGGCTGTATCCTGTCCTACAACGGCGGCAAGATCGTGGACTGCCGCACCGGCGAAACGCTGGTGGAAAAAACGCTGGACCCCGCCCTTGTGCCCGAGCTGTGCGCCTTTGCCGCCGCGCAGGATATTGCCATCCTGACCTATAACCGCGAGGGCATCGTCTGTGAGCGGGACAAGGACGAGTGGGCCAACAAGGAGTGCTTTACCACCAAGCTGCCCATGATCCATGTGGATGATCTGGCGTCCTATGTGAACTACCCCGTGTGCAAGATGCTCATCACGCTGGATCCCGCCCGCCGGGACGCGGTGTGCGCCGCCGGGCAGCAGCAGTTTGCAGGCCGCGCCGACCTGTACCCCTCCAGCCCCTTCTTTATCGAGGCGGTGCCGCTGGGCGTAGCCAAGGACGGCAGTCTGGCGGAACTTCTGCGCCGCATGGGGTTGACCCGCGAGAACCTGATGGCCTGCGGCGACGGCCTGAACGACCGCTCCATGATCGCCTACGCCGGGGTGGGCGTGGCCATGCAGAACGCCGAGCAGCCGGTAAAGGACTGCGCCGACTATGTGACCACCGCCGACAACAACCACGACGGCGTGGCCGAGGCCGTGGAGAAGTTTATTTTACGAGAGGACTAACAAAGCAATGCCGCGTAACTTGGTTTTATTTGATCTGGAATGGAACATCGGCTACCAGCCGTATACCTTTAACTACCATGGGGTGCAGCAGACCCTGCGGGGCGAGATCGTGGAGATCGGCGCCGTAAAGATCGACGAGGATGCCAATGTGCTGGACACCTTTTCCATCCATCTGCGTCCCCGCATCTTCCGCAAATTGCAGCACCATATCGCCAAGGTGACCGGCCTGACGCAGGCCGATCTGGACAGGGGCGAGCCCATCGTGCAGGGACTGCGCCGCTTTATGCAGTGGTGCGGCCCGGATGCCGAGTTTGCCGAGTGGGGTCTGGATGACGTGCCGGTGCTCAAGCAGAATTTGTTCCTGTGCAATCTGGACGAGTCCAGGCCCACCGTCTGGTATGACCTGCAGCAGGTCTTTCTGCGGGAGCATCCCCGCAAGGAGGGCGAGGGCATGACGCTGGAAAGCGTGGTCACCCGCATGGGCGTCCCCATGGAACGCCCCTTCCACGATGCACTTTCGGACACGCTGTACACCGCCGATGTCTGCCGTCTGCTGGATCTGCGCGCCGGTCTTGCCGCCTACCCCACCGAGGACGAGGCGCTGCGCCAGAGCCTGTGCCAGACCCCCGGTGACTACCGGGACTTTACGGTGTTCCACGGCTATGTGGAGCAGTACGCATGGCGGGCTGACCCCAAGATCAGCCAGATGCCCTGCCCGGAGTGCGGCACCACCCTGCAGCCGGACGAGATTTGGCTGAAAAAGGGCAGCAACAGCTGGTATACCCTGTGTCAGTGCCCCAGCTGCACCGGCAGCAGCAACGCCGCCGGGCAGGGCGTGTTCCAGCGGTACAAGCTGTCCCGCCGGGACGGCCTGCACTGGAGCTTTGCCCGCTGCGCCCAGATGCCGGACGCCGAAAGCCTTGCCCGCTGGGAAAAACTGCGCACCGCCCAGCTGGAGCGGATGCGCGCCAAGGCTGAAAAGCAGGCTGCGGAAAAATAAAGGCAGGAAAATCCCTTTTCATCTCGTAGTATTGGTAGCAGAGCCTGAAGCGTGTCGAAAAATGCACACTCTGTTCATGGCTCTGTCATAGAGAATGGATATACTAAGCATGATGCAGCCTGCCCGGGAACGTCCCGGCACCGCTGCACAGAAAGGGATCGGACACAGGATGCAAACCGCACTGATGGGCTGGGTGCACCAGCTTGGAACACTGGAATACTGGGAGGCGCTGCTGGCGGGCTTTGAGGGGCTTGGCCCCCTTGTGCCCATTTTGCTGGCGATGGTAGAGTCCTTTTTTCCGCCGCTGCCGCTGATCGCCATTGTAGCACTGAACGTAGCCGCACACGGCGGTCTGCTGGGCTTTTTGTACAGCTGGGCAGGCGTGGCGCTGGGCGGCATCATCATGTTTTTATTCTGGCGGCGGCTCATCAAGCGCTTTTTCTGGAAGGTAGCCAGCCGCTCCCCCAAGCTGGAAAAGGCACAGCAGTGGGTGAACCGCTTCGATACCTCGTCCCTGTTCATGCTGTCGCTGCTGCCCTTCACCCCCACCTCCTTCATGCACTTTGCCTTCGGGATGTCGGACTTTGACGAAAAGCGCTACCTGCGCGCTGTCCTTTTGGGCAAGGGTCTGATGGTGGCCATGATGGCTGTCTTTGGGCAGTCGCTGGTCAGCTCTCTGAAAAACCCGGTCTACCTTGTGCTCGCAGTCCTGCTGTGGGGCGGGATGTACTGGGTGAGCAAAAGGTTCTGCCGGAAGCATCATCTGGAATAACACGATACTGTTCGGGACAGCGGAACACCTGCGGGTGCGCCGCTGTCCCTTTTTGCAAAAAATGCCACGGCGGGCAGCCCGCAGACTGCCCGCCATGGCATAGATTACATGATTTTTATTTTGCTTCCGGTTCCTGTACAAGGGGTTCGGACGGCGGTGGGGTGAGGGTGGAATGCGCCACTACAAAGGCCGCAGCCTTTGCCCGGGCAAGGCGCTGGCGCACCTTGCGGGTGTCGTTCGCCGGGAAGGTGCGCTCTCCGTCCAGCTTCTCGTCCCAGTGCGCAAGAGCAGCGTTCACCTCGGCTTCGGTGGGCTGTAAGCCCTCCCGCTCGGCCACCAGCAAAAGCCCCAGCCAGCTGCGCAGCTTGCGCTCTGCCTGCTGGTGCAGCCACTGCCGGAACTGCTCCACCGTCTGCCCGCGCACGGCCAAGAACTGGTCAAAGTTGATACCGTTTGCCTGCAAGCTCAGATTGAACTGCCGCTGCTCGGCAAAGTAGTTGCCCGCTTCCAGCCGCTTTGGCACCGGGCCGGTCACCTCATCGCCCAGCTGCCAGACCAGCTCCTTTTCAGCCCGGTCCTTGGCCTGTGCGCAGCGCTTTGCGTAGAGCTCCCGGGTCACCCGGTCGCGCAGCGCGGCCTTGCCTGCGGCATCGGCGGCGCGTTCTTCATCGCCGTAGTTGCGGTTGATCTCCAGTTCAATGGTCAACCGGCGCAGCGGGTGGGGCTCGATAGGCTGCACAAAGCCGGTGTCCTGTCCCAGCTCCAGCGGTGGCAGGGTGTAGAACTGTGCTCCCGCCCGGAAGCCCTCGGCCTTGTTGACCGCCAGCAGCTCAAAATCTGGGTCGGTCACCGGTACAAGCTTCTGCTCCTGCACCAGCTGCCGGTAAAGAGGGTCAAAGCCCTCCAGAATGGTGCGGTTTACCGCTGCCGTCAGCAGTTCTTCCTCGTCCTGCGGGGCGTCCGGGGCGGCCTGCTCCTTTGCCAGCGCAGCGGTCAGCTCCTCCGCGCTTGCCGTGAATACCAACCGGCAGTCCCCCGGCTCAGCCATGCCGAAATGTTCCAGTTTCATGCGGTGTCCCTCCTTCTCAGCGGTTCATGATGCCGACCATCAGCACCAGCAGCGCCACGCCGATGCCAGCGTACAGCAGCTCAGCACCCAGCACGGACTTGTCGCCCTCTACGAACATCTTCTCCGGGGCATCCGGGTCGTAGTACAGGGTGACCACGCTGCCCTCGGCAAAGGGCTTGCCCTTGGCGGGCTTGGGATATTGCAGCCGGTGGCTGCCGCCTGCGGTGGTAAACTCCAGCACATAGGCAGCGCCGTCCCGGCTCTGCACCGTGCCGCTTACCGTGGCCTGCACGCAGACGCCCTTGGTGCGCAGCTGCTGCCGCGCCCGCACGCTGCGCAGCGCCATGTAAAACATGATCAGCGCGCCCACCAGAAAAATAATCACATTCAGCATTGTTTTCCCTCGTTTTTCCGTAATCGCCGGGCGGTGCCCGGACGTATAGACAGTACCGCATAATTCTAAGTGCCGATACGGCGAGCGAGGTGCGGCAGATGCTAAGCC
>ENA-UALA01001028-UALA01001028.1-human-gut-metagenome-genome-assembly--contig:-NODE-1028-length-10604-cov-3.300597_pt1 | contig 10604 bp, 7 predicted proteins | sample MGYA00243696_ERZ654460 | MGnify/ENA primary metagenome ERZ654460 (study PRJEB26926, sample SAMN06164725) | human gut metagenome | biome: ENVO:00009003; feature: ENVO:2100002; material: ENVO:00002003... | reverse complement strand
AAGAATGCAAAGGCTAAATCAGGAGGTCCTAAACCTTCTTCGGATACTTTACCTTCTTGTGTGATCGACAATAGCCTGGCTGTCGATGCAGCCTGTAGCGGTAATCCGGGACCGATGGAATATCGCGGCGTACACATTGCCAGCCGTCAGGAGATTTTTCATTTCGGCCCGATGAAAGGCACGAATAATATCGGTGAGTTTCTAGCCATCGTACACGGTTTGGCGTTGCTGAAAAAGAAAGGTTTCGATATGCCCATTTACAGTGACAGCGCGAATGCCATCAGCTGGGTGCGACAGAAAAAGTGCAAGACCAAACTCCCCCGAACCCCGGAAACAGAAGAACTCTTTCTGTTGATTGAACGGGCAGAAAAATGGTTGCAGGGAAACACCTATACCACCCGTATTCTGAAATGGGAAACGAAAGAATGGGGAGAAATTCCGGCCGACTTCGGCAGAAAATAAAAGAACATAAATTTCAATATAAGATAAAGATGAAAACATTGACTTCAAACAAAGCTTTCTGGCTGTTACTAGTCATTTGCGTAGTTACTATCCTGCCTTTCCTCGGTTTATCGGAGTACCACACCAAAGGGGAGCCTCGCGAATCTATTGTCTCCTACTCCATGCTGGATAGCGGAAACTGGATTTTACCCAGAAACAACGGAGGAGAAATGGCTTACAAACCGCCTTTCTTCCACTGGAGCATTGCTGCTGTTTCGGCAGCAGTGAATGGAGGGCAAGTCACAGAAATGACCTCCCGCTTGCCGTCTGCCATCGCCCTGATCGCCATGACCCTCTGCGGCTTTCTGTTCTTTGCCAAAAGAAAAGGAGTGGAACTGGCGTTGTTGGCCGCCTTTATTACCCTGACTAATTTTGAGCTGCACCGGGCCGGAGCAAACTGCCGGGTGGATATGGTATTGACAGCGCTCACCGTTGGCGCTCTGTATTGTCTCTACAAATGGTATGAGAAGGGACTCAAAGGTATTCCCTGGCTGGCCATTCTCCTGATGAGTTGCGGAACACTGACTAAAGGACCGGTAGGTACTATCATTCCATGTTTAGTGGTAGGCATCTTCTTGTTACTCCGGGGTGTCAACTTCTTCAAAGCATTCTTGTTACTTTCCGCCTGGGCCATTCTTTCACTCATCCTGCCTTTCTGCTGGTATGTCGCTGCTTACCAACAAGGTGGAGAAGAGTTCCTGGCATTAGTTATGGAAGAAAACTTCGGTCGTATGACTAATACCATGAGTTACAATTCATGCGTGAACCCCTGGCATTATAATTTTGTGACCCTATTTGCCGGATACGTTCCCTGGACACTGTTAGTCGTGCTCTCCCTGTTCAGCCTGACTTACCATAAATTCAGCATCCAACCGGCAGCCTGGTGGAAACGTTTCACCACATGGATAAAGAATATGGACCCGGTGGATTTATTCTCTTTCACCAGTATCGTTGTAATCTTCGTCTTCTACTGTATTCCGCAGAGCAAACGTAGTGTATATCTGATGCCGATCTATCCTTTCATTGCTTATTTCCTTGCCAAATATCTATTCTATCTGGTCAAGAAGCAATCTAAAGTCATCAAGGTATACGGAAGTATTCTTGCAGTAATCAGCCTGCTACTGTTCACCTGCTTCATCGTATTAAAATGCGGACTCATCCCTGAAACTATTTTCCAGGGTCGTCACGCGCAGGACAATATTAATTTCATGCGTGCAATACAGAATATCAGCGGAGCAGGGGCCTTATTCCTGATTGCCATTCCTACCATTCTCGGTATCTACTGGTGGTTCTATCAACGGAAAAATGCATTGAACAACCGTTTCCTATACGCTCTCGTTGTGCTTACAATGGGATTATACCTTGCATTGGACGGTGCTTATCAGCCGGCAGCATTAAATTCGAAGTCGGTCAAATTCATCGCTACAGAAATAGAAAAGGTTGCGCCGGAAAGCGAAGGAACGATGTACGAATTCATTGAAGAAAGTCTGCATGCAGCAGGTGACCCCGTACATTATTTCGAACTCAATTTCTATCTGCACAATCGTCTCGACAACTTCTATGAGAAACGTCCTTCGGAAGGTTTCTTGTTAATCGGCACGAATGATGCAGAGAAATATCTTCCCGAATTCGAGAAAGAAGGGTATCAGTTTGAGGAGGTATATGAATCCCCTAAACGAGTACTCCGGCAAATAGCCAAGATATACAAGTTCGTTAAAAACCAACAGCCTGAAAATAACGAAACGACTCCTATTGTTGAGTAAAAGGTATAGAATTAAGCGTTTTTCCATGCTTCACAAGGAACTCCGCCGATTGGAGCATGGAAAAACTATATTCTTTCAAAGGAAAAAAGCTATCATCCATCGGAACAGCATTCAATTTGCCGTTACCGATATCATAAGTAAGTTCCTGCTGAGTCTCGTAATTATAAAGGTAGAGTAACGTGTCATTGCGTCCCACCACCATATTGTCAGCAGTATAGAACATACAGGGACGTTCTTCCTTCAGCAAGTCCACTCCAAAATTATTCTGTAGATAATCAATATTCAACAGCCCTAATATTGTTGGCTGTATATCTACCTGACCGCCAAATGCAGTTTTCTCTTCCGGCTGAATACGGCTGGAGTAAATCATCAGTGGAATATGATTATAAGATTCCGGTAGTTCACATTCGGCGTCTCCCACCAGTTTGCCATGATCTCCTTCCAATACGAATATCGTATTATCAAACCAGGGTTGTTTACGCGCCTCTTCAAAGAACTGACGCAAAGCCCAATCCGCATACTCAACGATCTGCATCTCCGGTTCACTTGTTTTCGGATGGAAGAAAGGAGGTATCACATACGGCGGATGATTACTGATGGACAGTAAAGTAGCAAAAAACGGTTGTCCGGTGGCAGCCCGCTGATTCAATACCGGAATTGCATAGTCATACAAGAAATCATCCTGCACTCCAAAGCTATTCACAACCTTATCAGCCGGATAGTTTTCTTGCGAAAACACTTCATCATAGCCGTTTGTCCGAAAGAAAGCGTTCATATTATCATACTGTCCTTCATGCGTCATAAAGAAAAGGTTGTAATAGCCGTTTTCTTTCAGTACGGTAGGCAGTCCCGAATAGCGGGGAATGACAGAGCCTTTCATCAGGTTCCGTTTCATCATAGCCGGAAAAGAATACAAGGTGGCATACAAACCATGGTTCGTATGGATTCCTGCCGAATAGAAATTGCGGAAACTAATAGAACGGGTATACAGGCTATCCAGGAAAGGAGTCAAAGTCTCCGATTGCCCGAAATGCTTCATAAACTTGGCGGACATAGACTCCATCATAATCAAGACGACATTAGGACGGCGTTGTTGCACGCTATCCGCTTTTGCAGCATGCCTATAAACAGCCAACGGGGAAACATTCGCATCTCCCGGACGGTTGAGCAGAGCTTGCGCCTTGGTGATGGCTTCCTGTTCATCCATCAGATGCAAGTATTTATTTTCAGGTCTCATATCATCCATCACACTCGTCAGCAGGTTAAAAGTAGGACTTACTCCCAGTTGATTGAGAAAAGCATCCTGACAGAAATATGCCGCACTTACTTTGATCGGGTTATAGCCTGTACGCCCCCGGATTCCAAAGATGCAGAGTCCGATTAAGCAAGCACCGATCAGAACCGCCCCTCCTCGCTTCCAATAAGGAAACGGAGCGGAAATGGTAAGGCTACGATGATGGAAATAACGTGCCAGATAGATAAGCCAAACTACGAATCCGGCCAGAAAGAGAAGGAATAATCCGATGGACAGATAATAGGCACTTTCCCCCAATATCATTCCGGCGGTAGTTCCCGCATAACCGAACCATTCGAATATGGAAGAGTTGATATGTTTAAAGAAATAGGCAAAATAAGGAATGTCCGACGCACTGATTAAATAAACCAATCCATAAAAGACACTGAAAAAGATCGTAAAGAAACGGAACAACGCTTTCCCATAATAGTTGCAAACTCCACATACCACCGCAACTACCAGAGGCAACAGAAGTATGTAACAGCCTATCACATTGTCAAACCAGACACCATGTACAAAAGCAAGCATCGGAAGTGTCTTATCCGACAAGGCTTCAGAGGTCAACTGATGATAAGATGAGATAAAAAGTACCAGGCGAAACAGTCCTGCGATCAGTAAAGCCGAAACATGTATGGTAAGTATATATACAATAAGATTTAGAAAACGTTTCATAATAGCCTTTTCTTTTTATGAATTAAATGAAAGGGATTGAATAGTGTTATTTCCTCCCTTTATAGATATAAACGAAATGAAGAATCAGGAAATTGATAGGCACCACGATAATCATTACCAGTATCGGTGCAAGCAGTTCACCCGCCCCTATCCAGAGGAAGAGATTCAGTAAGCCGATCTCAAGCAGGTAATTAATCAGATGACTAAAACCAAAGCCGATCGCATTATGCGAGGATGGTTTGGAACGAAAGGTGAAGAAAGTAGTCAGGAAGTAGTTGCAGACAAATCCTACAGCATAACCAGCCGTAAAGGAGATATTGGCATTCGCAACCAACAAGACCAGGCAATATACGCCGTAATGAATGGCTGAAGATATAGTGCCGACAACTCCAAAACGAACAAATTGCCAGAACTTATCCCGCCAATCCGGGTGCTTCTCAAGTATAGCCTTACTTATTCTGATCATCGTACAACACTTCTTCCACATTATAGAGCGGACGACGTTTTACCTCTTTATAAATCTTGCCAATATACAGTCCGACAGCTCCTATGGATAATAAAACAACCCCGCCAACAAACCAGATAGACAACATCAAAGAGGCCCAGCCATGTTCCGCAGTACCCGAAATCAATGCGTAAAGAACATAGATTCCAATCAAAATACTGATAAAAACAAAGATACCTCCCAGATAAACAATTCCGTAAATGGGCTTTACCGAGAAAGAGGTTATCCCGTCCAAAGCCAGACTGAACATCTTTCTCACTGTATATTTGGAAGTTCCGGCTGTCCGTTCCCGGATCACATCATCTACCGTAGTAGAAGGGAAACCCAGCAACGGGATAATACCACGCAGATAGACATTGCGTTCCTGATAATGAGACAACTTTTCCAGCACTCTCCGGCTTAGAAAACGAAAATCCGCATGATTGTAGATAGTCTCCACTCCCATCCTGTGCTGTAATTTATAAAAGGCTGTTGCAGAAAGACGTTTCAACACGGGGTCTGCCTGACGGGATACTTTCACTCCATATACAACATCATATCCTTGCGTATAAGCATCGATCATCTCCTCAATCGCATTCAGATCATCCTGCAAATCGGCATCAATGGTAATAACGGCATCACTCCAGTCTTTAGCGGTCATCATACCGGCCATGATCGCATACTGATGTCCCACGTTCCGTGCCAGATTCATTCCTTTTATATAAGGATTCGTCCCGTGCAGTTTCTTAATGATGCTCCATGTACGATCTTTGCTGCCATCATTCACAAAGAGCACAAAGCTGTCGGCACTGATCTTTTCTTTCGCCACCAACTCATCAAACAAGGCTGTCAAACGGGCGGCCGAATCTTCCAACACTTCCTCCTCATTATAGCAGGGGGATACAATAGCCAATTTTATCATTTTTCGTCCGGTTTATTTAGTTCAGCCAGTTTTATCTGTGCAAATTCCGAGTAAGTCATAAAAGCATATCCTTTTTCTTTCAGTTTGCGGATAAGCACATCCAAACGTTCCTCCATTCCTTTACCGGAATGATTGCGGATAATAAAAGGCATCTTAAATTCAGGATGTTCACCCAACGGGTAGAATTCCCACGGGTGGAAATAAGTCACAAAATATCCGTCATGCTTCAATACCCGGTTTACCAGGAGTTGATACAGCCACATCGGCAGATTATGACAAGACAACCAGAATAGCGGGAAGCGAATCCACGGAGTTACAGAAGCCGGGATTTGAAGTAACTTACCCGTCATAAAGCAGGTACGGGGCTCCGACAAATGCATATATCTTCCGGGGATAAATGCGGGATTCAATGAGGAGTTATATACATACCCCATCCGTTCAAGTTCCGTATCTGATACGGGGAACATACGCGGCTGGCGATAACCTTGTATCGTCCTGCCGGTAAGACGTTCCAGAATTTCTTTTGAACGACTGACATCCGAAGCCTGTGGCTGCCAATGGTCACATCCATGCGCAGCAACTTCATGTCCTTCGTCCATAATGCGCCGCATCACTTCCGGCGCATTTTCTGCAAAATTGCTTGTACAAAAGAAAGTAGCTTTCACCCCGTTGTTTTTCAGGCAGTCCAGTATCCGATTTGTACCATAGACTGACACTTTCATTGCTTCATCCAACGGAAAGTCTACACCATGCTCACGAGGTACATCAAATTCTTCTGTATCAAAACTTAATAATATCATTACAATATCAAGAATTACAACTGCTGCATATCATGCAGACGTTTATAGTAACCGTTTAACTCTATGAGTTCTTCATGCTTACCACGTTCCACAATCTCACCCTCATACAGTACACAGATTTCATCTGCATTCTTAATCGTAGAAAGACGGTGGGCAATAGCAATCGTCGTACGTGTTTTCATCAAACGTTCCAACGCTTCCTGTACAAGACGTTCTGATTCGGTATCCAAAGCAGAAGTAGCCTCATCAAGAATCAGAATCGGAGGATTCTTCAAAATAGCACGCGCAATACTGATACGCTGACGCTGACCACCGGACAATTTTCCGCCACGGTCACCGATATTCATATTATATCCTTCCGGTTTCTCCATAATGAAATCATGCGCATTGGCAATCTTCGCCGCCTCTATAACTTGTTCCATTGTCGCATTCTCCACGCCAAAAGCAATGTTATTGAAGAATGTATCATTAAACAGAATAGCCTCCTGGTTTACATTACCAATCAAACTGCGCAAATCCGCAATACGTACATCACGAATACTCGTTCCGTCAATGGTAATATCACCTTCCTGTACATCGTGATAACGCGGCAACAAATCGACTAATGTAGATTTACCGGATCCCGATTGGCCAACCAGTGCGATTGTTTTTCCTTTGGGAACTGTCAGGTTTACATGCTTCAACACCTCTCTTTTACCATCATAGCTGAAAGAGATATCTTTAAATTCGATTCTATCATTCAAACCTTTCAACGGTTTCGGATTCGGAATTTCCTTAATCTTATTCTCTGCCTTCAGGATTTTGTCCACACGTTCCATGGAAGCCAACCCTTTCGGAATGTTGTATCCCGCTTTAGCAAAGTCTTTCAATGGATTGATTACACTATATAAGATAACCATATAGAAGATGAATGTAGGAGCATCGATGGTTGCATTCTTTCCTAAAATCAATGTACCTCCAAACCACAATACAGCTACAATCAGAATCGTTCCTAAGAACTCACTCATCGGATGAGCCATAGCCTGACGTATAGCAACCTTGTTTGTCGCATCCCGGAGCTCGTTGCTACATTTGGTGAAGCGGTTAATCATTTTATCTTCCGCAATAAAAGCCTTGATGATGCGCAAGCCTCCCAGTGTTTCTTCTAATTGTGACATCGTATCACTCCACTTAGCCTGTGCTTCCAGTGATTGACGTTTCAGTTTTCTTCCGACGACTCCCATCAACCAACCCATTCCCGGTAATACAATGATAGTAAAAAGAGTCAACTGCCAACTAACCGTAACCAATGTCACAAAATATATAATAATCAGAATCGGGCTTTTCATCAACATATCCAATGAACTGGTAATGGAATTTTCCACTTCCCCCACATCACCACTCATACGAGCTATAATATCTCCCTTTCTTTCTTCCGAAAAGAAAGACATCGGCAGACGCATTTCCTTAGCATACACCATAATACGAATATCACGTACCACTCCTGTACGTAATGGAATCATCACGGCTGAAGAAGCAAAGTAACAACCGGTTTTAAACAATGTCATCACCATCAGGAATAGTCCCAAGAAAATAAGAGCTACAGTGGGACCATTATCCACAATCATCTGAGAGATGTAATAATAGAAGTTATTCTTGGCAACATCTGCTAAATCGCCACTACCCCATTCCATAAAATGGTACACCTTATCTGCTCCTTCTGTTTTAAACAGAATACTCAAGATAGGAATCAAAAAAGTAAATGAGAACACATTGAATACAGCAGACAAAATATTCAGCAAAATAGCCCAGCCGATATACTTCTTATAAGGCGACACAAAACGTCGCATTAGTTGTAGAAATTCCTTCATTATTTACCATTAAAAAAGTTAAGACCGCAAAGATACAATAAAACAGATTAACAGGCAGCAGTTTCTATTAATTATTAACGCGATTTATCGAAAAGCCCTCTTCAATAAATGAAATATGACTTAATAATTCTCTTTCAGCCAAATACCCAAGAAACGATCATATATTTGACAAATACCCATTTCCTGAGTCACAAAATCCTTTTCCAGCAACCCTTTTAGTGCTGCCTGAACTGAACTAGCAGAAGCCAGTTTGTATTTTTTAATAAAAGTGCCGGAAGTGAGAGCTTTAGCCCTTCCTTCTTTAGTGATAGCAATTAGCAGTTCCTTTTGTTTCTCCGGCAAACGAAAAAGAATTTCCGAATAAGTATATCTGAATGAATCAATAATCTGCCGAATAGCCCCTGACACCATTCCCACTTTACAAACTCCGTACTCCGGGGTCATATCATAAAGTGTATTCAATACTTTTTGTATATACCATGTGATTCCTTCAAACTGTTGATAAACTGTGGTAACAGCACTTTCCTCTATTTCTTTGCCTGCACGTTTGAAATGCATACTTGCAAAACGAATATATTCTTCTAAAGGAATACTTTCCAAATGCATCATTGACACACTTTGATAAAAAGGTCTGGAAGGCGTCAAAAACATATTCCCCATCACATGTCGCTGGCTCCCGGCAAAAATGAAACGCGCATTATTACAATGCTGCACATAAGTCCGGAGAGTAGCCTCTACATTTTTCTCCACATATCCAGTAATCTGCTGAAATTCATCAATAGCAATCAAACAAGGCTTATCCGCTTGCTCTAAATACCGGAAGATTTCATCAAGCGTAGTAGCCGGAGCTTGTATATCTCCTAATCCCAGATTCAAAGAAGGCATACCATTCACATCAAAAGAGATACTAGCCTGCAAAGATTTTACACATTCCCAAAAGCCATGCAAAGCTTTCTTCCCCATAGGTTTCAGTACTTCCAAAATCTCCTTACTAAGTGCAAAGACCAAATCACGCAATGAACGGCTATCATATATATCAATAAAAAAGGTATAGTAACCCTGTTTAATTTCAGGAAACTGAAAGCAATGACGGATCAGCCCTGTTTTTCCCATTCGCCGGGTAGAGACAAGAGCCAAATTATTCCCATTCATCACCTCGCGCACCAACTGTTCGCTCTCAAAACGGCGATCGCAAAAATAATCAGCAGAGACATATCCGCTTGTTATAAAAGGATTTCTTATCATAGTCTTCATACATCTCACGTTATTACGCAAAGATAATTATTATAAAATAATAAAAGCCATCTACTATACATTATTTCATCATCATCCTTACTCTACAGGCATCACATGATAATAAACCCCACGTGTTTTCCTAAACGACTTTACTCCCAGCCTCTGCAATATACGCCCGAAATAATTAACTTGCCCGGAAGAAAATTTCATTTTACTTGCTTTTTGTATCCGCTGCAATATATCTGCAGCAAGCAACCATTCTCCCTCTTCTTCCTCTTCCGCTGCCCGGTAATATACCTGAAACAATTGTTCAATCGCCGGCGACTGTTCAAACTCCCGGTTAGCCTCCGTCATAATCGCCTCCTCTTTTTCATCAAACCAAATGCGCTCATTACTCCGCAATGCAGCCATTGCCTGTGCATATAACTGCTCATAATCAATAGGGCGGACCACATCTATCACTCCCGTCACCTCGACACCGATAAAACGGCGACTGCCGGAAGTATCCGTCAACAGATCCTTATGATTACTTGTGCCTATAAAAGAAGCGTACCGGCGGAGTTCCTCCACTGCCGAAGCATTCGGACGTCGCGTATTGACAACAGGCTTTTGCAGAATATGCTTGAGAAAAGACTGCTGACTGATGCCAATCTGATCGAACTCATCCATATTAATCAATAAAAAGCGATTCAAATACAGTTCAGCATCCCGTTTCCGACTGAAATCGATACTGTCCGTATAATATGCCTGTAAACATGGTGGTAAGATCAAGCGGCAAAATGTAGACTTACGATAAGCTTGCGGGCCTATCAATATAGGCGAAGTGCTATTCGCATGATTCTTACCCATCCCACGCCAATGTGCGACCATACTAAGAAACCAACGACGAAACAATTGAGTCCAATAAGGATGGTCACAAGGAACCCGTTTGGCTAAATTGCCAATATAATCCTTACCGTTCCAACGAGGAAGGTCATAAAGAAACTCTTCAATAGGTTGATAAACCGGTACATGATCCGAATTCAGGAAACGCACGACATCTTTATCCCAAAGCTGTCTCTTATACACATCTGACGCTGCCG
>ENA-UALA01001013-UALA01001013.1-human-gut-metagenome-genome-assembly--contig:-NODE-1013-length-10794-cov-8.619238_pt1 | contig 10794 bp, 9 predicted proteins | sample MGYA00243696_ERZ654460 | MGnify/ENA primary metagenome ERZ654460 (study PRJEB26926, sample SAMN06164725) | human gut metagenome | biome: ENVO:00009003; feature: ENVO:2100002; material: ENVO:00002003... | reverse complement strand
ATGCATAAAGGGAAATTAACAAATGTTAATCCCCCAAGAATTACAACTGAGCCAACACTTGGGCTATTCTGTGCGGTATATTAGCAGTATTCCTTATCGTAGTACTGCTTACTATCTATTTTATTTTCAGACGACTCCATATCGACCTTACCATTTTGCGTACAGTTTTTCAAGAACAGAAGCGCCCTTCCCACCCGGCAACATTAACGATTTCCGATATACCTCCGGGGAGCGAGACCGCAGATTTACCTCAAGTTCCGGCTTCCGCAGCCAAAACAAAGAAGCAACATACCTTATTAATTATAGAAGACCATCTGGAGATACGCCTTTACCTGAAGCTGATATTCAGCAACGAATACAACCTACTAATGGCCGAAAATGGTGAAGAGGGTTTTAAAAAAGCATGTGAAGGAGTACCCGACTTAATTATTACCGATATCATCATGCCGGTAATGGACGGTTTCAAATGCTGCCAATTGATAAAAGAAAACCTCACCACCTGCCACATCCCCGTCATTCTGCTGACTGCCCTCACCTCAGAAACAGATATAATGAAAGGCATTGAACTGGGGGCCGATGATTATATCCAGAAACCTTTCAACCCCAACATCCTGCGCACTAAAGTAAAGCGCCTCATCAAAAGCCGCGAAGAATTAAAAGAAATATATACCCGACTTCTCACTCCCACCTCCGAGCCGGAAGCATCACCGGAAGAAAAAACAGGAGAAGCAGGGCTTCATTTTCCCGAAGATCCGTTCATCATAGAAATCGTGAGAATTATCAATGAAAACATGAAAAACCCCGATTTCAACGTGAAAAAGCTGGCAGACATTATGGTCATCAGTCAGCCCACCCTCTACCGCGCCGGGTAAAGACACTCACTAATTTCACCATCAGCGAATTTATCCGGGGCGTACGTCTGAAACGTGCAGCCGAACTGTTGCGCAGCCGACGCTACACAGTTCAAGATATAGCTGAAATGGTGGGTTACAATGACCTTGCCACTTTCCGAAAACATTTTGTTGATTTCTATGGTACCACTCCATCCACTTTCTGCAATAAAATGCTGATGGAAAAATCGGAATAATTACCTGCCAAACAAATGGGCCAAATATTGCTCCACTTGTTCCACCGGCGCATCCTTCAGCAATACCTTTTTATCTTTATCAAGCAAATAAAGGGTTGGCATAGCTTTCAGGTCATACAGTTCCCTGTCCAAAACAGTCAGCTCCTTATCATAACCATTTATCCACCCGGAGGGAATCACGTCCCGATGATTCTCCCACACCTCATACTCTTCATCAGGATAGAAAGCCAGAATACTGACTTGCTTCATAATACCCGCATCAGTAAGTACAGGAGACGATTTCATATGCGCCAATACCTCTGCACACCCATGGCAATCAGGGTTATAGAACAACAGCAAAGTATAGGGACTGCGTAAATCATGCATACGCCGTTGGGCTCCCGAAGCCAATGTATAAACAAAATCAGCAGCCACACTGCCCACCCGATTCATGTCAATCAGTTTCAAGTCATACCGTGCACGGCTCTGTGCCGCCTCATCTGCCGATGCATAAGAAGCAACAAAACGGCACACCGGTTCAAATATCTCTTCATTCCTCATGGGAGAATTAGGGTCGAAAAGATACTTACGCAGTGTTTCAACAAAATAATTCAGCATCTTTGGTTCTAAAGATACGTTCTCCAAAGTGCGGGTTACGCAAGAATCCGCCATAACTTGCGGCACACGTGTCAGCAAATCAATATAATTTGCCATTGCTTGCTCCGTAATGTCGGGCGCATGAATATAGGCTGTATCTTTAAAATCAAATTTATCCCAATAGTGGTTTACCACAAAATGCAGTCTGTCTTCGACAGATTGTAACATAACAGGTACTTCGGGTAATGTAAAAGCCGGAGTTTTCTTTTCAGCGGCTTTATCAGCATTTCCGGTTTCCTGCTTCTTCTCTCCACATGAAACAAGAAGAGACAACAACAAGATTATGAATGCAAATCGATATATCTCCATTATTGATTTGTTAAATACAATATTCATACTATTTTATAACACCTGCAAACCCGATTCTATTTATCCTAACTAAATTTAGTGAGGCATCATCACTCCTTCAATTTCCGATAGCCATTCCTGAAACCCGTTTTGAGGTGCATACTTCAGCACATACTCTTTATTGCTGTAACTGAGAATCGTATCATGAGGTATGCAGTCAACATCCACTTCCGCACGAACAAGCCATAAAGTATTATCCATGACATATCGTTCCAATACAACTCCTTCCATCATCCGGCTGAGGAAATATGCAGACCGCTCGTAAACATACCATTTCCCTTCCCCTCCTTCCTGATAAACATATATCAAACCGGAGTTTTCCAACTCTCTTTCCAATACTTTTACGACCTCACACATAAGCAATTCCCTTTTTAATCGTTTTTAAGCAACAGCATTTCCGAATCAGAGCATAGAGCAACAAACCAACTCTTGTTAAGCAGCAGATTAAGGTCTACCTCCACCTTCTCCAGCATAACACCATAGAAGGAGCATACATGGTTCCTGAGCTTGACAGTCCCGGCAGCCAACTTTTTGAGCAGGCTTGCCGAACGGTCGTATGCATACCATTTTCCATTCTCTTCATACAAGTACACTTCCGAGCGACTTGATGATTCTCTATCCATGATTTCAAACATATCCATAGTATCAATTTTTTAAGCGAAACATTATTTCACATCACGCACACAGCGTACAGGACCCTTAAAGCCACCTGAAGGCAAAGTCATAAAATGATACCCGCCACTATGTCCGCTAGTAGAACCCTTTCCTGTCATAAAAGGTGAAGCTCCCGTTCTTGTTTGGCAATGAGTACTACCTCCCCAACCGGTATTATCACACCATGCAGCCATTATTGACAACTCTCTTTGATTAGGCAAACGCCAACCAATTTGCCCCCCTGTATTATATTTGGCACACGGAGATTTATGCTGATCCACTAACCGATTTACCTGCTCCCAAGTTAAGCTTATATTTTCAGCATCCTTATATTCAAATTTTAAATACGGCCTGTTAGTTAAGTCTAACTCGGTATGATTAGCAAGTTCATCAGTGGCAAAATCTCCCACACCACGAACAGAAACCGATGCCATATATGTTAATGTGAACATCTTTCCACGCTCGTCATGTTGCACATAAGGTTGTGGGATTGTAGTCTTTGCAGGTACCCCTTCAGACATACCCAAATTTCGTACACAACGATAATCATACCGCGTAGGAGCAGATATAGAGCCAGGCAATGAATTTGCATAAGTAAATTTATATCCACCTATAGAGGACCCTTCCTCAGCATAAAGCTCCTGACCATCACTACTCAAATAACGCCGATATTTCACATCGCCATTTTGATATAAATGTGCTTCTGATGGCAAAGCATCTTTACCCATCCAAATATCTGTCAACTGATTGATAGCGGCGGGATACCATTTTACTTCTGCTGCATCTATACGACCATTTCCATTTTCATCCCGATTGCGCTGTAAGCATGCATACACAAGTTTATCTCTAGATGAATTTGAAGATAAATAATTATGGACACCATTATCATCTTCAACATAAGCATTAGAAATATAATTGCTCCATAAAGGGTTTCCACTGGATGCTTCCCTTATCGTCGGCATCTGCTTAAAGAAATTCCATCTGCCATTGTCAGCTGTACGTTCACTAGAATTCCATGGATTACTCTTAGGAGGAATAAGCCAACCTGTTTCATTCACCGACTCTATCCCCCAAGCTGTTTTTAAATCACTTCCTGCTTTTTCGTTATAAAAAGTCTTAATAGAACGCTGACTTATCATAATAGAGGATGTTGTCAAACTACTTTCCCTATCCTCACTACGCTGAGTATTACATAATATATGCATTTCTCTATTTTCTTGATTTACAAAGTCTTTCCAGCTAAAATTAGTATTAGATTCATTCCTTGGGTCTTCATCATAATAATTTTCATTAATGAACACAGTATATACCACTTCATCATTCCTATCAAAGAGATCTGTATTACTGCCTGTTACCTTCCCATGATGCAATTCTTTTAAAAGTTCAATAACATTTAAAGTCTCCTCACTATCATAAGGTTGAAACTCGTCTTTAATATAAGAATTACCCCACTTGGCCTTTTCATTTCTTCTGAAAGAAACCCACTTATAATCTTTTGCCTGATTTGAAGGCAATGCATTAATCATTCCGGCATCATCAGGATTCTCTATATTTTCTATATAATAGAAATTATTATCAAATGGAGTATTAAGAACAAAACCGGCCTTTCCCGAAATCTGATTCTTATTAAATATAATACGCGCACGGTCATAATGAGAATCAAATAAATAGAATTTATCAGTTTCTACAATATTACCTTCAGCTCCCGGCTGGTCTTCCTTCGTTTCACCACCCTCATTATAAGATGTTACTTCCAAGCGTATCTTATCAACCCCTTCTACATAAACATTATATGTATAAGTTGTATTTCTATTACATTCAAAGTTATTAGGATCACTGTCTACATATCCTAAATGAATAGCGTAAGTCACATCAGCACGTCTTTCTTTCGTATGACCATTCTCGGTATACTTTTCATAATAGTCTCCGGTTAAGATTACGTAGGTACTATTTTCTGGCGCATTCTTAAAGGAAGGATTCTCATAGTTAGAGCCATCTGCCTGCTTATTTTCTTTTTCACGGTCAGAATAATTGCCTAAACCATTTGTTGTGTAACTATTTTCCATCGCATAGAATGTAAAAGTAGAAACTCCCCCACTAGTAGATTCAAAATTATAAGTATGAGGCATATCCCAATAATCATCAGCATTATCAGAAGCTCTTTGTCCTTCATTTCTAAATAAGTAAACCTTTTTGGGAATGTTCATCACTTTCCACTTCCTAGGAGCAAATATTTTAGTACCTGAGCTATTACTTAAGCTAATATTAAATGTAATTCGCGCGTCAACACGAACCAGCTTAATAGTACTATAAGAATTAACCTGTGGATTAATATTGCAATAACCTTCCGGTTGCTCATTCTGAGAAGTGCTTTCAAAAACTCCTCCCATCAATAATTTACCTGAAGTTCTAAAAATAGCCTCCTGCTTCAACGAAATAATATTTTCCTTCAGTTGTTTTACTGTCTTTATGTTATCCCAGGCCATTGTTGGTTCAGTAATAGGAGCTTGATCATCTACATTTGCTACTGCATAAATCCTTTTCTCTCCTGAAGAAAGTCTTAAGGACACTTTTCCTGATGTAGTTTGGCCCTCTGATTCCGATTCCTTCTCTTTTTTATCCTTCAACTGGTCATAGTCAAATTTGAATAATTCACCATTTTTTCCAGCCTTATCAAATACATAAACATACAAGTTGTGCACTTTATACTCATCTAAAGTGGGAATAGCCGCCCTCGATTCTACCTTGGCAGGTGTAGGAGACGTAAAGGAGAAATTAACATCAGTCATAACTCCCTCTACCACACGGTTTGAACTGTCAATAATCTCTTCATCAGCACAAGAGACAAAGCCAACGACCAACAGCAAAGCTGCTACCCATTTCAGCGATAATAATGATTTATATCTTTTCATAATTCAGTCTCTTTTAATTATTTAAATGTCGGAACGTTAATTGTTTCAGATTTCCATTCCTCAACAGCATACGATATGGTGACGTCAAAATCATCCGGTGTCACCGCGGTGATATTATAAAGGTATGAATGATTACGTATCACATTTTCATCAAAAGTAATTTCCTTCGTTTTAGCTTTACCTTTATAAGTATAGCTCACTGCTATCGTAAGAGGATTCTCTCCAATAACTTGCTCAGGCAAATAAATCCGGTCTTTATAACTCGTAGTCACATCAAGACCTGTATAGTTTAGGTCGTCTGCTAAGGCTTTAGCAGTAGTAGGAACCGAAGGACTTGCATAATACGAAGCACTCGGACCGAGTGTATTCAATGAAGCACAATATCCTCTATCCATTATTCCGCTAATGCGAATGCCTGTAATCATGAAACCGTCAAAGCCTCGTCCTTCACTCTCTGCATCGGCAGCATTAATCAAGAATCCCAACTTTGCCACTGCACGGTGCAAGTTACAACTCTTCTTTAACTCATTGGCTCTGTCTAATGAAAAAGTTCCCGTAGTTCCCCACATCGGGATGCGACGGTTCTGTATATTCCACTTAGAAGAACCATATTGATAAATCAGACTTTCATAAATTGCTGAAGGCGAGGAGCCTTTCTTTCCATCAAAAAATGCCTGTATGCCTGATAATGTCGAATTAGCAACATCAACTAATTGATTCTGAACCAAGTTGGTAAGAACCACCAATTCCAGACTTCCATCAGTCTCAGGCTGAACAAATGTACCGGTCAATGTTCTGCTGGAAGGATTTGTACCACCGGTGACTGCATCAAACCTCAATCCTTTCACTTGGTCTATCAACACCCCGTTCTGAAATACCAAAACGAATACATCATCATCACTCAATGCCTTCTGATCCGAAGTTGTATCATCCGTACCGCCATTCTCAAAGCTTCGTGCCGTTGCCCCTCGTTGTGCCGAGTCTCCCCCCGGCAATGCAATCTGCAAGTGCACGCTCACCCGACCGTCTGTTTGCAGTTGGGGTACCGTGTCGCTATCCTGACACGAAGCAAACCCGATACAAACGAGGGCTAATATTATATATGAGTACCATTTCTTCATAATTCGTTGTTTTTTGTTATGCGTTGCACATTACATATTCATATCATTGAAACGAACCACCCAGTCATTGATAATGATGCGGGTATTGATCCATTTCATGCTTTCGTCCAAGAAGAAAGTCATGTTGTACTCGTCCTGGCGGTCGAGATACTCCTGATTGGTCATGTCATGACCTTCGGCTTCGGTGAGCAACAGGTATTTCACCAAGGGGATGGAGAGAACCGTTTCGCCGGTCTCGGTGTTGGTGATAGTCAGCTTAGGATTGTTTTCTTCCACCAATCGGCCTACTGTGATTTGGGCTATCGCCACGCTGATGTTGTCGTCTTCGGCAGCCGCAGCGTCACCTTCGGCACGTGCCGACTTGCCTGCCACCGTACCGCCCTGTGCACGATAGTAAGGATAATATGTCAGAGTTTCGTCCGAAATCAGTTTGTTGTCGTAGTTCATCAAACCGTTGTCGTCCGTAATCGTAAATTCAAATTTATCTACATCCACCGTCACACCGTCCATTTGCTGGAGGATAACGCGGATGGTATTGGTGTTTTTCACCAAAGGCACAGTCACCACTTGCCGGGTTGCCGCACGAGTGAACGACTGCTTGGTCACTTCGCCGTGCCACAGCGAAGAAAGTTTACTGCTCACCACAGCGCTTCCGTCGGCTGCGCGAGAGTAGATGCGGTCCATTTTACATTGAAGTTCTTCGAGTGAAGACACTCCCTGCGTAATCAAAGGAACAGAGAATGAAGCCTCGTCGCTCAAACCTGCCCATGTAATGAGGTGGTAATCGCCCGGCTCCATGTCGACCGCCATCGAGTAGCCATCGACTGCCAAGACATCCCCCGCCTCTGTTTTCTGATAAACAAGTTTGCCGTTGTCATCAAAAGCATAAAGAGCTACACTGCTTACTTCGCGAGAAAAAGCATCGGCATACTTCATGTTATAGTCATATTTGAATTTCACTCTATACTCTACAGAGCAATCTACATCATCTTCATCGAGTATGCTGTCGCACGACACAACGGCACTTCCCAATGTCACGGCCATCATCAGGCCAAAAGAGAATTGTCGAGCGAATGTTTTTACTGTTTTCATGCTTTTTTTGTTTTAATGGAATGTTAGAAAAGTGATTTCTGAAAAAGAAGTGGAGGAGGCAGGCTCCTCCACTTTTATTTAGAGAGTTTATGTTCGGATTAAAATTCGATGTTGTTGAAACGTACTTGCCAAGGAAGAATTGTTGAGGTTAACTTCAGGTAGAAGTTCTCATCATGGTCTTCACTTCCATCAGGTATTGTAACTTCTGCACTACCCATGTCTGTAAAGCTTTTAACGCTCAATACATAAACATTGTTACGCATAATTACCTTCTTCATATAACTGTCATCACTGCTATGCATGATATCGCTGGAATAATAGTAGCATTTTCCTGAATTATATGTTTCAAATTCTGTAGTTCCCGGATGCTCTGAGTACATCTGTTCAAGAGTTGTATAGTAGCTATCACCACATTTATATATAGTTCCCATTGCTTGATGATTTTCATTATAAATCTGAGCACGGAAAATAATACCTGTTACCATTGCAGGCAGCTGATTATCAACTTTCACCACATTTTCAAGGCAGTATGCCAAACGTGTTCCTATTTTTCCATCCTGGCCTTCTTTTGCAGTCGTAGGAAGCGCAGAGAAATAGTTTGCATAAGATTCCGGAGTTTGATCAGCTGCATAGTCCTTTTCTGCTTTTTGTACATCAGCCACCTTATTGTAGAAATAGTCACCTGCAATACTTGACGTATTCTCGTCATTCTTAGCAACTGTATTCGGGTCCAAAACCCAACGATAAGTTGCATCCAACAATCCGAATGTCTTTGTTGCCGAGAAGTCTGAATTAGCAAGATGTCTTACAGCATAAACACCCTTAGAAAGATTTACCAAAGCATAGTCATCAAGCTGAACATACCAGTTCTTTTCAGTATTTGAATTCGTCTTCCACACATAATCAAATTCGTTTTGTGCCGGCATTGTTATTAATTCATAAATATAAAGTTCAGTACCCTGATATTTATTTCCAGTTTGTGTAAATGCTCTTTCACCATTCTGAATCCAAATAGTTGAGTTATCAGACAACAATTTCGCTTTATTTAGTCCGGTCATGTGATATCCTACACCGCCTTCCATTCTATAACCCTCTCTTGTTTCTGCAACTTCTTTTTGGCCGGTCACAACTTTTACTGCATATCTATTGCTGTATGTATTGTCTCCGGCTGTCATTGTAGCAGGAACAAAAGTTATCTTTGAAGCAATGCGTTCTACATTAACTGTTACCGTTGTCGGGTTATCTTTATTATTCGACTCTACATTAACTGTTGATTCGGTTTGATTCACCATCATGAAACTAGGTACTTCATCTGTTCCTACCATTTCATTAGTTCCTGTTCCAGTGTAAGAATATGCATAGTTTTCAACAGCTGCATATTTTTCTGTTGGATTTGCGTTTGTAACAGCATCAATAATTCCTTGATTCGGATTTGCTACCACTAATACTTTATACTCTCCGTTTGCATTCAATTGGAAAGTAGGTGCTACATAAGCGACATTACCACCGATTGTTGTCTTTTGCAATGCTGTTCCAGCAACAGATTCAACAATTTGGTCACCGTTAAATGCTCCCTCGCTATTAACTGGAGCCAAAACAACAAGCACGCTATTAACTTTTGATTCAGCTGTCGTACCGCCATCTGTTTCATCACCATCTTCAGCCGCACGTGATGAGTTATTGGATGCAGCAATAACCAAAGTCAAGTTACCCTTCACTTTTTCTTGTTCGCCCTTACCATTGTTCTCCACAATATCATCGTTTGTACATGCAGCCAATGCAGCGCATGCAAACAGTCCGAATAATAAACCCTTAATCTTCATAACTCTAATTTTTAAATCCATAAATTATTATTTTGTAAATTTCATTCCTCGATTTTCGATATTACAAAGATAAGGGCATTTTAAAGTTAGTCTTAATTGGTGTTTTCGGCAAAATAGATTGGCAAATTCGGAAAAATGCATTTAAAGTGTGATTTCAAGGGCATTTAATTCAATTTTGAATGATATGCACATTGCGATGCACAAAATACCCACTATCTTTTTTCTAATTATTTTCTATGGGAAGAAAGTTTGCCGAGTCGTCTTTTTTCAATTGTTAAATTATTCAGGGAATTACCTACCACCAGGTAAAACGTTCAGCACCCGGAGCAGGATTTGCCGATGCCCTAAGCGAAAAGTATCAGGGTCGGGAGAGGGAGAAGACAAAAAAAGAGGCTGTCTCAAGTGAAGTGCCTCTTTAGTGAAAATATATTCTTTATGTATTCCTTCCTATAAGAGAGATTCAATCTCAGCAAGAGAAAGGCCGGTGACCTTCATTATTTGTTCTGAAGTCATTCCCATGGCTTTCATACTGCGGGCGATTTCAAGAGCTTTTTCTTGTTGCCCTTTCCGGATGCCTTCTTGGATGCCTTCTTGGATGCCTTTCTGCAGACCGTCTTCAAACCCTTCCTCAACACCCTTCTTGGCGGCATAGTCGATGGTAGCCAAATAGTCACGATAAGCATTTACACTGTTTTCATAGCGCACGCGGTCTTCTTCGGAGAGAGAATGAACATCGACAATCTCTTCCAACTTCTCAAATACGGCTTTCTGAGCTTTAAAAGGCATACGGTTCAATGTTTCCATGTTATTTAATACAAATATCCAACGTTCAAAATCTGTTTCGCACTCTGCTTCTGTCTTATTAAACAGGGGTAATGCAATAAAGATTTGTCTCAGTTTGTCCGAAAACAACTTTCCGGTATCACGGTCTGTCAATATAACATCGGTGCGCAACTTCTGGTTCTCATCCAAGAGAAAATTAATGAAAAATACTCCATACACCGCTTTTATATCGAACTTCCAACTCTCTCCCTTCACACCCTGACGAACAATGGCATGAGAAAGGTAATACAGAGCACGTTCCTTGAAATAAACCTGGGAGCGGTTTTGCATCTCCACAA
>ENA-UALA01001010-UALA01001010.1-human-gut-metagenome-genome-assembly--contig:-NODE-1010-length-10815-cov-7.503439_pt1 | contig 10815 bp, 5 predicted proteins | sample MGYA00243696_ERZ654460 | MGnify/ENA primary metagenome ERZ654460 (study PRJEB26926, sample SAMN06164725) | human gut metagenome | biome: ENVO:00009003; feature: ENVO:2100002; material: ENVO:00002003... | reverse complement strand
TAATACAAGTATTGATTATCAGCAGATTATAAAAAGGAATAGTTCTAGAAGAACTTATCCTTTTAGAACTTTGAATTTCAATCAAACACTTTAAAATTCAATATTATGTTAAAACGACTGAAATCAGTTAGCATGTTATTGTTCTTGGGAACATTCTCTACAGGAACCATTTCTGCTGTTACAGCTTCCGAAGTTAACGCTTCTGCTATCGTACAACAAAATGAAACATGTAAAGGTATTGTGAAAGACGCCACGGGAGAATCCATTATTGGTGCTTCTGTAATAGTGAAAGGAACCACCAACGGAGCAATTACCGACTTTGAAGGTAATTTCGCCTTAACTAACGTGAAGAAAGGAGATATCATCGTAATCTCCTATGTAGGGTATCAAAAACAAGAAATCAAATGGAATGGTGGGACTCTCAATGTAGTGTTGAAAGATGACACAGAAGTCCTGAGTGAAGTTGTTGTTGTAGGTTACGGTATACAGAAAAAGGCTAACCTCTCCGGTGCCGTTGCACAAGTAAACAGCGATGAGTTAACCAATCGCCCTATTTCGAATGTATCAAGCGGTTTGCAAGGCTTGATGCCGGGTGTAACAATTACTGCAGGTCAGGGACGTCCCGGTGAAGACGGAAGTAATATCAGAATCCGCGGTGTAGGAACGTTGAATAATGCATCTCCCTATATCTTGATTGACGGTGTAGAAAGTGGTTCCATGAACGACCTTGACCCGAATGATATTGAAAGTATCTCCGTATTGAAAGACGCTTCTTCTGCAGCTATCTATGGTTCTAAAGCATCTAACGGTGTAATTTTGATTACCACCAAACGCGGAAAAACCGGTGCTCCCCGTATCTCGTACAATGGATATGTCGGTATTCAAAATGCAACGGCAACCATTGACCGTGTAAGCTCTGCCGATTATGCCAGACTGTACAATCGCATTGATGATGATAATAATAACCCACATTGTTATTCGGACGAAGACATCCGTTTATTCGAGAATGGTTCCGACCCATACGGACATCCTAATACCGATTGGAATGATGCTGCCTATAAAACAGGTGTTCTGCATAAGCACAATGTAAGCATCAACGGTGGTACAGAGAATGCAAGATATATGGCCTCTGTCGGTTATTTGGGACAGACCGGTATCCTTCCGAATTCAGAGCGAAGCCAATTCAACGGACGTATGAATTTAGACGTAGATATAACCAAGAAATGGCATGTGCGTATGAATTTGTCCTATATCAAGAATGATTATAAAGACCCTAACTCAAACTATGGTGGCGGTTCTTCAGACCAGATTATCCGTCAGCTCAACATCCTAAGCCCGATGATTCCTATCAAGAATGAAGATGGAACTTATGGTTCAACTAATGACGGTAACCCGATTGCATGGTTGGATTCAAAATCTACAGTAGACAAATATAACCAGAACTTTACCGGTATGTTGTCTGTTGATTACAAAATTTTGGATTGCCTTACAGCAACCGTATCGGGAGCTTATGTTAATGATGACCAACACTACAAGGCTTTCGTAAAGAAAATCAATAATGACCCGGCACAGGCCGCACGTCCTAACAGCTTAACTGAGTCATTTACAAACTGGACCCGGTATAACTTTGATGCTTTGTTGAATTTCGACAAGCAATTTGGTGATCACAACTTAAAAGCAATGTTAGGTTATCATGCAGAAGCATACGATGTACGCTACAATGATATGTACCGTGAAAATTTCCCAAACAATGAATTGGACGATATGAATGCAGGTGCAACTGCTACTCAAACCAATAGTGGTTTTACACGAGAATTGAATATGTTGTCATACTTTGGTCGTATCAACTACGATTATAAAGGAAAATATTTATTCGAAGCTAACTTCCGTGCCGATGCATCTTCTCGTTTTGCTCCGGGCAACCGTTGGGGATACTTCCCTTCATTCTCCGGTGCATGGCGTATCAGTGAAGAATCATTTATGGAAACCTTAAGAGACAGTTGGTTGTCAAGCCTTAAGATTCGCGGTTCTTGGGGTCAGCTGGGAAACCAGGATGCTTTGGGAAACGGTACTCCGACCGGAGGAGACTACTATCCATGGATGAATACATACAACCTCGGCGCCAACTATCCGTTCGGAGGTTCGTTAGTGACAGGATACTATCAAGGTTCATACAAAATGGCTTCTCTTTCTTGGGAAAAAGCTACCACTTGGGGTATCGGTATAGACTTCACTTTATTCAATAAGCTGACCGGTTCTATTGACTACTACAACAGAAAGACCACAGATATCATCATGAATGTCTCCGTACCTAAAGAATTTGCCTTGGGTGCATACAAAGATAATGTAGGTGCAATGAAGAATAGTGGTATTGAAGTTCAGTTGGCCTACAACGATACATGGAACGATTGGACCTTCGGTGTTTCGGGAAACTTTGCCTACAACAAGAATACCATTGAAAACTTGGGTGGAGTAGACCGTATGGCCGATGGCAGCTTCATGCGTGAAGTAGGTTCTCCTATCAATTCATGGTTCGTATATCGCACAGACGGATTTTTCCAGTCTGATGAAGAAGCTGCTGCATGGCAAGCCAAATACTCTGCAATGGACGGATATCCTTTCGGACAAGATTTCAAGGCAGGTGACTTACGCTATGTAGATGCAAACGGTGACGGTAAAATATCGGCTGATGACCGCGAGCTTTATAGAACCAAAGATCCGAAATTCACATTTGGCTTCAATATTAATGTCGGTTATAAGAACGTAGACTTGTCAATGAACTTCAATGGTGCTGCCGGTGTAGGATATGCATTTACCAAGGAAGCATTCGGTGAATTCTCCGGTAGCGCAGGACATCCGTCAACTGCCTGGTTGGATAGCTGGACACCCGAAAACAAAAATGCAAGCATGCCACGCATAGCAGAAGCACGTGTATCTCCAAGTGAAGCTTCGAATGTACTTTCCGATTTCTGGATTATGGACACAAGCTATCTCCGTATGAAAACCATACAATTAGGCTATACTCTTCCTAAAAATTGGATAGAGAAATGGGGTATTCAGAATCTGCGTGTATACTATTCAGCAGAAAACCTACTGACATTTGACGATATGCCAATTAATGTAGACCCGGAAACAGTCAGTGAACGTTTGTCTAGTTACCCTTTGAATAAAACACATTCATTCGGAGTCAACATTACATTCTAAACTTTTTATAATCACTTAATTAATACAGAATAATATGAAACGTTTATCAACATATTTATTAGCAGGTATCGCATTGCTGTCTGCTTCATGTTCAGATTTTCTGGATACAGCTCCGAAAGATGCCCTTTCTCCTGCAACAACCTGGAAAACAGAAACTGATGCCGAGAGTTTTGTAGTAGGTTGCTACAATGGATTATTAGATCCATCGTCCATTCTTTATTTAGATTGCGGTTCCGACATAGGTTACAATAATTTTTCATGGGAAGGATGGCGTCCTTGGGGAGACGGTTCCTTATCCAGCGGTAACACAGGTGCTTCATTCTATGATTTTGCCATTATCCGCCGTTGTAATACAGTGTTAGAAAACATCGACAATGTAGAATTCACTACTGCAGGTAAGAAAGAAGAACTGATAGCAGAAGCCAAAGCCATCCGTGCCTATAGATATTTCATTATGAACTGGTGGTATGGCGGTGTACCTATCATCGGTTCTTATACTACGGCCGAAGAAGCACAGGTACCGCGTAATACGGAAGCGGAAGTACGCGAACAGATTGCACAGGACTTGGACGATGCACTTACAGCCATCAACACCACTCCGGCAGCACGCGGACGTATTGCCAAAGGAGCAGTTTTGGCTACCAAAATGCGCGAAGCACTATATTACGGTGACTGGCAGAAAGCAAAAGATGCAGCTCAGGCTATCATCGATTTAAAACAATACGAACTGGATTCTGATTATGAAAACTTATTCAAACTGTCAGGCATAGATTCTAAAGAAATCATATTGGCAGATCAACGCCTCGAAAGTGTCTTCGGACTGGGCGTTATCGGTCAAATGTATAATAATGATGATGCAGGATGGTCTTCAATTGTTCCTACTCAAAATTTGGTAGACATGTATGAAATGGACAATGGTTTGACTAAAGAAGAAGCTACAGGCTATTATGATGCCAAACATCCTTTTGCCAATCGTGACCCGCGCATGGATATGACTATTCTTTATCCCGGACAAGAATGGAGAGGAAAGATATTGAATACACTGGATGAGAAGCTGGCAGACGGTTCAAAAAACAAGAACTTTCCTACTTATACAGACAATGCCTCAAAAACAGCTTTAACATGGGCCAAATATCTAGATCCATACGAACAGTATTCTAATATTTGGAATACAGCTGCCTGTGTTATCATATTCCGTTATGCAGAAGTACTGTTAAGTTGGGCAGAAGCCGAAAACGAATTAAACGGTCCATCAGATCAAGTGTACAACTATATCGACCAGATTCGTGAACGCGTAGGTATGCCTAAAGTAGTCAGAACTAAATATGATACTCAGGATAAATTACGTGAATTGATTCGTCGTGAACGTTGCGTAGAATTTGCAGGTGAAGGTTTACGCCGTGCAGATATCCTGCGTTGGAAAGACGCCGGTGGCAAGATGTTGGCAGAAACTTTAATGAGCGGTGATTTAAAACGTATTACCGGTGCTATCAATTACAGTGAAACCGATCCGTACAAACGTGCAGAAGTTACCGGCACAGCAACAATTGAAACACGTAAGTTTGCTCCGAAGAACCGTTATTTGCCATTCTCTCAAACGGACGTACTTGATAAGAATCCGAACATCAAACAGAATCCCGGATATTAATCTATCATAACAGAGAAAAATAACATTCATAGAAAAAGGGAGTGTGCCAAAACTAAACCGGCCTATCCCATCGTAGCTGTAGGGGCAGGGTTTGCCTGCCCGAAGACACAAAGCAAACTGTTTTCGGGCGAGCGAACCTCGCCCCTACGAACTGAACGACAGTATTATTCACGTTTTGACACACTCTTTTTCTATGACAGCACGACTTAAACTATCTCTTTCCCGAAAGGAGTAAGTGCCAGTCCAGCCAACTTGAAATGTTGCAAACCAAATGGAATACCGATAATAGTGATGCATAATAACAAACCAAAAGCTAAATGAGACAAACTTATCCAAATACCTCCTACCAATATCCAAAGTATATTCATCAAAACACTCAAGCAACCCTCACCGCCGGGGCAACTGCGCACCTGCATACCAAACGGACAAAGTGCCAAAACTGACAGCTTCAATGTCTGCAGACCAAAAGGAATTCCAATGATGGTGACCATCAACAACAGGCTCGCTATAATGTATTCTATGCAAATAAACAGTCCGCCCAAAACAATCCACAATATATTCATTACTATATTCATACGGCAAATATAAAAACATTATTCGTCTTTCAGGGCTTCTACAGGAGATATTTTACTGATATTATAAGCCGGTATCCATACTCCAATCCATGTTACTATCATCATGATAAGATATACAATCAACGACACTATCAGAAAATGAACTGTAAAATGATTAGTAATATAACGCATATTATCACCGGGCGTCATACCCGACAACACATAAAATCCATCTTTCAGCACCCACTGAAAATAAACAAGACAACCTATCAATACTGCTATGGTAGTCAACATACCGGCTTCACCCAATAATAAAAGACGAATATGTCCGGGAGACGCCCCATAAGACAATCTCACTCCCATTTCCTCCCGACGTGTACGGGTACTCAACCAAAATGTCCCGCTGACTCCTAAAAACAAATTCACCAGAAAGAAATAGCAAAGGGCATATTTAATACGAATCTCACTGGTAGCTCCTTCTTTTAAATCACTTTGCTCACGTACTTTACTGAAAGGTTCAATCTTGCTGATAAACAACCTCCCCACTGCCAAATACTCTTCCATCCAAGGAATAAAATCCTCAATGAAGCGAGTTTCCGCAACTCCGGGTTTTGTACGGGCAAAGACAGTCAAACCTCCCTCATAGGCCCATGACGGAATGCCGTCAGTACGTGCATTGAGACGAAGATAATAAGGCTGCATACAACTCTTCATTTTGACCGGTTGAATCAACGCCGTTACCTTCAGAGGAACACTATCTCTTGCATAAACCACACCTCCGGTCAAATCTTTATCGGGCGAAAGACAAGCAGCAGCATCCGAAGTCATCAAAATACTATTCACCGTATATTCGGCATTTTCGAGGCTTTCCCAAGTACCGTCTTTGACCGAACGTATTCGCCAGGTTTGAAAGAAATCGGTGTGCGGAACAAAATCCATAAAAGCAACACGAACACTCATTGTGTCCAAAGTAAGATTATTAAAACTGTTTCCACGCGAACAAGGATAGTGGTTATTGACTACATAAGTAGCCGATTCGATTTGCTCATGACTTCGAAGCCGTTCCATCAATTTCCGGAAATCTTCCGGGCGAATTTCTTCATCAGAAGGAACCACAGAAAGCTGAAGCCTGTACAACCCATCTGCCTCATAGCCATCCGGAATCGACTTATTATAGAAAATAACAAATAAGGGATCGATTACCATCCAACATACAATGGCAATAACAATCAACTCCAACAATATCCACACATTACGCTTACGCGAATTCCAAAGGTTTCTAAATATATGATGCAACATAACCTCTTATTTTTGTTTATTAATGGAATACACAATATCTTTTCGCAGAGAAAGATATGCCGGAATAACGGCTGAGAACAAATTTATCACCACACATATCAGGAAGGCAGCCATAAACAGAACAGGACTGAACAGCATTTGAGGAGTTATACTCACACCTACCCCATCAGGTAACGCCGTTACATTGTCGTCCAGCAAAGTAAGCAGCCAATTTTTAGATAATAACACCATTCCATAAGATATAATCAAACCCAGACAACCGCCAATAACAGTCAAAATCAGGTTCTCCCAGATTATTTGTGAAAATAAGACACAAGACGTTGCTCCAAATGCTTTTCTCACTCCTATCTCGGGCAAACGTTTTTCCATTCGTCCCGATATCATGCCCGATAAATTCAATGCCGGCACTAACAACAGCATCAGCAAAACAGCTCCTATCTGACGGAAAATCTTCATAAAATCCAAGTCCGTCATAGAGTCCACACGGAATAATGTTTTCCAGTAAGCATAAGGCTGTCCATGCCAAAGCAGTTTATAGCCATCATGAGAAATAGCATTAAACTTTCGGGTAAATTCATCTACCTGAGCTTTTATGCTGTCAAAATCGGAAGAGGAACGTGCCAATATGACTACTTCATAGGCACCTAGCGCATCGTATTGATTATACTTATCATACCCCGGAAAACAAGTATATGGAATCCATACTTGTGCATAGCTCAGTTCCGTGGCATAACTGGGGGTTTTGACAACTCCACATATTTTATACTCCACAAAATCTATCGTAAGATCCTTGCCCACCACCTTCGAAGTATTAAAAATCCGTTGCGCCACTTCCTCTGAAATGACAATGTGATGAATGCCACTGGCAAAATCGGATTCGCTAAAGGGAGCTCCATCTACAAAGTCAAAATCGAAAACTTTCCAGAAGGCAACATCCACTGCTTTTTGAACTACCGGTATGCGATGTTTTGAAGAAGGCAACTGAGCATAACCATCTCCTGCCACATAAGTTCCTATAGCAGAAACCGCTTCTGTACCTTCCAGATTGTAAAAAAGGTCTTTCACTATATTGTAGGCTATCAGACCCGTCGAATTAGAATTGGAATTATCAACACTCTGCATGTGCACATCCGATATAACCATCATCCGCGCACGATTAGTCTCCGGATAAATTCCTGCTACCTTTATATAATAAATAACAACCAATAACATAACCATCGATATGGCCAATCCGGTTCCAAGTATATAGAAACCACTGAACAATGGATTCTGCCTGATTAAATGAAAAGCTTGATTAAAATACGTTCTTATCATAATATACACATACTTTGTTTCTTTATTCTCAAACACAAAGTATATGCCAAAGTCATATCATATTGATAATCAAACCAATAAAAAACAAATCCAATGTCCGAAAACGAACACTTCACCTAAAACCGAACAGATAGTCTGTTTTTTTATGAAATGCCTCAACGGATAGTCATGCATTTCAATTCCTCCAATGAGCCATTGAATATGTTCAAATCCACTTTTTCCCTAATGCCGGGAAGTGTACCCACATCAGTGTGCTGCCAGAATTTCCAGTTGCCTTTATATTCCACCGAATCAACATAATAATGAGCAATCCAATAAGGATAAGAATCAAATATAGAATCATTAAGATAGCGGGTCTTGAACTTATAAGAAGTATAAAGAATAGGCTTTACTTTATAATGTCTCTCTATTTTATCCAGCCATATTTTTAAATCCCGACGAAGAGTCCGGGCATCATCTCCACGCTTTTCGATATCGAGTACGGGAGGTAAATCACCTGTGTCCAACTTTACGGAATTGATAAAGAAATCAGCCTGACGAACCGGGTCTGTTTTCGGATTATAGAAATGGTAAGCTCCGCGAATAAATCCATAAGCCTTGGCTGAATCAAAATTTGCCTGAAAAACACGATCACCATAATCTCCGCCCTCGGAGGCTTTCATGAAGATGAAATGGATAGGGAATTGACTTTGACGGGTCTGAGTCAGTCGTTGCCAGTCAATATTTCCCTGATAATGGGAAACATCAATACCATGAATATGAAAACCCGCCGGCATGCATACACCGTATGCCTTCAGCCCATAACAAGGTTTCCAACGATAAGAATAAGGACGAATGAAGAAATAGAAGAAAGCACTTAAAAACACAACGGTGATTGCTCCCATCAGGATATAATAAAGCCCCGTCGGTATTTCCCATTTCTTGACTACCTTCTTTTTATGAGGCGAAGCATCTTTCTTCCGCGATTTGCGCGGAGAGGAAGAAGATTTTCGGGAAGTTGTCTTACGTGGCTTATTTACCACCGATATGGGCGGTTGCTTACTCATTTAGTGCTGATATATACCGAATTATTCAAAGCAGGGGCGAACTGAATCCCCCGAAAACACAACATGAAGTGCATCCGGACGAAAACAACTCGCCCCTACAATATTAATATTTCTATTCAGAATTATTTACCTTGTTCCAACTGCAAAGTCTTAGTCGGCTCGTCACAAACTTCTGTAGGACCGAAGTACTGGATAGGACCCGGATATACATAATCTGTTTCAGTAGCCCACTTGTCACGCAGTGAAGCGAACTTCTTGAAAGGAGCACCGTCCAGTTTCACCAATGCTTTCTGGATAACCGGTTTCATTTCGCCGTGACGACGTTCCATATTCATCATCATTGTGATAGGCACACCACCGGCAATCCATTCTGCAGCAGGAGCTGTCGTATTGCGAACTGAAGACATATAACCGGTCTTGCCGTTAGCAATCAACATAGATGCTGTGTAGCCCAATGAATAACAATAGTCGGCATCGAAGTTTGACGGAGCAGCGCAACGTCCTTCGTAACCGAAGAAGTGGTGCTGAGCAGCAAACTTACCAACATACTTGCCTTCTTCTTTCCATTGTGCCAATTTGGTAGCTACCATTTCAGACAACAGTTTTTCTGTTTCAATCAATGATACCTGTACGTTTCCGTGCGGGTCACGGTCTAATGACAACTGGCGGGCTACACCTTCGGGCAGTGAAGCATAGATAGCCGAGTTTTCTTTAGACAACTTAGAAATGATATATTCACGTTGATGAGATTTCTTAATCAAAGCAAATTCCGCAGCATTAGCAGCCAGGAAGTCGTTCAATTCAGCAATCAATCTCTTCATGGCAGGAATAAACTCTACCAAACCTTCAGGAATCAATACTGTACCGAAGTTGTTACCCTGAGCAGCACGGTCGGCTACAATCTGAGCGATGTAAGTTACTACATCATCCAAAGACATATCTTTAGCTTCAACTTCTTCAGAAATGATACATACGTTAGGCTGAACCTGCAAAGCACATTCCAAAGCAATATGAGAAGCAGAACGTCCCATCAATTTAATGAAGTGCCAGTATTTACGTGCAGAGTTACAGTCACGCTGGATATTACCGATAACTTCGGCATAAGTCTTACAAGCAGTATCGAAACCGAAAGAAGTTTCAATCATTTCGTTCTTCAAGTCACCATCGATAGTCTTCGGACAACCGATTACCTGTACGCCACAATTCTTGGCTGCATAATATTCTGCCAATACGCAAGCGTTGGTGTTAGAGTCATCACCACCGATGATTACCAATGCCTTGATGCCCAGTTCTTTGATGATTTCCAAACCTTTATCAAACTGTTCTTCTTTTTCCAGTTTGGTACGTCCCGAACCGATGATATCGAAACCACCCGTATTGCGGTATTCGTCAATGATATCAGCAGTAAGCTCCATATAGTTATGGTCAACCAAACCACCGGGGCCCAGAATGAAACCAAACAATTTGCTGTCTTTGTTCAGCGCCTTGATACCGTCGAACAAACCTGAAATCACATTGTGTCCGCCGGGAGCCTGTCCACCGGACAGAATTACACCTACATTGATAGCAGGCAAATTAACAGCTTCGCCTTCAACGAACTGTATCAACGGCATTCCGTATGTGTTAGGGAACAATGCTTTGATAGCTTCCTGGTCAGCTACAGACTGTGTAGGTTCACCTTCCTTAACTTTAACTGCGCCTTTCAACGCTTTAGGAAGTTTGGGCTGATAAGCAGCTCTGGCAATTTGTA
>ENA-UALA01001001-UALA01001001.1-human-gut-metagenome-genome-assembly--contig:-NODE-1001-length-10901-cov-3.245805_pt1 | contig 10901 bp, 9 predicted proteins | sample MGYA00243696_ERZ654460 | MGnify/ENA primary metagenome ERZ654460 (study PRJEB26926, sample SAMN06164725) | human gut metagenome | biome: ENVO:00009003; feature: ENVO:2100002; material: ENVO:00002003... | reverse complement strand
GAGATGTAGAGAGGTCTCGTGGGCTCGGAGATGTGTATAAGAGACAGATTATAGAGAGATGCTTGACCCAACAATACGTTGGACAGATCGCTTGCAGTCTAGCTCCGGTGATTGGAGCGGTAATGTATTTGATTTCTTCTTTAGAGTAAATAGCAAAATTGCAAAGGATATTAAGAAGCCTTTTAAGCTTGAAGGTATTACGAGGGTGGATGATACTCCAGTTCATAAGGCAGTTCGAGAGGCTTTAGTTAATTGTTTGGTTAATACAGATTATTTCTTGCCTTGCGGTGTAGTGATTAAGAAGGAAGATGACAAGTTGGTTATCGAGAATCCTGGTAGCATTCGCACTGGTAAAAAGCAGATGCTTCGTGGTGGTATTTCAGATCCTAGAAATAAAACACTAATGAAGATGTTTAATATGATTGGTATTGGTGAAAGAGCCGGTAGTGGTATCCCAGATATTTATCAGGTTTGGGAGAATGAAGGCTGGCCAATGCCTGTTGTAGAGGAAAGTTATAATCCTGACAGGACTCGTTTATCGCTTGAATTTGCGAAAAAACAAACGATAAAAACAAGCGAAGAGGAAAAGGAGCCAAAAAGGAGCCAAAAAGGAGCCGAAAAGGAGCCAATAAAAGGAGCTGAAAGAAAAAAGGAAATTTTGAAGCTGATAAAGGTAAACTCAACTATTACACAAGTTGAAATTATGAAAGAATTAGATTTGACTAGAAAGCAAGTGCAAAAGGATATGAAAGAGTTACAAGAGATGCACATAATTGCAAGAGAAGGCACAAACAGAAGAGGACGCTGGATTATCGTCAAAGAGAATAAATAGAATTTAAGTTTATTAGGGGGATAGTTTATATGCTTAATCTTTCGGAAGAACAACAAAAAGCACTGATGGAAACAGTAAATAAGCATATTCAGGAAGAAACAAAAAAGAGCCTAGATGCATTTGATAAAACCCTTGATAGAGAAGTCAGTTTGGTGTAAATAGTATAAAAACATTGGATTCCGTACAAAAAAGTTCCGAAATCAGGAATTTTTGTACGGAATTTCTTTTATTTGCGTACTTGGCGAAAATAAAGCATTTTTATAAGACAAAATTACCTGCTTTTGTATTTTTTTCGCCGATATTGGCGTTTTAAATACAAGAAAATTCGTAGGAATCTGCAAGGCACTTTTACATTAGCTTTTTACAGTCGTTGACAGTCACTGTCTTTTACCATAAAATGAACAGTAAGAATGTATGAAAAAGGAAGAGAAAAATGGGAAAATCTGAGAAACAGATGGATAAAGAGCAAGGGCGCAACCAGCGGATCATCGATACGGCGTTCCGGCTTTTTGTGGAAAAGAAAATCGAAGCGGTCAGCATGGATGAGGTCGCAAAAGAAGCCGGTGTGGGACGTGCCACATTGTTCCGCTGTTACAACAATAAGACGGAGTTGGCTATTGCGGTCTGCGCATCGAAATGGAAGGCTTATCTGGACAAGCTGGATGAGGCAAGACCAATCTCTTCGATACACGATATTCCGGCCATCGGAAGATTTATTTTTACGCTGGACAGTTATATCGGCATGTATCAGAACCATAAGGATCTGCTGCAGTATAATGACAACTTCAACAATTATATAACACACCAGACGGTGCGGCAGGAGGAACTGGCGAATTTCCACGCATCCCTGAATTCCGTCAACACAAGACTTCATATGATGTATGCGAAGGCAAAAGAGGACAAGACCTTCCGCACGGATATTCCGGAGGAACAGTTCATGCGTGTGACGGTGCATACCATGATGGCAGCGTGTACCCATTACGCAGGTGGTTTTATCTGGGGAGCAACGGACAACAAGGATTATACAGGTGATCTGCTGCTTTTAAAGGAAATGATCCTGAATTATGCCCGGAATGACGCCAATCTCTAATTTTCAGGTATACTGATCCCGACAGCCGGTGGAACAGATGACTGATTGACATTGCAATTTCAGAAAATCTGTGATATAGTAGCCACAATTGAATATGGAGTATTCAGGTGCCGGAGCAGCCACGTAAGTAGCTGGCTCCGGTGAAAAGGGAAGCAGGTGTAAGTCCTGCACGAACTCGTCACCGTAATTAGGGAGCTGAAGCCGATAGATCACTGGGAGACCGGGAAGATGGCGGATGCAATGATCTTCAAGCCGGGAGACCTGCCTGAATGCTGTACAGAAACATTTGTTTCAAAGCCACGAGTAACTGGTTGTACGTGTGGAATGCAGAAGCGACAGAAGCTTTTTGCATTCGTTTCTTATGTGTACAAACCCTTTACCTGATACAGGAAAGGGTTTTTGTTTTTGTTGCGAAAAACATGTTTCTGACTTACATATTTAAGAATACCGGGGCAAGCCCCAAAATCAAAAGAGACAGAAAACCTGTCAGAGGAGGAAACATGAAAAGAAGAATCGTAGCAGTAGTACTGGCATCCGTACTGGGTGCTGTATGCATCACCGGATGCGGCAATACCCAGGAGACCGTAGAGAGCACTGTACAGGTAAGCACTGAGGCTCAGACCACCCAGGCAGCGGAAACAGCAGCTACCGAAAGCACCGAAGATGCAGATCAGGCAGCAGCCGATGAAGTAGCAGCAATGATCGATGCCATCTATGTGCAGGAGAGAACTGAGAATACCGATAAGCAGTGTGTAGATGCCAAGGCAGCATGGGATGCACTGACCGACGCACAGAAGGAACTGGTAGAGGGAGAAAATGCAGATCCCGATTATTTCGGCAGAGATACCGGAGATGCTTCCAAGGATGATCCCCGTAATCAGGATGAGATCGGTGAGAACGAGATTCTGGTAGTAAGCTTCGGCACTTCCTTTAACGACAGCCGTGTGGCTGATATCAAGGGTATCGAGGATGCGATCGCAGCAGCCAATCCCGACTGGTCTGTAAGAAGAGCATTTACCGCACAGATCATCATCAATCATATACAGGCAAGAGATGACGAGCATATCGACAATATGGATCAGGCACTGGACCGCGCTGTGGCAAACGGTGTTAAGAACCTGGTAGTACAGCCCACGCATCTGATGCATGGCGCAGAGTATGACGAGCTGATGCAGGCAGTAGAAGCCTACAAGGATCAGTTCGCATCCGTAAAAGTCGCTGAGCCCCTGTTAGGTGAAGTGGGAGACGATGCAACCGTTGTCAATGCAGATAAGAAAGCAGTAGCAGAAGATCTGACCGCAGAAGCAGTGAAGACCGCTGGGTATGACAGCCTGGATGCTGCAAAGGAAGATGGCGTGGCATTCGTATTCATGGGTCACGGAACTTCTCACACCGCAAAGGTGTCTTACAGCCAGATGCAGACACAGATGAACGAACTGGGATATGAAAATGTATTCATCGGAACCGTAGAAGGTGAGCCGGAAGAGACCGCCTGTGAAGAAGTCATCAAGGCTGTTGCGGAAGCAGGTTACACCAAAGTGGTTCTTCGTCCCCTGATGGTAGTAGCAGGTGACCATGCCAACAACGATATGGCAGGCGAAGATGAGGATTCCTGGTTAAGCCAGTTCAATGCTTCCGGTAAGTTCGACAGCGTGGATACCCAGATCGCAGGTCTCGGCGGGATCAAGGCTATCCAGGATCTGTATGTGGCACATACCGCAGCAGCAATGGCTGAGAAATAAATAAGAATTAAAATAGGAATTAAAATCAGGAATAAAATAGGGACTAAAATAAGTAATGAAAGCAAAGACATTAATGAATAAAATCATAATCGTGGGCGGACTGAGTGCCTGTCTGCTGCTTGGCGGCTGTGGAGCAGGTCAGGCAGCGGATGCGACATCCGCAGAAAGCACGGTTGCCGCACAGGAAAGCACCGTAACACCGACAGAGAGCACGGAAACGGCGGAAACTGTCAGCACAGAGACTGCGCAGGACAAGGCACAGCTTCCGGATGGTGTCTACACCGCTGAATTTTCCACGGACAGCTCCATGTTCCATGTCAGTGAAGCCTGTGACGGCAAGGGAACCCTGACGGTAAAGGATGGCGTTATGACCATTCACATTTCCTTAGGTTCCAAGAAGATCCTGAATCTCTATCCGGGTCTGGCGGAAGATGCAGCCAAAGATAGTGCAGTACTGCTTGAGCCCACCACGGATACCGTGACTTACAGTGACGGCATGACGGAAGAAGTCTACGGCTTCGATGTCCCTGTACCCGTGATCGGAGAGGAATTCGATCTGGCACTGATCGGTACCAAGGGAAAATGGTATGACCATAAAGTCGTAGTATCTGATCCGGTGACAGAGGACAGTGAGGGTGGCGTAGCCCCTTTTGATCTGAGTACTGTAGAAGACGGCAGCTACACCATCGAACTGACCATGGAGGGCGGAAGCGGCAGAGCAAGTATCCAGTCTCCCGCGCAGATCACGGTGACTGACGGAGCGGCAACGGCGACTCTGGAATGGAGCAGCCCGAACTATGACTATATGCTGGTGAACGGAGAAAAATATCTGCCGGTAAATACGGAGGGCAATTCCGTATTTGAAGTGCCGGTGGAAGCACTGGATGCACCCCTTACCATGATCGGTGATACCGTGGCAATGAGCACACCTCATGAGGTGGAATACACCGTAACTTTCCACTCTGAGACACTTGAGAGTGCAGAGAGCGGTAAGTAATACACATTGGTGCCTGCGGCTCAAACATTGCAGGCAATGAAAGGCATGAAAACTTTGAGGTCAGGAAGAAATAGAAGAAAATGGATCTATGTTCTGCTTCTTATGGGACTGCTGGGGCTGAGTGGCTGCGGCAGTCCTTCTTCTGCTTCTATGGATACATCGGCGGAAGCAACATCGGAGATTACCCAGGCAGCAGAGACCACGCAGGAAGAACGGACAGAATTAGTAAAGACAGGCAGCATGGAGCTGCAATATGCGGAAAATTTTGCGGTGGATTACTACGAAGATGGTTATAAGATGCTGACAACGCTTCCCGACAGTAAACGGTATCTGATAGTGCCGGAGGGACAGCCGGTGCCAAGGGGACTGGATGAGGACGTCAGTATCTTGCAGAAACCACTTCAAAATATATATCTGGTGGCATCCGGCGCGATGGACATGTTCGCCTCGCTGGACGCTGTGGATCAGATCCGGTTCTCCGGACAGAAGCAGGAGAACTGGTACATTCAGACAGCAAAGGATGCCATGGCGGCAGGGGATATGATCTATGCCGGAAAATACAGTAAACCGGATTATGAATTACTGGTGTCTGAAGGCTGTGATCTGGCGATCGAGAACCGGATGATCACGCACTCGCCGGAGGTGGTGGAAATGCTTCAAAGCTTTGATATTCCGGTGATGATCGAATATTCCAGCTATGAACAGCATCCTTTGGGAAAAGTGGAATGGGTCAAATTTTTCGGAGCTCTGACCGGAAAGGAAGCGGAGGCAGAAGAAGCCTTTGCGGAGCAGACAGAAATTCTGGAAGAGGTAGAAAGCGGGGAAAAAACAGGGAAGACCATAGCATTTTTCTATGTGACTTCCAACGGACTGATCCAGGTACGGCAGAGTACGGATTATATTCCGAAGCTGATCGAACTGGCAGGAGGAAGATACATTTTTGAGGATCTCGAGGACAGCGGAAGCGGACGTTCCACGCTGAACATGCAGGTCGAAGATTTCTATGCGGGGGCTAGGGACGCAGACATCCTGATCTACAACAGCTCGATCGACGGTGGCGTGACCACGTTGGATGAACTGATCGGCAAATGCAATATTTTGAAAGATTTCAAAGCGGTACAGGAGGGGCAGGTCTATTGCACCACCAACGATATGTACCAGCAGTCCATGGCAATCGGGTATTTATTGCAGGATATGCATACGGTGTTGACGGACGATGATACCGCTAAGCTGCGTTATCTGTTTCTCTTACAGTAAGATGGAAGACCTAGAAACACAGCGTAAGCATAAGAGCGTTGGAATGAGATTAGAATACGATTGGAATACGAATAGGAAAAGAAGGAGAAAAACATGCAGCAGCGCAGAAAAATCAGATATCTCATAGCGTTTGTTCTATTGACGGCAGGCATTCTCGTGCTGCTGCTTTGCAATATAGGGATCGGAACGGTGAAGATCCCGTTGACAGAAATACTGACTACGGGAAGAACCAAAGAAGGCATGAATGCGAGGATTCTGTGGGAGATCCGATTTCCCCGGACACTGGCGGCGGGGATCCTGGGCGGTGCGCTGGCACTTGCCGGGTATCTGTTGCAGACTTTTTTCCACAACCCCATAGCCGGACCCTTCGTCTTAGGAATTTCTTCCGGAGCGAAGATGGTGGTGGCACTGGTGATGGTATTTTTGTTGGGGAATACGGTCCGTGTCAGCTCCGGACTGTTGATCCTGGCGGCATTTTTAGGAGCTATGTTGTCCATGGGATTCGTACTTCTCATGGCGAGAAAGGTAGACAGCATGTCCATGCTGGTGGTCAGCGGCGTGATGATCGGTTACATCTGTTCTGCCATTACGGAACTGGTGGTGACTTTTGCGGAGGATGCGGATATCGTGAATCTCCACAACTGGTCGAGAGGAAGCTTTTCCGGAATGACCTGGGACAATGTGAAAGTGATGAGTATCGTGGTGGCAGTGACTTTCCTTATGGTGATCCTGTTAGCAAAGCCGCTGGAAGCCTACCAGCTGGGAGAAACCTATGCGCAGAATCTTGGAGTGAATATCAAGACCCTGCGGATCCTTCTGGTGGTGTTGTCCAGCGTGCTTTCGGCATGTATCGTGGCATTTGCCGGACCGATCTCTTTTGTGGGGATCGCTGTGCCGCAGCTGATCCGTAAACTGTTCGGCACTACAAAACCGTTACTCATGATACCGGCATGTTTCTTAGGAGGCAGTGTGTTCTGCCTGTTCTGTGATCTGTTGGCAAGAACCTGGATGGCACCCACAGAGCTTGGTATCAGCACAGTGACGGCAATCTTCGGAGCACCGGTAGTATTGTGGATCATGGTATCCAAAAGCAGACGGGAGCGTGGATAACTTACCTATGAAGACGCAGAAGCCTTATTATATTACAACGGAAAAAATGAGCGTGGGCTACGACGGAAAGCCTCTGATCGAAGAAGTGGAGATCGCACTCAGAAAAGGAGAGATCCTGACGTTACTGGGACCTAACGGTGCCGGAAAATCCACGATCTTAAAAAGTATTGCGAGACAGCTGTCCCTGATCGCGGGAACGGTGCGGCTGGACGGAGAAGATATGAAGTCGCTCACCGGGGCAGAACTGTCAAAAAAAATGGCCGTGGTAATGACAAAACGTCTGCGGGGGGAATTGATGACCTGCGAGGATGTGGTGGCCACCGGAAGATACCCTTATACCGGACGCTTTGGCGTGCTGCGGGCAGAAGATCATGCAGCGGTGCAAAACGCCATGGAACTGGTGCAGGTGGCAGAGATTGGGGATTCTTTGTTTGACCGGATCAGTGACGGACAGAGACAGCGGGTGATGTTAGCCAGAGCCATTTGTCAGGAGCCGGAGATATTGATCCTGGACGAGCCGACTTCCTACCTGGATGTGCGGCATAAACTGGAATTTTTATCGATCCTGCAAAAACTTTGCAGGGAGAGAGAACTTACGGTGATCCTGTCCTTGCATGAGTTGGAACTGGCGGAGAAGATCTCCGATAGAATCCTGTGTGTGAACGGCAGGGCGGTGGACCGGATCGGAACGCCGGAGGAAGTCATGACAGCCGGCTATATCACCGAACTCTATGGCATCCGGATGGGAAGCTATGATGAGGGCAGCAGTGATATGGAGCTGGCGGCGCCGGAAGGAACACCGCAGGTCTTCGTGATCGCCGGAGCCGGAAGCGGACGGAAAATTTACCGGCGTCTGCAGAGAGCGGGAATCCCCTTTGTCACCGGGATCCTGTATGAAAATGATCTGGATTATCCCGTGGCGAAGGCACTGGCGGCGGAGGTGATCGCAGAGCATCCTTTTGAGCCGGTGGCACAGGAAAAAATACAGGCAGCGAAGAAACAGTTGGAAAAGTGTAACCGCGTTATCTGCTGTCGGGAGAATTTCGGTAGTCTGGAGACTTATCAGAGAGAGCTTTTAGAGTATGCAGAACAGCTGGGGAAGCGGATAGAAAAGTCAGAAAGCCCGGAGCAACAGCGTGGGTGTTAGAAAACAGAGAAACGAAATTCCCGGGATGTCGGTGGCATCTGTGGGATGGAGAAAACGATGGCAAAAGTTATTATGATACAGGGCACCATGTCCGGTGCCGGGAAAAGTCTCCTGGTGGCGGGCCTATGCCGGATCTTCCGGCAGGACGGTTATCGGGTCGCCCCTTTTAAATCACAGAATATGGCACTCAATTCCTATATCACGAAAGAAGGACTGGAAATGGGCAGGGCACAGGTGATGCAGGCGGAAGCGGCAGGGATCGAACCGCTGGTGTGCATGAATCCTATTTTATTAAAGCCTACCAGTCATACCGGCTCCCAGGTCATCGTGAACGGGGAGGTACGGGGAAATCTGTCCGCCAGAGACTATTTTGCCCATAAGACAGAACTGATCCCGGATATCAAGGCAGCCTTCCGCAAGCTGGAGACTTATGCGGATATCATTGTCATTGAGGGCGCCGGAAGTCCGGCGGAGATCAATCTGAAACAGAATGACATCGTAAATATGGGAATGGCGGCAATGGTGGATGCACCGGTACTTCTGGTGGGAGACATTGACAGAGGCGGCGTGTTCGCACAGCTTTTGGGAACCCTGATGCTGCTGACCGAAGAGGAACGGGAACGGGTAAAGGGATTGATCATCAACAAATTCCGTGGAGACAGTACAATTTTAGATCCCGGCATTCAGATGTTAACAGAACGGGGACAAGTGCCGGTGCTGGGGACTGTACCTTATATGGAACTTACGCTGGAAGATGAGGATAGTCTGACGGACCGTTTTGATGCAAAACATGTGGGGAAGATCGATCTGGCTGTGATCCACTATCCCAGAATTTCAAATTTTACGGATTTTGATGTGTTTGAGCAGATGCCGGAGGTCAGTGTCCGGTATGTGACGAATGTAAGAGAGCTGGGAACGCCGGATCTGATATTTCTCCCCGGCAGTAAAAATACCATGGGAGATCTGAAATGGATGCGGCAGAACGGACTGGAGGCAGCGGTAAAACGGGTTGCGGGAAAAGTTCCCATTTTCGGGATCTGCGGAGGCTATCAGATGTTAGGTTATGAGATCGCAGATCCGGACAGCGTGGAGGAAGGCGGACGGATCCGCGGCATGGAACTTCTTCCGGTACGGACAGTGTTGCAGAAGGAGAAACATCGCTGCCAGACAGATGGAAAGCTGGATGCTGTGGAGGGTATTTTCTCCGGACTTACGGGATGCGAGTTCACGGGGTATGAGATCCATATGGGACAGACAGTGTATTGCAACAGGGACGGCAGCGGTGCGAAGGGTACAATGGACAAGGCAGCCGGACCGGCAAATGGTGCAGAAAATGTAGTCAGTGACTCCACCGGCAGAATCTATGGTTCCTATATTCACGGTCTGTTCGACAAGGGGGAGATCGCCGGGCGTATGATACAGACCCTGGCCCGGGAAAAAGGCATCTCTCTGGAGGACGGCGTCTGGGAGGATTACCGCACTATTAAGGAAAGACAATACGATAAGCTGGCAGATACCCTGCGGGAATATCTGCGTATGGAGGAAATCTATGGAATGCTCAGAGAAGCCCGTATTTCATAACTATACCGTACGGGAATTGGCGCAGCTCCGGATCACGCCGCCGGACGAAGCAGTGAGAAAGCTTGTGAAAAAGCATTGGGACACTCTGGCAAAGCCGCTGGACGGCATGGGCAGCTTTGAAACCATCACGGCACAGATCGGAGCCATCTTAGGGACGGAAGTGATCGATATCCATAAAAAGGGTGTGCTGATCTTCTGTGCCGATAACGGCATTGTAGAAGAGGGTGTAACCCAGTCCGGGCAGGAGGTCACGTTGGCGGTGGCAAAGTCCATGGCACGGAAAGGATCCTCCGTCTGCAAGATGGCGCAGAGCATTGGCGCGGAGACGATCCCTGTGGATATCGGAATAAATAGTGAGGAATCCATTCCCGGCGTCCTGGATCGTAAGGTGCGTCCCGGCACAAGAAATTTTTTGAAAGAACCGACGATGACGGAGGAAGAGACTGTCCGGGCCATTGTCACAGGAATCGAACTGGTACAGGATTGCAAGGAGAAGGGGTACGGACTTCTGGCCACTGGGGAAATGGGAATCGGCAACACGACTACCAGCAGTGCGGTGACGGCAGCTCTTTTGCAGTGCGAAGCAGAGGAAGTCACCGGCAGAGGCGCGGGACTGACAGATCAGGGACTGGCGCGGAAGCAACAGGTGGTGCGCACCGCCTTGGAAACCTATGATCTGTGGCATGCGGATGCCTTCACGGTATTGCAGACAGTCGGAGGACTGGACATTGCAGGACTTACCGGTATGTGCATCGGCGGCGCGTTGTGGCATATACCCATTGTGTTGGATGGTGTGATCAGCATGGCGGCAGCATTGGTGGCGGAGCATCTGTTCCCCGGTGTGCGGGAATATCTGATCCCTTCCCATCTTGGGAAAGAACCGGCGGCAGTGAAGCTGGCAGATGCTTTGCAGCTGTCTCCGGTGATCCATGCGGGAATGGCACTGGGAGAAGGAACCGGAGCCGTTATGATGTTCACACTGCTGGATATGGCAATGAGCATTTATGGACAGAGCGCTACCTTCTCAGAAATCGAAGTGGAACAATATAGACGTTAACAGTTCAGCCATGAACATATCCGGGCGCAAAAATCATGCCTGCATGATTTTGTGAGCGAATGGCGCGGGCTGAACATTCAGACGAATG
>ENA-UALA01000961-UALA01000961.1-human-gut-metagenome-genome-assembly--contig:-NODE-961-length-11297-cov-12.850560_pt1 | contig 11297 bp, 8 predicted proteins | sample MGYA00243696_ERZ654460 | MGnify/ENA primary metagenome ERZ654460 (study PRJEB26926, sample SAMN06164725) | human gut metagenome | biome: ENVO:00009003; feature: ENVO:2100002; material: ENVO:00002003... | reverse complement strand
ATACCAATTTTCATGTTAGTTTATGTTTTAATATATCTTATAAAGACAAGAAAAAACAATCGATACAAACAGATAATAATACATTAATAACCAACAATATAACAAATAAACAACAAGGGATAGTATAGTAAAAATATAATATATTTACTCTGGAACACTTAGTTGAATTTATAGTTTCACCAAGGTGAAGCAAGCGTATCACTTGGGTGACTACGCCTCTCCACCTAGATGCCAATGTATTGTCACCTAGGTGAAACCACAAAAGAAGACAGACAAAAGATAAGCATCCGGGATTGTGCGTGTTTTTTCCAGTCATAACAAAGTCAAAAGCCTAACGTACTTCGTTTGGCTTTTGACTTTATAACAGCTTGAAGAGAAATACACAAGAGGCCGAATGCTTACAATTCTTCCATAAACTTGACCAACGAGTGAACAATGCTTCAATCCATATACACCCACGCAGGGTGTGACGAAATCGGCCACCCCGTTTGGACGCTATTCGATGTTTCAATCCACACACCCACGCAGGGTGTGACACAACGAGCAATGCTCTATGCTATTCCCATTCAAGTTTCAATCCACACACCCACGCAGGGTGTGACTGATAGGTTTTATTAAACCGCACGAGATACAGCGGTTTCAATCCACACACCCACGCAGGGTGTGACTTTGGTGATGTGTTATGGCACACCATGTATTCGAGTTTCAATCCACACACCCACGCAGGGTGTGACTGTATATACAACTGTGCTTGTGGCTATGGATACGTTTCAATCCACACACCCACGCAGGGTGTGACTCTATATCTAATAACATATTATAAATCAGCAAATTTAATCCACTGTTATGCGAATCATCATTATTATTCAACTTCATAACGAAGAAATACTTTACAAATAATTTAATCTACTGATTATTAACACATGCGAAGATACTACTTTTTTTGTAACACACCACATTCGCATTATATTATAAGAGCCTCCTCAAGTTTATACGCCGTTTCAACACCTATTACTTCCACCCTCTTATTCTCATTTTTACTAAGAATATAAAAACGAACACTATCAAGAGACATATCAATAATATCCCTAACTCTCCCTTTTAGAAGAGAATATTGCGCTTCCGTCACTACACACTCAAAGACTGAGTTCTGCACCCTCTGTCCATAATCCAGACAAGCCTTGGCCACACATCGTAAACGGCGAGCCCCCTCTTTGCTTGTAGTATCCACATCGTAAGTCACAAGAATGTACATAATTAAAAATCATTTTATAAGAAATACCGGATAATCGTCAATATCCTGCCTGATATACCTTGCCATTAACATAGCCTGCACATAAGGCAGAAGCCCTATTTCAACTTTTTCATTAAGATAAGGATGAATTATCACTTCCCTTTTCCTTGCCTGCCATGCAGTAATAAAAGTCTTTTTCCCTTTATCTGTCATAACAACCCCATTATCACCTTGGAACAAGAAGTCTTTTACTGAAATCTGTCTTTTATTAATCAACGACAAAATAAAACGGTCGCCAAGGTAAGCACGTAACTCTTCCATCATATCTAAGGCCAACGATGTGCGCCCCGGACGGAGTGTATGGAGAAACCCGACGTATGGATCAAGGCCAACAGTTTCGAGAGCGGCCGCAACATCATTGGCTATCAACGTATATGCAAAAGACAACATGGCATTCACCGCATCCTTGGGAGGACGACGATTGCGACCATGAAATGGGAAATCAGTCTTCTGATTAAGTATCAAGATTGGCAATACCTCAAAATAGGCATTCGAAGCCATCCCCTCATAACCAATTAATTCCGTCTTATCTTGAGCCTTCAAAGCATCACGCTTGGCACGTTCCAATACTTGCACCGCCCTATTAATGTCTTCATTCTCACCATAATCACGAATATATCTCCTCAATATATTGCGATAGTTTTGAATCTTACCACCAATCATCAACCTAACCACATGCAACGACCAAGATGCATCGTCCGACAATTGGTACTGCTTTTTGCGTAACAGAACATTCCCTTTCGTAGCACCTTGAACCCTGCTGATAAATCTGCCTTGTGGAGAAAGAAATGTGAGTGATATACCATTGTCACTACACAATTTCATCACACCGGGACTTGCGCCCATATATCCGAACGTAACGATGCCCTCTATATTTATGACAGGAATACGAAACACCTCCTCCTGCTGAACAGATATAACGACATTCAGCCCATCCTTACTAAGATACGCTTCCGGTGTCGTCACATACAAAGTATTCAATAGTTTTCTCATAGGTACAGATTTTTAGTAAGGTAATTATCTACCGAAGTACAATTATTTACCATTTCCGGCATGCAGATATCTTTCAGCGAGCACTTGTCACAATGTTTCCCATATTCAGCCTTCGGGATAACCGCTTTACTAAATATATCGTGCATATCCCGGGCACATTGTCTGACTATATTTCGCAGCTCCTCCGTTATATCCACATTAACCCGATGGCGAAGCTCCCCATAAAAGAAAGAGCCGTATGGTATATGGATAGCATACATTTCTTCTATACACATGATTTGTGCTGCCAACTGCACTTCATCCACTTCGTTTCTTTTCGGTTTGCCATGCTTATACTCCACAGCAACCGGTTGCCATCGCCCCGGATAGTTGGGATGCAAAATCGTATTTTCAAAAGATGAGGAAGGAAGTAACTCTATGGCATCAGAGATTCCATAGAGTCCAAGTTCACGCGAAGCGATATTCACCGCACGTAATGTTATCTGGTCACCACACTTTTGTCTATAAAACGGATCATCTACATGCTTGTGCAGAATCTGTCCTTCGATGGTGAGACGATTATCGTTCCATTGCTGCTCAATGTGTATCAAAGCCCATTGCCGGGGACAGCACCTAAAGTGCTGAATCCCCGACAACATAAGCATATCGTCTTCATTGTACATACGATGGAATTATATCAGTTCCTCAATAGTTACATTTGATGGAGCATTCTCCTTATCTATAGTAACTGAATAGTCGATGAATGAGCGTGGTGCTCCATCGCAGACTTTCTCCACTTTTACCAATTCAAACAACTTGTTGGCGGGAGCATTACCCAATATGGAGTCATGCTTGAAGACTATCAGTTTTTGAGCACTCATCAATCCACGTGCCGCCGAACGATCCACATCGAACATGTTCTTTAAAGCTTCCCAAAATAGTTCAAGGTCTTCTTCAGAAAATCCTGTCTGTTGTGCCAAGTTGGCGGAGATGAAGCCGTGACAGACATAGAGGCCATAAGGAATGGTGGCTTTACGTCCCATTGTACGATTGCCACCATCTTGTTTTTCCGCTTCTTTCTCTGTTGCTACTGCCATACGAGTTATAGAATGTTCCGCTACAGCAATTGGATCTATAGAACGAGCAAAGGTGAACTGGATAGGGCCACGAACTTGACCCGCATTTTTACCTGTTGACATAACTGCACCAAATGTTCTGATATCGAAGTAATTATTACACATAAAACGACGTGCTGCTTCTATTTTGTCCTTTGCATTTTTTACTTCTGAATCATCATGTGCATTATCAATCAAAGTATTCAGGACTGCCTTCTCTTTGATAAATATATCAAAGCCATTCACAAGCCCTTTTGCTATTTGTACATAATTACGAACCTTGCGTTTCAAGCAGACATCCGTAACAAGTCCCATACCTGTTTCGGCATCCACACGTGGTAGATTACCCGCATCCGGATCACCATTTGGGTTACCATCTTTTACATCAAATATGTAAACGAAATCAATTCTATTCTTTAGTTCTGACATAACTTTATATTTTTAAAATTATTATTCCATTTCTTTATTTTCCTTACTCATAAAAAGGTCTTGACGTTGGTGATAATATCCCACAAAGAACCGTCCTTGATCTTGCAGGTTAAGATGTGGAGGAAATCCTTTTGCATCAAGTTTGGATATAATTTCCTGTTTCAGCTTCTCATAGAACACTTGTCCACCCGGATTCAACTTCTCTATATGATGAGTAGAAAGATTGAGCACCGTGGCAAAAACCATGGAAGGAGTTGCTGATGCAGCATTCATATAGCGTTCTCGAATGGAATGAATACCATTGGCATCCTCCTGTATCTTGTCAAGTACGGCAAACAGCCTTCCACAAAGATACCCTTGATTTTGATTTTCTTTGTCTAACATAATATCTAATTTTTTATGGTTGTTATTTTCGTTTAGTCTGTTGAGATATGCCTTGATGATAGCAGCACGCACTATATTGACGGATTGTTCTGCACGTATGCGACGAATACATGCTTGAAAGAGAGAAGCCGGATACGGCAACCCTTGAAATATGCTTCTCACCACAGCATCAGGAAGATTGGGAGTCGCATCACTTGACTTTCCTCCAAGAGTAACATTTCCAAGAATGGAATGCAGTCCCACGTACGGCTTCTTATCTTTGCGAGTGTCAACCATCTCCATATCCGTAAAATGTTTACTTATCAAACCTGCAAATTCACGCAAAGGCATCTCATTCCAATATACTACCGCAATTCTTGCCGAATTGGGAGCCAAACCCAAAATGAAGAATTTGTCATCATCGTTTGCCGATAATTTTCCGTTATAGATAGACTGGAAAGTATCATATACTAACTTTATGCGCCTGTTTGAGTCGTCATTTTCTTCTTCAATCCGCCCCAACAAAGAAAATAGACTATTTTCGGACTCTTTTGAAGCCTCGCTATTGGAGGAAGCCCAGAAAAGATAAGTACGTGAGCCCACCATAAACTTATTGTGAGAATCCGAACGCAGCAAATGATTCAATGCGGTTGTATATGCAAATTCAGCTTCTTCTGATATTGGAGCATTGTATCCTTTAGATTTCCCATACGAATCATACCCGGAATTAACTTGAAATGCAACTAGTTTAGCTGTTTCTTGGCTTCCAAGTATCTTTGTAGCAGTTGTAATCTCTACAACTTTTGAATATCTCCCTGTTATCAAACAAAGATTTCCTGCCACGCCATGATTCTCGTCAAACAAATTTATCAATTCCCTTTTCGAAGCCACTATTTTCGTATCCCCTTCTATAAGGAAAGAAAAGGTAGAATATTTCTTATTAAGATTTTTGGCTATATCATCCCATAAAGAATCTTTCTGCATAGCCCCAACTATAAAAGAATGGTCTTGCTGATAAAATGCATAAACAGCTTTTATGTCCTCATTATCCGGAAAAGCATCATATATATCTTTTACTTTCGCCTTAAATACTTCAAAGTACTTACGTATCTTTTCCATATCCCCCTTATCGGAATAACCAAATACATATTTACAATTGTCATACAAATAGTTTGCAACAGGGGCACTTGACCGGCTAACACTTTTCTTAACAAGAAACTGCTGTGCCGACTTCTTATCTATGCGCCTGTCTTCAAAGCGCAGAAATTTTCCACATCTATCAATAACAATAATAAATCCAATCTCTTTGTATTCTAAACCAAAAGGGGCCACATCATCTCCACTTCGATGATAGTAATCATATAATGCTTTCAGTATCATCTCAACACCTCCTCACTATCTTTATCCGGTACAACAATCACTCCCTTTTTCATTTGGGCTCTATAAAACATAGCATTCGGTTTTTGTGGATTTTCCTCAAAGTCCATATCATAAAGCATAATGCCGAAATCCCTGTCTTCGGCTAAGGGATAATCAAGATTATCAGTACTTTCAATATACTTCCAGTTTGCAGAAAACTCACGACATCCGAGATAGGGCTGCGTAAAACATTGCCCTTGTGATGCCCTGCGTTCGAACATCTGATAATACTTCATAGGATTCTCGTCGGCACTTGGCTGATGCTTGGCAAAAGCCTCTTTCGGACGGTCTTTTACCGGAATAAATACTAACTTAGCATAAATTCGGTAACGCACATCCAGCAGAAGCAACGTGTTCTTCTGCTGGCGTGTCTTTCCATCATCTATATAAATTGGTTTCATGCTGGAATTTACCACCGCTCCAACTTCATTCCGTCTAATGGTAGCCCATTTAATAGGCCTGAATACCTCAATCTTGGTTATCTGCCAACGCATGGCATAACGTTTAAACAGTATCGCTTCAAAGATGGCGCGTGCCGCCGATGGCGTAATGACATCATAACTTACACGCTCTACTTTCAACTCCGGACGAGTGAAACAAGCCCAATCGCCCCACACCTCCAGACAATATTCTTTATCTGTATATTCCATATCATTCATCGTTTTCCTTGTTTTCCAATAAATCTTCCGGCTTCTGACCTTCAAAAAACCTTTTTGCCGACAAGGGAGTTACCACTTCACGACCGGTTTTTTGCTCCAACTGTTCGCGTGCCACACGAGCCACATCACCACCGTCAGCCGCACACTGCATATTTTCACCCAATGTCTGAGGATTTTTAGCTTTAGTAATACTTGTCGTAGAGAGTTCGGCCAGCATATTAAGAACCAATTCTTCATTGGTCATATTGTCCCGGAGATTTTCTTTCTTCAAGCCCTTGAACTGTTTGTACTCCTTTGCCGACTTTCCGGTCCATTGCTGATAGATAATGTCTGTAAGAGTAGCATATTGAACACCTTCCTCTACATTATGTAGTTTCCATTGATCTGTAAGATCTTTACGGATTTCAATGCTCTTCAAGCGTTGGTTTATCCAGTTGTCAGAGTAACCAAGTCGCTTGTAGTCCATCATAGCTTGCTCAATACTCAACTCAGGGTCTTGCATCTGATCAAGACGTTCGGATGCTACATGTGCCATCCATTGCTTGAACGGTTCTGCCTTGGGAGATGGGATAGACTGAATGATACGTAGTAGTTGTTCTGTATCAGCCACATCTGTAAGTCGCATCTTACCGTCTGTGGCTTTCATTTTCAAACCGTGACAATTTGTCACGGTTTCATTTCCCTCTTCTTTAAGTCTTTGCTTTAACTTACGCCAATAAGCAGTTGCATCAACACTGTCTGTTAAAACTGACACCACATCAACTATCGAAAAATACCATTTTTCCTTTTCATCATCCCACACGGTGCGGACTTTACGTTCTTCAAACAATTTCAATGTTTCTTTCTTTGTCATATCCGTTTCTTTATATCATTAATACTTCCTCCAGCCAATGGTTATCAAGGCTGAGACCTGTGGTTTTATTATACTGAGACCTGTCTGCCAATACATATATTCCTTCCAATATTTCTTCGACAAGCCCATAGCCTTTCAGTTGCTTAAAATCATAGGAACGGATGCCTACAGTAAATTTCGCCAATTGCTTCACCAACGAGTAGGTACACCCCGATTCTTTCAACTGCTCTATAAGTTCCATGCTGTTTTCCCAATTTACGATAACATTTATACTTGTATCATCAATCAGGCGAAATTCTTTTGATGCAGTTTCAAAACATAGCTCAGTAGGTTTGTAGAGCCAGTGCTTTATATCCTTTTCATCAAATGTTTGTTTTCTGCTATACAATTGACAAAAATAGGCTTTCATGGTAGAAGGAGCAAACCAATCACTATCTTCCGGCAAATTCAACCGAGCATTGTTGGAGTCAGCCATTGAACCGAAGAGCTTTCGCTTCTCTGCCGCCAGACTGAACACAAATGTATGTCCCATGGCACTTCGTCCTTCCCGATTGCACCGTCCCGCTGCTTGCAATACAGAATCGAGTCCTGCTTCTTGACGGAACACAACCGGAAAGTCTATATCCACACCGGCCTCCACAAGCTGGGTTGCAATGACCCTGACAATCGGCTGCGACTCATCCTTCAATAAAGTTTTTATTTTACCAATAGTTTCGTGTAAGTGGGCAGGGCACATCATTCTAGACAAATGCAATTTCACTCCGTCATTGGGCAAACGGTCATACAGCTCTTTGGCATCTTTACGAGTGTTCACTATGCACAACACCTTATTATATTCAGACACCTTTGCAGCTATCTCATCGTATGTTTTTCCTGTATCATCGATTGACAACTTCACACGGCGAAGCTGGTCATGCAAAGCAAATTCTTCCGGAATAATTTCCTTGATATGTTCTATTCCCTTAAAATCAGCTTTAGGATTTGTTCCTTCTATCAGACCACTCAGTACCGGCTGGCTTGCCGTGGTAAACAATACCGAAACCCCGAACATTTCCTGATACGCTTCCAGCGCATCGACTATCGGCCGCAAGAAGCCGGTTGGCAACATCTGAACCTCATCCAAAACAAGAATTGAATTTGCCATGTTGTGCAGTTTGCGGCAATCAGATGTTTTATTGCTAAACATAGATTCAAAAAGCTGTACATTGGTAGTGACAATAATGGGATAGTCCCAATTCTCTGTAGCCAATTTTGCTTTTTCCCTATTTTCCTCGTCCTTAATATCATCGGGGTCGAAATTACTATGATGCTCCAATACATTTTCTTCACCAAAGATTTCCTTCAAAAGCCCTGCCGTTTGCACAATGATACTGGTATATGGGATGGCGATGATGATACGATTCATTGAATGGCTTACAGCATGCTTCATGGCCCATAACAAAGAAGAAAGTGTTTTACCGCCTCCCGTCGGAACTGTAAGACTATAAAATCCTTTTTCGCTTGAAGAAGTTCTACTGCATTGTTCTTTCACTTGCTGGCGGATGCGGTTCACTTTCGTATCGGCTGCATTCGATTGCAGTTTTTGCATATATGCCTCCAGCTGTGGAAGCAAATCGGCAAGCGTAGCCGAATTTCCCCGCTTCCGCCATGACTCTACATCCATAAACCGTTCTGTATCGAGCCGGTCGGCATCTACAAGACAGGAAAAAAGCATACGGGAAAGGTGATGAAAGTGTTTCCATTCAACCTTTGATTTAGAAAAAGGTGAATCAATAAATTCTTGGAATAATAAAGGTTTGTTTATGCTAATGTCACCCTCGTTTATTTCTTTGGACAATAGCCTCTCTTTCAATATGTTTTCCACATCCCCGAAATCATGTAACCCTGTGTGATGAGAAATAATTTGGTTTACAAGAAGCTGGGAAACATCCTTTCCCATAAGTTCTTTTGCCAATATTCCACCCACAAAAGCATGGGTATGATCATCATAGCGCTTCTTGTCACTCGTAGGCAAACCATTCATCTTGCGTATGTATTGCTGGAATGCCGCCCGTTCCTTTCCTTTGTCATGAAGTAGGCCGAGCGCACGCCCCCAAGAAGGAAGTCCGAACTGCCCGGCGAAGGATGCCGCCATATCAGCAACCCCCTTTTGATGTTCATCATTGGTTTGTATCATCCATTGACCATTATCCCTATTTTGATACAAATGGGATATCAACTGATTTTCCTCTATCATCTGATTAAATTTATAAGGCTAGCATTCCACAAATATAGTGAATAATATCAGACTCTCGCAAAAGAAAATCATATTTCAAGTCAGCTCCATCAGTTTTCATCCTTAAAACAAGAAATACAACCAACAACGACAAGAACAGGCATTCCGCTTTGTCGCCTCTACGCGGAAAAAAGAGAACAAACCATTTCGGCGGGATACAAAAATTTCCGTCACTACATCTCTTTTAGAATCAGTAAGATGTAGTGACGGAAGAAAAAACAATCTGATTATCCACATAGGTAATCCAGCATTTATATTTCAATACAAATAACGTATAAAGCAAACGTTATCGGGCATTCCCATGTGATGCAATCATCCATCAATGAAGCTTTTATGGTATGATTGCAGATAATTAGTAAACATCAAGCTTTCACCACCGCCAGCAGCTCATCCGGTGTAACCAGTGACTGCTCGCCTGTAGTCATATTCTTCAAAGTCAGTTTCCCTTCGTTCATTTCATTTTCACCAACAATAGCGACAAAAGGAATCTGCTTGTCATTGGCATATCCCATCTGCTTCTTCATTTTAGAAGCATCCGGATAAATTTCAGCGCGCACCCCTGCTTCACGGACTTTTGCCAGGATAGGCAGACAATAAGCAGCCTCTTTATCGCCGAAGTTTACAAACAACAGCTCGGTTCCGTTCACCGCTTCTTTCGGATACAAATCCAACTGATTCAACACATCAAAAATACGGTCGGCTCCGAAAGAGATACCTACACCAGACATACCATCCATACCAAAGACACCGGTCAGATTATCATAACGGCCACCACCACTGATGCTGCCAATCTGCACATCCAAGGCCTTCACTTCAAAAATTGCTCCTGTATAATAATTCAAGCCGCGAGCCAAAGTCAAATCCAATTCCACTTCACTCTTCACACCCAGTGCAGACACGGTTTTTAATATGAATTCACTTTCTTCCACTCCCTTTAATCCCGCTTCACTGGTAGCAAGGACAGTCTTCAAAGTTTCCAATTTCTCTTCATTGCTTCCACTCAATAAAATAATCGGCTGCAATTTATCAATAGCCTCTTGAGGAATCCCTTTAGAAGCCAATTCCGCATTTACATTTTCCAATCCGATTTTATCCAGTTTGTCAATGGCTACGGTAATATCTACAATTTTATCAGCCTCCCCGATAATCTCGGCAATACCGGTCAATATCTTACGGTTATTGATTTTAATTGAAACACGTACTCCGAATTTACCAAATACACGGTCTATCATCTGTACCAGCTCCACTTCATTCAATAAAGAATTGCTGCCTACCACATCGGCGTCACATTGGTAAAACTCACGGTAACGCCCTTTTTGGGGACGATCCGCACGCCAAACCGGTTGGATTTGATAACGTTTGAAAGGAAAACTTATTTCATCACGATGCATCACCACATAGCGGGCAAAAGGTACGGTGAGATCGTAGCGCAATCCTTTTTCACAGAACTTGCTCGCCAGCTTTACCGCATTGCGGCTCAGCAATTCCTCATCGGTAATGCCGTTGAAATAATCACCTGAGTTCTGTATCTTAAACAATAACTTATCCCCTTCGTCACCGTATTTTCCCATCAAGGTAGACAAATTCTCCATAGAAGGAGTTTCAATCTGCTGATAGCCGAAAAGATGAAACACATCACGGATCGTATTGAATATATAGTTACGTTTCGCCATTTCCACCGGCGAAAAATCTCTCGTTCCTTTAGGTATACCTGGTTTTGCTGCCATAATGATTCTATTTAATTTATTTTGAGCCACAAAATTACACTAAATATTTCATTCGTAAAAAGAATACTTCTTAATATTGCTCATTGCCGGCAATATTAAGAAGTTAAACAGCCGGTGCCTTAAGTGCATATCTCAGGTAAGCATTCGGCCTCGTGCGTGTTTCTCTCCAAGTTATAATAAAGTCAAAAGCC
>ENA-UALA01000957-UALA01000957.1-human-gut-metagenome-genome-assembly--contig:-NODE-957-length-11334-cov-4.044773_pt1 | contig 11334 bp, 9 predicted proteins | sample MGYA00243696_ERZ654460 | MGnify/ENA primary metagenome ERZ654460 (study PRJEB26926, sample SAMN06164725) | human gut metagenome | biome: ENVO:00009003; feature: ENVO:2100002; material: ENVO:00002003... | reverse complement strand
CCCCTACACATTATTTGCAAAAGAAAAAAAGGCTCAAACAAGCGTGACGCCTCAATTTCCTACAAACGACGTAAATACGCTGTTTGTATGTAGGGGCGAACAGTGTTCGCCCGTTGATTTGACATTTTTGCAAAAGAAAAAGGGACGGAAATTTGATTTTCCGTCCCTTTAACGTTATTTTATGGAGAATGAAGTTACAAGCTATATCTTTGAATAGCCGAAGCTGTTTACCAAAGCATCGACCTTCTGTCCTGATTTGCACATTGGGCATTCTGATGATGTATATGTCATGTAATCAGGCAGATCCTTTTCTGTGAAAAGGGCATGGATAGCAGTGCCGTTGTTCTCTTTGATAGCGGAGAATATGGAAGCTATTCCTACAAGGTTGCCGTTATAGTATTTCAGACAGTCCATTGCTCTGTTTATGCTCTTTCCTGTTGAAACGGAAGCGATAAGCAGAAGCACCTGCTTGCCCCATATCTTCTTCTGAGTGTTATCTCTGAATATCATCTGATTTACAGCGTTTAGCTCAGGTGTTACTACATTTACGTCTGCACCGCTGTTTATGCCGCTTTCGCCAAGGCTTTCAGCGAGAAAGGCACCGATGATCTCTGTGCCTTCAAGGCATATGATAGTGTCGATATGTGTTGAAACATAGGTGGCTGCCAATGCCTTTGCGGCTTCCTTTGCCATTTTATAACCAGTTTTAAGAGATGTTATATCTACATAATAATTGATATGCGAGTGGTTAGTTGCATAGTGACCCGGTATAACGCCTATCTGTATCTTGCTGTTGCCTGCTGCCTGTATAATTTGCATACGTTCTTCCAAAATAAAGACCTCCTTACAAGTAAAGTGTGAACAGTATGTTGCTATTCGTTATTATATCACATATGAACAAGATTTTCAATGCTATTTTTGATGAATTTTGCTATATATTTTTGTGACAATACACAATTAATAAACTGATAAATCAAAATTTACAGCGATTTGTTTGTAATTCGTGAGGTGTTGTGTATATTGTTGTGTAAACTAATGTATGATTTGTACAAAATTCTGCTTGTAATTTTATTGGAAAATGTGTATAATTGAATGAGGAAAACTTTAAGCAGCTCTGTGATAAAGCTTTGCTGTTGATAAATGGCGTATCGGAGGAGGTCTTTTTATATGAGGACGAGAAAGCTTTTGTCGGGGCTTGGGGCGGCTGTGATGTCGCTTATGATGATAATACCGTGGGCGGTGTATGCGGACAGCCCTCAGACGGAGGACAGCTCCATTGTGACGGAAAGCTCTGCGGCGGAGGCTATGGCGGAGCAGGAGGTTATCAAGGCGCAGAAAAACTCCACCCAGAACACTGAGACCGATTGGGTGCTTTTCGGCTGTATCGGTGGCGGTGCGGTGGTAGTGCTTATAATGATAGGGCTTATGGCTAAGAAAAAATGATATATATACAAGGGCGGCGTGGGCTGCCCTTTTTTTGTTGGGGATAACTGTCATAGGCGGCAGAATGGGCGGGACGTCGCATTTCTGTGAAACAGAAATTGAGCCGATCCCCTACAAACAACGTGTGAATATTTTTGGATATTTGCAACTTTATTTGATATTGCACGTCTTTATAGATGAGGAATTTCTTATGAGTTTCTTAAAACAACGGCTTTATTTATTGACTTATACTTTTTTTATGGTATAATGTATACATAAAAACAGATAAGAACAAAAGACAACAGGACAGCAAGATAACAAAGAATAATACGCTCATGCTATACCCTTATGGGGAGAGTGGGGCTGTTTTATCCGTCTGGCTGCTGTCAGGCGGATTTTTTTTATGCTGTTTTGAAAAAATCACAAACGGAGGTATTGCAATGACCACGAAAAAAAGGATATGCACTGTTATAATAGTGCTTGTTATCGTCTGCGCAGTGTGTGTGGGAGGCTTTTTCGTATGGAAAAAGACCGGCAAGGGAGGCTCAAAAAGCTCACAGAAGGTATATGTGCAGAAGGTATCGTCACTTAACACTGCGTCGGACTTCAAGCTTTCTAATCGCTCGTTCTTGGGCGTTGTTGAGGCACAGGAGTCTGTGGACGTAAAGTATGACAGCTCAAAGACGGTGGCCGAGATACTTGTTAAGAACGGTGACTCTGTTAAAAAGGGTGACAAGCTTCTTACATATGACGTTGAGGCTATAAATCTTCAGCTTGAGCAGGCTAAGCTCGAGGTGGAGAGGCTCCAGAACGAGATAGCTTCAAATAAGAGCCAGATAGCTGAGCTTGAAAAGGAAAAGAAAAACGCCGATCAGGACGCTGCTGTGTCATACACGACCCAGATCCTTTCTTTGCAGAGCGACAATGCCAAGAACGAATATGATATAAAGGCTAAAAACGTTGAGATCAAAAAGCTGGAGGCTTCCACAAAGAACGCATACGTCACCGCTTCTATCGACGGAACTGTAAAGAACGTCAAGACGGTGGACAAGCTTCAGCAGGACGGCGGCGACGTTATAATGCAGATAACAGAAGAGGGCGACTACAGAATAAAGGGCAGATTCAACGAGCAGAACAGCAAAGATATCATGCAGGGAGCTTCTGTTATCGTAAAGTCAAGGCTTGATGATTCCACTTGGAAGGGCGAGATAACTTCTGTTGACACAAGTCCGCAGAAAAATTCTGGTGATGATATATACAGCTTCGGTTCAAGCGATGAGATGAGCCAGTCTTCAAACTATGCTTTCTATGTTAAGCCTGAGAACTTTGACGGACTTATGCTCGGTCAGCACGTTCTTATCGAGATAGACAACGGTCAGGACACTTCTATAAACAAGACGGGCATATGGCTCTATTCCGACTTTATCTGCAAGGACGGCAAGAAGAACTACGTCTGGGCTAAGAACGAGGACGGAAAGATAGAAAAGAGATATGTTGAGATAGGTCAGAAGGACGAGGAGAACGGTGACTGCGAGATAAAGTCAGGTCTTGAAAAGGGTGATTATATCGCATATCCTGACAAGTCTATCGAGGAGGGCATGACGGCTACCACAAATGAGGCTGATGTGTCTGTTCCACCTAATGACCTTGACACGAACGACAACGGTGACGGTGATACCGAGGGCGGTGACGAGGACATCGCTTTTGACGGAAGTGGTGAGGACGGCATGGCTATAGACGAGGATATGCTTGCAAGCATGACGGACGAGGAGATAGAAGAATACTTCAACAAGCTTTACGGTGAAGAGGAAAATGCAGAAAATGCAGACGGTGAGAATGCCGACGCTGCTGATGCTGACGCAGCTTTCGCTGAATAAGGAGGGCTTGCAATGGTATTTGAACTGAAAAATATCTACAAGGATTATTTGCAGGGCAAGGAAGCTGTGCCTGTGCTTAAGGATATTTCCCTTGAGGTTTCAGAGGGGGAATATGTGGCGATAATGGGTCCGTCAGGTTCGGGAAAGTCTACGCTTATGAACATTATAGGCTGTCTTGACAAGCAGACAAAGGGAAGCTTTATTTTTGACGGCTGTGACATTATGCAGGCAAAGGATAGGAAGCTTTCGGAGATAAGAAACAAGAAGATAGGTTTTGTATTTCAGAACTTTAATCTGCTCCCAAGACAATCAGCACTTGAAAACGTGGAGCTTCCGCTGCTTTATGCGGGGGTAGGCAAAAGAGAAAGACGTCAGAGAGCAAAGGCGGCTCTTGAAAAGGTGGGGCTTGCACAGAGAATGATGTTCAAGCCTACTCAGCTTTCAGGCGGTCAGAAGCAGAGGGTGGCTATTGCAAGGGCGATAGTCAACAATCCAAAGCTTCTTCTTGCAGACGAACCCACAGGCGCTCTTGACACAAAGTCTGGCGATCAGGTAATGGAGCTTTTCAAGGAGCTTAATGACGACGGTGTTACTATCGTTATGATAACACACGAGCCTGACATTGCAAGATGTGCAAAGAGGATAATGTATATCCGTGATGGCGAGCTTCATGGAGAAAAGGCAGGTGAGCAGGAATGAAAAAGGTAATAATAACACTCCTGTGCATAGCTATCCTCGGCGGAGGCGGATATGCGGGAGCAATGAAATATAAGAAAAATCAGGACAAGAAAACTGTTGTGTCGGTAGTTCCTGTTGACCTTATGGCGGAAACTGCGGATGCGTACGAGTGGGACAGCTCAACGAACATGGACGGGCAGATAGTTTCTGCCAACGCTCAGAGAATTACTCTTGACAACGAGAAGCTTGTTAAAAAGGTGTTTGTGAAAAAGGGCGACACTGTGAAAAAGGGCGACACTATACTTGAATATGACATGACGGTGGTGGAGCTGGAGCTTTCACAGAAAGAAAATCAGGTAAAGGTCTGCGAGCAGAACATCAAAATGGCTGAAAAGGAGCTTGCTAAATACAAGCTTTTAAAGCCTTCTGAGGACGCACCGCAAGAGCCTGACGATCCAGAGCCTGAGCCGGAACCAGAGCCAGAGCCAACTCCAGATCCAGAGCCAACTCCAGATCCAGAGCCAACTCCTGAGCCTGTGGAAACTGTGGACGTTGTAAAGGCTGTTTTCCAGACGAAAAATGCAGGCACAAAGGACGATCCTTACATTATAAACTGCAACAGGAACACAAAGGTATCCAGAGCATTTCTTGATAGGATAAAGACAACGGGGGCTTATGCGGAACTTTGCGTTTATGATGATAACTCAAACTTTATATACAAGTGGATAGTCAACCGTGAAACAATTGGCAAAAAGGCTCTTGCAGACTGGACAGTTTCGCAGGGGATAACTGAGGATAAGGAAAGCGGTACGCTTTCTCTTGACACTTCTGTGGAGCAGTTCGGCAAGTTCTCTATCGTTGTGCCTGCAGGCTCAGACAGCAGTGATGACAGTGCTGACGACAGCGATGATACTGATGATATCGACAATGGCGGTGATGTGGATATATCTGATAACGGTGATCATGATGATAATGACGCTGGCATAGATGTCACTCCTGCTGACCCGTCACAGACGGGCGATGCAAATTCAGGCTCTGAGGACTATATGCACAGCCGTGCAGAGATAAAGAAAATGATATCAGAAAAAGAGGACGAGATAAAGAGCTTAAAGCTTAACCTTAAGTCTGCAAAGCTTGACTACAATGACGCTTTGAAGAAAAAGACAGACGGCAAGGTAGTGGCTACTATCGACGGCGTTGTTAAGAAGATAGGCACTGTAGGCGACGCTGCCGCAGAGGGTGATAATTCGGACGATGGTGACGACAAAGACGATATGGACATTACAGACAGCAGCATGGACTACAGTGGTGACAGCTCTGATGATGACGTTTTCGCAATAATCGAGGGCGAGGGCGGAGTTTCCGTTACTTTTAGTGTGGGCGAGCTTAATCTTGACAGAGCGGCTGTGGGAAACACTGTTATGGTGAACTCATACAACACGGGAATGAGCATTGACGCTGAGATAACAAAGATAAGCAGCGAGCCTACGTCATACTCGACAAACAACTGGGGTGACAATCCTAACAGCTCCACCTACACTATAGAAGCTAAGCTCAGCGACAGCACGGATTTCAACGTGGGCGACTGGGTAGGCGTTTCATTTGTGAATGACACCACGACCAGTGACAGCGTTTATCTGCCTATACATTATGTAAGGCAGGAAAACGGAAACTACTATATAATGAAAGCCGACAAGGACGGCAGACTTGTGAAAAGCTACATAAAAACAGGCAAGATAATGTATGGCACTAATATCGAGGTCAAGGGCGGACTTTCTATGAAAGATAAGATATGCTTCCCATACGGCAAGGACGTCAAAGAGGGCGTAAGGACAAAGGAGACCGACAAAGTCCTTTATCCTGAGTATTAAAAGGGGGCGGATAATATGATAGAAAATATCAGACTTTCATTTAAGGGAATACTTTCACATAAGATACGCTCGTTTCTTACTATGCTTGGTATCATTATCGGTATTGCGGCTATCATTGCTATAGTTTCCACTATCAAGGGTACAAATGAGCAGATAAAGAACAATCTTATCGGCGCAGGAAACAACACTGTGAAGATCCAGCTTTCAAATGGCGACACTGTTTGCGACTTTTCTTATGAAGCGCCACCGTCTAATGTGGCAATGTTCACGCCGGACACTAAAAAACGTATCAACGAGCTTAAAGAGGTGGAGTCAAGCACTTTTTACCGCACAAGAAACAATCCTGACAATCTGTTTTATCTTAACAACAAAATGGATTCGTCAACTATATACGGAGTAGACAAGGATTATTTTGACACTGTTGGATACGAGATAGTTGAGGGAAAGGGCTTTGCGGAGAGAAACTTTACCAAATTTGATAAGGTGGCAGTGGTAGACAAGACGCTTGCGGAGGGTCTTTTCCAGGGTGAAAGCCCTGTGGGAAAGGTCATAGACATAAGTGGCGAGCCGTTCACTGTAATAGGCGTGGCTGTGAAAAATTCAAACTTTGAGCCTGTTATAAGCTCAGTGGAGGACTACTACACATACAATCAGACTTCAAGCGGACTTGTCTTTATCCCCACAAACGATTGGGGGATAGTTTTCCGCTATGACGAGCCAGAAAACTGTATCGTAAAGGCTGTGGACACGGACTCGATGACGAATGCGGGCAAAAAGTCGGCGGATATTCTTAACGAGAACGTTTCGGCTGTAAAGGGCGGAAGTAAGGAAACCAGCGCTTCTGTGGAATACAAGAGCGATAGCCTGTTGGAGCAGGCGAAGTCATTGCAGGATCTGAGTTCATCGACTAATAAGATGCTTATATGGATAGCTAGCATCTCTCTGCTGGTAGGCGGTATAGGCGTAATGAATATTATGCTCGTGTCGGTAACAGAGAGAACGAGAGAGATAGGACTGAAAAAAGCACTGGGAGCAAGGAAAAAGAGAATTCTTGCACAGTTTTTGACAGAAGCGGCAGTGCTTACGAGCATAGGCGGAATAATCGGAGTGCTGACGGGCATAGGGCTTTCACAGGTAATAGCGAAGGTAGCGGAAGTGCCTGTGGCGATATCCTCGGCGTCAATAGTAGTGTCGGTGGTATTTTCAATGGTAGTTGGAATAGTATTTGGACTTATTCCGTCCATAAAGGCGGCGAAGCTCAATCCTATCGACGCTTTGAGATATGAATAATAAGCTATAATAAAGCGGTGTCGGAGTGTAAAGCTCTGACCCGCTTTGTGTTTTCTTATACGAGGAAAAAAATCAAAGAGCGAAGTGATTTTGCGGCACAATAAACTATCCCCTACATTTGGGTGCAGTGTTTATACAATGTAATAATCAGTAGGATTGTGAAAAAATGAAACGGGCGAACACTGTTCGCCCCTACAGTTGGTCTGTGCGGAAAACAAAAAAGCAGGCGGAGATCAATTCTCCACCTGCTTGCGTTTGTGTAAATCAGAAAAGCGACTTCACCGCTTCACATATCTTCTCTGCTATATATGGATTGTTCATGGTGTAAAGGTGTATGCCGTCTACATCATTGGCGATGAGATCTACTATCTGCGATACCGCATAGGCTATGCCTGCATCTCTCATTGCTATTGGGTCGTTCTCGTATTTGTCCATTATCTTTAGAAACTTCTTCGGCAGGGTCGCATGACAAAGAGTTGTCATTCTAAGTATCTGCTTTTTGTTGGTCACAGGCATTATTCCTGCTTCGATAGGCACGTTTATCCCTGCTATGGCTGTTTTTTCTCTGAAATCGTAAAATGTGCTGTTGTCAAAGAAAAGCTGGGTGATAAGCTGTGAACAGCCTGCGTCTACTTTATCCTTCAGGTGCTTTATATCATCTACTATGCTGTCGCACTCCGGGTGACATTCAGGATAGCATGCGCCTATTACGTTCATGTCGCTGTGTTCTTTTATGAAAGATACAAGGTCGGAAGCGTAGTGAAAATCACCTGCCGGCTCAAAATCAGGGTTTCTGTCACCTCTCAAAGCAAGTATGTTCTCGATATTCGCAGACTTCATCTCTTCAAGCTGTTCTAATACTCGTTCCTTTGTCTGATAAAGGCATGGAAGATGTGCCACTGACTCTATCTTGTGGTGATTTTTTATAGCCGAGCATATGTCGATAGTCGCATTGTTCGTGCTTCCGCCTGCTCCGTATGTTACGCTGATAAAATCAGGATTAAGTGGCTGGAGCTGTGATATTGTGCTGTATATGCTCTCAACAGGCGTTGAACTCTTTGGTGGGAACACCTCAAAGGATAATGTTGTCTTTTTCTTGAAAAGCTCGCAGGTCTTCATTTATTTTCCTCTTTTCTGTTATCTATATAAAAATATATTTTTTATTTTTCTGCAAAGTATATTATAACACAAAATTCCTAGTAAATCAATAATTTTTATTTTATGGTCTATCATAGCTTATAACTATATCGAATGGAGATACAGGTATTATCTTGAAAAATCAGGCTGAAAAAGGTGGCAGTCGGTGAAAATTGTGTGTAATGCTTGATTATTGGCGAAAAGTATGCTATACTTTACTCATTGAGCAGATAACAAAAACAGCAGAGAAAGGCGGTTTTTTGTTGAATAACAGAGATCAGTTCAAAAAGATACTTAACTATCTCAGCGCACTTGTTATAATCTGTGCCTTTATGAAGTGCTTCGACACCGTTTGGAACAACTTTTACAACAAGGCGATGCGTGACCCGTTCTGGCATAATGGTAACATTCTTATGGTGGCTATCTATGCGGTGCTCTATATATCCATGGCAAAGACCTTTAACGGCTTCCGTCTTGGATATGATAAATTCACGGGGCTTTTCGGCTCGCAGGTGCTGGGTGTGCTGGGTGCGAATTTTATAGAATTTATACTCGTTTCTCTTATCGGACGAGGCAGGCTCAACGTAGCGCCTATACTTGTTATGACGGTAATTCAGGTGGCCATAGCCTTTGCGTGGAGCTATGTTTTCACTTGGATATATCAGGCGGTATACCCTCCACGGCGAATGATAATCGTTTATGGAAACAAGAACGCTAAGTACCTTGTTTCAAAAATGAGCGTAAGAAATGACAAATACAGGATATGCGCTTCTATAAGCTGTGAGGAGAGCCTTGAGGATATCGAGCGTGAGATATTAAAACACGAGGCTGTTATAATCTCGGATATCCCAAATGACCTGAGAAACAAGCTTTTGAAATTTACTTTTGAAAATTCTATCAGGACTTATATAAACCCTAAGCTGTCAGATATTATCGTAAGGGGTGCGGAGGATTTCCACCTTTTCGATACGCCCCTTTTGCTGGCGAGAAATGACGGCTTGCGCTGGGAACAGCGTGCGATAAAGAGAATACTTGACATTGTGCTGTCGGCTGCCGCACTGGTGGTGGCGTCACCGTTTATGCTAGTGACGGCTATTGCAATAAAGGCTTATGATGGCGGTCCTGTGCTTTATTCTCAGAAAAGGCTCACAACAGGGGGCAGGGTGTTCAAGGTATACAAGTTCAGAAGCATGATAGTTGACGCTGAAAAGAAAAGCGGTGCGACCCTTGCAAAGAAAAATGACAGCCGTATCACTCCTATAGGAAAGTTTATAAGAAAAGTAAGGATAGACGAGCTTCCGCAGCTTATAAACATACTAAAGGGCGATATGTCGTTTGTAGGGCCTAGACCTGAGCGGCCTGAGATCGCGCAGAAGTATGAAAAAACAATGCCTGAGTTCAAATACAGGCTGAAAGTCAAGGCTGGACTTACGGGCTATGCGCAGGTAATGGGAAAGTATAACACTACGCCTTATGACAAGCTGAAGCTTGACCTTATGTACATAGAGCATCAGTCGCTTATGCTTGATCTTAGAATATTCTTTATGACGGTAAAGACCTGCTTTATACCAGAAGCCACTGAGGGCGTAAAGGATTCAGCTCCTCTTGAAACTCACCGTGACAGGATAGAGCATGACAACAGCAAGGACGAAAAGAACAGCGAAGAGATAAAGCTGTGATAATATGAAAATGCAGAGGGCGGATCATTTTCGCCCTCTTTTTTTGTATTTTGTGTGTAGGGACGACCTGAGGTCGCCTGTGTTCGGAAATGCAACGTCACACCCAAAGCGAAAAAGTTTGTCTTATTGCAAATTTAGCAGGCGAACAAAGACGGACGAACACTGTTCGCCCCTACATTTATCAACAAGTAACAAAAGAGCAGAACGTGAAAATGCGTTCTGCTCTTTTTGTATATATGACTTATGACCCCTAGACCGCCATGGTGGTCTTGAATTTAAGACTTATTTTGTCTGCGATAAGTGCGATAAATTCGCTGTTTGTGGGCTTGCCCTTGCCTGTGTTTATTGTGTAGCCGAAGAAACTGTTGAGGGTGTCGATATCTCCTCTGTCCCATGCTATCTCAATGGCATGGCGTATGGCTCTTTCCACTCTGGAGGGCGTAGTTGCGAATTTTTTTGCCACTGCAGGATATAATAGCTTTGTAACGCTTTCAAGCATTTCCTTATCGTTCACGGACTGTATGATAGCTTCCCTGAGATAGTGATAGCCCTTGATGTGGGCAGGGACGCCTATCTGATGGATTATGTCTGTGACGATTATCTCAAGGTTTATGCTCTGCTTGTTTTTCGTATAGCTTGAGTCGGAGGATATATCGGTGTCGATATCCAGCATGGACTTTATCCTCTCGCCAAGTATCTTTATGTCGAATGGTTTGAGCATGAAATATGACGCTCCTGCGTTCATGACCTGTGTTTCTATAAATGAGTTCTCATAGGCACTTGTGATTATAAAAAGCGGTTTCTGATAGGATGAGTTCTGTATCTTTCTGATAAGCTCGATTGCGTCAAGGCTCGGCATCACTGCGTCTGCGATAACAACGTCCGGCTGTTCGTTTTTGATAGCGTCATAGATAGTAAGTCCGTCCTTGGGACGTGTTATCACGAAAAAGCCCATTGCTCTCAGTGAGGAAGCACATGCTACCCCGTACTGTGCCGAATCGTCGCCAATAAGAATTTTGATCTTGTTTGTCATTGTCATTTCCTCCGTCGTATAATCTGTCATTTTTGTTTGAGAGCGTTTGTTTTAACTCCCTTTCACAAGATAAATGATAACACATTTATTTGTTAAATGCAATAGTTTTTTAGAAAAATCGTCAACAAATTATCGACTTATTAATGCAAAGTGTACAAATATCAGTGCGTGAATATGCCAAAACAAGATAATTAAGCATTGTTCGACTGCAGATGATATTTTTCTCTATGCAAAGCCTTTTCATAAATCGACAGCGATCGGCAAAGGTCGCTAACCTGCGTTTTCTATGGTGCTTTCGGCAAGCTCTGAGGTCTTTGAATACATTTCGTCAGCGAAGATTCCATAGC
>ENA-UALA01000935-UALA01000935.1-human-gut-metagenome-genome-assembly--contig:-NODE-935-length-11487-cov-9.116253_pt1 | contig 11487 bp, 8 predicted proteins | sample MGYA00243696_ERZ654460 | MGnify/ENA primary metagenome ERZ654460 (study PRJEB26926, sample SAMN06164725) | human gut metagenome | biome: ENVO:00009003; feature: ENVO:2100002; material: ENVO:00002003... | reverse complement strand
ATACAGGTAAAAGTTTTCCGGTACACTCTGCCACATCCTTATATTTATCAAGTATAGAAGCTGCCACAGGCAGCACAGGAATGTTACACATGATTTTAGTCTTTTGGCGGTTCTTCCTTATCCAAAGTTCCCCTTTATTGTCTTTTACCAAGTGTTCGGGTGATAAATCTTTCACATCGCTGAACGCCAAGCCAGTAAAAATGCAAAAGACAAAAACGTCACGTACCTGTTCTACTCGTTTAATTGTAAACTCTTTGGCGAGAATGATTTTAATCTCGTCCATCGTCAGAAATTCAGGATCGGTTTCTTCCAATTTGAAACGGTAGTAAGCAAACGGATCTTTCTTTATCCAGTCGTTTTCCAAAGCAATACGGATAATCTTCTTTAAGTTCTTCAATCGGGTAATAGCGGAGTTCTGCGCACAACCTTTTTCAATCTTCAAGAAAGCATCGAACTTAGAAATGAAGTTGGCTTCCAAGTTATTCAGGGCAATATCAGATAACTGATATTCTTTCTTAATGAATTCCTCCAAATATCGGGTAGTGGTTTCATACCGTTGAACGGTTTTACTAACAAAGTCTTTGCCGATCAGCTTACGACTTTGTTCGTTGTGTTCTCTGAATACTTGCAAAAGGGTTTTGCTTTCTTCATCCACACCATAATACAGTTTTCTCACAAGATCAACGGTGATAACCTTGTCGGAAGTTTCCAGTTCCCTATAAATTTGGTGTATGCGTGAGCGTGTGATTTCTAAGTAGTGGTTCAGTTCCACCGACATACGGTCTTTTCCTTTTGAATTCTCTTTTGCTTGATTCCATAGGTTTACGGGACAACTTCTTTTGATAGAAATATCTACCATACAGCCGTTTACAGTGATTCTCATGCACACAGGTGCTTCTCCGTTCTTTAATAACTTGGCTTTTTTGATAAAGAACAAAACAGAAAATGATTTTCGAGCCATTTTTACATCGTTTTTTTAAGTTACAAAACTATGTATTCTCTTCCAAAGTAAGTCTATGCAAAATACTATGAATCAGTGAGAAAGATGCAAATTCGTGGGACTTTTTAGAATTAAATTTTAGTCCCACGATTTATCCACCGATAATATGCTTGAAACGGCTATTTTCTGCTACCTGCCAGAAAAAAGAAATCCCTGATAATATCTGATTATCAGGGATTTGCTTGATTTTTCTTTTGTTTTCAGTGATCCGCCTGGGGCTCGAACCCAGGACCCCAACATTAAAAGTGTTGTGCTCTACCTGCTGAGCTAGCGAATCAGACCTTATTGCTGTTAAGCGGGTGCAAAGATAGGCACTTTTGTTTAAAAAACAAATGGATTAAGGGAAAAAGTTTTGAGAACGACTTCTGCTTTTACTCTTCTTGTTGATTATCAGTCTGTTCAAACTTGTGAATTTTTTCTCTGTTTATGATGAAACGTTGATAGTAGGAGAGCATAAGGGTGGTAAGCGGAAGTGCTATAATCATACCCAGCATCCCCATCAATGACCCCCAAATCGATAAAGACAGTAAGATGATGGCAGGATTCAGGCCCGTAATCTTCCCCATGACACGCGGTACGATGAATCCGTCTTGAATGGCTTGTACTATGATGAATACCGCAAGGGCCGATGCAATGATAATCCAGAAGTTTCCTCCCGTATCCGCTGCTTTCAGTATGGCCAGCACGATGGTAGGTATAAAGCCGATAATCTGCAAATAAGGTACTAGGTTTAAAGCGCCGATGAACAAGCCGAGTCCAATGGCCAGTGGGAAATCAATAATCAGAAAGCCTATACTGAACAGAATACCGACACACAATGCCACGAATGCTTGTCCGCGGAAGTATCTGTTCATGCCGTCTTTCACATCGTTCATTACATTGATTACGAAGGGCCGGTATTTCTGTGGTACCAGGTGGGTCCACCCTTCGGAAATGCTTTCGTAATCCAGCAATATGAAAACTATATAGAGAAGAATGAGGAAGAAAGTGAAGAAACTGAACAGCAGATTGACGGATTCTGACAACAAGGACCAGAGCCGGGGAACGGTTTCCTTGATGGCGTTCAGCATATTCTCTTCCTTGAACAATTGGGTGACAAACTGGGTGTCTATGTTCTCACGAAGGAATTCAGAGAGTGTTTTGGGCACATTGCCGTCGTGGGTTCCGTTGGAAAAGTAGTCTATTACCAAATCTTTTACCCTGACGAATTCGTCCATCATGGGAGGCACAAGCAGATAGAAGGCGGTTCCTCCTACAATCAGAATACTGAATAAGGCGCAGAAGATGGATATGACCCGGTTCTTGAGCCTTAATCTGTACTGGAAGAAGGTGACCAGGGGGTATATCAGATAGGCAATGAGCCATGCGATGAAGAATGGCAGCAATACGCCGCTTAGACGCTTGAAGAGCATAAGGATGCCGATAATAATGACACCGAGTATGACACCGCGGATAAAACTGTCGAATGTAATCTTTTTGCGTTCCATAATGCTCTGTTTTTTGTATTCGTTAATGACCGCTTTCCTTTTGGTCGGCTTGGATGGCTTGCTGATAGCACTCTCGGCATAGCGGTTCGTACTCTTCGGTTTCTCCCAGCAGTACTTGTTTGTCGTTCTTGACGGTACGGTGGGAGAACGAGGCAAGTTGACCACATTTCACACAGATGGCATGTACTTTGGAAACTTCGTCTGCAATGGCACACAGTCCCGGCATAGGGCCGAATGGAATACCGCGGAAGTCCATATCCAGTCCGGCTACAATGACGCGTATACCATTGTTGGCAAGCTGGTTGCATACATCAATCAGGCCGCTGTCAAAGAACTGGGCTTCGTCAATGCCCACTACATCTATCTCTGAAGTGAACAGCAGAATACTGGCAGATGAATCGATGGGAGTGGAGGCTATGGAATGACTGTCATGCGATACTACATCGGCTTCGGAATAACGGGTGTCTATGGCAGGCTTGAATATCTCTACGCGTTGTTTGGCAAACTTTGCCCGTTTCAGTCTCCTTATCAGCTCTTCGGTTTTGCCGGAGAACATGGAACCGCAAATGACCTCAATTCTTCCCCTGCGTTTGGTTTCCTGTATATGATCTTCTGAGAATAATACCATGCTTTCGAGTGTTATATTTAAGCGCAAAAGTAACACTTTTGTTTGCTTTCCGATATTTTTTCATTATTTATTTCTACATTTGTAGCGTTAACACGGACTGTGTAAAGGATATGCAAACCCTATTAAACGACATAGAATTAGATATTCAGGAATTGAAATGTTTGATGCAGGCCATTTCAAGTGATGCCAATCCGACATTGAAGATTGTGGCAAAACGGAATATCCAGCAGATGAAGGCACGCTTGGAGGCGTTGCAAGAACTGCTTGAGGAGGTGCCAACGGCTGTTGTGTCGCCCCTGGAGGAACCCCCTGCTGTTACTACTCCTTTGACCGAATCGGTTTCTCCGGTCGAATCGGTTATTCCTGATACAGTGAAGATGGTATGTGAGGAACCGGAAACAGTTCCTATTTTGGCAGAACGCATCAAGCCTGCCAAGGATTTGAAACATGCCATCAGTCTGAACGATTCATTCCGTTTTGTCCGCGAACTGTTCGCAGGCGATGCTGCACGGATGAATGAAGTGGTACGACGTTTGGGTGAGGCCCCTTCTTTGGACAAGGCTATGGATATTTTCGTTTCGGAAGTGCAGCCGGATGAAGAGAATGAAGCCGCTGTCGATTTTATGGAACTCCTCAAAAAATATTTCAGCTAAACAACCGATAAGTATGGGAAAACTTTATGTAGTGCCTACCCCGGTAGGGAATTTGGAAGATATGACATTCCGTGCTATCCGGATTCTGAAAGAAGTGGATTTAATATTGGCTGAGGATACACGTACTTCCGGCATATTGCTGAAACACTTCGAAATAAAGAATGTGATGCAATCTCACCATAAATTTAATGAACATAAAACGGTTGAAAGTGTTGTTAATAGAATAAAGGGGGGAGAAACTGTAGCTTTGATTTCGGATGCAGGTACACCGGGTATATCCGACCCGGGCTTTCTGGTGGTCAGAGAGTGTGTGCGCAACGGCATCGAAGTGCAATGCCTGCCGGGAGCGACAGCTTTTGTGCCGGCATTAGTGGCTTCCGGATTGCCGAATGAGAAGTTCTGTTTTGAAGGTTTTCTTCCACAGAAGAAAGGAAGGATGACTCGCCTGAAGGCATTGGCCGGGGAGCGTCGTACCATGGTGTTCTATGAGTCTCCCCACAGATTGGTAAAAGCTTTGGCGCAGTTTACCGAACATTTCGGTGCCGGACGTCAGGCATCTGTTTCGCGGGAAATTTCAAAGGTGCACGAAGAAACGGTGCGTGGAACGCTTACAGAATTAATAGAACATTTCACGGCGAACGAACCGCGCGGTGAAATTGTGATTGTAGTAGCAGGAATAGACGATTAAATAACTTCATTAACCAAACGTAAAACGAAAGCGTATGAAAAAGTTAGCAGTTTTAATTGTATGCGCGGCTGTAATGGCTTCGTGTGACAGTTTCTCTGGTGGCAGTAAGAACCAGCTGAAAGCTGAAAATGATTCTTTATTGATGGAACTGACTCAGCGTAATGCTGAATTAGACGAGATGATGGGTACTTTCAATGATATTTCAGAGGGATTCCGCCAGATTAATGCGGCGGAGAGCCGTGTGGATTTGCAACGTGGCGCTGTGGCAGAAGGCTCTTTGAATGCCAAGCAGCAGATTGCGTCGGACATTGAATTTATCCGTAAACAGATGGAAGAGAACAAGGAGCAGATTGCCAAACTGCAATCTATGTTGAAGAACAGCAAAAACAACTCTGTTCAGTTGAAGAGAGCTGTAGAATCTTTGACTCAGGAGTTGGTGGCAAAGACTCAGCGTATTGAAGAATTGCAGGCTGAGCTGGCTTCCAAGAATATCCGTATCCAGGAACTGGATGCTGCCGTGACCGGCTTGTCTAGTGAGAAGGAGGAATTGACTGCCGAAAATGAGGCGAAGGCCAAAACCGTTGCCGAGCAAGATAAGGCACTTAACACAGCTTGGTTTGTGTTTGGCACAAAGAAGGAGCTGAAAGACCAGAAGATATTGACAAATACCGGGCTTTTCAAAAAAGGCCAGGTGCTGAAAGATTCTGATATCAACAAGGACTACTTTACACAAGTGGATATCCGTACGACAAAAGAGATTAAACTATACTCCAAAGATGCTGATATCTTGACCACTCATCCTGCTGGCTCTTATGCGTTGGAGAAAGATGATAAAGGACAGCTGACTTTGAAGATTACAAATCCGAAAGACTTCTGGAGTGTGTCCAAGTATTTGGTAATCCAAGTAAAATAACACTGTTATAAGATTGATACAGAACGGACGCAGGTTATTGGAATTGATAATCTGCGTCTATTTTTATATATACCTTTCCTTTAAGTTATGGCATCTCAATATAAAAACCTCTTTTTTGATCTGGACGATACGCTTTGGGCATTTTCCCTTAATGCACGTGATACATTCGAAGAAATGTATCACAAGTATGACTATGGTCGTTTCTTTCGCTCTTTCCTGCATTTCTATACTCTTTATCAGCATCGTAATACAGAACTGTGGGAAGAATACGGTAGAGGGCAGGTCAGTAAGGAAGAGTTGAACCGCCAGCGTTTCCTATATCCTCTGGAGGCAGTAGGGGCGAGGGATGTTGCTTTGGCTGAGGCTTTTTCTGATGATTTCTTTTCGGTCATTCCCACAAAAAATCGGCTGATGCCGCATGCTTATGAGGTGCTGGAATATTTGGCGGGGAAATATAACCTCTATATCCTTTCCAATGGTTTCCAAGAACTGCAATGTCATAAGATGCGTTCGGCAGGTATCGACCGCTTTTTTAAGAAGATTGTTCTCTCTGATGACATCGGTATCTTGAAGCCCTGGCCCGAAATTTTTCATTTTGCCCTTTCTGCCACACAATCCGAGGTGCGTGATTCTTTGATGATAGGCGATAGTTGGGAGAATGATGTGGCAGGAGCCAAAGGAGTGGGTATGCACCAAGTGTTTTATAATGTAACGGGGAAGGAAGAACTGCCTTTCCAACCGACTTATCATATCAGTAATCTGAAAGAATTGATGCAGATTCTGTGACATTGAAATTTTTAGTTGTACTTTTGTCTACAGAAACGTATATTATACAGCTATGGACACAATCTTACCTTTCGCTTTACTTTGTTTTACCTCCTTCTTTACGTTGACAAACCCTCTCGGCACCATGCCGGTGTTTTTGACCATGACGCATGGAATGACAGACCGTGAACGGCAGTCGGTAGTATCGCGCGCCACTTTGGTTGCCTTTATTACGATTATGGTTTTTACGTTTGCGGGACAGTTCCTCTTTAAATTCTTCGGTATCTCTACCAATGGCTTCCGTATTGCCGGTGGAGTTATTATCTTTAAGATTGGCTTCGATATGCTGCAAGCCCGTTATACCCCAATGAAGCTGAAAGACGAGGAAATCAAGACTTATGCCGATGATATTTCCATTACTCCTCTTGGAATTCCGATGCTTTGTGGTCCTGGTGCCATAGCCAATGCCATTGTGCTGATGCAGGATGCCCATACCATTCAGATGAAAGGAGTTCTTATAGGAATGATTGCCTTTATTTATCTGATTACCTTTTTCATATTGCGTGCTTCCACGCGGTTGGTCAAAATCCTGGGTGAGACGGGAAACAATGTGATGATGCGCCTGATGGGACTTATCCTGATGGTTATTGCCGTTGAGTGTTTTGTCAGCGGAGTGAAACCGATATTGGTGGATATATTGAAAGAAGGAGGCATACCATCACTGGCACACCTCCTCTAAACACTTTATTTATAAAAACACATTGGGAGAATTCCCAAGTTTCTTTAGGCTACTATTGATTAATAGCCTGGATTTTGTTCTATGTTCGGATTGGCATTGATTTCACCGACGGGAATCAACGGGAGCGCTTTCTTGGAGTCGCGGTTGAATGTACGCGCTTCTTCGCTCAGTACGTCGTGCCATCCTCTGTCATTAACGTCCGTGTAGCGTGTAACGGTTTCACCTCGGCGCATAACATCGAAGTAGCGCTGTCCTTCACCTACAAGTTCCTTGCGGCGTTCGATGTAGATGCGGTCTAATGTGATGTTTCCGCTGGTTACTTGCTTGCTTTCATCCGTTGTGCGGTTGGAGATGATATCGTTCAGCAAGTTGGCAGCCTTGTTCTTGTCTCCGGCTTGGAACGCTGCTTCTGCTGCTGACAAGTAAACTTCTGACAAGCGCAGCAATGGGACATTGGAGTAACGCACATCTCCGTTTACAGCAGGCATTTTGTTGATGTAAACTTTACGTTTGTCAAATCCTCCTGCTGCCGCTGCCAATAATATGTCGTTACGGATGTCTGCCGGGTCGGATGTAAGCATGTCAGAGAAGTCTTTTGTGACAATTACATCTCCATATCCGGGAGAAGCGCCAGCCTTGTCGGCATATAAATAGGCAATACCTTCACGGTCTGTCCAGTCAGTATTGTTGTTGATGGAAATCTCGAACATGATTTCTTTTGAATGATTGGCATCACTTTTGCTCCATGCAGCAACATATTCTGACGGTTCCCAAAGTTTGTAAGACGAGTTTGATATGATGTCTTCAGCTACGGATAAAGCCTTGCTCCATTCGCCTTTTGTCATATATACACGTACCTGCAAGGCTTTGGCAGCCCAAAGGTTGACATAACCCACTTCATTAGTTTTGGGCAGTGCATTTGAGTTGATTGCATCTGTCAAATCCTTTTCAATTGCCTCATAACATTGGGCTACCGTGCTGCGGCTTGGCTTTTCTGTCGATTCCAGCGGGGAGGTAGCGATGGGCACACCGAGTGAGCTGCCTTGATCTACCGTACAAGGTTTACCGTAGATACGTGTAAGGTCAAACAGTGCCATGGCGCGCAGAACTTTTGCTTCTGCATCATATTGGTCAATAGTGGCTTTTGCCTCTGCCGCGTCGGTCAGGTTGCCACTTTCTGCTGCCTGAATCAGACGGTTGGCGCGTGCTATGACTACATAAGGCATCTGCCATACGGCTGTTGAGGTGGTGAAATTGTCGGCAGTTGTATATTCCATATAGTAGTAGAAGTTTGCTCTTCCACTTCCACCGTTATATTCATATTGGATATCTTCCCCTCTCATGTCACCGTATACGAACATGAGGCGTCCATAATAATTAATCAGGCTACTGTTACCTTTAACGGCAGCATAAAGTCCCGTCCGCACATTGGCCAAATCATCGCTGTTCTTGATTGCGGTTTCAGCATCTATTCCGTCTGCGGGTGACTGATCCAGCCAACTGTTGAGGCATGATGAAGTGCTGACTGCCATAGCTGCGCAAAGCGTTGCTGTGTATAATGTCTTTAATATTTTCATTTTCGTATCTTTATTAGTTAGAAATTCAATTCTATTCCGAATGTATATGTTCTCAATGCCGGAGTCTCAAATGTGCATAGTCCGTCTACACGCATTTCCGGATCTACAAATAAGTCTTTAGACTTCCATGTAAGCAGGTTGGAACCAGAGAAGTAGATTCTGGCTTTGCTGAGCCCAAGCTTGCTGATATAGTTTTGCGGAATGCTTACACCTAATGTGAGGTTCTTCAGACGTAGATAATCAGTAGGCATCAGCCAGCGTGAAGACAGTGAAGCAGCGCTTCCATATTCAAATTTAGGCAATGTGGCATTCGTGTCGCCCGGGCCTGTCCACATCTTTGAGATGTCATAGTATGTCGGTACGGCACCACCGTATAGATATGAACCGCCATTGGAGTGCTGCCAAGTGGAGTAGTCAAAAGCATCACCACCCAATGAATAAGTGAAAGTGAAGCCCAAGTCGATAAACTTCCATTTGAGGTTGTTGGTAAGACCGCCTTCTATACTAGCCTGATGCTTGCCTACAATAGTTTTGTTGGCTTCAGAGATATTTGTAGTTGTCTTGCGGGCATTCTCTGTTCCGTCATTCAGATAGAACATTTCTTTACCGGTCTCTGCGTCGACTCCGGCGTATTCATAAACATAGTATGAATAGTAAGGTTCGCCTACACGGTGAATCAGCGGTCCTGATACGATTTCATTCTGCTGGCCATCCAATTTGGTCAGTTTGTTGCTGTTGTGTGCCATGTTCAGAGAAGTGGTCCACGTGAAATCCTTGTTTCTGAAATTGGTTGATGTAATGGTCAACTCAAAACCGGAGTTCTTCAGTGAACCGATGTTTTGCGGGGTGGTATACCCATAATTGCCATCATAATATCCGCCGACTTGTGATACGGGGAGGTCATATATAAGGTCGCTGGTTTTACGCTGATAGTAGTCGAATGTTACAGAGATACGGTCGATGAATGAAAGGTCGAGACCGATATTCCATGTTTTGTTCTTTTCCCATTTCAGGTCCGGGTTTGCAATTCCGACGATTGACATTCCTGACTGTCCATTGTATATGATTCCGTATTTATAAAGATTCATATAAGCATAATAGTCTGATGGTTGCGTTCCGTTTACACCGTATGACACACGGAGCTTTCCATCTGTCAATACACTCTTGACAGGATTCAGGAAACTTTCGTCTATGAATCTCCATGCTCCGGAAACCGACCAGAAACTTCCCCAACGGTTTTCTCTTGCCAGACGTGAACTTCCGTCGGTACGATAGCTGAGACCGAGATAATATCTGTCTGCGTAGTTATAATTGGCACGTCCGAGGAACGAAGTCATGCGATAGCTCTGTCTGTTGGTTTCGGCACTTGTTGAACCGGCATTTGTCAATTCGTACAAATCACCCGGATAGTCTTGGCCTGCCATGTAGTTGAAAGCATATTCCGTATCTTGTGTTTCAAAACCAAGCAGGGCATCAATATTGTGTAGACCGAAAGAGTTGATGTAAGAGAGCTGGGTTTGTGTATTCAGCTGGTCATTACGATTGACGATACGCTGCATGACACCACCGGGGGCACCATTGTTTGAGTGTCTGTCCCAAAGAACGTCATTGGTTCCTTGTGCGTAATCATAAGCAATCTTTTCACTTAAATTCAACTTGTCCCAAATATTGTAGGTCAACTTGATTGTATTGAATGCCTTCATCAGGGTATAAACGTCAGAGCTGTGTTCTCTTTCATACAAAGGATTGACTCCAAATACGCCGCAACCATTGTTTAATGTGCCGTCTTCATTATAAGGGGTTGATGAGGGGCTTTGGAAGAATGCGTAATTGGCCACAGGTCCATCATAGGAGGTAGCTTCATTAGTTTTGTTTTGTCTTACTTTTGAGAATTGGCTTGTAACCTGAACTTCAAAGTCTCCAAACTTATGAGTGAGGTTTGCATTACCAGTGAAACGTTCCAGACCTTGTTTGTAAATGATACCTTCCTGATTGGTATAAGCTACTGAGGTGTAGAACTTGGTACGGTCATTGCCACCAGATACGCTCAGCTGGTAGTTCTGATGAGAACCGTTACGGAAAAGCAGGTCTTTCCAATCCGTCCATCCGGTTGAGGGTTTTGAAGCAAAGTCCTCGATGTTCTGGTCTGCAAAAGTTGCGGCATCTGCATCGGACATGTTTCCGGTGTATAACCCGTAATTCTTGAGACCGGTCCATAAGAGTTCGCGGCGCGAGTCACCGTCAAGCATAGGACGATAATCTATTGCCATGTTTGAGAAACCCCAGTCGGAACGGAAACTTACATTTGTTTTGCCTTGTTTTCCGCTTTTCGTCGTAATGACCACAACACCGTTAGCAGCACGCGAGCCGTAAAGAGAGGCAGCAGCCGCATCTTTGATAACTGTGATAGACTCGATGTCATTGGTATTGAGTGAAGACAAAATATCAGTTCCTGCATCACTATAAGTGAACTCGGATAAGTCTCCACTTGTGACCGGTGTTCCGTCAATAACATAAAGCGGATTGTTTCCGGCATTGATGGAACCCATACCACGTACACGGATACTGCTTACAGAACCCGGATTACTTGAACTTGAGCCAAAAGTAACACCAGCGACATTACCAGAAAGTTTGTCGGCAACAGAAAGAACAGGTACATCTTCCAAGGTGGAAGTGTTTACAGTAGAAGCAGCTCCAGTAAATGATGCTTTTTTAAATGTACCGTAACCGGTAACCACAACCTCTTCAAGCAGCTCAGAATCGGATTTCAAAATTACCTTTACATGAGGTTTAATCGTTACTTCTTGGGTTTGCATACCAACAAACGAAATCACCAGAGTTTTCGCGGAACTTGGTACGTTTGGTAATGTAAAATCACCATCTACACCGGTAATAGCACCAATTTGTGTACCTTTTACCAATACAGAGGCTCCAATAACTGGCTGCCCGTCTTCTTCAGAAATTACAACACCTGTAACCTTCTGGGTTTGGGCAGTTACTAGGCCTATTCCGACAAAAAGACAGGCCAATAACAGCA
>ENA-UALA01000927-UALA01000927.1-human-gut-metagenome-genome-assembly--contig:-NODE-927-length-11570-cov-5.268259_pt1 | contig 11570 bp, 10 predicted proteins | sample MGYA00243696_ERZ654460 | MGnify/ENA primary metagenome ERZ654460 (study PRJEB26926, sample SAMN06164725) | human gut metagenome | biome: ENVO:00009003; feature: ENVO:2100002; material: ENVO:00002003... | reverse complement strand
GCCAACTGCTCCCTGCTGGACGAGGCAACCGCCGCCGCCGAAGCCGTGACGATGATGTACGCCCTGCGCCCGCGCGATATGCAGAAGTCGGGAGCCAACGTGGTGTTCGTGGACGAAAGCGTATTCCCGCAGACACTTGCCGTTGTCACCACCCGCGCCATCCCGCAGGGCATCCGGATACGCACGGGCAAGTACGGCGAAACGGAACTCACGCCCGACACCTTTGCCTGCATTGTGCAGTATCCGAATGCCGGCGGAAACATAGAAGACTACCGCGCATTCGTGGAGAAAGCGCACGCCGCAGGCTGCAAAGTGGCAGTTGCCGCCGATATACTGAGCCTCGCCCTGCTCACCCCTCCGGGAGAATGGGGAGCGGACATCGTATTCGGAACCACCCAGCGGCTGGGTACGCCGATGTTCTACGGCGGCCCGTCGGCAGCTTATTTCGCCACACGCGACGAGTACAAGCGCAACATGCCGGGACGCATCATCGGCTGGTCCAAAGACAAATACGGAAAACTGTGCTACCGCATGGCGCTGCAAACCCGCGAACAGCACATCAAACGCGAGAAGGCCACTTCCAACATCTGTACCGCACAGGCATTGCTGGCCACGATGGCAGGCTTCTATGCCGTATACCACGGGCCGGAAGGCATCCGCACCATTGCCGGACGCATCCACAGCATCGCCGCATTCCTGGAAAAGGAAATCAATAAATTAGGATACAGGCAGATGAACGCCCAATACTTCGACACGCTCCGCTTCGCCCTGCCCGACAATGTATCGGCACAGCAGGTGCGCACCGTAGCCCTGAGCAAGGAAGTGAACCTGCGCTACTTCAAGAACGGCGACGTGGGCATGAGCATTGACGAAACCACCGACCTCGCCGCAGTAAACGTACTGCTCTCCATTTTCGGCATCGCCGCCGGAAAGGACTATACCAAAGCCGCCGACATCCCCGAAAGCTGCACCATTGCGGAAGCGTTCCGCCGTCAGAGCGCGTACCTGACGCACGAGGTGTTCAACAAATACCACACGGAGACGGAGATGATGCGCTACATCAAGCGGCTGGACCGCAAGGACATCTCACTGGCGCACTCCATGATTTCGCTCGGCTCGTGCACCATGAAGCTGAACGCCGCCGCGGAGATGCTGCCCCTCAGCCGTCCGGAATTCATGGGCATGCACCCGCTCGTTCCCGAAGACCAGGCGGAAGGCTACCGCGAGCTTATACACAACCTCAGCGAGGAACTGAAAGTGATAACCGGCTTTGCCGGCGTAAGCCTGCAACCCAATTCCGGCGCTGCCGGAGAGTATGCGGGGCTGCGCGTAATCCGCGCCTATCAGGAGAGCATCGGGCAGGGACACCGCAACAAGGTGCTGATACCCGCTTCGGCACACGGCACCAACCCGGCTTCCGCCGTCCAGGCCGGTTTCACCACCGTTACCTGCGCCTGCGACGAACAGGGCAACGTTGACATGGCCGACCTCCGCGCCAAAGCCGAAGAGAACAAGGACAGCCTTGCCGCGCTGATGATTACCTACCCCTCCACCCACGGCATCTTTGAAACGGAAATCGTGGAAATCTGCCAGATTATCCATGCCTGCGGCGCGCAGGTGTATATGGACGGCGCCAACATGAATGCCCAGGTGGGGCTGACCAACCCCGGATTTATCGGCGCCGATGTATGCCACCTGAACCTGCACAAGACATTCGCGTCTCCTCACGGCGGCGGCGGACCGGGCGTAGGCCCTATCTGCGTGGCAGAGCATCTGGTTCCGTTCCTGCCGGGGCACGGACTGTTCGGCAATGCCGCCAATGAAGTAGCGGCAGCACCCTTCGGCAGCGCGGGCATCCTGCCCATCACCTACGGCTACATCCGCATGATGGGTGCGGAAGGGCTGGCACGCGCCACGCAAACGGCCATCCTGAACGCCAACTACCTGGCTGCATGCTTCAAGGATACCTACGGCATCGTTTATCGCGGGGCAAACGGCTTTGTCGGCCACGAAATGATACTGGAGTGCCGCAAGGTGCACGAGGAAACGGGCATCAGCGAAAACGACATCGCCAAGCGACTGATGGACTACGGCTATCATGCGCCTACCCTCTCCTTCCCCGTTCACGGCACGCTGATGATAGAGCCCACGGAGAGCGAAAGCCTTGCCGAACTGGATAACTTCGTACACGTAATGCTCGCCATCTGGCAGGAGATTCAGGAAGTGAAGAACGGCGAAGCGGACAAGACCGACAATGTGCTGGTAAATGCCCCGCATCCCGAATACGAAGTGGTGGCCGATACATGGGAGCACAGCTATACCCGGCAGAAAGCCGCCTATCCGATAGAAAGCGTACGCGACAACAAATTCTGGGTGAACGTGGCACGGGTGGACAATACGTTGGGCGACCGCAAACTGCTGCCTACGTGCTACGGGTGCTTCGAATAGGGTAGTGAAATATACCCGATGATTTTTTTAGGCACGGATTACACGGAATTCACGGATTTACTTGATTTTTTCTGTTTCTGCGAACTCTGTGTAATTCGTGAAATCCGTGAAACCTGTGTAATCTGCGAAATCCGTGTAATCCGTGCCTGAAAAAAAATACATACCATTTGTTTCTTTGTTTATATATCCCCCCTGCTTTTATGCCACAAATAAGTCTATGAGTACCACTCACAAAAGAAAAAGGAACGGTCTCTTCTACAGCAGAGGCGAAGAAACGGTCAACAGCCTGTCTCACGGCATAGGCATCTCGATGGCGGTCATTATCGGGGGATTCTTCCTGATGAAATGCTACCGGGCACAAGACCCGTGGGCGATACTCGGCATGTGGCTCTACCTGTTCGGTATGGGCGGCTCCTACCTGTCCTCCACCCTTTACCACTCCCTGAAGCACCATAACCCGTGGAAACGGCGGTTGCGCCATTGGGACCACGCGGCTATCTACTGGCACATTGCCGGAAGCTTCTCTCCCGTTACGCTGATTGCCTTGCGCGATGAAGGGCTATGGGGCTGGGGACTGTTCTGCTTTGTCTGGTTGTGCGCCGTTGCGGGCACTATCATCAGCTTCCGCAAAATGAAAGAACACAGCTATGTGGAAACGGTGTGCTACATCCTTATGGGGCTGTCCGTGCTGGTGGTGTTCAAGCAGCTTTTTGCCGTTGCGCCCGTATCCTGCTATTGGATTATCGGCGAAGGGGTATGCTATATAGGCGGTGCGGCGTTGTATTCCATACGCAGCGTGCGCTATATGCACTCGGCTTTTCATTTCTTCGTACTGGCGGGGTCGGGCTGCCACCTTGTTGCCGTATGGTACATTCTGGCGGGGATATAAACAGGCTCTCCGCCTATACATGATACATGCACCGTCAGCGGATTACGGTCACCGTGCCTGCCGCCAGCTTCTTTTCTTTCACGGGAGCGTCCGCAGGGGCATAGCCCAAGGCGGCACAGCCGTACACACGGTGATTTTCGGGGATGCCGAGGCGGGTGAGGAAAGCACGCACGTCGGGGTCGTCGCAGGTCTGCCCCAATTGGTTAATCCAGCAAGAGCCGATGCCCAAAGACTTGGCGGCAAGGAAAATATTCTGCAAGGCGCATGCGCAGTCCATAGACGCCCACCAGCGGGTAGGCTCGTTGGAGACGATGACCAGCGTCGGAGCATGGTAATAGCAACAATAGGTTTCGCTATGTCCGCGCTCCTGCAAATGAGGGTCGTCGCTCTTGGCAAAAGCGCCTTTTATCTTTTCATTCAGTTCGGTCAGCACGGCGGCATCCTGGATGGCGGTGAAATGCCACGTCTGGAAGTTCATGCCGCTGGGGGCATACGCTGCCGCTTCCAGTATAAGGTTCAAATCTCCGGCGGAAACCTGCCGTTCCGTATAAGTACGCACGCTGCGGCGCGACTTGATGTTTTCCAATACTTCGTTGCTCATTGTCAGGATATATGTTTTTTTATGTAAGGAGAGTAAATGCGTCAAGTTTCAGTCTGCCGTTCCGCCCATACGGCGCTAAACAGACGGTCAGCGCTTTACCAATCCTATCTTTACGTTCAGTTTAAAGTAATACACACCGTTCTCCCGCTCCAGGAAGCCGTATTTGTCCTTATCTACCGAACCCTTCTCGAAACGGGTGTTCCGGTAAAGGAAGTCGGCAAAGGTCTGCCGGTCGGACTTATGGTAGCAGAGCACCCCGCCGTCTCCATTGGTCAGCAGCATGCCTTCCACGGCAGAGTCCGTACCGTTGTAAATCTTTGCCGGACGCATGCCCGTTGCAAGCGCCAGCAGGAACTGCTTCATCTTGAACTCGTAGAAGCGGTGCTTGTTTATCAGTTCGTCCTTGATTTTCAGTGGATTCATCTCCTTAATGCGTTCCGTCAGTTCGGCAACACGGGTAATGCCGTCCAGGTGCATGATACGCACCATCTCGGCCAGCATGCGGGGGAAGTGGAGGTCTATCATCAGCAGGTTGCAGCGGAACACACGGTCGGCAACGTCGGAATACTTCAACACGCCGCCCAGACGCTCAATCATCATCATGCGTTCGGCAACTTCCATAGGCGATTCGGGCAAGGCGTTCACCTTGTTTACCGTGGGTACGGCAAACTTCACGCCGCTCTGCTCCAGCTTCAGATTGGCCGTGCGCCCGCCGTCCAGCAAAGGATTCATGTGGCTGAGACGACAACGGACGGTGAAGCCCGTGAGCGGAGCGTCCGCACTCCAGAAAGCTACGGAGAAGTCGGTACGGTCATCGGTTCTGGACTCCAAGTCGTAGATGTTCACAGCATCCAGAAAGGCTTCCAGCCCTTCGGAAACTTCCACCGCATCGCCTTGCTCATTTCTGAGCAGATGGAGTATGATTTCCGCCGCATCGCCAAAGTCCGCACGGGGAAACGAAAGCGGCTCTTTTCCTGCCGATGCGGTAAACGTACCGTCCTTCTCCACCGTACCGCTAACAATGCGCACATCCTCTTCCCCGATATAATAACGGCGCGTGCCGTCATGTTCCTCTCTCTGTATCAGCGCCACAGGCCAACACTTTCTATCATCTCTCTGCGCGTCCGGCGTTCCCAGAAAGACCTTTCCGTCCGCCAGCAGACGGAAGAAGGTATACAGTTCGCCCAGCTCGCGCTTGGTTGCTTCAAATGCCATATCAACTCGATTTTGATTAAATAAGTGTGCAAAGATAAGTAAATCCGTACAAAAGATGTGGAAAACCCGGAGACTTTACGCTTCCTCAAAACGTAAAGTCTCCACCTTCTCCAGACGCGCCCTCAACTTGGGCATTGCCGACTTGCGGATGCGGAGCGTCATGCGGCAGTCCATGTCGTACGACTGCTCCAGCATCTCCGGCTCCTCTTCCTTGACAATGCGCATCACATCGTTCATGAAAGGATACTCGAAAAGGACGGTCACCGTTTCGTCCACCGTCTTTTCAATGACGGTGGCGGCAGCGATAGCCTCGGCAGCGGCAGCCTTATAAGCCACTATCAGTCCGCTGGTTCCCAGCTTTATACCGCCGAAATAACGGACTACGACAATCAGGATGTCCGTCAGTCCGTTCGAGTTTATCTGCCCCAAGATAGGCTTTCCCGCCGTACCGGACGGTTCGCCGTTGTCATTGGCACGGAAATCCTTGCGCTCGTGCCCCAGCATATAGGCATAACACACGTGGCGGGCATCGTAGTATTTCTTCTGATAAGTTTCCAGATGCGCCTTTACTTCTTCAACCGTACGCACCGGCAAGGCAATAGCGATAAACTTGCTGCGCTTCTCGGTATAAATTCCCTCGGACGGGACGGCTATGGTTTTATACGTATCTTCGCTCATGCCGCAAAGATACTACACTTTTTGCTATCCGCCTTTTGATAGCCGGCAAAAAAAACTTTATCGCGGCAGAAGAAAGAGCCGCTTTTCAGCCGATGCGCCTCCTCACCAGTTGCAGCAACGGTTTCGCCGCAATTATCAGTGTTACGGCAGTAAGTATCATCAGTACGCCGAGCATGATGCGCGGAGTGAGCTGCTCGCCAAACACCACTACGCCGAAGAACAGCGCCGTCACCGGTTCCAGCGCCCCCAATATGGCAGCCGGCGTGGAGCCGATGAGGTGGATGGAGAGCGTCATCAGCACCAACGAAATGATAGTGGGAAACAAAGCCAGCGAAAGGACATTTGCCCACAGCACCGGCGAAGGGACGGGCTGCAAAGCCGTGCAAAAGTCCAGACGCACCACATAGATGCTGATGCCGAAGAGCAAAGCATAGAAAGTGAGTTTCGCCGTAGGCAGCTCCTTGAGCGAAGAGCGGTTCACGCCTACGATGTATATGGCGTAGGTCAGCGAGGAGAGAATAACGAACAGTACGCCCAGCATGCTCAACGTCTTCCCGTCCCCACCCTCGTACAGCAGGGAGATGCCCGTAAACGCCAGCGCTATGGAGAACATCGTGATGAAGGAGACCTTCTCGTGGAAAAACACCGCCATGATGATGGCAACCAGCACCGGATAGACAAACAGGATGATGGACGCAATGCCCGCATCCATGTAGTTATAGCTCTCGAAAAGAAAGAACGAGGAAAAAGAGAACAGCAGCCCCATTACCGCCAGCGGAAGTATATCCGCCTTCTTCAGCGCAAAGGACTGTTTCTTCACTTTCATCAGGATGCCCAGCATCACAACGGCGAAAAAGTAACGGTAAAAGAGGACGGAGTCCACACTCATTCCCGCCCCGTACAAGGGCAATGCAAACAACGGGTTCATGCCGTAACTGGCAGCGGCAACGGCTCCGTAAGTAAATCCTTTAAGACGATTATTGGTCATGACAGTATCTCTTTCTGAAAAATCGGGCGCAAAGATACCGCTTTTATTGATACTTGGCTCCATGAAGAACTAAAAAGAATCCTGCACAACGCAAGCATGCCGCAAGGGAATTGTTCATGCCCCGTTCTTCATTTTATAATACAGCATACCCACCGCGTCTGCCAGCAGCCAACCGATGGGAATAGACCACCAGATGCCCGTTACCCCGACAGAAGGAATAGCCGCCAGTAGGTAGGAAAGCGCCACGCGAGTGCCCAGCGAAATCACCGTGAGCACTACCGACATCCCCGGCTTCCGGACAGCCCGGTAATAGCCGTAAAGCAGGAACAGAATGCCGATGCCGCAGTAAAACGCCCCCTCTATGTGCAGGTACTCCACTCCGGTAGCAAGGATTTCCGTTTCGCCCGGATGGACGAAAATCAGCATCAGCGGTTCTGCAAAGACGAACACGAGCACGGAGACGATAATCGAAAAGATAACCGTAGTAAGCAAGGCGCTGCGGACACCCCGGCGGATACGCCCGTAACGTTTCGCCCCGAAGTTCTGCGCGATGAAAGTGGAAAAGGCGTTCCCGAACTCCTGCACGGGCATGTATGCAAAGGAGTCTATCTTGACGGCAGCGGCAAAGGCGGCCATGACTGCCGTGCCGAAGCTGTTGACCAGCCCCTGTATCATCAGGATGCCGAAATTCATGACCGACTGCTGCACACAGGTCAGTGTGGAGAAAGAGACTATCTCTTTCAGACTGCCACGGTCGAAGCGCATGTCCCCGATATGCAGCCGCAGTTCCGGACGCTTCCTCCAGGTATAGAGCATTATTCCCGCAGAAGCGACTCCCTGTGCCATGACCGTGGCTATCGCAGCCCCCTCGATGCCCCAGTCCAGTTGCAGGATGAAAAACAGGTCGAGAACGATATTCAGTGCCACAGAGAGTGCCAGAAACCAGAGAGGAGTTACCGAATCTCCCACCGCACGCAGCATCGCCGCATAGAAATTATAGATAAACGTAAAGACAATGCCGCAAAAGATTATCCACAGGTAACCGCGCATCATGCCGTAAATGTCCTGCGGCACTTGCAGCAAACGGAGAATAGGGTCCAGCCATACGAATACCGCCATATTCAGCACGCATGTAACCGCCCCTATCAGTACGAACGACACGAAAATGCTGCGGCGCAGGGCGGAATGGTTTCCCGCACCGTAATGCAGCGAGAATACCGTGCCGCTGCCGATAGACAAGCCGAGAAGGATGGAGATAAGGAAGACCATCAGCGTATATGCCGAGCCTACCGCCGCCAGTGCATCCGCACCGATGCACTGCCCTACAATCAGCGTATCGGCTATATTATAGCACTGTTGCAGCAACGAACCCGCCATCATAGGCAGGGTGAAACGCAACAACGTACCCGTTATGCCACCCCGGGTAAGGTCTCCGTTCCGTAACATGATTGTTCACACCCTCTCAGGCAATGCCCAACAACTTCACTTCGAATATCAGTGTGGAGAAAGCCGGAATAGGCCCGCTGGTGCGTGTGCCGTATCCCACGGTGTACGGGATGTAAACCATCCAGTGGTCGCCCACGCGCATCTGCTGCAAGGCTATCTGCCAGCCGTCGATTACTTCGTTCAGCCGGAAAGCTTCCGGACAGTTGCGCTTCCAGGAATTGTCAAACTCCCTACCGTTAATGAGCGTTCCCTTGTAATGCACCGACACAATACTGTTCGGGCGAGGAGTAGCGCTACTGCCCTGCCCGCTTTCCAGAATACGGTAAAGCACGCCGGCAGCCAACTCCTTTACACCTTCTTCGGTACGCAGATTTTGCAGGAACTGTTCGTTCTTCAGTTTGTATTCTTCCTTTTTGCCCATATCGTTCTTTTGGTTTTAATAACTAATGCCGAATAACGGTATCTTATTTTGACGGCAAAGGTCGGCATTTTCCGTATACCGGAAAAGGGAATGGCAATATAAAATAGCGAAGGTGCATCAAAACCTGCCAAGTTTCCATGCACCTTCTTCTCATTCATTCTTTGAAATTATATCTGAATCAGTCCAGTTTATGAATTACCAGTCCCGAACGCAGCTTCGGTTCGAACCAAGTGGTCTTGGGCGGCATGATATTGCCGGTATCGGCAATGTCCATCAACTGCTTCATGGACACAGGATAAAGCGCCAAAGCCACTTTCATCTCACCACTGTCCACCCGCTTCTTCAATTCGCCCAGCCCGCGGATACCGCCGACAAAGTCGATACGCTTGTCGGAACGGAGGTCTTTGATGCCGAGGATTTCATCCAGTATCAGGTTGGACGAAATGGTAACATCCAGCACGCCGATAGGGTCGTTGTCGTTGTAAGTGCCCGGCTTTGCCGTAAGGCTGTACCACTTGCCGTCCAGGTAAAGGGAGAAGTTATGCAGGCCTGCCGGCTTGTAGATTTCCGTTCCTTTCTCTTCTACCGTGAAGTTCTTGCCTACGGCAGCCAGGAATTCTCCGGGAGTCAACCCGTTCAGGTCCTTCACCACGCGGTTGTAGTCGATGATAGTCAACTGGTTGGCGGGGAAACAGACTGCCATGAAGTAGTTGTACTCCTCGTCTCCGCGATGATTGGGATTCTGTCCGGCTTTCTCCGCACCCACCAGGGCTGCTGCTGCACTGCGGTGGTGCCCGTCGGCAATGTAAAGTGCCGGCATCTTGGCGAATTCTTTGGTTATGACCTCAATATCTTCCTGCCGGTCGATAATCCAGAATGTATGGCCGAAACCGTCGTCCGGAGCCACAAAGTCATAAACAGGCTTCTGTGCCGTGTAACGGGCAATGACCGCATCCAGCACTGCATTGTCGGGATAAGCGAAGAATACGGGCTCGATGTTGGCATTGTTCACACGGACATGCTTCATGCGGTCTTCTTCCTTGTCGCGGCGGGTAAGCTCATGCTTCTTGATAACGCCGTTCATGTAATCGGGCACGTATGCGCCCACTACCAAACCATATTGCGTCTTACCGTTCATGGTCTGGGCATATATGTAATAGTTCTCCTTATCGTCCTGCACCAGCCAGCCTTTGTCCTGGAACATCCGGAAGTTTTCGGCCGCTTTCCGGTACACACGTTCATCGTGCTCGTCCGTACCGACCGGAAAATCTATTTCGGGCTTGATAATGTGATACAGGGATTTTTCGTTTCCTGCCGCTTCTTCACGCGCTTCGGCGGAATTCAGGACGTCGTACGGACGGGATGCCACCTGCTCTACCAAATCCTGAGGGGGACGAATCCCTTTAAAAGGTTTTATTGTTGCCATGGTTGTCTGAGTATAAATCCATTACTTATTTACGCGGAACTTTTCGCAGCCGTCTTTCAAGAAGCCCACAATCTGTCTGGCAGCGGCAATGCCGGCATTGATATTGGCTTCGGCCGTCTGCGCGCCCATCTTCTTCGGTGTGGAGAAGTAACGGCCGGCAAACTTGGCGGCAAATGTATCATTGGCTGCGGGCATAATATCGGTCATGTACTTCAAGTCGGCACGTTCTTCCATCAGTTGTATCAGCTCGGCTTCGTTGATAACTTCCTTGCGGGCGGTGTTCACCAGCAGACCGCCTTTCGGCATCCTGCCCACCAAAGCATAGTTAATGGAGTTCTTGGTTTCCGCCGTTGCGGGGATGTGCAGCGAAACGATGTCGCAGGCAGAATAAAGCTCCTCGGCCGAAGCCACAGCCTTTACACCGTCTTTCTCGATGACCTCTTTCGGGCAGAAAGCGTCGAATGCGTAAATGTCCATGCCGAAACCTTTGGCTATGCGGGCTACATTGCGGCCTACGTTACCGTAAGCATGAATGCCCAGCTTCTTGCCTTTCAGCTCCGTACCGGAAGTACCGTTGTACAGATTGCGGACAGCCATTACCATAAGCCCGAAAGCCAGTTCGGCCACAGCGTTGGAGTTCTGCCCCGGAGTGTTCATCACACATACATTGTGGGCGGTTGCGGCATCCAAGTCCACATTGTCATATCCCGCACCGGCACGCACTACGATTTTCAGCTCTTTGGCGGCATCCAAAACCTCGGCATCAATAATGTCGCTACGGATAATAATGGCATTGGCATCTTTCACGGCTTCCAGCAATTTTGCCTTATCGCCATATTTCTCCAGCAAGGCAAGTTCATAGCCTGCTGCTTCAATTTCTTTGCGAATACCGTCTACTGCAACTTTTGCAAACGGCTTGTCTGTTGCAACTAATACTTTCATGATTCAATGGTATTAAAAAAAGATTCACCACAGAACCGCACGAAGTTTCACAGAGTTTTCCTTTTCATTTCATCTCTGTGGGACTCTGTGCCCTCTGTGGTGAACAAATATTATTAATGAAGTTTCTCAAATTCCTGCATGCAGTCTATCAAAGCCTGTACGCTTTCCTTCGGCATGGCATTGTAGCAAGATGCGCGGAAACCGCCTACGGAACGGTGTCCCTTGATACCTACCATACCCTTTTCGGTAGCGAATTTCAGGAAGTCGGCTTCCAGTTCCTTGTATTCGGGAGCCATTACGAAGCAGATGTTCATGCGTGAACGGTCTTCTTTGGCGGCAGTACCCACGAACATCTTGTTGCGGTCTATCTCGGCATACAGCATATCCGCCTTTTCGATGGCGCGACGTTCCATTTCCTTCACACCGCCCTGAGCCTTTATCCAGCGCAATGTCTGCAATGCCGCATAGATAGGAACCTGTCTCTTATACACATCTCCGAGCCCACGAGACCTCTCT
>ENA-UALA01000910-UALA01000910.1-human-gut-metagenome-genome-assembly--contig:-NODE-910-length-11789-cov-20.587438_pt1 | contig 11789 bp, 6 predicted proteins | sample MGYA00243696_ERZ654460 | MGnify/ENA primary metagenome ERZ654460 (study PRJEB26926, sample SAMN06164725) | human gut metagenome | biome: ENVO:00009003; feature: ENVO:2100002; material: ENVO:00002003... | reverse complement strand
AATTTATGGCTATGATTACAAAATAAATCTCATACAAGTTTGTTTTCTCAAATAACATTGTGTCCGACCGTCAATAATGGATTCTTTGATTCTCTATGAATAATGCAGGTATAATGCGGAATCCCATTTTTGAAGAAGGTAATCTGTTGTTTTTTCGTCCTTTTCTGTTCAAGAAGGAACTGAGCCACAGAACACTTGTTTTTCCTTGTGCTGAAAAAATGGAAGGCGATATCCTGCTTGCAGTTTGCCTACTTCCAAAGACCATGTACCAGCGGATTTGGAACTGGAGTACGGATACATGGCTGAGCCGGAGCGGATGTTTAATGTCTTTGTTTTCTCGCTGGCTAAAATGTGGCGGACAAGGAGAATGAATATCTTTTGCATTCAAGAAGAGTACTCTATGATGCAAACTTGGATATTTATCCGGCTGGGCAGTTTGATTTGCAGGAACGTATGGCACAGACTTCCATTGGGAAAATAGGCGCATTGAACGAAAGTATTTTCAATGGACTTGTCGCCTGTTTGTCGAAAAGCAAAATGGTAAAGAATAAGTTTAGAAAGATGCTGCAAAATCAGTGAGTGTTGAATATGAAGGAGACAACATCGGAAAAGCAGTAAAGGATTGCGCTTGGAAGTGGTTCATGTAATGGATACGGATGGTTTCAGGTAAACGGGTAAACGGGAGACCATATAAAACTCATGTATCCTTCTTTTTTGGGTAAATCAGCAGTGTATGTTTGCTATTTTTTGCTTATATTTGCAGACAGACTGGTCTGTTTATTTAATTTAAAACTTAATATTATGGAAACTACAATCAACACTTTTTGTAAATTTAAAGAATACAAGGAAAAGAGAGTCAGAGAACTAATTCGGAAGTATAATGTTTTCTTGGGGATGCCTTGGGGATTGATTATTGTCATATGTGGAATATGTTGTTTGTTATTGTTGAATATCCCGAATTTTGCATCTAAGAATTCTTATCTAAAAGTAGCATTAATCCTTTCGTCAGCATTCGCTATTCTAGCTATTGTAAAATACATACGTTCTTTACAAATACAGAAAGTCGTTTATGACTGTTTGAATTGTTTTTCCGATTTTGAGAGTAAAATATGCAGTAAGATAGAAGTTGATACCCTAAGAAAACAGATGCAGGTTAATGACAATGAAATTGTGAGGCTTACATATTTGAATGATAATCTTGATTTAAAGTGTAAAATAATCAACAGAATACTCTGGATAAACTATCGCAAGTCGTTTATCTATACTATATTCAGCATGAATCTGGATGAATATAAGAAAATGATTGAGAACAAAACGGTTCTTTTGCAGGAAAGATGCAGTTATCGGCAATCGCAGAACAAATATAAGGCGGATATACAATTGTTCAAGACAAAGAATGAAGATTTGGCTAAGCGTATAGAAATAATCGAAAAAACTGTGGTTGATGACAAACAGAAGTTAACAAATGTAAATAAAGAGTTGAAATCTGCATTAGAAAGCAAAACCTTTATAAGCAAAATCCTTATAAGTGAAATCCTTAAAAGTGAAATCATATTATTTTTTACTGATTTAATTGAAGTTGTGTCGCAAATAAAAATACAGTAAAGATATGAGTAGAAATTATACGAATCCTTTTGATAGATATTCATCGCGTACCAAACGTCTGAACTATTATCTGCCTTTTCTTGGTTTTGGGAAATATATAAAGAATCGAGGAGACAATGAAGCATTTATCGGTCGTGAAGACATTTTATATAGGCTTAGAAACTGGATAACGAACAAGGACAAGACAGGTTCGTTTCTGGTAGCAGGATACAGAGGAATGGGAAAATCCTCGTTTGTGGAAAAAGCATTGTATAGTATAACCAGACAACGGCGCCGGAGCAGCAAGATTGAGTTCGTTTTCTTACTCCTTCATCTGCTGACTATGGCTTTTGTCTATTGCCAACTGCTTTCTAAAGATACTTTGTCGTACTGGCTAGCAGGTTGCGCATTGTTTTGCATGTTGCTGATATTTCTTTATGTGAAGAAATATCATATCGGTTATTGGAGGAGATATTTGTTGTTTGTTTTAGGATTGATCCGTTATACGGTAAGCAAGGGTAAGTGGCGAACAAGAAAATCAGGATACAATCCTGCTTCGTGGTGTGATTGTCTTAGTGAATGTCGTGAACGGCTTAAACGACTAAACAAAGAGGAGCGTAGCAGGCTAGATAAGATTATTTTTTCAGATTGCAGGGGAAAAACGGCTCAGCGCATACATATACAGATTAATCTGGGACATGAAATACTAAAGGAAAGGGATATTCTATGTCTGATTGCTAGGCGTATAAGGGCAGAAGTTGATGGATTTATATCAAATAAGCATCTGTACTTCTGGCCAGCCTACTTATATATATTGTTGAGTTGTTGGCTTACTTTTTGTGTGATGAAACAGTTAAAGGAGCCCGTTTACAAAGCTATACAGAGTGTGCAAATCCAAAATATGAAGAATCAGGAAGATACATCAAAAATCCGTTTTGATGATATAGTAAATGGGAATACTGCAATCATGCATATTGAAAAGGACTCGGGCGCTGGATTTATTCAGCAGATGTACTCTAATACGTGTAGATTTTTTAAGGAACTGATTCCAGAAGATAAAAATAATGATAAGGATAGCGATAATGAACAAAATTTGTATAGCATTCTTTTTGGAATACTAGGATTTGTGTGTATCTATCTTTTAGCAAGGCTGCTGATTCGTCAGACATTCAGGTTCATTCCCGGTGCGAAACAGTATATATGGATAAGGAAACAGCTGAACGAACTCAATGACCGGATACATACTGTTATTGATGAAGAGACTCCTCCTGTAGCCGAAAGTACCCAGGGAGTGATAAACATATCGTTCGGCAGACGGAGAAAAAAGACTTCTCCATTGGCTGGAGTACGCGAAATAGAAAGTGAACTGATTGATATACTGTCGCATTTTGACCGGATCATCACTCCCTATACACTTCAGTTCGTCATTGTATTTGATGAACTGGATAAGATTGATCCGGATATGACGGGTAAAGAACCGGAAGATGAACTTTTCACGACATTTGAAGGAACCTCGAACGGGTTTGCGGGTGATTCCGGCTCACGCAAACGGAAGAACAATGTACTGAGGTTGCTGGCCAATATGAAACATTTTATTTCGACGGCTCGTGCTAAATTTATCTTCATATCGGGAAGGGAACTGTATGATGCCTATCTGGCTGGTCTGTCAGACCGTGAATTTGCCATCAGCAGTGTCTTCTGCGGAGCCATTTATGTGGATAGTTTTCTGACTTCGAACCGTACACAGATGAGTGTGATTTCAATGACGGAGCAGTATCTGTGCAAGATGCTGTTACCGATAGATTATCTGAAGAAGATAATGGTAGAGAAGTATTACCAGTATGGTACAACCGCACCTGAATATCCTTCATTGAAATGGTATTACAGGTATCTGCGTGAAACTGAAAATAAAGGGACTTCAAATACGTATGATGAATGGCGGTTGAAAGGAGGTATTATATTCTTGCATTATTTTGCTATTTATCTGACCCATATCAGCAACGGTTCTCCACAGAAGATTCTTTCCTATTTCCGCATGTATGTTAGGACTCAGGATAACCTATACCGTAAAGGAAATGGTTCGCCGTATATCTATGGCTGGGAGCATGCCAAAAAGAAACGAAATCCCCCAAAAAATTATATTCTGACCTTTAATTATGTAAGTCAGCGGAAAATAGCATTTGTATTCTATATGGCATATCCTATCATGCAGGCTATTATAAACAATGCGACACAGCATGGGGACAAGATTCTAATTTCAGCGTCTTTCCTAATGAACCATATCTACAAATATCACAGTAATAGTTTTTCATGGAGAAATTTGGAACAAGCTCCTGAACTGCTGGAAGTGTATAGAACGCCTGAACTGCGTACTTTCATCCATACCATCCTGTCGTACATGGTACATACTCACATGACCAATATTCCGTCAGGATTGTATAACTTCAAGTTCAGAAAGAGCGTATCAAGTGAGATTGCCATATTTTCCAAATACTCGGAAGAGGTGGCAGCCATTTTTAATTTTACGCTGGATGAATCACTTTCAGTAAAGAAACATTTTACAAGAATGCTGGTGCATTACTCCAATACGCTAAGCCGTACCGGTGCGAATCAGGAACATTATGCCATTCTGCTTTCTAGAATACATCAGGTACTGGGTGATCTACAAATGACGGATGAGAACTATTTAGATTCTGCATTGGAGTACAGGAACAGTATTGTATACCTAAAGGAGATGCTGTATCAGAAAGAAGCTGCCAAACAGACGGCATCGGGTGACATCATGTTGCCAGTCATACGCAATATGCTGAAGCTCGGGCTTACTTACGAACGCCGCAAGACCAACAACTCGGCCTATGTGATTTATTATGAGCTGGTGTGCATGCTGATTGATTTCAGGTATGTTGACGAAGCAAAATTAGGTCTAGAACTAAAAGTGGTGAAGTCACAGGACTGGAGGGATAAGAAGTATGTCCTGTATAAACCGAAAAAAGGACAGGATGGAAAGAAGATTTCTCTTGAATATCTTCTGACCGGACAGGACGAAATAACTGCAAAGAAAAATTTCGAAAAGGAAATCGAAACCCAGCTTTTGCAAAATAGGGAACAGAGTAGCAGACAAGACGATTATGAGATGCAGGGTGATGAACTGGTTACCGGATTGTCAAAAATACTAACACCAGAGAAAAGCAGTCTGATATTCCGTCTTTCACTTCTTGAGGATCTGAGACTGGTATATCAGGCCATCCTGGCCAAATTGTTTGTACTGGAAAAAGTGGAATTGGGAGGCATTACCAAAGCCAATGTGGATGTGGCAGAGTCCGAGTTCCGTTATTTGTATAGGGTAACGAATGCCAAAGACAAATTTATCATCCTTGTGGATTTTTTTAGGAGACTGGCCGAAATCCTGTATTACAAGAACGGTCTGATAAACAGGGATTCGGAGAAGTTTGTGACTGGTCTTTATTTCTGGGGATTTGAGTTTGATACGGACATAGAGGAATTCTGTCGCTTACAAAATCTAGATATAACTACACAGAATGAAATAAAGGAGGTAATTGGCAATATCGACTGGAACGAACTTGGAAGTGACGTTTCGGGATGGAAGGATGTTGACTACGATGTACAATGGGAAAGAATCAAGAATAAGCTGAGAGGCTTTCTAAGAGGTAGGCTACATAAAGATGCTGCAACAAAAGGCTTAGGGACCACAATATCCTTTCTTGACAGATGGGAGCCGGATAAATCATATGTGAAGAACCTGTCCTATTTCAAAGTAGATGAGTGTAACCGACACAGGAAGGAAATGCTTGAGAAAGGTTATTCTATACCATGTTTCGCTTGCAGATATTATAACCGCAGCATGCATATTCTTATGGAGTATTTCTTTGGAGAGAAATTGAATGTCGAAGATAAGGTATCAAAGGTAAGGACATTCCTGAATAAGGCGACATGGGCTTCTGTACCTTACTCGTTCAGATCGAATTATCTGCAGACAATAGCAATCGTATTGGATGGAATGGGGAACGTTCAGCTCAGTTGTGCCGGGAAGAATTCAGAATTGACTGAGGATTTCCTCAAGCAGCTTGCCATGCTTTCGGATGACAACAAGGAATTTGAAAAGATGGAAGTACTGACTTCGCTAGAGAAGGCAGTACTATACTATTGGGCCGCTGCACGGTACTATAAAAAAGGTTCGTTCCTTAAGGATGCTTCCATCAGTATGAAAAAAATACTTCATCTTCTTAAACGGTATATTATAGTCGAGGAAGCACTACCAGGTTTTTCTGAAAACCGGATTCAAAAACTGGCAGGTTATGTTTGTCCTATAATTGAAATTGTAGCCCGCAAGTCAATTCTGTATTTGTATGCACATAATGAGAACATTAGTATAGCTGAAATTCAAGACCTGAAAGGGCTGTTTTCGTTAAAGCCGTATGAAGACATTTCATTGGAGAAACTGTCGCTTTATCCAGATATAGAAGAGATTATCATGCTGTCAACTGAACTGAAGCTGTATTGTTACAAGCATTTCAGATACAAATGGGAACTTATGCCGGAAGACTTCCGAAAAGATGCTAATCTTAATGTACTGAAGCTGTATTCTCTTAGGATTTCATCGTCCTTCAACATTGAACGTTCTGTACAGCAACTAATTGTTGAATCTCGCATGAAAGCAATATGGAATTATCTTTTTCTGGATTTCCTGTTTGGTGACATCAGTCTGATGGAATACCATGTACAGGACGGGAGGAAAATGATACGCTACCGGACTGACGGACCTATTGTTTTTTACAGAAAGTTGACCGATTTTCTCCAAATGCCTCTAGAGGGAAAGAAACTTGAAATCTTTGGAATGAGTCCAAAAGAATGTGGTATCGGTGAGGAATACCTGACTGTAAAGGAGAAGTTGCAGTTGATTGAATTCCTGCTGAAGGATTCCATGTTCTGTCTGCAACGTATCCTTGCCGTGCTGACGACTAACACCAACCAGCTTCTGCATACGAACAGCTACATAGCCGAAATCTATCGAATGATGTTCGCTTGGACACAACTGTTCAAGTTCGTGTATTTCGCTTACGAGTATATGGATGCAGACAATGAGGTTAAGGACAAGATACTGAATTCGTTAAATGCGTTTATCACTTCGCGGTACAGATCAATGGAAAATGAACTGACTCCGATGGAGGTAGAAATAAACCGGATAGAAATCAAAAAGATACTTGAGTTGTGTATCAAAGAAATTGGTAAGGAAATCGTTGCTTCTGACTATGGTAGATTAGGAACCGAGTTCTACAATCACATCTTGTCCGTCATTGAACCAACAAACCTGAGGTATATCATCAGCAACTATCCGGCGGAGATGGCTCTACTGTATTATAACAAAGCAATAGAGATGCATACAGAGGGAAATGCCTATAAAGAGATGATTTCTGGACTGTATTATCTGGATGATGATCTACAGAATGATACGGAACAGTTCTATATGGCATTGGAACGCTATATGATAAATTGCGGATACATAGAGTGCATGGAAAAATCGATTAAGAACATTTACAGTAAGGCCTATATCTATGATGTGGAGTGCTATGAGGGTGGCAATACAGGTTCGAAACAGAAAAGAATGCAGAACATTGACCCAATTTGGGGAATGAGCATATGACTGTTTATGTAAATTGTGAATGATATTACAAGGATGCTATATATGCAGAAAGCATCGTATGATGAACTGGTGCAACTGCTACCGCACCGATGAAAAAAGGAATGACTGTTACTACCATATACTAACAATGACCGCATACTCTAACGAAAGAGTTGCGGCCATTGTTGTTAGTGTACTTTATCGGATGCTTACTTATAAAAGCTATCCATCATTGAAAAATGATGAATATATCATCATTTCTGGTGAACTTCAGAGTATATCCATAGTTGGTGAGTTCCTAAAGTTTCATTTGTCGAAAATCCCCATCTAATTTTTTTAGGACTCAAATAGTAATTCTATTATCAATTCCCACTTTTTTTCTTAGTTGATTCAGACGTTTTGCTTTTATTTTGATTTTTTATTTGTAATGAATCGCAAACTTTAAATTTAATATTCCTTATATTATTCAGTGTATCATTAACTTTAGCATTAATATTATTATGAATATCATTGACAACTGAATCTATAGGAATAGAAAGTTCATTATTCCTATTATCTTGTATCAACTTGCTTGTATTTTCTAATTTTGCATGATACATAAATGATAGTGTCATAATTAAAGTAATCAAAATGCAAATAATAAAAGTATAGTAATTGGATATTTTCTTCATTACCTGCTCTTCTGCCATCAACCACCCACGTGTTGCAATCAGTGCTGCAATGATTGCAAAACTACAATTATTAAATGTCTCTATCATATTATCTGTAATAGAGCCATACAATATAACAATTAATACAAGCCCCCATAAAATTCCTGCATAGGCTAAATAGAGCATTATATTATACCACACTTTTAAAGCTTGGGGTACATTTATTGAAATATCAAAATCAATAGACAATTTTTCTCCCTTAGGCGTCAGTACTAATGATGTTATCTCGTCATCATTGCTTGGAGAAGCTTCATATTGTCCTTCTATAGCATTGTGACTTGCAGATAAGACAAAATTGCTTGGAGATTTAAAATATATCCATGCATTGGCATTCCCAGATATAGTACTATAGTTATAGTTTATCAGTTTTTCTTGTAATGGTGACCACCATCTTTTTTTATATTGTGATGTTTTATTCCTTATTGAATCAAAAAAAGTAATGCTAAGAAGAAGGCTTTGTTGTCCTTTGTATTCCTTATGATTGAATTCAATAAAGCATGGCTTCCCATCTGATGCTTCATATAAACGTATAGCGATATCATCTTTGGAGATGTGAAGTAATTCCGCTAAATTTTCCAGTTCAAAATCTAATTTTTTTTTCAATAGTGATATGACTTTTGCACGAGATGCAATAGACACCCTTTTATCCTCAAGAAATATTTTCAGCCAACTTAAACGCTCTCTTGTATTAAATAAGAAATGAAAACTCTGAGATTGATCATTCATTCCTTCAATTGTATATTCATGAGTCATAGTTACACGACTCGGTGTTTCAAATACAACAAGTCGCTTCTCACGTTTTATATACTTCTGTAAATCTGGAAATTTTTCAGTATAGAATTTAGTGGTTTCAGTGAGTAAAAAATAGATATTGGGAAAACATTGTCTATTTTCCGAGAGAACAGTAACTATTTCTGTATCATTGCATTCTGAAATATCACGGCTTCTTGCCATGTTAAACTCTGATAATTTTCCTATTTCAATCATTTGCTGTTAATTTAAGAGGACATACCGTACTGCATCTTACACAATTGTTGCCATCTGCAAAACAACTATGCTTTTTCACACGTTTATTGGTTATAAGAATATCGCAAAATTTTGCTTCACTTATATTACGAGATAAATCTACTATATGAGCAGCCACTCTTGCCGCTTTTATTGCTTCAACCATGGCCTCCTGTGTAATTGCAGATTCTGAATGCTCATACCGTGTTACACAATTAACAATATGTGCACATCCTGTATAGGCTGCAAAAGATGCTCCAATTGCATTTGCAATATGGTCTTCGTTAATTGCGGCATCTGTCGGCAATGGGCCTAAAGGCATTATGGGTGCATTAAACTCTTTTAATAATTTTGAATGAGTTGATATTTTGTCCAAAGTTATGTGACCCACATTCTCCACCATGACTTTAACACCTTTATTCTGTAACAATCGACAGATATTAAGTTGTCGTAATGTCTCATCTATATGGATGGCATCACATGCGTCCAAAATTGTACCAGGACGAAAGGTAGTACCAAGACTAATAGCAACATCATGTTTCAGTGCAATTTCTGCAATTTCATCCATATGCTCCCTGAAAATATTCTGTGTCCGTTTATTTATTTTAGTGTCATATAGAACAATTCCTCCACCACGACTAGTGACAGGTATCTTGCGGATTTGGTTTGCTTGAAAAAATAAATCTTGATCAGCAGTAAAGTGTATAGTTACAAAAGAAACACCATCATAACAAAGCCGAAGAAAAGCATCTCTGACTTCCTCCCATTGTAATCCTTTTGATTTAGCAAATTTTTGATAAGAGAGTACTGTCCCAAAAGGTAGTCCAAGCTTATTCCTGATAAATTTGTAGAGCGGTTTTTTCAGTTCTATCAGACTTAAATCCATCATCATGTCTGGCAGTTCATTACATGATTGAATAAATTCGAGTTTTGAAAGTTCGGATTCAATGTCTGCTATATTATTGCAACCGACATTGCAGTTTATTCGAATAGGTGAATTATCACCAATAGTCAGTCCTTCCTTAAATGTTATCATGTTCTGTCTTTTGGTTTGCTATTCCAAATGGTATATGAACAGCTGGTATGTTGTCAAGATTCTCTAGATGTATCATTTGGTCATCAAAGAAAATGTGTGGTTTCATAATTTTAAGAATACGTGATTTATCCATACCACCTAAGAAAAATATCTGATCAACTTCAATTTTCCAATCTTTCAATGTGGTTAGTACCCTTTCATGTGCAGGAGCATTTCTTGCTGTAACAATTGCAGTCTGAAGGATAGGAATATAGTTTGGGGCATTTGAAGCTATTTTCTTTTCTAATATTTGAAAAGACGAAATTCGCTTAAGCAGCGGCTCCAATGGTCCATTACTCAATGGCTTTTTGGCAAACTCTACCTCGTGTTCCATATAAGTTTTAATACCTTCTTTTTTGTATAACTGTTCCGATTCATCATCTGCAAGAACACTATCAAAGTCGAATGCCAACCTAAACTCAACATCTGAATCATCATCTGATATGGTTTTGTTTAAAACAGTACCTGCTGCATATCCTGCTTGTAATGCAGCTTCTGTATCTTTCGCATTGGACGTAAGAAAGAGGGTGGAATTATATGCTGGCAAATACTGGAAATTGGGCTTTCCTGATGTAAATACAAACCGTGTAATATCTAATCCCCATGTCTGAATTGAACGAATAGCTCTATTACCTGCTGCAGGACTATTTTTAGAGAACAACACAACTTCAACAGGTCTTTCTTCGGGAAAAGCATCGTTAAGCGATAGAAGTCGCTTAATAAATGGGTATGCAACACCTTTGTCTAATGTATTATCTATATTTTTCTCCTGATATTTCTTGTAAGCGTCAATCCCCTGCTCTTGATATACTTTGTCACTCTCTTTCATATCGAACAATGCACTGGATGTAACACAAACAACGAATTTCTTGTCTATTGGAAATGCCATATATTATTAATGTATAATCAATTTCTATTTATTAAATGAATTGAGTCGTTCCTTTATGTTTATTAAATAAATCACTATCCATAATCTGCCAAATATTGGCTATACGGTATTGGTACACCACTTTGAAACAGTAATAGAATCTTGCCCAACTTGTTCTACCAATTATTTTGCGGTACGTTTCTATTCCACAAAAACTACTTTCAATCTGTTTATATTTTTTCTTGTTCATGATGCAACCTATTTGTGCTTGATGCAAACTTAGGTAAAAAATCTGATATTTTTATGCTTGTATGATACAAATATTTTCTATGGTTCTACCGTAATTAGTGTGAGTTAACAATCTCAAAAAGTTAAACCGTTAACATTTGCAAGCTTCCCTAAAAGAGAAACACCTCAAAAAGCCGTACACGGCTCTATATTGATATCTCTTATGGAGAGGAATGTTAAAGCACTTTATGTTAATTCACACTAAACCCTGTAGAACCTTTTCTATTAATAGTGATTTTTATAGATACCAACCATATGTTCTATAAATTACGAAAACTCGGAGATTATATTGTAGATTATATAATGTCAATAAAAACTTCAAGTATAGAATCAGTCTTTTTAAGATACATAAAAAGAATCAAGTCACTACAATGAACTAACAGGACATTTCTTTTAATTATAATTAATGTCAAACTTTCACTCAATGGACTGATAACTCGAAATTGCTGAAGAGTACGAAGAATGGAATAAAGACGAAATTAGCCGGCTGACCTTCACAGGCTAACCGACTATCACACAATGTAAGTTTATTATTATGAACAAAAAGTAATCTTCATTTTGGAGGAGAAAGCAATCTTACACAAGCGTTCCTGTTTGCCTCATTGGGTGAATAATCGT
>ENA-UALA01000901-UALA01000901.1-human-gut-metagenome-genome-assembly--contig:-NODE-901-length-11901-cov-3.501773_pt1 | contig 11901 bp, 14 predicted proteins | sample MGYA00243696_ERZ654460 | MGnify/ENA primary metagenome ERZ654460 (study PRJEB26926, sample SAMN06164725) | human gut metagenome | biome: ENVO:00009003; feature: ENVO:2100002; material: ENVO:00002003... | reverse complement strand
GATCGTCGGCAGCGTCAGATGTGTATAAGAGACAGGGATATTATCGGCGCAATATCACAATTCGCTTGTCGGTAGGCTATGAATACCGACTAAAGAACAAAGAAATATTTAAAGAGGTTTTTGTATCGTTGCGGGGGCGTAATATCGCCACTTTTAAATTTAGGGAGCAAATAAAATGAATGCTAGAGATATCATTAAGTTAGCTGCAAAGCTTTATATTGATGACTATTTAAAGAAAAAGACGACGATACTAGCTAACGCCGAAAAAGGTAAAGATATCAATATAGATATTTTTATGCCAAAAGTTACGGAAGCAACGATAAGTAATTTTGCAAAATATCTGCAAAAAGCAATAGAAATGCAACCGAAAGAAGAAAGAGCCAAGCACAGAAAATTTTTGGAGAGCCTATAAGTTTTTGCAGGTGCGTAGCTAGAGGAAACATTATGGCTAGTGTATTAGTCGAAGAATTCAATAAAAAATAGAATAACAGAAAGGAAACATAATGAATCCGATACCCAAAACGAAAATCATACGACTTAAAGGGCAGAAGTTAGCAAAGCTAAACGAAACGATACACCAGCGCGACCAGCATAAATGTATTTACTGCGGTAATCGGGTAGACCCCGGCGAAAAGTTTCATCACGAACACAACGGGATAAAAAGCGACCAAATAGAATACGGCGTATTGCTGTGCATGGACTGCCACACAGAACGTCACCACGGTAAAAAGTGCAATGATATAAAAGAATACTGCCGGAAGTATTTAATAAAGCTATATGGCGAATCAATTTACAGTAAATAAAAAAGCAGAGGTTTTAACCTCTGCTTTTTTTGCTTTCTCTATGCATTTTTATAAAAGCTGGCAGGACTGTTATTTCTTCATTGACTTCTGTAAGCCGCAGCGCAGCAAACGGTGCGCCGTTGGTATACCGCTTATGAATATGTACCGAAACAATGCGGCTATCTGTATCAAATGCCAAGCCCTCTGCGGCGTCTGTGATGTTTTTAAAAAGGTTATCGCAGTCCGGCTTGACTTTTGGAAATTCTGCGCCGACATCAACAGCGGCTTTAAACTTCTTACTTTTTGACGCAGGGACAGGTAAAAAAATATATACTTCACAAAATAAGGCGACATTTTTAAAAAAGATACCCGACTTTTGAACAGCTTGCTTAATACAGTATTCGCACTGCTGGCGGTAGTAAATAGAAGCGTCTTTATAGTAGGCGATAGCATGAGGCAAAGGAACGCCGTTTTTGCCCCGTGTGGCGATTTTAGGGCGGCTTTGCGGGATTGCCTCGCCGTCGATAAAAACGGTTAGCTGCCGGGCGTCAGGCGCGATATTTAAGGTATATAATGCGTTATCAATATTCATACTTAAACCTCTTTACTTTCCAAAAAAGCCTTGCTGGTAGGGTTTATTTCGCATTCAGTCAATAAAAGCTGCTCCATGCTTACCCCGAATAACTGCGCCAGCTTATACACATTGAGCGCATTCGTTTTTAAGATTGAACGGTCAGGAGATGAACTGAAAGCATTAAGCGTTTTAAGTGGGATACCTGTTATCTCTGCAACGAAGCGACGGGACATTTTAAAAATGTTGCGGTAATATTCCACTGCGCTTTTAGCGTGGGTTATCGAATCATTTTCGATAAGCAGAGTTTTTTGAGTTATTAAAACTCTATCCATAAAGTTATCGTCAGTCAGCTCAATCCTGCGCCCTTCAACTACAAGAATAATATTATATTCGTTATCGTCAAGAATATTTACTGTAGTCTTATAAGACCAAAAGCCTATTTTTTGAGTTATGAAATTTAAAATACAATCAATAGGCACAAACAACGTATATTCCACTTCATCCACAAAATTAATAGCCTGCCGCCTATCAGGAAAGTTATAGACCTGATACCTTGGCGAGCCTGTTTCGTAGCTGCTTATGATTACTGTTTTTCCAACGCCATAATCTATTAAATGCGCTATATCAGGCAGATAGTCGGGGTTGTTGTATCCGTAAATAACGTGTGATATAGAAGGATATCCGATAACGACGCGCTTACACTCGTATTTGTCGAAAAAGTCAAGAATACTACTACAGGGAAGGTTAAAGACCTCAATTAATTCAGCTTCTGTATAAGATTTTTGTGTCATAATAGCTCCCCCTAATGGTTTTATATTATTGTACCACGTAAACATGATAAATTATAGTTTTTTAAAAGATTGTGCTATAATGAAAACAAAAAGGGGGGGCGTAACATGATGGCTAGTCCAAAACGCAAACGGTCAGCCGTTGTTCGCATAGCTGGCGAAAAACGGGTAGCGAACGACCGTGAAAAAAAGTTTGCAAGAGAATATTTAAAATGCTTTAATTTTTATAAAGCCGCGAAAGCCGCAGGCTTTGCAGAAACAACAGCCCGGCGCACTGCATACATGATTTTTTCTCGTCCGTGGGTACAGGAGTATGTAGAAAAATTGCGGGCAAAATACGAATTAGACGATATCGCAGAAGTTAAAGAAGTAATCCGCAGCTATACAGACCAAATGCGGGGCAAGGTCAAAGAAACAATAGAATATAAAAAGTACGTTCTTAAAAAGAATCAGGAAACGGGGCAAATGGAAAAGATATATACCGACGGTTACATCATGGAAAACACGCTTATAAAAGCAGGTAGCGAGAATATGGGTAAATATCATAAGTTATTCGGTGAAAACTCTCTAGCTATAGCTTTAGCCCCGACAATCGTTACTGATGTACCAGCCGAGCAGCCAGCAGAAGAAAGTGAATTGCCGACCTACGACGACGCGCTAAAAGCAGCGCAGAACTTTGAAGATTTAGCGAAAAAGATAAATGACCCCGCCAAAGATTAATTTAACTGACTGTATCGGCAAGGCTTTCTATAAAGTTTATCATCAGGTAATGAATCACGAATTTACGCATTATTGGTTTAGCGGTGGGCGTGGTTCGTTGAAGTCGTCGGCTATAAGTATATTTATAATCATGCTTATGCTGCTAGACCCAACTATAAACGTTATTGTTTTCCGCAAAGTTGGATTAACAATAAAAACAACAGTTTATGAACAGATAGCATGGGCTATAGAAAAGCTGGGGCTAAATGATTTTTTCATAGCTAGAGTGTCGCCGCCGTCGTTTATATATAAAAAAACCGGGCAGAAAATATTGTTTTGGGGACTGGACGACCCGACGAAACGCAAGTCCGTAAAAGTAAAAAAAGGTTACTATGCTATAACATGGTTTGAAGAATTAGAAGAATTTTCGGGAATCGAAGAAATAGAAAAGGTATTGCAATCAGTGCTGCGTGGTGGCGAGCATTTTTGGTGCTTTTATTCATATAACCCGCCTGCGTCTATGCAAAGCTGGGTGAACAACGAAGCCTTGAAATCTCGTCCCGATAAGCTGTTACACAAAAGCAACTATCTGCAAGCCCCGCCCGAATGGTTAGGGAAACAATTCCTCTATGAAGCGTCAGTTATGGCAGTATATCAGCCCCGCAGGTTTAGACATGAGTATTTAGGTGAAGTCACAGGAACAGGCGGAGAGATATTCACTAACTTAAAACTGCGACCAATCACGAACGAAGAAATATCGCATTTCGATAATATTAAGCGTGGGCTTGATTTAGGTGTATCAATAGACCCTATGGCGTACATGACTATGCACCTAGATACGGCAGCACGCAAGCTATATATTTTCAATGAATACTATGCCCGTGGCTGCCCTAGCTGGACGTTAGCAGAACACATCAAAAAAGAAAATCCACGCAACAGGCTTATAGTAAGCGACATCCAGCATGAAACATTAATGAGCCTAAAAAGCTATGGGATTAATGTTATTCCGGCTAAAAAGGGGCAAGGCTCGAGAGAATGGGGCTATAAATACTTAACAGATGATTTGTTAGAAATCGTTATAGACCCTATGCGCTGCCCGAATGCAGCACGAGAATTCGCCCAATACGAGCTAAAAAAGGATAGAAACGGTAACTATATCGCTAACTACCCTGACGGCAACGACCATACTATAGACGCCGTTAGATACGCATTAGAAAACAGTCACCCGCCAATGAAAGTAAAACGCAGATAAATAGGGGGAAAAGAAATGAACAACAGCAAAAACGCGCAGAAACGTATCCGACAGAAAGCACTGAACACCGCCCGAAAAAATAGCGGCAACGAAAATCAGGCTTTCAACAACAAAGAACGAATCAGAAAAGACCCAAGATTGAAAGCATTAAACCTTATTAATCCGGTAGAAGGTATGCCAAGAGTACCGACCCTTGCCGACATTAAAACAATGTACGGTGCGCCAGCTACGCTAGCAGAGGTAGACGCAGATACCAAAAAAGCAAATGACGCTGCTATAGGTCAATGTCATTCATTGCTGCATCATGCTATCTCTATAATGGGCATGAGTGCATACCCGCAATTTTTAGGCTACGGTTATTTAACAGGGCTTGCGCAAAACGGGCTTATTCGGGCAGGCTGTGAGATGATTGCTGATGAAATGGTAGAAAAGGGTATAACGCTAACAACAAAGGGCAACAATGACCCTGATACCGATAAACAGGCAAAGCTGGACAGACTTAACGAATTAATAACCAAGATAAACCTGCTGCCGACACTACGCAAAGCGGTAAGTATCAGTAAATACTACGGCGGCAGTTTAGTATACATGGACTTTGACGGAATCGACACCGCCAGTGAAAACCTGCTAAATCCATTAATTTTAACGAAGAACGAATTACGAGGTAAAAAACTGCGGCGTTTGAAAGTTATAGAGCCGTATAACCTTTCCCCCGGTCAATACAACGCAGCAGACCCGCTGCAAGAATATTACTTCAAGCCACGATATTGGTTTGTTATGGGCAAAGCGGTAGACGCAAGCCGCTTCCTGCCTCCAGTGCAAGAAAATGAGCTGCCGACGATATTACGACCTGCTTATAACTTTTTCGGTATCCCGCTTGCACAGATTGTACTAGACGCCGTGGCGCACTTTACAGAGTGCCGAGAAGCAGAAGCACGGTTATTAACTAAATTTAGTTTAACGGTGTTCAAAACGAATCTTAACGAGCAGCTTTTTTCTGGCGGTGACTGGTCGCAAATCGATAACCGTGTAAATAACTTCGTACAGTATCGAAGTAATGACGGCGTTATGTTGATAGATAAAGAATCAGAAGATATTGATATTAAATCAACGTCGTTAGCTGGCGTAAAGGACATAGTAAGTCAGGCAATGGAGATTGTAGCGGCTTACTTCAATGAGCCTGTAACAAAAATGTGGGGCTTAACGCCGTCAGGTTTTAACACAGGTGAAAGCGATTTAAATAACCACTACGACCACATAGCCAGCCAGCAAGAAAAGCAACTGCGTGACCAAATAGAATACGTCTTAAAGGTACTACAAGTGCAGGAATGGGGAGAGATAGACAACGAAATAACTTTTACCTTCAATCCATTATCAGAGGAAAAAGAAGAAAGCATAGCTACGGTAAACAAAATCAAAGCTGAAACGCAGCAAATTTATATATCTAATGGTGTCATCAGTCCTGACGAGGGCAGAGAGTGCCTGAAAGCTGACCCGAAAAGCGGTTTTAACAACCTCAATGAAGAAAGCGTACCCGAGGAAGAATTAAGCGAGGAAGAACGCGAACTGTTAGGATTAACCGAAAAACGGGAAGTTTTGAGCCAAGATGAAAAACCGCCAAAAGAAGTTGAATAAAAAAACGAAATAATTGATTAAAAATAAGTAAAATGGGAAAAAATGCGGGGTTATATCAAATAATCCCGCATAAACCTTACAAAAGGGGGCTAATGTATGGCGTCGAAAATCAGACGACGGCGGCGACAGGTAACTATACCGGGAATACCTGCCAGCGTCGGAATACAGAACGAATACGCCCGTTCGATACGCCACTTAATAAAACAAATGGAAAAGGCAGCGTTAAAGTTTGTACTTGAAAAATACAAGCTGTTTAGAGCGTCGGAAATGGTAACGAATGACGCGCCCGTTGATTTCGACAATAGACGATTACAGCAGCTTATTGACGCTATAAAAGCGCGTTTCGGCAGATATATAAGCGAATGGGAAGCCGAGGAAATGGACGCTATAGCCAGCAAGTTTATCGGTAAGATAGATAAACAGACTAAAGCGGGGCTTATGGCTAATCTAAAAAAAGCGGGCATTGTGATAGATTTTCACATTAGTGCCTTACATCAACCGCTACTTGAAGAAATGGTAGCGAGTAACGTAAATTTGATAAAGAGTATTGCCCCTAAATACTTTGATAAATTAACCAATGTTGTAATTGACAGCGCACTTAAAGGGCGGGATATGGCAAGCATATTTCAGCACATAAAAGACCTTAACAAGGTTACAGAACGGCGGGCAGAACTGATAGCCATAGACCAAACCAACAAGGCAACGCAGGCGTTAAACGTTATGCAGACGAAGGATATCGGTATAAAAAAAGGCATATGGATACATATACCCGGCGAGAAAAGCAGCCGTAAAACACACATTGCAATGAATGGAAAGACATTTGATTTAGACGAGGGGCTTTATGACGAAGATGTAGGCAGAAATGTTTTACCGGGAGAACTGCCATATTGCAGGTGTGATTTTCGACCCGATATCACCGAATTACTCGCTAACGAGCAATAATTAAGTTAACCTGTGATATAATCAAAATAACAAATAAAGACATTTGTATAAAAATAGTTAAAACGAAAGGGCTGACCATATGGAACGGGAAAACAATATTTTAGCGTTTGACGCCGCCATAACAGCGCGCAGAATAGACGAAAACGGATTTATGCACGTTGACGCCTGCCCAATCAGTAAGGCGACCGTAAACCCGTATTTAGGGCGTGAAATTCCGAACTGGCAGGATTTAGGCTTAAACCCCGAACGTGTCTACTATGGACTGCGTGACCCGGAAGAATTAGCGAAAGCTGCCCCAACATTTAACGGCTTGCCGCTAATGCAGGGACACCACGACTATACCGCCGACGCGCCGCCTAAAGAATATCAGGTTGGCAGCACAGGAACAGAGGCACGCTTTGAAGAACCGTATTTGTTGAATGCGTTATCTATCACAGATAAAAAGGCGATTAAATCCGTCGAGGATGGAAGTTGTAAGCAGATATCTTGCAGCTACCGCTATACGCCCGATATGACCGCAGGGGAGTATAAGGGCGCAAAATATGATTTTGTTATGAGGGATATTCGAGGAAATCACGTTGCCCTTGTGCCGCAAGGCAGGGCTGGCAGTGATGTAGTTGTATCCGACAGTTTACCTGTTGAGATAGAAAAAACAACGAAGGGAGAAAAAAAACAAATGAAAAATCTTTCAAAAGATATTTTAAGCTTTAAACGACGCAAAGCTGATTTACAGCGTGTTATTTTCGCAAAAGACGCTGATTTAGGCATTGAAGCAGCAGAAGTTGTATTAGCTAACTTGCAAAAGGCTGTAAATGTTGTTGAAGCGCAGGTAGAAGGTTACGACCCCCGAGAAATTGGCTTGGATGTGGACGCAGATATTTCTATCGACGACCTTGTAGATAAATTCTTTACAGGGCTGGAAGCTGCACAAAAAGACACTATTAAGGCGAAACTGTTAGAATTAAAAGGCGGTGAAGGTATGGACGAAAAATTGACTTACGCCGAGGGCGTATCCAAAGGCGAGGAATTGGAAAAGAATCCAGCCGAACGCGCAAAACTCGATAGAGAACATGAGCGTAAAGGCATGGAAGAATATTTAGAAAAAAAAGCTAAAGACGAGGACAAGGAAGAAAAAGCCGAAGATGATGAACTCGAAGAACGCATGAAAGACCCTGCTTTTAAAGCGGGTTTTGAAATGGGTATCAAAGCAGGCGAGCGTTACGAAAAAGACAATCCGAAACGGATTGACCGCGACCACGAGCGCGAAGGCGAGGAAAAATATCTTGCTAAAGACGCACTCCCCGCATTGCTGGCTAATGCTAAAGCAGAAGCGGAAAAAAATGTTATGGAACGCGTGAAAAAACTTAACGCTGCCGCTAACGCTTGCGCTTTCGCACTCGGTAACGTCGACGCTATGGCGTATGACAGTGCAGAAGATATCTACGCAAGAGCCTTGCAAGCTAAAGGCATTGATACTTCTAAATATCCCAAAGAATCTTACAAAGCTATGGTTGACGTGTTGCAAAAACAACGTTTTGACGTAACCCACGCTAACGACGAAGCAATCAAGAAATTCAGCGTATCCAGTGAGAAAACTCCTGAATATATGAAAAATCTGAAAAACATCACCATTCGATAAGAAGGGAGCAAAGAAAAATGGCTAACAAATTTCAAGGACAAGTAAATATCCTGCCTGCTATTGGTGTACCCGGTCAACATATGAGTACAAACCCTTTAGTAAGCACTCAAAAAGGCTATTGCGCTGCTGACACCGTAACTATTGGCGGTTTTGTTTGGGCAGTAACCGTAGACGGAAACGACGCTTTTGTAAAATCCACAGGCACAGGTGCGCCGCTGGGCTTTGCAGTGCGTGAAATCACTAATCCGCTGGGCTATAACGAATCAGCTTCCAACACTGTTCCCAAAGGCTTTCCTGTATCTGTAGCAGTCAAAGGTGACTTTGCTGTTAACACTGCTACAGCAGCAACCGTAGGTCAAAGCGTTTTCGCAGTGCTTGCAGACGGTACTATCAAAACTGGCAAAGCAGGCGTCACTGTAGAGGGTGCAGTAGAAACTGATTATAAAGTAGTAAATATTAACGGCGGCGGTGCTGATGACGATATTATCGTCATCAGTAACTGGGCTTAATGAAAGGGGAAAAGACAAATGTTTGAAAATCAATTAGGCTTGCAGGAGCAGCTTGACGTGATGAAACAATACGGTATCATTTTTGATACTGGGTCGCCTATCCGTGGCATTTTGGCAAACGATAGCATTGACCAGTTAGCGAACGACGCTGCAATGGTTACAGCAGCAAACAGCGGCGTTCCTGTTGAATTTACATCTTATATTGACCCTATGGTAATCCCTATCCTGACCGCTACCCGTGGCGCAAGGGAAATTTTCGGAGAAGCTAAAAAAGGTGACTGGACAACCTCTTATGCACGCTTCCAGACTTCCGAAATCACAGGCGAGGTTGAAGCTTATACCGATTATGGTCAAGGCGGTGCTTCTGATGTAAACCCGACTTTTCCTGTAAGAACTCAATACATCTATCAAACTAACATCCGTTATGGCGATAGAGAAGTCGACGTCGCAAGCCGCGCGCGTTTGCAACTGGCAGCCGATAAACAACGTGCTGCTGCTACTGTAATCGATATTGCAAGCAATAAATTCGCATTGTATGGCGTGGCAGGCTTGGAGATTTACGGTTTGTTGAACGACCCGAATTTGCCTGCTGTTGTTAGTTCGTTGCCAAATGCAGATAACAAAACTCCGTGGGCTGATAAATCCACCAAAGAAATTTACGAAGATGTACTGTATCTGTTCGGCAAAATGGCTGACCGTGGCGCAGGACACATTGACGCTAATACCGAACTTGTACTTGCTACCTCTCCCGCTACACAGGTACAACTTGGCAAAGCAACTGACTTCAATATCTCTGCACGTCAAATGTTGGAAACCTACTTCCCGAAAATCCGTTTCGTTGCATTGCCTGAACTGGCTACCGCAACTGGCGGCACTTCCATTCTCCTTGTCGCTCCGACAATCGAAGGACTGCCGACCGCTCAAATCGGATTTAGCGAAAAATTCCGTGCTATGCGCTTAATTCCGGAAAGCTCCAGTTTCCATCAAAAATTCGTCGGTTCTTCTTACGGCACTATCATTTACAGACCGTTTGCAATCGGCAAAATGACAGGCGTTTAATTTACAGTAACTAATAAAAAAGGAGTGCTGCTACATGGCTAGACCAAAAAAAGTAAAAGAAGATGAAGTTGTAACAATCGTTGATGATAAGAATACAGAAGCATTACTGCCGCAGGAAGTCGAGCCGACAGGGGTAGAAGTGATTGAGGAAGAAAAGCCCGTTACTTATGACCCAAACGAAGGTGACGAAGTCAGCGAGGTAGAGGAAAAGGAAGTTGAAAAAGTTAACGCCAAACAACCTGTTCAAGCTTCCCCGACCAAACAAGTTGACACTGTTACGGTATGCTGCAATTCTTATCAAGACGTGATTTTTGCTGTAAGACTGCCAAACGGTAGTCTTGCCGAGGTTAAATTTAACGGCAACAACAAACATCTTGCGGGGCTTGAAATGGGCAAAAACCCAATCGGTGGCGCGTTCGGTATGACATTCGGCGTTCCTGCGGATATGTGGGAACTGATTAAAAAACAGCATAAATCAGACCCTAGAATCATTAACGGTTTAATTTTTGCGTCAACCGGAGATACCCGCTTTACAAAAAGCGCAATCCACGAACGAAAAGAACTGCGTAACGGGAACGAGCCACTTGACCCGAAAAAGGTTATTGCTTCAACGACCCCTTTTAAGTAAGGGGGCTTAAAAATGGCTGATAATAACAATATCGTTATATTCGACCCGGAAGAATTTAAAAAGCTGTATCCGCAGTTAGCGGGTGTAGATGATGTTGTTTTGGAAAACAACTTCAAAATAGCAACACTGGCTTTAAATAATTCCGTCAATTCAGCCGTGAAAGACCTTGACGAACGTAAAACGCTGCTTTACCTGCTCACTTGCCATATAAGCGAGCTACAGCAGCGCGGAGCGTTTGTTGTAGGCGTTTTGAGCGGCGCGACACAGGGAAAGGTATCAACAAGCTATACCCTACCAATGTCGCTTAACTGGTATAACCAGACACAATGCGGTATGCTTTTTTGGACACTCACGGCAAAGTACAGAGCAGGCGGGCGTTATTATGCGTTTAAAAGTCAAGCTTGTTACAGGTAACGGAACAGGGACATCCGGCAACTGGAAAAAGAAGTTGCGAAACCTAGTAAGGCAAACGCCGGAAGCACAGGCGGGCTTTACAGCGGACGCAACTTATCCAAGCGGGATAAATGTTGCTTATGTTGCCTATATCCAAAACAAGGGCATTGGTGGCGTTCCTGAACGCCCCTTTATGCAAAGGACTGTAGATGAACAACAAAACAAATGGAGCAAGCAACTTACTGCCCTGTTAAAAGGTAAGTCGGCGCAGAATGGCGCGCTTTTAAATGCTTACACTGCTGTATCAAAAGAAATGAAAGCGGATATACAGGATACTATAAAAAAATGGGAGTGGAACGACCCGCGCCCGAATAGCCCTGCCACTATCCGCATGAAACAGCGCAAAGCACAAAGCGGCAAAAACGCCGTAGCAACTGACCCTTACAGGGCTTTGATTGATACGTCTACCATGATAAATGCAGTCACAAATAACGTAAAAGTTAAATAAAGAGGGTGTAACAGATGAACGGAATTAATTTGCACATGGTAGTTAGAAGTGCTATAACTGCCATAAATCCTGACGAACAAGTTATCTTGTATCAGTCAGCCGGGCAAAAAAATATCAGCGGCATTGTTACACCGCTTTTTTTTAGCCCTGCAACTGTAAACGTGCAGTTTCAACCAAACGAAGCTAATCGTTTGCAACATCTCGAAAACATCAACAGCACCGCGCATACAGAACAGATATTTCTTGCCAGCGATAACAATAGACCTATTGAAGGTATTGCACGCGTTCCAATCTTACGCACAGGCGATTATATCGAGCGCAAGCCCGGTGAATTTTGGAAAATCACAGCAATGTTTGAGGACTGGTCTAATGTTGGCTGGGCTAACTGTGAAGTAACTTTGCAAGTGCCGCCGTATCCCGACTTTACCAATCAGCCTGACGACTGTCTCTTATACACATCTCCGAGCCCACGAGACCTCTCTACATCTCGTAT
>ENA-UALA01000882-UALA01000882.1-human-gut-metagenome-genome-assembly--contig:-NODE-882-length-12088-cov-3.802127_pt1 | contig 12088 bp, 8 predicted proteins | sample MGYA00243696_ERZ654460 | MGnify/ENA primary metagenome ERZ654460 (study PRJEB26926, sample SAMN06164725) | human gut metagenome | biome: ENVO:00009003; feature: ENVO:2100002; material: ENVO:00002003... | reverse complement strand
TTTCAGAAATCCCATCTGCTTTTTCTTTCAGCTCTGCATAGCTCTTGATTCCATGCTCTTCCATGAACATCATAGCTTTTGCCATCTGCTTCAGATTAAAGACTTTTGCCCAGTGCGCATATCCCGCGCCTTTGCCCGCCTGCATTTTGGCACGGACATCAATAAGGAACGACAACTCCGCCTTCTGATGCACCTGCACAGACTGTGCGCTTGTGCGGGTTTTCTCTGCAAATTTACTTTTATGAACCGCATTCCCGGCAATCACTTCGCAGAGTTCTTCAACCGAATATCCTTTGCCAAGAGAGCGGAAACGAGCAAATCTGGCATGGCCTTTCCCCCGCATGGCAGGCTGTTTTCCGTCTTTATACTCGTACCCTGCTTCCTGCAAAATTCTAATCAATTCTCGGAAGTCTTTTGGTTTTCTTGCCAATGCTGCATCAATGGCCTCGCAGATTTCATCCCGCTGCGATTTTTTCTCCGGATATTCCGTTCTCTTCTGCCGCTCTCCATAGGGCTTCCGGATAATGACCGACAACCGGTGTTCCAGACAGACGATATCACTGAGCCTCGCCAGCGCAAGTCCGGACAGATGAAAATCGCGAAATTTTCTGGTGCAATCTAATGTAGTCGAATTAAAAATAATGTGGTTATGAATGTGCGCACGATCAACATGGGTAGCCACGATAAACGCGTGTTTTCCCTTTGTGAATCGCATGGCTGTCTCATACCCAACCTTGTTCGCCTCCTCCGGCGTGATTTCTCCGGGCTTAAAAGATTGCCGAATCTGATATGCAATCACATCATGCGCCTGGGTTCTTCCCGTGATATGCTCATACTGCCGTTTGGAAAGCAGAAATTCTTCATCACAGGTCTTTGCGTCACAGGCATACGCGCTGATATATTTTCCATCTTCCGTCTTTGCTGCATTCTCAGTATAATCAGTACGGTCAGCCAGACACTGCGCCACCGTCTTTCCTTTATTAATATGCAGCGCAATTAGTCTTGTAGCCGCCATTTTCATATTTCTCCATCTAAAAAGAGCTACCCGAAGGCAGCTCTTACCAATTCACTATTCTCATTTTAACATCTGTTCCCGGTCATAAGCTCCCTGCAAATAAATGGCCTGCTTGATGATCTCTTCTATATCGAAATAGACACACATGATGCTTTCGTATAGCTTCCACACATTAGATTCGCTGCCTCCCACCATCTCCATCAGCTGGTCTTCCATCTTCGATTGCTCAGACTGTTTTTCCTGATAAGCTGCCTCATCCACAAAATGATTCTCTCCATCTGTTTCCTCGTACCGTAAATCATAATAATCTTTCATAAACTGAATATCCATCTAATCCCTCCTGAACTCAAATTGTCAAAACATCCTCTACACACTCGCACAGCCGTTCCATCAGTTCCATGATGCCGCCCGCACCAACCGCAGCTGCGAACAGCCCCATCTCAATCAGGGTCAGCAGGAACACATCCGTCCAGCTCGCCCGAACCACCGAATAGATACCGCAGCCAAGAACAAACAGCATAACCGGCGAAAGCACCCACAGGGATAGCTGCATCAGCAGATTCCAGATAAAGCATAGAAATCGCAGCAGAAACGCAACCGGCAGCAAGAGGATTTTCAGCACCAGCTTCAACAAAAAACATACGATCTTCATGGATTTCACCCCTTCGTTTTTCTTTTCATCTTCATTTTACCGTACCCGCTTGCCAAACACCACGATGTCAATAGGGAGACCCGCAAAAATATGTAACGGCACAGACAGTTTCATCTGTGCCATGTGCTGTAAAAATCCCGCACGTTTGCGCCGTCAGCGAATACCGGAAAGCCTCTTCAGGATCAGCTTCTGCATCTCCCAGAGTTCATCCAGCCGCTTCTGCAAATCCCGGATATCCTCCGCATAGATGCTTCCGGATTCATTGGCTCGTTTTGCGTACTGGTTCAGGTTGTTGCTGCATCGGCGAAGAAGAGTGGATACCTGCGCCACATCCGACAAATCAAGATTCACGCAGTACCCGTCCATCGCCATTTTTCTCATATAGGCACCGGTGTTCCGAATACCCAATTCCTTCTGCTTTTCACGAATCCTTGCCAGCTCTTCCGGATTTACCCGGACGTTGATCCAGTGTTCCCGAACACTCATAGTGCCACCTCCTCATCATCCCGGTGTGTCATCGGCGGAATGCGACCGGCACGGTCACGCAGCTCTGCCAGGACAGACGGTTTTTCCGTTGTTCTCTCACGGTCAGGATCATCATTTCCACGGTCATCCATATTCAGCAGTGCGTCCAGTTCTGCCAGTCTTGCGCTCTTCTCTGCCAGTTCTGCCTCCTGGGGAAACGGTTTTCCAAGCTCGGCCTGCGCAGCTTCCTGCTGGCTCCTAAGATTGTCCAACTGCTGTTCCGCCTTTTCCAGCCTTGCTGGAATCCCGGCAAGAGCATTGTCCAGACGCTGGATATTACCCGCAGCACTGGTGCCGATGGGTACCCGGTGGGTCATCTCGCCTTTCAGCAGCACCTGATACTCTTTCTGGAAGCTGTCATATGACAACTCCATCTTGAAACCGCGATAGCTGCCAAGCGGCACCGGCTCCAAACTCTGATTGGCTTTACAGACCGCAAGAATTGCTTCACCGGCCTCGGCTTTTTCAGTAAAGCATGTGCCATTCACTTCCATGCCGCAGAACCCTTCTTCCGGCAGCGGATGTGCCGCCACCGTCCGAATATCCGACTGAAAGCCCTTGATGAACCCCTGCGTTTTCTCAATCTCTGCAGGGAAATATTTCATCAGCTTATCCTCCAATCGGTACTGCTGGCTCTGATGGTCTGCCTTCAATACTTTCAGCCTTGCAACATCTACATCCAAGTCCATTTTCTCCTTGATCTGCGGGTCTCCTGCACAAAGTGCCTTGATCTCCGCATAGGAAAGAGCCTGCTCATCTACATCATCACAGGAACGTACCGGAGATTTGCTGGTCATGATCTGGCTGATAAACTTCTGCTTATTCTCCAGTGTCTGATAGAGATAAGCGTCAAAGGTTCCTTCCGTCACATACTGATAAACCTGCACCTCTTTGTTTCGATTTCCCTGACGGATGATACGACCATTTCTCTGGGTCATGTCCGCAGGCCGCCAACCTACATCCAGATGATGCACGGCCACCAGCCTGTCCTGCACGTTCGTGCCTGCGCCCATCTTCTGTGTCGAACCTAACAACACCCGCACCTGCCCAGTACGGACTTTGGCAAACAGATCCTTCTTTTTTGCCTCGGTATCAGCATCATGGATAAATGCGATTTCTTCCTCCGGTACACCGGACTGGATAAGTTTGGTGCGGATGTCCTCATAGACATTAAAGGTACCATCGTTTTTCGGTGTGCTGAGGTCGCAGAACAGCAGCTGGGTCAGCTTGTCCGACTGTCCTTCCTCATAAATACGAAGCACATTCCGCACACAGGCGTTGAGCTTGCTGTTGGGGGCATCCGGCAGGAGTGGATTCATCAGCCGCTGATCCAGCCCCAGCTTTCTGCCATCCGATGTGATTTTCAGCATGTTATCGACCGACGGGTCTACCACACCGGAATGCACAGCCGCCGCCCGTTCCGAAAGCTCTGCCACCATCGCCTGCTGATGCTCCGATGGCTGCACTACCACGGTTTCAAACTTTGCTTCCGGCACCGGCAGATGCAGCTGATCGGAAGTCTTGATATCTGCCACTTCCTTGAACATATTCATCAGCTCCGGCAGGTTGAAGAATTTTGCAAATCTTGTTCTTGCCCGGTATCCGGTTCCTTCTGGTGCCAGCTCAATGGCCGTGGTGGTCTCACCAAAGGTAGAAGCCCAGCTGTCGAAATGGGTCAGCCCTTTCTGCTGCAATGTGCCGTACTGGAGATACCGCATCATGGTGTAAAGCTCCGTCATGCTGTTGCTGACCGGGGTGCCGGTCGCGAAAATGATGCCGCGCCCGCCTGTCAGCTCGTCCATATACTGGCACTTCATAAACATATCCGAAGATTTCTGCGCTTCCGATGTGGACAAGCCTGCAACATTGCGCATTTTTGTGTAGAGGAACAGATTCTTGAACGCGTGCGCCTCGTCTACGAACAGCCGGTCTACGCCCAGCTGCTCAAAGGTAATCACATCGTCTTTTCGGTCGGTTGCCCGGAGTTTCTCCAATCTCGCCTCCAATCCTTTCCGGGTCTTTTCCATCTGTTTGATGGAAAAACGTTCACCATTCTGGGATTTCATCTCAGCAATGGCGTTTTCGATTTCATCAATCTGGGCAGTCAAAATCCGCTCCTGACGTTCTGCGGACACTGGGATTTTCTCAAACTGGGAATGTCCGATGATGACTGCATCGTAATCGCCAGTGGCAATTCGTGCGCAGAACTTCTTTCTGCGAGCGGTTTCAAAGTCCTTTTTGCTTGCCACCAGCAGTTTTGCACTCGGATACAGGCGCAGGAACTCGTTTGCCCACTGAAGGGTCAAATGATTCGGAACGACAAACATGGATTTCTGGCACAGTCCCAGCCGCTTTGCCTCCATAGCAGAAGCTGCCATCTCGAAGGTCTTACCGGCACCTACCTCGTGGGCCAGCAGCGTATTGCCGCCGTACAGCACATGAGCAATGGCATTCTGCTGATGTTCACGCAGCCGGATTTCCGGATTCATGCCGCCAAAGCGGATATGAGAACCATCGTACTCACGAGGACGGGTACTGTTGAACAGCTCGTTATACTTTTCCACCAGTTCCGCACGGCGATAAGGGTCTTTCCACACCCAATTCTGGAACGCATCCTTAATGGCCTGCTGTTTCTGCTGGGCGAGGGTGGTCTCCTTTTTATTCAGAACTCGCTTTTGCTTACCGTCTGCATCCTCCACGGTATCGTAGATACGGATATCCCGCAGATTCAGCGTATCCTCCAGAATCCGGTAGGCATTGGCTCGGCTGGTTCCGTAGGTCATATAGGCATGGACATCATTCCGGCTCGGTGTACTCTTGCCGGTAATCTGCCATTCTGCCGTCATGGGAGAGAATTTCACTTCAATATTTCGGCGCAGATAGAACGGCGGTTCAAAGGTTTCTTCCATAAACTGCTGGATATAATCCCGATTGACCCATGTGGCACCAAGGCGCACATCAATCTCTGAAGCATCCAGGTCTTTCGGCTGCGCCTTTCTCAGATATTCCGTATTTACCGCAAAGGCAGGATCGGAGGCCGCAGCCAGTTCTGCCACGCGGAGCTTTTCCCGGACATTGCCGGACAGATATTCATCAGCTGTTACCCAGCCGGTTTCCTCGCTGCCCTGCGTCATCGGGTCTTTGAAAATGACACCATGCAGTTCCTGCTGGATTTTTTCATATTCCCCCGGTGTACCTAAAAGCTCCGACATATAGGGCAAATCCACTCTGCCGCGCTCTCCAATGGAGATTGCCAGAGCTTCAGCCGGAGTATCCACGCTGGTAACAGCCCGTTCCGGTCGAATCGTCCGTTTGGTGAACATATCCGCCTTGGATTCCAGCCTGCCGTTTTCATCTATATTTTCCAGAGAGCAGAGCAGATAATAAGACGAATCTTCTGAAAAAGCCTGCGCATTTGCACGGGAGTTGATAAGCCCATACTGATCGGCGAATCGGTCATAGGCTACATTCAGTTCCCGCTGTTTCTGGGCAATCGCGTCCTCCGGATAATCGTTCAGCTGATAGTCGATCAGTTCCTGCACAATGGTACGAAGCTCCACCATGCCCTTGATCCTGCCGGTGGCTGTCGCAGAAAGGTCAGCCTTTCGCATGATGCTGTTCTCACGGAAGTAGACATCCCCATCCACCACCGCATAGGAGAAGTTCTTTACATTGGGGTCTGCCGGAATGGTTTCGCCCTGCAAGGACAGTTCTTCCTCCGGTGCCAGCTCCTGTGCTTCATAGTGACCGCCGATATGCTGCACAGCCTCATGCAGCTGGTCTCCCAGATCCGCATCCGGAATCGGAATGACCGTACATTCTTCCTTGCCGTACTGGGTACTTTCCGTTGTAATCTCACCCAGCACCATTTCCGGGTGGTCAACAAAGTAGCCGTTGAGGGTAATACCCTCCGATGTCAGCCCCAGATGCACCCAATCCGGTTCGATATCAATGGGATGGTCTCTCTTTTGCAGGAAAATGATATCCGACACCACATCCGTACCGGCATTGGCACGGAATGCGTTGTTGGGAAGTCGGATAGCTCCCAGCAATTCTGCCCGCTGCGCCAGATACTTTCGTGCGTCCGGATTTTTGGAATCCATCGTATAGCGGCTGGTAACAAAGGCCACGATACCACCGGGCCGAACCTGATCCAGTGCCTTGGCAAAGAAATAGTTGTGGATAGAAAATCCGAGTTTATCATAGGGCTTATCGCTGACACGGTAGTTGCCAAAGGGCACATTGCCCACGGCCAGATCATAGAAGTCGCGCCGGTCGGTGGTTTCAAAGCCTGCCACCTTGATTTCTGCCTGCGGATACAGCTTTTGCGCAATACGCCCGGTGATGGAATCCAGTTCCACACCATACAGTCTGCTTCCCAGCATGGAATCCGGCAGCATACCGAAGAAGTTGCCGACACCCATCGACGGTTCCAGAATATTGCCTTTCTCAAATCCCATACTGTCCAATGCCTCATAGATTGCACGGATCACGGTAGGGCTGGTGTAATGCGCATTCAGAGTCGAAGCCCTGGCTGCGGCATATTCTTCTTCCGTAAGAGCTGCTTTCAGCTCCTTATATTCGCCTGTCCAGGCAGTTTTCTCTGCGTCAAAGGCATCTGCCAGCCCACCCCAGCCGACATAATTGGCCAGCGTTTCCTGTTCTTCCGGTGTCGCATCCCTATGCTGATTTTCTAAGGCTTTCAGCGTGTAGATGGCATCCATGTTGGCACGGAATTTCTGCTTAGGACTGCCTTCGCCGAGGTGAAAGCTGTTGATGCGGTAGTTCTCCGCATGTTTTGCTTCATGCCCTGCCCGGAACGCTTCTTCTTTTCCAGAATTCAGATCAACCACCAGATTGTGCAGGTGAACATTTTCCTCATGCCCCAAAATTCTTGCCAGATTTTCCTTGCTTTCCGAGCGGAAGATCGGATACACGGAATCCGGGTCCCGAAGTTCCACATCGAAAAGCCCGACTTTTTCAATCGTAAATGCCTTTCCGTCCAGATACAGCGTATCGCCAACGCGATAATCCGGCTGCACCGGAGCTGCGGGTTCTGGCTGCACAGTTGCAGGCTCTTTTTCAGCCTCCATGTTCCTGCCGCGAATCTCCTGCAACGCCTCTGATGCACTCACATAATCGGCAAATGTCTGCACTTTTCCGTCCGAATATCCGTAATACTCTTCTTTGACATAATCCCAGATGGCAAACGCATCTTTAGAATCCGGAAAGTTCTCGCCGGTCATTGTGACCACAAACCGTTCATCCGGTGCATAGCCAGACTCTCTGGAAAGTTCGCTGGCGTGTTCCTGCATTTCCAGTACCAGAGGATCTGTCTCTGCGTGAGCCGATTCCTGTACTTCTTCGGATTCCACATCTGGGAATGGAATGTCCTGCTGCAAATTCTGCTTGCTCTGTTCAACATAGAGCCAGTCTTTTGCTTCCCGTTCCTGAACTTTTTCAATCAACTGCTGGCGGTAGGTCTCTGCCTCCCATTCGCTGGTAAACTCTTCGCTGACACCATCCGGCTCCACATGAATGCCGTCCTGAATATCATCCCAGACCGCATAACCATCGTCTGTCTCCATCACGGTAAACCGCTGTGGTGCCGCCAGTTCACTCCGGGCATATACATCCGCAGCCGTATTCAGCATGTTGTCCACATGCTCATTTCCGGTATCGTAGCGTTCCGGTGGCGTTGGCGGAAACACATGGGCGGCAGTCGGCATAGGAAGCGGCGCGCCGTATTCCTGCTCCAGCTTCCGATACTCTTCCATTTCCAGCGCGGTCAGGTACTGATCATTTTCCACAAGCCGGTCTAACCGCTTATCCACCGCCGACCATGTGAGTCGCACTTCCCGGTCATGGTCATAATTGCGAAGCAGAATACCTCTTCCGTTATAATCGGCAAAACCGCGACTGCCATCCATAAAGGTATAGCTGTGGCCACCGAGACCGTATTCCGCTTTCAAGAATGCAGCTCGTTCTTTTGCGTCCCCTTGCTGCTGATACAGCGCATAAATACGGATCTTTCCGCCTTCAAAATTGGAGCCTGTCCGCAGCATCCGGTCGATTTCATCCTCAGAAATAACAAAAGCGGAGGGCTTTTCGCTCTCCGCTTCTTTGGCTGCATTTTCTGCCGCCGCATCAATTTTCTGAATCTGCTCTGCTTCGGACTGAAACAGACTCATGAAGTTTAACTGTTGATAAGTTCCGTCAGAATGACTTCCTCTGCCTGCGCTTTCAGCATGTTCATGTGCTGCACCCAGGCCATCTGGTTCAATTTCTTGTCCGGTGCCGGATTCGCTTTCAGAAGATCCGCCATCATCTGCTCCATCCGTGCGGTCGCGGTCTCCTGAATCTCCCACAGGTGCGGGTACAGCTTCTCGGTCAGGATCAGGTGATTGTACAGCAGCGTGTTGTTCTCCTGCAGAAACGCTCTGCGCATCTTCCCGTACTTGCCCAGGGGCTTCTGTTCCTGCACCGACAACTGGATGTCCGGAATCAGGTAATCGCCGTTCTTCGTGTAATTCAGCTCCATCATAGTTTTGGCTCCTTTCTGCCTGCTTATCTCTTTCATAGGTTCGGATCGTGCGTTCAATTTCCCGGAAGATCTGGCTGGACATTTCGCTGACCGCAGTTCCCAGCACATTGGCGGCAGCCTGCGTATTAAAATCAAAGATGTCCAGAAAATCCTCGTGCTCAAAATAGTCATCTGCATTGCCCACCGTCCGGGTAAAGACGGAATATGCGATGCTGACAGCGGCAGCTCTCTTAAAGGAAGCTCCGATGTTGAGTTCATCATATCCTTCCAGATAGGAATCTGCAACGATGTCACTGATCTGCCTGCGGTTTTCCTCCCAGTAATCCCTTGCAAGGCGTTCTGCCGCTTCCATGATATGATTTTCCAGAGACCCAGCACCGGCAGAAACATCAAATGCTGCATCCAGTGCGCGAATGATTGGCTGCTCATGCTCCGCATTCATTTTCCAGAGCTGTACCGGTCGGGAATTCTTCCGTTCTCCGGTATCTGCCACATCAAATACATACCGCAGTTTCGGCTGCTCGCCGCGCATGTCCAAAAGAGCAATGCCCTTGGAGCCACGCTTCACATAGCGGTTCATCCGATCATTCCAGAGATCGTACTCTGCACAGGCCGTCGCTTCTGGTCTCTGCTTATAGATCATCAGCTGCTCCGCAAAAGGATACTTATAAAGCCGTGCGGATGTGGTCAGAAACGCTGTCCACTGCTCTTTGCTGCCAGTGATCTGTGCCGCAGCTTCCTGCGCCATCTGCATATAATAAGCCGTTTTCGTCATCATCTGTCTTTTTCCTCCTCTCCTTTATTCGTCCGGATACAAATCCAGTGCCTCATATTCTGCATCCGTCATCTCTGCCAGTTTTGCAAGCAGCGAGGCCGTCCACCTGCGCAGGTTTCTGTCTCTGCCCGTCAGACTTTTTTGCATCTTTTGAAGCTCTTCGATCAGCCCTGTCCGTGTGCCAGGGCTGTAAAGCATCATGAGCATCCATTCGTCATCCGTAAAACGCATTTATAACTCCTTTTCTTCGCAGCACCTGCGAGGCGGCGCAGGCGGCACAGCCTCCTGCTTTTCCTTCAGCTGATCCATAACCGATGCTTTCTCCACCGGTTCTTCCTTCTTTCCGTTATTGATTACGCCGTCAATCATGCCGTAATCGTCCTCCATCGCCATTTCTGCGGCTTTCAGGTAGTTCTCCGGTTTCAAAAATCCGGGCAGTTCCTGGAAGCCGATGGAATCCACATAGTGACAACTTACAACACCATTCTGCCGTAAAGCCACGATGTCAGACACAGAAAGACTATGACCAGTAAAATCATCAGGGCGGGAAACATTGAATTTCGCATACAGTTCCTCCAACATCGTATTCTGATCCTTGTAGGGAAGAAGCGGAGCCGTATAAACCACCTCATAATGGTCAATATCCGGTTCCAGCCCCATCCGTTCCAGTTCGCGCATAGACGAAAAGCGTTCATATACCGTATCCTCGCTGCGGCGAAGCTGCAAAATCGCATACTGGTCGGTAGTACTGTCGAGAAATGCCATCATTCTTTCGTCCGGTGCCTGCGTTCCATGCACTTCATCCCATTTTTCAATTCTTGCCATCGTTCATTTCTCCCTTCTCCATAAACGGCAGGCCGTTTTCCTTTGCTTCCTGCCGCTGCTGTTCCCGCCGCTTTTCACTATAAGGCGGTCGGATACCGACGCAGCGTTTCGGAATCGTATAAGTGACCGACCCATGCTCCCGGTGCTCCAAAATAAACTGCTCCGGATACTGTTTTCGCAGTTCCCGAAGCTTCTTAATCAGGCGGCTGTCATGGGTATAAATGCTGGCGGTATCCAGTTTATTATCAAAATTGATGACGGTTTCCTGCTCTGCCTTCGTAAGCTTGTATTTCATCGCTCTGCCTCCTTCGCCTTGGCAGCTTTCACCGGCGTATCCGTTCTGGAAGACAAATCCGAGAGTTTACCCAGCACAGATTTCCGTCTGCTGATTTCCGCTTCCTCTGCACGATCACAAAGTTCATCATAGTCAATCCGCGTCATGGTGCGGCCACCGAACCCATAATCCGAAAGAATCTGGTCTCTGGCTGCATTCATGCTGATTTCCGGGTTGTCGATCTGTCCACCGTCAATTTCCGTAAAGTCCTTATGATATAAGGTATAGTCGTAACCGTCCTCACAGGTCTGAATGGCAAGAAAGCCCTTGCTTCCCAAATCCCATGCACTGCGTTCTTCCGTAATCAGCGGCTCCGGGCGGCATGTACCACCGCCGCGTTCCAGCATTTCTGCCAGCTGACAGATGTGCAAAACATCATACCCCAGGCGCAAATGATATTCGTCCATATATTCGCAGCGAGCTGAGAACTTCCGGTTCGGATACTCGATCTCCACTGCACTGCCATCCGGAATTTTGAACCGATCCTCGTAGTTGCTGGTGATAAACCGGATATTTTTTGCATTCTCCAGCTCAGGATCAGCCTTTTTCATCTGCCAGAGAACCTTTCTGCCGCCGCGTACCTGCTCCAGCATCTCCGGAGCTACCGGCGCAACGGCAAGACCGTCAAGCTGGGAAATCTTCTGAAGTGCTACCACCCTTGCGCTTTCTTCCAGCGTAGAAGACGGCTGTTTATCCAACACATCCCAGCCAATGTGTCCCTCGGTGGTCTGCACCTTGCTGTCCATATCAAAGCAATGGAATTCCACGCCGTCCTGCTTTTCCTGCAAGGAAAGCAGCGCAGCATTATCCACCAAATAAGCTGCATTCATCATTTTCATGCTCATTTTTTACCTCCAAACTCCAGCTTAAATGCTGCTGCACCGTCCTCGCCAGTCTCTACATGAACGGTTGTGTCATAGTAACGTCCAGACTTCTTGGAATAGCAGTGGGTAAGCCGTGCTTTTCCCTGATTTACCAGTTGCTTTGCCAGTTCCTCTGTCATCTGCTTTCCCAGTGTCTGAAAGAACCTGTTTTCCTTCCAGAGTGCAAATTTACAGTTCTTATCCCTGCAAAACCATCCATTTGCCGTTTCACAAACATCACTGCCGCAGGCGGGGCAGGAACCAATGACTTTGCATTCCGGCTGCATCAGGACATTGGCACCTTTCACAGCCTCGTAGGTTTTTACAAGTCCGCTGACCATGCTGCTGATTTCTCCCATAAAGGCATCGCTGTCATACTCGCCGTGTTCTATTTTCAGCAGTTTTTCCTCCCAGTCTGCCGTCATGGATGGAGACTGAATCTGTTCCGGCACCACCGTCACCAGCGCATTTCCCTTGTCCGTAGAACAAAGGTATTTCGTTTTCTTATCGCCCCTGCGCTCGATAAAGCCTTTCCTGTCTCTTATACACATCTGA
>ENA-UALA01000838-UALA01000838.1-human-gut-metagenome-genome-assembly--contig:-NODE-838-length-12584-cov-4.063373_pt1 | contig 12584 bp, 8 predicted proteins | sample MGYA00243696_ERZ654460 | MGnify/ENA primary metagenome ERZ654460 (study PRJEB26926, sample SAMN06164725) | human gut metagenome | biome: ENVO:00009003; feature: ENVO:2100002; material: ENVO:00002003... | reverse complement strand
ACGAGATGTAGAGAGGTCTCGTGGGCTCGGAGATGTGTATAAGAGACAGGCTTCAAAGCCGCGTAATGCCAGGCGTTCGTCACTACATTATAATCGGTAAAAGCAAATCCGTCGTCTTCTCCCCCTTGCTTCTTTCCCAAACCAAGTATTCCGGTATGCGGCCAGTCCACGATATCCCGTATCTGTCCCTTAAAACGGATCGAACGAAGGAAATCGTCCGTCTGCAATCCGGTCGTCGTGCTGATCAACCCGTTCTTCTCGCGGAGAGCCATCAAGATACGCGGTTTCAGCAATTCGTAACTGGATTCGAGCGAACGGCTATCGCCCGTATACAGATAATCGTACCAGGCTATCGACAACGCCTGCAAAATCCATTCGGTCGGCCATGTCGGATGTTGCAGCAGGTATTCATGCGAGCGGCGGGCAATCGCGTATTCGCGGTCCACCCCATAATGGCAAAGCTGGTTGATCAGGGCATCCGCCTCATAAGGAATACGTTCGCGGTCGCCATCTACATAAATCCCGGAGAATGAAGTAGCGCGGACAGAATATTTGCACAATTCCCAGATCTGATTCAACGTATCGTTGGAACAACGGAAAGAAGAAGCTGTCTCGTCAAAAGGATAATGCACCGTCTCGCGGACAACCGAGGCTGGTGACAGAGGAGCCTCATAGCCTTCGATCTCACAATAGCGGAAAGGGACGACTTCTCCCACATAAGCAGGCATCAACACGGCAGCCGATCCGGTATTCCGTTTATCTTTCTTGATCTTGATCCGGTATGTGTTCGTCCCCTTCAACAAAGCCAACGGATAGCGGTGATAACGAATTGTCGATTTACCCGGATCACGCAGGATGCGTCCTCCTTCGAGACATTCCCCTAAATGCACGACCACCGAATCGCGCGTACCATCGGATGCCAACGTCAGCACCAACTGCCCGAAAGCATCTTTCCCGAAGTCGACAAGGCGCGTACCGGGACGGATTTCCGTTATTCCGACCGGAAACTCCATCGTCTTCACCTGTGGATAGTAGGCTGTTTCATATTCGGACAGGCGGTCAGCAGTGCGAAAAGCCTTCACTTCGGACCATTCGCTTTCCCCCTCGGTATTGGTCACCGTCTTTACCCGCCAGAAATAGGATTTACCCGGTTTCAATGCTTCACCGGCGTAACGGACAGCTACGGACCGATCGCTCCCGACCACCCCGCTGTCCCACAGATTACCTCTTCCAGAAGCAGCATCTTCACGGTTATCGGCCACGATCACGCGATAAGCGATTTGTCGTGTTCCTCCGGTTTCGCCCGGTACGATCCAGGAAAAGGCGGGATGTGATGAACGGATGGCGGCATATTGCAACGGTTCGATCGCCTCTTCGAGCTGCCAGACCGGAAGATTCGACGCGTATCCGTTCTGCCACGTCTGCCCGGTATGTTCAATCAGGTCAGTCATCAGCCCAAAAGGTTTCTTGTCGGCAGCCTGCAGGCAAAGAGCCGAAAAGGCGAAAGAGACTAATAAGGTAAGGCGGTTCAGTAATGTACTCATGGTATTTTTCTTTTTTTCGTAATTCGGGGATAAAGATAGAGCGAGTAAGAGATTCATCCCTTCATATATCTGACATTTTTCTTTTGAAAAATGCACAAAAAACAGGCTGGCTTATAAATGCTGCACAAGCTATTTCCTCGTTTTGACCTTTAGGGACAAAAGAACCATCCGACGTACAGAAGTGGCGGATTTACCTTCTCTTTGTGCAATCTCGTAGATACTTTCCCCCTTCAGGAAAGAGGAAACGATGTGACGGGTTTTCTCACCGCGAACAGAAGCGACCAGCTCCTTCGTTATTTTTTCATATAAAGGGTTCATGCTGTTCAAAGAGCGGATGATGAAGAGGACCTGTTCGTTCTTTTCGATCTCGGCATAGAGTTGACGCTGGATTTCGATATTTTCATTTATCAATTCATCTCTCTGCTTGTTCATTCCAACCAGCTCACTATGCAACCATCTCTCTTCACGTTTCAACAACGCCTCATTCTCCTGCAACCGACTTTTCCGCCGCTCGTATTCGAATTCCTGTTCCATCAGCCTTTCATAGGCATCCTTTATTTTATTATCTTTCAGTTCTTCCTCCCATCTTTTCAAATTAGAGATCTGCTCTAAGACTAATTTCTTATTCTTTATCAAATAGTAGAATCGGGGATAAAGTTCTTCTACCATTTTTTTATTCGTTTCAAACTTTTCTTCTTTTTCCTTTAAGCTCTTCTGTGCTTTCACTATCTTGTCAAACATTTTATCCACGTACTCGATATTAGCATACTGGTATTCCATTTTAGCCTTTTCTTTCCTAAACAACTCCGCCATGCCTTTCAGGCTTGGCTCGGTAAATTCGAAAGTGACCCGGAACGCTTTCTCAAGTTCATCGACAATGCCAGTCACGGTATCGAAAACATCGTTTTTGCCTTCATGCAAGGAGTAATAAACGTCAAGCCGCTTCTTAAGGTGAATGCTCTCTTGATAAAAAAACTCGTTCTTTGCTTCCAAATCGGAAATACACGCCCTTGCTTTCTCCAACTTCAGGTTCAAAGCGTCTACATCCTTCTGAGATGAAGTTTTTCTTTTCCTTAAATATTGAGCGTTCTTCGCTTTCACAAAATTCTCATAAGACTTCTTCAAATCCTTATTTTCATTGAGGAGCTCCGAATACATGCGAAAATACTCATTTCTTTCGGCCTTCGCTCCATCATATAACTTTCTTAAGTTACCATATTCTTCTTTCCCTTCAATATTCATTTTTTTGTAAGAATCCACTTCTTTCTGCTTTAATTCCAGATCCTCACAAAATTTCTTATTTTCATCCAACGCAGACTTCAATAATTCACGAAGCATTTTGTTCTCATCCAAAAGAGATTCATGCTTTTCTCCCAACATATTTTCTTTTATATCTTCTAACATAATCACTGTTTTTTGTTTTTTCATCAAAAGTTCTGCAATTTAACAATTTATTAAAAACATCCACTTACTTTTTTCATTTCCTTTGCTTATCTTATAAAACATTCCGTTCTTTGCACACTAATAATCATAGAAAAACCAATATACATGAAACTAAACAAACTCATTATTCCGGTAGCATGCATCCTGTTGGCCGGAAATGCAAGCATGGCACAGGTAATCATGCCGTGGGAAAACCGGACAGAGACAGACGGCGATCCGTTTGCGAAAGGCGAAACGACCGCCACAAAGGGCAAACTCCACCTCGAAGAAATCATAGGCGGACGGCTCATACAGACAAAAGGAATCGGCGCCATGACATGGATGAAGGATGGCGAGCGATACAGCCGGATGGAACCAAACGCTGAAACAGGCGGTATGGACATTGTCGCCTACCGCGCCAAAGACAACCGGAGGGAAGTCATCATTCCCTCTTCCATGTTTATCAACAAAGAAACCGGGAAGCCAATTGCCATCCGCAGCATCTCTTGGAGCACCGACAACGGGAAGGTCTTAATCTATAACAATACAAAACGGGTATGGCGTTACGACACGAGGGGTGACTACTGGGTACTGACTCTGAAAGACGGGACTTTGCGCCAATTGGGGAAGGGACTGCCCGAATCATCGATGATGTTTGCAAAATTCTCGCCTGACGGAACACGTGTGGCTTTCGTTTCGAACAATAATATATATGTAGAAGATGTCGCTTCCGGCCAGATCACTCAGCTGACCCATGACGGGAGCCAGACGATCGTGAACGGTACATTCGACTGGGTGTATGAAGAAGAATTCGCCTGCCGCGACGGTTTCCGATGGAGTCCGGACGGACAATATATCGCCTACTGGCAAAGCGACACAAAAGGAACGGGGGTGTTCGACATCATCAATAATGTGGATTCCATCTACCCGACCATCTTGCATTTCCCTTATCCGAAGGCAGGCAGCACGAACTCGGCGGTCAAAGTGGGCTATCTTCCGGCAGCCGGGGGAGTGACAACCTGGATAGAGATTCCCGGCGATCCGCGAAACAACTACATTCCCCGTATGGAGTTTATCCCCGGAAGCAACGAACTGTTCATCCAGCAGATGAACCGTCCTCAGAACACGAACAAAGTATGGATCGCCCGCATCGGTAGCCCTACACCTCAAAATATCTTCACCGACACAGATGCAGCATGGCTGGACACGAACGACAATATCCAATGGCTGAAGGACAATACTTGGTTCACCTGGGAGAGCGAACGCAACGGATGGCGCCACCTCTATCGCATCAGCCGGGACGGGAAGGAGATACAGCCGGTTACGAAAGGCGACTTCGACTATATATCGCCGGTCGGGACGGATCTTCAGAAGGGACTGGTATATTTTATCGCTTCACCGGAAAACTATACCCAACGTTATCTCTACAGTGCCGAACTTTTCGGAAAAGGAGAAGTGAAACGGCTCAGTCCGGCAGGACAGCCGGGACAGCATCGTTATAATATGTCGCCTACCGGAAAATGGGCGGTCCATACCTATAGCAATGCGGCAACCCCTTCAATGATCGACATGGTTTCCTTCCCCAAGCATCAGTCTGTAAGGATGATAGAGGACAATGCAAAGGCACGCGAACAATATGCTGCGCTGGGGCTGAACCCGAAAGAGTTCGTCAAAGTGACCTCCGGCAATCTCGAACTGGACGCTTGGATGATCAAACCGGTCAACTTCGATCCGACAAAGAAATACCCCGTCATCATAGAGGTCTATGGCGAACCGGCCAGTTCGACCGTACAGGATGTATGGGGCGGTGGTGATCTCTGGAACCAATATGTCGCCAACCTCGGATATATCGTTGTCAGCATCGACAACCGAGGAGCCAACACTCCGCGCGGCCGCGAATGGCGTAAATGCATCTATGGCGAGGTCGGCACGTTCGCATCCGAAGACCAGGCACGAGGCATCCAAGATATGGCACGCCGTTACCCGTTTATCGACGCGGACCGTATCGGCATTACTGGATGGAGCGGCGGCGGAAGCCAGACACTGAACTCTATGTTCCGTTATCCGGACGTCTTCCATACGGGTATCGCCATCGCTTTCGTTGCAGACCAACGCACCTACGACACGATTTATCAGGAACGGTACATGAACACACCTCAAAACAATCCGGAAGGTTACCGAAAAGGTTCTCCTATCACATACGCATCCGGACTGAAAGGGAACCTGCTCCTGATACATGGTACTGGCGACGATAACGTCCACTATCAGAACTGCGAGATGCTGGTCGACGAGCTGGTTAAACATGGCAAGATGTTCAGCCAAGTAAGCTATCCGATGCGCAGCCACGGCATTTACGAACGTCCTGGCACAACCCTGCACTTACGAATGACGATGGCCAAATACTGGCTGGACCATCTGCCCGCCGGCGGTAGATAGTTAAAAAGACCCTCTGCAAAAACAAAAGGCAGGGGGTCTTTTGTTATATCTCCAAAAGTCACTAAATCTCTAAATAAAAAGTACAAAATGAAAAAGTATTTTATCGCAGTAGCAGCACTGGCATTTTTGGCTGCATGTAACGGGAAGGCAGCAAAAGACACTCCCGTGTTAGTTGAAGAAGAAAGTATTGCCGTCGCCGAAGCGGCTCCCGATGCTCCTTCTCTGCCGAAGCTACCAGTTGTAAAAGCTAAACCGGCCAAGCCGGTCAATATGCGCGACTCCTTGAAACTGGATCCGAAAAAGGGGGCAGTCGTACAAAAAAAATATAAAGGGACTATTCCTGCCGCCGATGGACCTGGTATCGTTTACGACCTGACATTGTTCTATCAGCAAGATAGTGATGACGGCGTTTATGAATTGGACGCCACTTATCTGGAAGCCGAAAACGGCAAAGACCAGACATTCACTTCTACCGGTAAACGCCAAGTGAAAAAAGGAACTCCTGCTGATGCAAGCGCAGTCATATATGAACTGATCCCAAGTGATGGCAGCATGGTATTTTATTTCCAGGCAGAAGGGGATAGCCTGACCATGCTGAACCAGGAATTACAAAAAGCCGCCTCCGACCTTAATTACACGCTAAAGCTCGTACAATAATCGATACATCTTCACAGCACATCTTTTATATAAACAGAAAAGAGGCACTCCGATTCCTGGAGGCCTCTTTTCTGTTTATGATTTGTAAATTGGAATAGCAATAGGGATAAATCATTTGATTCCTAATTTCGCTTTGATCGCTTTAGGAAGTGCATCTTTGTGAACAACAATGTTCATAGTCTTGTAACGAACAAATGCCTTGGATGCATACCAAATGCCTTCATACTTATTGGAAGTCCCCCAAGAGTTCTTCACCATGTAGTATTCATTGCCTTCCTGGTCTTTAGCGATACCATAGATCTGCATACCGTGGTCATCAGTCGTTTCGTAGTTGTCATAAGCCAACTGGCGTTCTTCCTGCGTGCACCATTTCTGTGGTTGAGGTTTTGTATTCAGTTTCTTTTCTTCCGGTTTCAATTTCAGCCAATGAGCCATATCGGAGCCACTCAACTCCTGAACCTTGTCATTGTCAGGCATAACGGCTACACCATCACGGGTAAAGCCGGATTCGCTCACGTCAGAACCCCAGGCAATCGTATAGCCGGTATTGATAGCATTGTCGAACACTTCCATCAATTCGTCGATAGGCAAGTTGTAAGACAATCCATGACGCCAGTTATCCTGGACTTCGATCGGAAATTGGGTATAGAACGGACGATGTGTATAAGATGTCAAAGACACATAGTCGGAAGGATTCAAACCGGTTGACTTATAGAAAGACTGCGGAGTATATTCTTTACCTTTATAAGTAAATTTCTCTGGAGCCTTGCCCAAATAAATTTCGTGAACGGCAGCAACCGCTTTTTTCCACAACATGGCGTTATTCTCATCTGATTGCAATTTACGCAGTTTGCCTTTGGCTACAGCTGCGACCATTGCATCTGCAAGGGCGGAAAGTTCGGTATGGTTGCTCAACGTATCGCCATACATCACACCCGGACGCATTTCTTCTTCCGGAACCAGGCCAAAAGCCTCCATTCCATAAATCACGTCATAGAAAGAACCGCCTTGTGAAAAGGAAACGTCCCCGTGAGTACGCACAGCTGCATCCGCACGATCCAGATAAGTATTGTAAACCGTAAACATTTCGGATAAATCATATTCACCCTTTCCCATACGAAGCAATTCAGATTCCAGGAATGCCATTGTCGAATAACACCAACAAGTTCCGGCGCGATTCTGGTTCTTAATCGAAGTGATCGGATTCTCCTTCACTGTCGTAAAAACAAACCCTTCTTCATTTTCCTTCTTCCCTGATTCTTGTGCATGGATTGTTGCAGACATCGTCATGGCGAACAGCATACCAACCGCAATAATTGTCTTTTTCATGTAAATCTATTTATATTATGTTATTAGATTAATTTTGAAGGGCAAAGATACGATTAAATTGACAATGGGCAATGGACAATTGACAATTTAAACTGTATCTTTGTCAGACATAATAACTATAATATAAAGAAAACATGAAGATCACAATTATCGGCGCCGGAAATATCGGCGGTGCCATAGCACGAGGATTAGCAAAAGGTCATATGTTTAAAGCATCGGATATCACTTGCACGGCACAATCAGATACGACTCTGGAGAAAATGAGGAATACGAACCCTGATTTCGTCCTCTCGCTGGACAATGTAGAAGCGGTCAAAGGCGCCGACATCATCGTCATTGCCGTAAAACCGTGGCGCGTAGAAGAAATTATCGACCAGATCAAAGGCATACTCGACTATGACAAACAGATAATCGTTTCCGTTGCCGCAGGTATCACATTCGATCTGCTGAACACCTATCTGACCAAAAACACGGGGTTCGACGATTGCCTGACAACCCCGACTATTTTCCGTATCATGCCGAATACGGCAATCGAAGTGCTTAGCAGTATGACTTTCGTAGCAGCCCGTAATGCTTCCAAAGAGCAAACGGACTTAATCATTAATATCTTCAACGAATTGGGAAACGCGATGTTGGTCGAAGAACGCCTGATGTCTGCCGGAACCGCTTTGGCTTCCAGCGGGATCGCATTCGCCTTGCGCTATATCCGCGCAGCCATCGAAGGCGGTGTCGAATTAGGTTTTTACCCGAAGCAGGCACAGGAAATCGTTGTCCATACGGTGAAAGGAGCTGTCGACCTCTTATTGGAAAACAAAAGCAATCCTGAAACGGAAATCGATAAGGTAACAACCCCGGGAGGTATCACCATCAAGGGATTGAACGAAATGGAACTCTCCGGCTTCACCTCTTCCGTCATTCGGGGATTGAAGGCAAGCAAATGATGATTTTTATTCTGCAAACGTGTTATTGATTACGAAAACAACTGTCATACCATCATGAATACAATAACTTTTTCACATGTAACATATAGCATATTTTCAGCAATATAGTTACATTTTTTTGTCGAGACCCGGGTGTCAGACATCTACAGACCCGGATCTCAAGACCGCTCAGATGGAGGTGTAAATGGCTCTGATACGGGCATTTTGAGGAAAAAATCTAACGTCTTTCTTACAAAAAAGTAACGTGTTTCGGCAAAAAAGGCTTATGCTTTCCTGAAAACATTCCGTTTTTAACACTTTTGGAGTGTATCTGTTTCGGGTAAAACGGCTAAAATGATGGTTAAACTGCTGATTTATGATAGTTGCATGATAGTTAAAAAGGAAACTGTCATGCCTATATGTTATGATGTTCAAGTTATATACAAGAAACATGATAGTATGATAGTTGTTTTTTTTAATTCATTATAGTATTGATAAGTTTGAACCGTAAATGCAGATTTACCGGTGAACTAACGGGTAAGGCTGAACCTCGTGCCGCAAGCTCTCTTTTGCCGTCTGCTTTAGCTGATGAATAGATGATTGTTCCCGGCTTTGCCGGTTCCTCTGTGGTTTTTTAACCCCTTTAAATACAATACAAGCTGTGAATGGGGTGTAAGAATGGTTAATGAATGTTAAATAATGAGCTTGTCGGGAACTTTTTGCAATGATTCGGCGTCTTATATTTACGAGTGATTATTATAAATGAAAAAGTAAAAAATGAAAAAAGCTATTTTGACACTTTTGATGATTCCTGCTTTTGTCGGGATGTTGTTTTCTTGCTCTGAAGTCAAAACAGATGCAAAGAAGTTGGAAGGTAAATGGAATATTGTGGAAGTAAAAGGAGAAAAAATACTGAAAGAAGGTTTGCCCAATATGGAGTTTGATATGAAAGATAATAAAGTTCACGGTAATGCCGGATGTAATATCTTTAATTCGACTGTCGTGCTGGACGACCAGGATATTTCTTCCATCACGATCAACCCCGCAGCCACTACCATGATGGCTTGTCCGGATATGGAGATCGAAGATGCGATCTTGAAAGCTATGGGAAACGTGAAAGGTGTGAAGGCCGGCCAGTCCGAAAATGAAATGTTGCTGGTCGATGCCGACGGTAACGTGTTGATGGTTTTGTCAAAAAACTAATTGGATAGAAATGAAGAAGTACATGTATCTTTGTCTTGCAGCGTTGAGTATCGGTATCTTTGCTTCTTGTAAGGCGAAAAAAGGTGTGGAAGCGACTTTCTCCGACCTGGATGGTAGTTGGAATATTGTCGAATTGAACGGCAAGGTGTTGAATCCTGCCGAGACGAATCAAGTCATCGAGTTCGACGTGGCTCGCCATTCCCTTTCCGGAAGAGCTGGATGCAATCGGATGATGGGGCAGATCGAATACAGCGATTCCCGCAAGAATATCATTAAATTCCCGCAGGTTGCGACAACGCGTATGGCTTGTCCGGATATGAGTGGTGAGCGTGAATTGTTGCAGGCTTTGGATAAAGTCGTTCGCTTTGATGCAGTAGGTGAGGTGAAACCGGTCAATAAAATCGCTTTATATGGCACGGACAATACCAAATTGATGGTAATTGAAAAGAAGTGACTTTCATTGTGAAATGTTTGGAAGGCGGTTCCGGTTGTGACGGGCCGCCTTTTTTATTTCGGCCTGCAAGGGATGATCAGGGTGAAGCGGCTGCCTTTTCCTTCCTGGGAAGAAAGGGTGATTCGCCCCTCCAGGCGCTCGGCGATGGTTTGACAGATCGATAGGCCCAGTCCGGTACCTTGTGCAAATTCGTCCACCTTGAAGAAACGTTCGAACACTTTCTTCTGGGCCTCTTCCGACATACCTTTTCCTGTATCTTCGACAAAGACATGAACTTCTTTCTCCTCCTTCTTATAGACAGCTCCTAACAGGATGTGCCCTTTAGTGGTGAACTTGACGGCATTGTTGATGAAATTCGTAATCACTTGCGTGAACCGGAAACGGTCTACATGAATGATAAGTTCCGTTTCTTGGAATTCTTTCAGGAAACGGATATTCGAAGGCATAAGCAGGTGATGTGTCTGGTAGATCTCTTCTAACAGCTCGTTTAGAGAGCAATCGTCGAAAGCGAAAGACATCCGTCCCGACTCGATGCGCGAGAGTTCCAGGATATCATTAATCAGTTTCAGCAGCAGATTACTGTTTTTGTTGATCGTATTGCGGAAAAGGTCTTTTTCTTCATCGGTCAATTCCTTTTCGTCTTGTAATAGGTTGGTGAAACCGACTATCGCATTTAACGGTGTGCGTATCTCATGGCTCATGTTGGCGAGGAATGCCGATTTCATCTTATTGGCTTCTTCGGCTCGCTCTTTCTCTTCGATCAACCGGAGTTGCACCTGCCTTTTCCGTTCGCTTTCGCGGTAGTACATGTAAATGAGGTGAAGGATGATATAGACGATTGCTATGACGAGCAGGATTCCGCCTGCAATAATATAGTTTAGGTAACGGACTTCCAGTGGCATGTTATAGATGATGCTTCCCTGTGGTAGATCGCTCAACCGTATGTTGAAACGTTGCATCTCTTTCCAGTCGAAAGCAAATGTTTTGGGGCTTTCTACGATAGGAATGTCATTTGGAGAAGTGCCTTTCAGGATGCGGGCAGCTGTTTGGGCAACACAATCAGCCTGGATTTGCAAGGTAGTGAAATAGCCACCGGTGATCCCTCTGTTGTCGTTGAACCCGTTGTTAATGACTGTGAAGTTCGGCACATTGGCCAGGCGTCCGACGGTCAGGACATTGAAGTCGAGAATGATTTGTATGCAGGCGGTGTAAGGCTTGTCTTCAAATACCCAAAGAAGCTGGCGGGCGGTCAGGTTGGCTGTCGAGGTCGTATATAAGGCAGAAGCGCCTTCTTTGCCGGGCTGGATTTCCGTGGAAGTCGTTTGGGGCCTTGTTTGATACAATCCTTCGTAAACAGCTATTCCATGTCCCTGGATATTGTCCATCAACGTTTCGAACGCTTTTCTGCCGATGAATTCTTTCGTTTTGAAGATCAGTATTTTTGATCTTCCGTATAGTTTTTCGATCAGTTGTATGTTTTTCAGATATTCAGGCTTGTCCCAATAACCCGTGAAGTTGGGATGCTGTTCCAATAGTTCCCAGTTGGGAAAGTTGACACCTGAAAAGACAACCGGAATCGTCTTGCCGAGCGGATGGTTGCAGGCCATTAAAGTATAGGTAGCCTGATCGTCATTGGAAATGATGATGTCCGGTTTGAAACTTAAAGTGTCGAGAAAGGAGTACATCCGGGCTTCTTCGTCTGTGGCATTATAGCGTTCGCAGTCCAGGTAGAATGTGTGGATGGAAGAGTATATTTGCTCTTTCTCCAGTTCCTCGTGCAGCAGCTTGTCGAACTTGGAGTAGGCACTCAGGCTTTGATTGTATGACTGTATGACAAGGACATTAAACAGTTCCTTCCCTTTTTTATCGGAGGAACCCTTTGCTTCACGCGGAAAACAAAGGGGCAATATCAACATCGCTATGTATATATGTATTTTCAAGGAAGAAGCACTTATCAATTGTACCCGTATGTTTTAAAAAACCGTTCAAAGTTAACGATAATCGGGATATAACAAGTACTTCTTTCTGATTTTCTTATATTTATTTAATGCCGGTTGCCAACTTGCGCGTATTTCGTCCTCCTTTAAGCCGCGGACAATCTGGAAACGTAATTCTTTTGTCCCGGCAAGCAGGTCGAACCATTGTGGGCGGGTGAAGAAAAAAGCTTGGTCGTTGCCTGCTTTATTATAGAAATCAAGGAGGAATTTCAGCGTCAATCCCCCGGTAAAGGGATATTCTCTCAAGTCCGTGCCGTAGCATTCCTTGTCCTTATGCAACGGTTTCGTGTCGAAACCTGGCAAGGAGGTGGGCGTAAAGGTGAAATCTCCGTATCTGGCATCGGGTGCTCCCAATATCTGGAATGGATAATAGGTCCCGCGACCGACACTGATATTGGTCCCTTCGAAGAAACAGAGTGAAGGGTAGAGACGGATCGACTGGTCGTTCGGCAGGTTGGGAGAGGGCTTTACCGGCAACCAGTACGGATCTCCGTGACGCCAGTTTTCCATCTTGACGATATGCAGTTTACAGGTGTCGGGTGTACTTTTCAGCCAACCTTCCTTGTTGATCATCCAAGCCCTGTCTCTTATACACATCTCCGAGCCCACGAGACCTCTCTAC
>ENA-UALA01000831-UALA01000831.1-human-gut-metagenome-genome-assembly--contig:-NODE-831-length-12675-cov-4.377258_pt1 | contig 12675 bp, 9 predicted proteins | sample MGYA00243696_ERZ654460 | MGnify/ENA primary metagenome ERZ654460 (study PRJEB26926, sample SAMN06164725) | human gut metagenome | biome: ENVO:00009003; feature: ENVO:2100002; material: ENVO:00002003... | reverse complement strand
TCCGCCGTGGACATGGCCACCGACGGGCACATCCGCCGCTGTCTGCGGACGGCCCGGTTTTACGACGCCCTGTCCGGCACCGTGAAGGTGGCCGGCCGGGACGTCCGGGAATACACCCTGGAAAATCTCCGCAGCGGCGTGTCCATGGTATTGCAGAACGGCTCCCTGTTTTCCGGCACCATCGCCGACAACCTCCGCTGGGCGGACCCCAACGCCACCCGGGAGCAGATGCAGGCCGCCTGCGCCATCGCCCGGGCCGACGAGTACATCGACTGCTTCCCCGACGGCTATGACACGGTGCTGGAGCAGAACGCCGCCAACCTGTCCGGCGGCCAGCGCCAGCGGCTGCTGATCGCCCGGGCCATCCTGAAAAAGCCCAGGATCCTGATCCTGGACGACTCCACCTCCGCCGTGGACATGGCCACCGACGGGCACATCCGCCGCTGTCTGCGGACGGCCCTGCCCGGCGCCACCAAGGTCATCATCGCCCAGCGCATCAACTCCATCATGTCCTGCGACCGCATCGTGGTGCTGGACCGGGGGCGTCTGGCGGACATGGGCACCCATCAGGAGCTGCTGTCCCGCAGCCATATTTACCGTGACGTGTACGAGAGCCAGATGAGAGAGGGGGCGGTGGATCATGCCGCGAGTTGACCTGCAGAAATATAATAAAAAGGTAGAGAACCCCTTCGCCATCCTGTGGCGTCTGGTGTGCTACTTCAAGCACTGCCGCCTGCTGCTGACGGCGGCCATGCTGTCCATCCTGGCCTATGTGGCCGCCACCATCGGGGCCGCCTACTGCATGAAGCCCCTGACAAACCTGCTGGAGGCCAGCGGTGCGGCTCCCAACGAGACCTACGCCAAGTACATCAGCCTGATCCTGGGGCTGGCGGGGCTGTACCTGCTGTCGGCCCTGACCAACTATCTGCTCAACCGCCTGATGCTGGAGTGCAGCGCCATCATCATGAAGCAGCTGCGCACGGAGCTGTTCGACACCATGCAGCGCCAGCCGGTGCGGTTCTTTGACGAGAACAAGACCGGCGCGCTGATGAGCTACTATACCAGTGACATCGAGGCCACCAACGAGCTTTTGCAGCACAGCATCACCCAGCTGGCCATCTCCATCACCTCCCTGGTGGGCACCGTTGCCATGATGCTGGCCCTGTCCATGCGGCTGTTTGCCATCATGGTGGTGCTGGGGGCCATCGTGGTGCTGGTGGTGCGGGTCACCACCAAAATCAGCAAGCGCACCTACGCCAGCCAGCAGCGCCTCACCGCCGCCGTCAGCGGCTATATGGAGGAGATGATCACCGGCCAGCGTGACGTGAAGGTGTTCACCCACGAAAAGGAGGTCATGGAGCAGTTCGACGTCATCAACCAGGACCTGTGCAAGGCCTCCACCACCGCCACCACCGTCACCTCCATGGTGGGCCCCATCCTCAACAACCTGTCCCACATCTTCTATGCCATCACCTGCGCGGTGGGCGTCCTGTGGCTGACAGGGGAGGGGGCCGGCGGCATCCTCATCGGTTTTTTGCAGTATGTCCGCACCTTCGCCGACCGCGTCAGCCAGATCTCCGAGCAGTTCAACGCTCTGATGATGGCCCTGGCCGGTGCCGAGCGGATTTTTGGCATCCTGGACCTGCCTCCCGAGGAGGACCGGGGCCAGGTGACCCTGGAGCAGAAGGACGACGACTACCACTGGCGTATGCCGGACGGCACCCTGGTGCCCCTGCGGGGCGATGTACGCTTTTCCCATGTGGACTTTGCCTATGTGCCGGAAAAGCCGGTGCTGCGGGACCTGTCCCTGTACGCCAAGCCCGGCCAGAAGATCGCCTTCGTCGGCTCCACCGGCGCGGGAAAAACCACCATTACCAATCTCATCAACCGGTTTTACGATATCCAGGCCGGCTCCATCACCTACGACGGCATCGACGTGCGCAACATCCGCAAGGACGACCTGCGCCGCTCCCTGGGCATCGTGCTGCAGGACACCCACCTGTTCACCGGCACGGTGATGGAGAACATCCGCTACGGCCGCCTGGACGCCACCGACGAGGAGTGCATGGAGGCCGCCAAGATCGCCAACGCCCACTATTTCATCTCCCACCTGCCCCAGGGGTACGACACCGTCCTCTATTCCGACGGCGCCAACCTCAGCCAGGGCCAGCGCCAGCTGGTGGCCATCGCCCGGGCGGCGGTGTCCCGGGCCCCGGTGCTGATCCTGGACGAGGCCACCTCCTCCGTGGACACCCGCACCGAGAAGCTCATCGGCCAGGGGCTGGACGGCCTGATGGCCGGGCGCACCGTGTTCGTCATCGCTCACCGGCTTTCCACCGTCCGCAACGCCAACGCCATCATGGTGCTGGAGCAGGGGCGGATCATCGAGCGCGGCGACCACCGGGAGCTGCTGGACCAGAAGGGGAAGTACTATCAGCTCTGCCACAACATGATCGAATTGACCTAACTGTTCACCGAAAACATCTGCGAGATATAATCGTTAACCGTTAATCTGCGGCGAAAGTTAGCGGATAAAAACAGCAGAAAATCCGGCACAAGAGAATAAAAATACAAAGAAAATGGATAATTGTCATTTTTTTTGGAATATTCACAGAAAGTTTAATCTTAGTGTTGAAAAATCTACTGTTTCATGATACAATTAGGAAAACATTTTAATCCTGGGCGGCGATAAGTAAAATGCACAAAAACCGTCCGCCATCGGCGAACAGACTGGTGCGTAGTGGACAGCGAGCCGTGGACGCACCCAGCCGTCCCCAAAGGAAAGATCATGGCAGAAAAGAATAAAAAGCGCGGCGGACGCCGTGCCCATCTCAACGATTTCCATGTGAATCTTGCCGGTGATTATGTATATACCGGCGCCCACTACTCCTATGTGGACCAGGGCCGCAGCCGCGACCGGGTCCAGCGGGAGCTGCTGGGACTGAGCGTTGCCGTCGTGCTGGCCGTGGTGGCCGGCGGTTGCAGCGACGCCCCCGCCATGCTGAACTGCTGGTACGTCATCCTCCCCTATATCTGCGAGGCCGCGGCGGCGGTCAGCGTGATCTGGGCGGTGCTCCGGCTGCGGAAGGCGGAGGAACCCATCCGGGAGTACATTTATAAAAAGAGCGTGCAGGCGCTGCCCCACCGGGCCATGCTCTGCATGATCTTCGCGGGGCTGGGCTTCGTGACCATGGTGCTCTACCTGGCCATGAACGGCTCCGGCGGCCGCGTGGCCTCCGTGATCGCCTACCTGGCGCTGAAGGCGCTGGTGGCCGGGGGAGCGTGGCTCCTGTGGCGGTATATGCTGACCCTGAAATGGGAAAAGCTCCCCGCCCGCGACTTGGATACGCCTCAGGCGTGATCCACCAATTTCTTTTGTGAACTCCGGGCTTCTGCCCGCGTTCAAAAAAATTTAAGGAGGATTCCAATGAAGAAAGCTACCCGTATCTTGGCTCTGGTACTTTGCGCTGTCATGTGCCTGGGCCTGTTCGTTGGCTGCAGCAACAAAGGCAAGCAGAACAGCGACACCCCGTTGGTCGTGGGTTATTCCCCGTTCAACAGCAAGTTCTCCCCCTTCTTCTCCGAGACCGCTTATGACCAGGACGTCTGGGTCATGACCGCTATCAGCCTGCTGAACAGCGATCGCCAGGGCGCCATCATCATGAAGGGTATCGAAGGCGAAACCAAGGCCTACAATGGCACCGACTACACCTACCATGGTCCCGCTGACTGCGAGATCGTGGAGAACACCGACGGCACCGTGGACTACAACTTCAAGCTGCGCGAGGACCTGAAGTTCTCCGACGGCGAGCCTATCACCATCGACGACGTCATCTTCTCCATGTACGTCCTGTGCGATCCTACCTACGACGGCAACAGCACCCTGTTTGCTCTGCCCATCCAGGGCATGGATGCTTACCGTTCCGGTATGGACACCCTGTACAACCTGATGCTGGCTGCCGGCCGCGACAACACCGACTTCTCCAAGTGGAAAGAGGCGGATCAGACTGCCTTCTGGGCTGACGTGGATCAGGCCGGCGTGAAGTTCGTCCAGGCCATCATGCAGTACTGCATTGCCCAGGGCGCTAACGCCGAGGGTGATTCCGTTTCCGCCTGCATGGCCAACTGGGGCTTCGAGCTGCCCGCCGATGCTACCGAGGCGGATGCCTTCAACGCCATCGTCGCCAAGTATCCCTCCCTGGCCGAGGCTGTCGACGCTGAGAAGCCCGAAGGCACCACCTTCACCAGCCTGCTGAACGACTACGAGACCAAGTACACCAAGGGTATCGAGACCGGCACCTCCGCTGCCAACATCTCCGGCATCAAGAAGACCGGCGACTACAGCATGACCGTCTCCCTGACCCAGGTCGACGCCACCGCCATCTATCAGCTGGGTGTGACCATCGCCCCCATGCACTACTATGGCGAGAAGACCAAGTATGACTACGACAACAACAAGTTCGGCTTTGACAAGGGCGATCTGAGCCACGTTCGCGAGAAGACCACCACCCCCCTGGGTGCTGGCCCCTACAAGTTCATCAAGTTCGAGAATGGTACCGTGAACTTCGAGGCTAACGATTCCTACTATCTGGGCGCCCCCAAGACCAAGTATGTCAACTTCCTGCAGACTCAGGAAGACGATAAGCTCAACGGCGTCGTCACCGGCACCGTGGATATCACCGATCCTTCCTTCAGCTCCACCACCGTGGACGCCATCAAGGCTGCCAACAAGAACGACGATGTCAACGGCCCCGCCATCACCACCGATACCGTGGATAACCTGGGCTATGGTTACCTCGGCATGAGCGCCAACACCATGAACGTCAACAAGGAGCCCGGCTCCGATGCCTCCAAGGCTTATCGTAAGGCTTTCGCCACCGTTCTGGCTGCTTACCGCACCGTCGCCATCGAGTCCTACTATGGCGAGCGCGCTTCCGTCATCAACTACCCCATCTCCAACACCTCTTGGGCTGCTCCTCAGGCTGCTGATCCTGGCTACAAGGTCGCTTTCTCTGTGGATGCTCAGGGTAAGGACATCTATACCTCCGACATGACCGACGAGCAGAAGTATGAGGCCGCCCTGCAGGCTGCCCTGGGCTTCTTCGAGGCCGCCGGCTGCAAGGTCGAGAACGGCAAGGTCGTCTCCAACCCCGAGGGTGGTATGGATACCGCTAACTACGCCATCGAGCGCGAGGCCCTGATCCCCGCCGACGGCAAGGGCGATCACCCCTCCTTCATGATCCTCACCGAGGCCTCCAAGGCTCTGGAGAAGATCGGCGTGCACCTGATCGTCACCGACCTGTCCGACAGCACGCAGCTGTGGGATACCATCGAGGCCGACCAGGCTGACATGTGGGCTGCCGCTTGGAGCGCCACCCCGGATCCTGATATGTATCAGATCTACTTCTCCGGCATGGACGGCAAGGCTGCCGGCGGCTCCAACTACATGTACGACATCAACGATGCCGAGCTGAACCAGCTGATTCTGGATGCCCGCAATTCTCTGGACCAGAGCTATCGTAAGACTCTGTACAAGTCCTGCCTGGACATCATCGTTGACTGGGCCGTTGAGGTTCCTGTCTATCAGCGTCAGAACGCCATCATCTTCTCCACCCAGCGTGTCAACATGAACACTGTCACCCCCGACATCACCACCTTCTATGGCTGGCTGAACGAGGTCGAGAAGATCGAGCTGAACTGACAAAGTTCCGCACCCAAGACCTGTACGACAACATAGGTTAAGTCACAAGGTACGCCCCCGGCGGCTCCGGCCGCCGGGGGGTGCCCCGACTGCATATCAAGGAGCGACCCGGGCGGGGCCGGGGGTGTTGCTTGATGTGCAGTGGGTAGTCTATAGGGAGGGGCGGAACAGACGTGTTCCGCCAATCTGCATCACTGTATCATCAGATCGGAGGGTTATCAGTGCGCAAATACATCATCAAAAGAATTCTAATCTCAATCGTCATCCTGTTCCTTGTCGCATTCGTCATCTACGCATTGATGCGCTGTCTCCCCACGTCCTACGTGGAGGCTATGGCGCGTCAGAAGTCCATGCAGCCCAACTCCAAGTCCTTTGAGGAGTGGATGGAGCAGCTCACCAGAATGTACAATCTGGACGTGGGCATTGTTCCCGGCTTCTTCAAGTGGCTGGGCCAGATGCTGACCTTCAACTTCGGCGACAGCTGGCTGTGGACCAAACCCGTCACGGAAGTATTCAACAACTGTGTGTGGATCTCCTTCTTCATGGGCCTCATCGCCTTCGTGCTGGAGATCATCATCGCGATTCCCCTGGGCGTCATTGCCGCCACCAAGCAGTACAGCAAGACCGACTACGCCGTCACGGTCATCGCCCTGGCGGGTATTTCGCTGCCCACCTTCTTCTTTGCTTCTCTGCTGAAGCTGTTTTTCTCCGTGCAGCTGGGCTGGTTCGACCTGTATGGTCTCACCGGCCGTAATCACGAGCAGCTCTCAGCCTTCGCGAAGCTCCTGGACATGGGACATCATCTGGTTCTGCCCATCGTCACCCTGGTGGTTATCAGTGTCGGTTCCCTCATGCGTTACACCCGCACCAACATGCTGGAGGTGCTCAACGCTGACTTCATCCGCACGGCCCGGGCCAAGGGTCTGTCCGAGCGCAAGGTCATCTATCACCATGCGTTCCGCAACACCCTGATCCCCCTGGTCACCATCATCGGCGGTTCTCTGCCCGGCCTGTTCTCCGGTGCACTGATCACCGAGACGCTGTACTCCATCCCCGGCATCGGCTACATTTCCTACCAGTCCATGGTGGGCGGCGATATTCCGTTCTCCATGTTCTACCTGGTCTTTATGGCCGTGCTGACCCTGTTGGGTAACCTGATTTCTGATATTCTGTACGCCGTGGTCGATCCTCGCGTACGCATCGCTTAAGAAGGGAGGAGGAAATAAAATGGCAGATCGCAAGGATAAGATCAATGAGCAGCAGGTCGAGCAGGAGATCCGTGAGGAGATCCGCGAGGAAATGAAGCACGCCGACCAGGAGCCTGCTCAGGAGCAGTATTCTCTGAACGATGACCGTCGTGTTAAGGTCCTTTCTCCCGGTATGCTGGTGGCCAAGCGCTTCATCCGCAACCGCATGGCCGTCACCGGTCTGGTCATCCTGGTTTTCATGTTCGTGTTTTCCTTCATCGGCGGCCTGATCTCCCCCTATGGTCAGGACCAGTTCTTCTACACCGATAAGACCATCCGCCGTGACTTCGGCGCGGCCAAGGAAAACACCGAGTTCCAGTACGCCAGCAACAACGACGAGGTGTTCGGCCTCACCGCCCAGGCCAGAGCTATGCTGGCCATCCAGCAGGGGAAGACCACCTTCTCCAACAAGAGCGACAACTTCACCCTGACCAAGGTTTCCGACGACTTCTATTCCGTGGAATACAACGGTCAGGTGGTGGGCTACGCCGGCAAGGAGCTGGTGAACGCCTCCGCCAAGGACAGCACCCTGTCCTTCGAGTTCAACTATCAGGCCCTGCTGGCCTCCGCCTCCGGCGCTAAGGAATTCACCGCCGACGGCGTAGCCTACACCCTGGCTGAGGATGGCAACATCACCTCCCAGGACGGTGCCGATGTGGCCTATGTCAGCAACATCATCGTCAACGCCATTTCCCCCGACGTGTTCCTGAGCCGCGACTTCAAGGAGAAGCTGTATGCCGCCATTGCCACAGCTGAAAACGGCAAGGCTGCCTTCAGCTATACCGACGAGTCCCTGATCGTCGCCGAGGAGCCTGAGGAGGAGCCCGACACCGAGGAGCCGTCCTCCGGCATCAACACCGAGGACCCCAACGCTCCCACCCAGGAGGATACTCCCACCAGCGCCACCGCTGAGTACGATCTGGAGTATGATCCCGCCACCATGAGCTGGAAGATCCTCCAGGAGAAGCCCAGCCGTCAGTACGATCAGTATTCCTTCCCCAGCAAGGACCACTGGCTGGGCACCGATATGTACGGTATGGATATGCTGACCCGCCTGATGTACGGCGGCCGCGTCTCCCTGCTGATCGGCTTCATCGTCATCATCATTGAGACCGTCATCGGCGTGATCTTCGGCGGTATCTCCGGCTACTTCGGCGGCTGGGTGGATAACCTGATCATGCGTATCGTCGATATCTTCTACTGCATCCCCTCCATGCCCATCATCATCATTCTGGGCGCGGCCATGGATGCATCCCGCGTGGACCCCACCATCCGAATGGTCTACTTAATGCTGATCCTGGGCTTCCTGGGCTGGGCTGGTATCGCCCGTCTGGTCCGCGGCCAGATCCTGTCCCTGCGTGAGCAGGAGTACATGACCGCCGCCGAGGCCTGCGGCCTCAGTGTGTCCCGCCGGATCTTCAAGCACCTGATCCCCAATGTCATTCCCCAGCTGATCGTCACCTGCACCATGGGCCTGGGCAGCGTCATCATCATGGAGGCTACCCTGTCCTTCCTGGGCCTGGGCGTCAAGTTCCCCTTCGCTTCCTGGGGCAATATCATCAGCGACGTCAATGACACCCACGTTCTGACCACCTATTGGTTCATCTGGATCCCCGCCGGCGTGCTGCTGCTGCTGACGGTTCTGGCATTCAACCTGGTTGGCGACGGTCTGCGGGATGCCTTTGACCCGAAGATGAAGCGCTGAGGAAGGAGGAGATCATATGGCTAAGAAAAACGAAAGCGGCTATCTGTCCGCCAAGGAGTCTCGCCGGATTTCCCGGGAGAACCGCAAGATCACGGACCAGTTTGAAAAGCTGCACAAGCGCAAGAACGTGCCTGAGGAGGAGTTCCTCACCCAGATGCACGACCAGAATAACTCCCTGGAGATCGAGAACCTGCATACCTACTTCTTCTCTGACGTGGGTACCGTCCGCGCCGTGGACGGCGTCTCCTTCGACGTGCCCATCGGCAAGACCGTGGGCGTGGTGGGCGAGTCCGGCTGCGGCAAGTCCGTTACCAGCCTGTCCATCATGCAGCTGCTCCAGCGGCCCCAGGGCCAGATCGTGGAGGGCGAGATTCGCCTGAATCTCGGCAACGGCAAGGCCTACGACATCACCAAGACCCCCATTGAGCAGATGCAGAAGCTCCGCGGCAACTACATGTCCATGATTTTCCAGGAGCCCATGACCAGCCTGAACCCGGTGTTCCGCATCGGCGCCCAGCTGGACGAGGTCATTGCCCTGCACGACGGTGAGGGCAAGACCCCCGAGGACATCAAGGCCCGCTCCATCCATCTGCTGGAGATGGCCGGCATCGCCAACAGCGAGGGTGTCTATAAGATGTACCCCCACGAGTTGTCCGGCGGTATGCGTCAGCGTGTCATGATCGCCATGGCCCTGTCCTGCAATCCCCGCCTGATCATCGCCGACGAGCCCACCACGGCTCTGGACGTGACCATCCAGGCCCAGATTCTGGACCTGCTGCGCAACCTGAAGGATAAGATCAACTCCTCCATCATGCTGATCACCCACGACCTGGGTGTCATCGCCGAGATGGCCGACTATGTGGTGGTCATGTACGCTGGCCGCGTGGTGGAAAAGGGCACCGCCCAGGAGATCTTCGCCAATCCCGCTCACCCCTACACCATCGGCCTGATGGCCTCCAAGCCCATGGTCGGTAAGAAGGTGGATAAGCTGTATTCCATCCCCGGCAAGGTCCCCAACCCCATCAACATGCCCAACTACTGCTATTTCAAGGATCGCTGCGAAATGTGCGTGGAAGGCTGCCAGGGTGAGTATCCTCACATGATCCAGCTGTCCCCCACCCATATGGTCAGCTGCTACCGTTACTACGGAAAGGAGGACGCTCAGAATGGCTGATGTCAAGAAGACCGCTGAGGAGCAGGTCCAGTACGATCCTCAGTATATCCTCCAGGTCAAGGACCTGAAGAAATACTTCCCCATCAAGGGCGGTATGCTCAACAAGACCGTGGGTTACGTGAAGGCCGTGGACGGCGTCACCTTCAACCTCAAGCGCGGCACCACCATGGGTCTGGTGGGCGAATCCGGCTGCGGCAAGACCACCACCGGCCGCACCATCCTCCGTCTGTCCGGCGAAAAGACCGGCGGCCAGGTGCTGTTCAACGGCCAGGAGGTCTATGACCTCAACGCCAAGGAGATGCGCGACATGCGCACCAAGATGCAGATCATCTTCCAGGACCCCTTCTCCTCTCTGCAGCCCCGTATGCCCGTGGGCGAGATCATCGGCGAGGCCGTCCGTGAGCACGGACTGGTCTCCAAGGAGGAGTTCGACGACTACATCGACAAGGTCATGGACGACTGCGGCCTGCAGTCCTTCCACAAGGACCGCTATCCCCACGAGTTCTCCGGCGGCCAGCGCCAGCGTATCTGCATCGCCCGCGCTCTGGCTCTGAAGCCCGAGTTCATCGTCTGCGATGAGCCCGTGTCCGCTCTGGACGTGTCCATCCAGGCCCAGATTATCAACCTGCTGAAGGAGCTCCAGGAGCAGTACAAGTTCACCTACCTGTTCATCTCCCACGACCTGTCCGTGGTGGAGCACATCTCCGACACCGTGGGCGTCATGTACCTGGGCAACCTGGTGGAATACGGTGCCACCGAGGATATCTTCAAGAATCCCCTGCACCCCTACACCAAGGCCCTGTTCTCCGCCATCCCCGTGCCGGACCCCACGGCCAAGATGAACCGCATTGTGCTGGAGGGTTCCATTCCTTCCCCCGCCAATCCCCCCGCAGGCTGCAAGTTCCACACCCGCTGCGCCCAGTGCATGGAGCAGTGCAAGACCGAGGTGCCCGAGCAGCGTGAGATTGAGCCCGGCCACTTCGTGGTCTGCCACCTGTACGACCAGAAGTAATGGCCAGGAAGGAAAAACACTGGGAGGACGACGACGGCCGCACCATAGCGGACATGTCCCAGGTGAAGCGCCCGTCGCTGTTCGGCAATCTGCCCGGCAGCGCTTACCAGCGGGAGGAGCAGCCGGAGGAGCGGGAGGAAGCCAAGAAATCTCCCCCCTGGGTTGACGATTCCCTGAGCAAGCAGGACCGGCATGCCTTCTTCTTCGGAACCATGAAGGCGTCGCTGCTGATCTGTGCGGCTTACCTGGTGGGATTCGGAGTGTTTATCCTGATTCTGACGCTTCTGTTCCGCTGATTGCGGAAAGATCAGACCCCAAAAGGGGCGTCCTCCAGCCGGAGGACGCCCCTTTTTATACGCATTATCGAAAAATGGGAGGATTATCATGATTTCATCCATGCTGCAATACATTCAGAAAAGCCCCGACTGCTTCCACGCGGTGGAGAATCTCCGCCAGCGTCTGCTGTCCGAGGGTTACACCCAGCTGACGGCAGGGGAGTGGACCCTGACCCCCGGCGGGAAGTATTTTGTCACCAAGAACGGATCCTCGCTGATGGCCTTTCGTGTGCCCCAGGGTAGTCCCACGGGCTTTGTGCTGACCGCCAGCCACTCCGACTCCCCCTGCTTCCGCCTGCGGGACCATGCGGAGCTTGCCGGCGAGTTTGTCCGCCTGTCCGCCGAGCGCTACGGCGGCATGATCAACGACTGCTGGCTGGACCGCCCCCTGAGCGTGGCCGGCCGGGTGCTGGTCCGCCGGGAAAACGGCCTGGATATGCGCCTGGTGGATATGAAGAAGGACATGGCCCTGATCCCCCGGGTGGCCATCCACCTGAACCGGGACGGCAACAACGGCACCAAGTATAACCCTGCCCAGGACCTGGTGGCCCTGTACGCCGGCGGGGAGCAGAAGGGCAGCTTCGACCGGGAGATTGCCGCCGCCGCCGGGTGCCAGCCGGAGGACATCGTGGCCCGGGACCTGTTTCTGTACAACAACCAGCCCGGCACCGTCTGGGGCCCGGCAGGGGAGTTCCTGTCCGCCCCCCGGCTGGACGACCTGGCCTGTGTATTCGCCTGCACCCAGGGCTTCCTGACCGCCCATGAGACCACCGCCATCCCGGTGCTGTGCGTGTTCGACAACGAGGAGATCGGCTCCGAGACCAAGCAGGGCGCGGCCTCCGCCTTTCTGCCGGAGACGCTGACGGCCATCACCTTCGCCCTGGGCCTCACCTCCGGGGACTATCGCCGCCTGGTGGCCAACAGCTTCCTGCTCTCCTGCGACAACGGCCATGCCCGCCACCCCAACCACCCCGAGCTGGCGGATGCCAACGAGGCCCCGGTGCTCAACGGCGGCGTGGTGGTGAAGCACTCCCCCCGCTATGCCACCGACGCCGTCTCCGCCGCCGCCTTCCAGGAGATCTGCCGCCGGGCCCAGGTGCCCACCCAGCACTACGCCAACCGTCCCGACCAGGCCGGCGGCGCCACCCTGGGGAACATCGCCAACACCAAGCTGCCGGTGAACACCGTGGACATCGGCATGGCCCAGCTGGCCATGCACTCCTGCTTCGAGACCATGGGCAGCCGGGACGTGGCTCACTTCGTCCGGGCGGTCACCGCCTGCTACGAGGCCGCCCTGACCTTCACCGACACCCAGGTGACTCTGGGCTGAGCCGCATTTTTCACCCCAAAAGAGGGCTGTCTCGTCACGAGACAGCCCTCAGCTTGTCAAAGAAAGCCGCGCAGAGTTTGCCGCCCGCAGGCGGCAAAGCAAGTTTGGTCCGTTTTTTGCGGCGGCGCCCCCCAAGGGGACTTCCGTTGGGCGTGTACGTCGCAAAAAACA
>ENA-UALA01000796-UALA01000796.1-human-gut-metagenome-genome-assembly--contig:-NODE-796-length-13092-cov-10.522513_pt1 | contig 13092 bp, 17 predicted proteins | sample MGYA00243696_ERZ654460 | MGnify/ENA primary metagenome ERZ654460 (study PRJEB26926, sample SAMN06164725) | human gut metagenome | biome: ENVO:00009003; feature: ENVO:2100002; material: ENVO:00002003... | reverse complement strand
CTGCGCCACAGCCTTGGCAGGCCATCGCGCAGCGATTTTGTTCAATCGGAAGTTGTGGAGGAGTGCAATGAATAAAATTGGTACAAAAATAATAGATACAGAACGTTGTATATTGAGAAGAATTGTTCCAGACGATTATCAAATGATGTATGAAAACTGGGCAAAATACGAAGAAGTTTGCAGGTACTTTCCGTTCAATCCCGTAACGGATATGGAAATATATAAAGAAAAGGTACATAAATGGGCAGATAATTATGAATCTGATACATATTTTCATTGGGTAATTGAATGGAAAGAAAATCATGATTTGATTGGAACGATTAATTTGGGAAATGTTGAAGAATCATGTTTTATGTCAGATACATGCTATATGCTTTCGCCACAGTATTGGGGACAAGGTATAATGACGGAAGTGCTTCAAGCTGTACTAAAATATGCATTTGATGAGATTGAATTAAATCGTGTTCAGGCAGAAGTGTTTGATGGAAATGTTGCATCTGTACATGTATTAACAAAGTGTGGAATGCGGTTTGAAGGAATTGCTAGACAAAAGTATTACAAAAAGGACACGTTTATTGACACTGCGCAGTATGCAGTTCTTAAGAGTGATTTCAAAGAGTAAACCCCAATTTAACAACACAGGTGAAACTTCCAGTTCTCACATGAGGTATTTTATGGGATTTAATAACTGTTACATTTTGTTATAGAAATCACAGCAAAGCCTTGAAAACACTAAACTTTTCAGTGGTGTTCTCTCCATCACATCTTGTATCGTGTTATATCATTTTACCCTTGATTGCGAACTTTCATAAGGGAAAAAACAAGGGAAAGGAAATCTGGTAATAACTAATAACAAATAATAAAGTGACAGTTGGAACTGGATGAAATGCTTTTAGTATATTTACAAGAAAGAATAGAAATAGTTCAAGTGCTATTTAGAACTTGGGGCGAGCATCTCGCGAAAGAAATTCATTCTTTTAAGATTGACTTAATTTCAGGTATAGATTTTCCCTCTTGTCGCAAATCCTTAATTCTCTGAATTTGCGCTATACTTTCCTCTCGCTTATAGCGTCGTGTTAAATTTTCTTCTGCTTGTTCAAAGGGCAACATTCCTTCTTCCGTATAATGTTTTAATGTGCTGTATCGCATATTTGTCAGTCTGACTAATTCTCCAATCGTTACATATTCGGAACTTTCTATTACCTCCATGCTTCTTTGTCTTGACATATCGTTAAACCCCATTAAATATTATTGATTATAGCAGGAATAATTGCAGCCATCTCCAGAGCTTCGATATGCTCAATCATTTCTTTTGCAAGCGTTCCTGCCTCACTCTTTTTGATTGCCGCTATCTTGTTTTTTAATTCTTTCTGCTCGTACTTTGAAAAATAGTTTTTTAAATTTCCCGTCTTATCCATGAGTGCTGTTAAAGCAATAACATCTTCTGATATTTCTCCATTTTCCAATAATTCTGCACGGATTTTTTCAATAATTCCTGTAACAATATCTTTTTTGGGAGCATAACTTTCTTTATTGCCTAACAGTCCAGCTTTAACAGACTCTACAACACTAGCTTCTTTTAGGCTTTCCATTAACGCATCTTCAAGTTCGTACAACTTTTTGTTTGTGAAAGCAACCGTATAGGCTTCTACTGCCTTTGCCACTTTCATAGGTTTGCCTTGATTTATCACATTGTAAAGCGGCTTTAGATATGCCATGTCCTCTGGCAGCTCAGCGCAAACACTAAGCTTTTTGTCATTTATAGATATACATTTTGCTAACTGCATTTCCAACAGACCGCTGACAACAAGACACGCAACCGCTTTTTCATTATAGCCTGATATAGTGCCTTTTCCGTTTACTGTGCAAATCATGTACTCCTGTGCAATTGATAAATCTTTCATTTTATTGTCCTATCTCAAAATTTGAAATTTGTCAATATATCTCCCGATATATTTTTATAATTTAAATCAATATCTACATTGGTATTAACTTAGAAAAAATAATTATTGGTTTATCTGCCTTGTTTATCCATACACTTACCCTATCAGTTCTCGCTGGATCTTTGTCCTTACATTCCTTCATTCTGTTTTATGGATAAAGGTACAGGGTAGACTTTTGCTTAGTTGCTGCCTCATTGGGCTGATGGAGGACCCCTCCTTATCCCTGTACCTGTATCGGCATCATAAATCTATTAAGCCGCTAATAACTGGCTCTTTCTATATTCGCCGAAGACAAGCTCCGGCTGGTAATACTCTTTTTTCTTTGACAGTGTAAAAATCAAGGTCAACACCTTTTTGCTTATAACTACCAGTGCCTGCTTTTTTTTCAGCGGATTTTTTTCTCTTGTTTTCAGGTAATCATAAAGTTGACGCATCTCTTTGTTATTCGTTACCATAGTAAGTGAAATTTGATAGAGTACACTCCGCAGATTCTTTCTGCCTCGCTTTGAAATGCAGGTCCCGCTTTTATTTTTACCGGAACTGTCCTCTATTAGGTTATAACCTGCCAGTCTGCTCATCTGTCTTGCATCCTCAAAACGTAACGGATTGCCCAGTTCTCCCAGACAGGCAGCCAGGGAAACAACACCTATACCATCTATACTTAACAGATACTCAGATATTTCTGTTTTCTTCAATGCCTCTGCCATCTCTGCTTCTAATGCATCCAATTGAATTGTTATTAACTCCAATTCCTCCATCAACTGCTGTATTTTAAAACATGCTGCATATTCACCATAATCAACACCTACGCTGTCTTTCGCAGCTTCTACTAACTGTGCCGCCTTTTTTCTGCCAACCGTCTTTTTGACCGCCTTTTTTATTTCATCCAACACACCATCTTCCCCTAATTCCAATATAAATTTAGGAATAGGGCATACTTTCAGAAGATGCATAGATGCTTTCCCTTTGAATGGATGTTTAAACACACTTACAAACTCCGGAAAATATTCATCTAATACTGCTGTAATCGTATTGATGATTGATTTCTTTCTCTTATTCATGCTGTGTCTGGTTGTTGTCAATCCACGCAGTTCTGCATAGACATCATGCGGAAGATATGTTTCAAAATACCGACCGTCTTTTACCAGCCTTGCTATGGTCAGTGCATCCTTTTTATCTGATTTTGTCTGGCTGTTATCATCCAGTTCTTTTGCCTTTTTGGTATGATACGGATTGACCAGCACAACTGTAATTTTTGCCTGTTTCAACATGAAATTTGCAAATGCCTTCCAGTAATGACCTGTCGGTTCCATCCCAACTATAACCATGTTAAAATCTTCATTCTTGCAGATTTCATAAATTCTTGTTAAGATTGCATTGAAACCATTTCTGTTATTTTCAAATTTAAGAGCCTTGTTATGCTCAATACCGCGGCAGTCCACAAATCTTGCCCACTGGTTATGCTTTGCAATATCAACTCCGACAATTAAAGTTTTAAATGTGATTGCTTCAAGTTTTTCGTTAGAATGGTTTTTCTTTTTCATTTTTTTAAAAATCTCCTTTGTTTTGATGTATTTAAAAGTCGCCAAACTTTCTTACATCATACTGGGAGATTTTTTTAATTGTCAAATTTCATGTTCTATAGGAATGCTTATTACTTATCTGTTATTACTGATTACTTACTACTTACTACTTACTACTTACGGTATAATGATAGCACGTTTTAGAGATTTGTCAATACCTTTTTTGAAAAATTGTTTTCTAAAAAAGCGGTAGAGAAAGCTAATTCCCTGCCGCTTGATTGCTTTATATAAAAATCAGTTCTGTTTGTACGATTTCTCCTGCCCTTGCCTGTACATCATTCATTCTGCCAACCCACAACATCGGATTTTCTGCTTTCAGTTGCTCGGTAATGCCATCTCTTAAAGCCATCTGCTCAACTAAGCGAAACATCATATCCTGTGCCTGTTCTTCAATATCGGCAAGATAGTCGTTCAATCTGCCGCTTGTGAGCAGAGTGGTGTAAAACACCCTCTTGTGTTCCTGTAAATAGCGTTTGTGCCACTGTCCCCATAAACCGATAGGCTTGTTTTCTTTTTCGGCTGGTAAAGCAAGACAGAGGATATAATAATCGCCTTGCAACTCATACCAAAGACCATTGTTTTCATCATAAATATGCTTCTTCATTGTGTTATCCTCCAAAATAATCTATTCGCACATACGTCACATTTTCCCGATTGCCACACATTGTTATATCTTGTTATCAGATTTTCTTGCCCTTGTATTTGCCCTTATAAGCAGTCAGGGAAAGAGTAAACTTGTGTGAAATCATATAAAGGGATAAGGCGAACACATTGCGATAAATCCTTTGTTTTCAAGGCTTTTGGAGGATTTTATTGATAACCTATAACCCCTGTTAAGAGGTCATAATTTCCTGTAATTCAAATTAACATTTACTTTTGTTGAATAAATATATTTTTAGCGTTGACTTTTTGAACGGTGTTCAGTATAATCGAATTGAACAATGTTCAAGGAGGGGTTAAATGCAAGAGTCAAAAAATGTAAAAGAAGTAATTATTGACGTTACCACGGAATTGATTCAGGAAAACAACGGAAATATTACGAAAATAACCTCGCGAAAAATTGCAGAACGTGCAGGGGTAGGATTAGGTCTTATTAATTATCATTTTGGAAGCAAAGATAATCTCATTACAATTTGCGTTCAGAGAATTATCAATAATGTAGTAATGTGTTTTGCACCGGATAAAAAGAACTATAATGAGAAAGACGGATTGGACGATAAAGAAAGACTGGCAGATTGGGCAAAGCAGGTGTATGATTTTCTTTTTGATAATTATGCTATTTCCAAAATTTCTATTCTTGGTGATATGCAAAATTATCAGGCAAAAAGTAATTCCGTATATACACAGATGGGATTTTCTATGGCTATCCGAAATGACATTGGAGAAGAAAATAAAAAATTGCTGGCGTTTATACTTACATCAACAATGCAAGTTGCTTTCTTATCAGGGACCTCGTCCAAGGAAATTCTGGGGTATGATCTCACAATAAAGTCAGAGAGAGACAGATATATTGATAGACTTGTAGAAATGCTTTTTCTTGGAGTGATTGACAGGAGGGAGGTCAGAGCTGATGAAAAATAAAATGTATATACTATTGCCGCTGCGTTCTTTGATGTTCATTTCTGTTTTTTTATTGATTTCCCTGATTTCAGGAGAAAAGCTAGAGAATCTGTCTATGTGGTGGTCTGTGATAGCAAGTATTATTAATATTTTGTTTATCGGAATTCTTTTGTCTCATTGTAAAAAACAAAAGATAACATTTGGGAAATTAATGGAATATGAAAAAGGAAAATGTAGATGGTGTGTAGCACTGCTAATAGTTATATCCATGCAGGTAGTCGGAATGGGTGGCATGTATTTGGCAGGATATTTTTGCTATGGAGTATTTCCGTATATGGCGCCTATGATGATTGCACCTATTCCGCTTGTTTTAGCAATTGTTAATTTGTTTCTATTGCCCGTAACAACAACTTTGGCAGAAGATGGTTTGTACCTTGGTATAGGTGTAAATGGCATGAAAAATAAGTGGATTGCAATTTTTGTTCCTGCTTTTTTTTACGCAATACAACATAGTTTTATCCCAATGTTATTGGATGGCAGACATATCATGTATCGATTTTTATCCTTTTTACCATTAACGATATGGATTTGCTATTGGTATTACAAAAAAAGAAATCCTCTGCCTATTATGATTGGACATGGGATTTTAAATGTAGCCACAGCTGTTAATATTTTAGTTACTTCGGCAGTTCCGGGTGTATATGAGATGATGCTGTAGGGAAGGGATAGCTTGGAGGAAAGTATATGAAAATCTTAATTATAAACGGATGTGCACACAAAGGAAATACGTGGAAGTTGGCAGAACAGGCAAAAAACTTTTTGCTTAAAAATCAAGAAGAGATTGAATTTGACGAAGTGCATTTAATTGAGGAAGGATTGCCGTTTTGTATAGGATGCAGTAATTGTTTTCGAGTCGGATATGAAAAATGTCCGCATTATAATATTGTTGGCAGGATAATAGAAAAAATGGAAACTGCGGATGGTATTATAATTACCACTACTACATATAACATGCGGGAAACTGCACTATTAAAAAACTTATTTGATCATTTTTGCTTCATGCTTCACAGACCACACTTTTTCAAAAGCAAGGCGTTGGTTATCACTACAACAGGCGGGGTTGGCGGACATGCAGCAGTTAAAAGTGTGGAAGGACTATTACTGGGAATTGGATTTAATCGATGCTATACGTTTTCCAAGGCGTCTTTTAGTTGGAATTCATATGTACCAAACAACAAGACATTGATTTCTTTGAGAAAGGTGGTTCAAAAGTTTTATAAGGACGTAAAATCAAAGAAAGTACATGACCCAAAGGTAAAATTATTGATACCGTACAATATGTTTCGTGGAATGTCTTTAGCATATGCACCAGGAACAGACTATGAGACAGAAGATGGTGTATACTGGACGGAGGAATGTCGCAAAGGTTTGGTTTATGCACCGGGAGTTAAAGTTGCTTTTTATAAAAAACCTATTGGATATTTGTTTTATTGGATTGGCAAGTTGGCAGGCAATATGAAAGGAATGCAGGTTACGTATAAGAAATAACAGAATATAGTATCGAGTAATTATTGGTAGGGGCGATCATCTCGCCCCTTTATCTTTGCTCCGGTAAGGGCGATTTGCATTCTGCTGTGTGACCTGTTCCTTATACCGCTGTAACTTCTCCTGCATGGTTTCGGTTTTTGGTGCTTTTTCTCCGTAGGTTTCATCCCACTTGGCACATGCCTTTTGATAGGTGTCAAATGCGTTCTGTGCTGTGTGTAATGCTCTGTAGAAATCCTGTACCGTTGTAAATCCATGCTGTCTTACGATAGCGGATAATCCGGCTTTGAAAGCTCGTATTTCCTCGTTTTTAGAGGCAATCCGGCTGTCAAGCTCCTTTCTCTTGGTAAGCTTGGCAAATCCCTTTAAATCGTCTCTTTCAAATTCCAGTGAGTTTCGTTCTCGCTCTGCTTCAAAGATGATTTCGTTCTGCTTATCTAAAGCAGTTTTTATCTTACGAAATTTCTGATAAGCTGCTGCTTCCGATGACATAACCGGTCGTGGTGGTATCTGTGGCTTTGGTGCTTCGATGACCTCCGCTTTTGTTATCGTTACGGTCGGTTCCGGCTTTGTTTCATTTGTAACCGGAGTGGTATCCGTTGTCTTGACACTTTCCGTTACATCAACCTTAGTTCCGTATTCCTGTTCAACAGATTCTTGGAACAGCCTGTTTTTCAACTCCCTTGCGGCGGTTCTCACCTTGGAAATCAGTAGTGCCAGCCTCATGGTCGCATGAGTGATGATATTGGCAAGCAGATTCGGCTGTTTGCCCCATGCCTCAATGGATTGCCGGATACGGTCTGTGATAAATTCCTTCTTTATCTGTCGTATCTCATCCTCCGGTACGCTACATACCAAGGCTTGGTCTACCTCATGATTCCACTGTATACGCACATCGTTGTCCGATTTTATCTGTTCCGCTTTGGGATTATTTTTGCCGATTTTCTTGGTGGCAAGATATAATCCGTTTCTGTCAAATACATGGAGTTTGTCTTTATCATCCTCTATCAGACGATTGATAATGTCGGTATAAAAGCACTTTGCCTCATCTACAAATGCTTCCTGCTTGAACAGCGGGTTCTTAATGGTAAATGGGATTCGCTCATAGACTTCGTCCTTTTTGATAATCTTACAGCCCTTACGGACATTCCCACTATCGTCCAGTATCTCTTTTTTGGTGCGTACATGCTTACCCTGTTCATTGTAGAACATGTTGCGTGTTGCAATCTTTTCTATGGGTTCCGGTAACAGTTCCCTTTCGGAAAAAATGAGATGGATATGATAGTTGGTTTTCCGTTTGTTATGGTGCAGGGCTGATACACACTCCACACCATATTGTTCTTTAAAGCGGTTGGTAAATAACTGTAACAGCTTGTCGGGGTAATAAAGGTCGGGAAAGGATTCCGGTAATGCAATAATCAGTTCCCTTGCCTCGATACAATTCCCTTCCGTACCGCTTTTGAGAAATTCCTGCTGATTGTACCTTGCAAGCTCCGTCCAGTATGACCGTTCTGTGGTTTCATATACCGCATACAAATTTTCCTGCTTGGCATGGCTGGATATATAGGTAATCCTGCCACGGACATTGTGGAGCTTGCTCATCTGAATAAATGAATTTCGCTCGATAGTGCTTCCTCCTCTCTTAAAGAATAGGGAAAGAGGTGGACGTACAGATAAGTGAGTGGACACTTAGGTGTCCGTTTACGAACATATCAGCCTTTCGGCTGGAGCTCCCTGCAAGGGCGAAATACACAGAGCATAAAACGAAGTTTTGTGCGATGGGTGTATTTCGCTCTCAAACGCCGAGGGCTTGTTTGGGGGTTCGTATAGATTATGAAAATCTCTCACTTATCATTTGAATCTTTCCTCCTTCCCTGAAAGTTTTGGTTGATACCAGAGGAAGCACATGATATAATCTATTTGCGTGTAGGTATATCATGACTTCGGTCTGATACATACCAAAGGGTGGTTTCATAGGAAGCCACCCTTTTAAGTTACGGCAGCTTTTCGGCAAACTGCTTTGACAGTATTCTTATCCCTTAAGTCCCTGCCCTCGTTGGCTTCCATGAATTGCTCCAGTATATCAGTTTTTATAAGAACCTTTCGTCCTACCTGAAGAACCGGGAGTTTCTTCCACTTTACCAAATCTCGGAGTGTGTTTCTTCCGATTCCGGTATAGTCGGCAGCTTCCTCGATGGATAAGGCAATCTTCATTTCTGTCATTAAATCACCTCCTTATAAATTGCATTATGCAATTTCTTCATCAAGCATACTATAACCTTTTTATATCTTTTTGTCAAGCGTTACGAAATTTCAAAAATAATTATCAACTTGCATATTGCAATTATAAAAGATATGTGTTATAGTAGTACCATACCGAAAAAGGAGGCGTATCAATATGAAAGATAAGGAATTACGCAAGTTAATCGGTAGCAGAGCGAAACAGCGAAGATTGGAGCTGGGATTGAAGCAGCCGTATGTCGCTGAAAGGATGGGAGTAACACCTTCCACTATTCAGAGATATGAAGCCGGAACAATCGACAACACCAAGAAGCTTGTGCTGGAAGGTCTTTCCGAAGCACTCCATGTATCTGTGGAATGGTTGAAAGGAGAAACAGAAGAACAAAGCAGTGATATTACGGATAAAAGAGAAATCTTAATCCGTGACACCATGAGTTCCATTCTCTCCAAACTTCCTTATGATATGAAGGATGAGGAGGCAGGATTTTCCAAAGACTTACTGCTACTAATGTTACGGGAGTATGAGTTGTTTGTGGATTCGTTCCAGTTTGCCTGTAAGAACTTCAAAGGCAATCAGGAAAATACAGCACTCGCCAAAACAATGGGGTTTGAATCGGATAAGGAATACAATGAAATCATGTTCCTTAGAGAAATCACCCACACAGTAAATGCACTGAACGATATGGGCGATATTGTAAGGATGTATTCCAAGAAACCGGAGACAGCCACACAAAGGCTTGCAAATCTTCTTTCAGAGGAAGACTCCGAATCGGTATAATAGGACAATCGGAGTTATGATATACTTACACGCAAGAAGCATTTCATCAGTTCCGATTGTCTATATCGAAAGGAGTAACGATTATGGCAAAAGGTTCTGTAAGGAAAAAAGGCAAGAAATGGTATTACCGCTTTTATGTGGAGGATGCCAGTGGTAATCTTGTTCAGAAGGAATGTGTAGGAACAGAAAGTAAAACAGAAACGGAAAAACTGCTCCGTAAGGCAATGGATGAGTATGAAGGGCAGAAAATTCTAGCCAAGACGGAGAACATCACACTGGGCGAGCTACTGGATATATGGGCAGAGGATGAACTGAAAGTTAGTTCCCTTAGTAATAACACGGTCACATTATATCTTGGAGTTGTGAAAAAGATAAAAGAACATCCGCTCGGAAAACGGAAGTTAAAAACCGTAACCAGCGAGCATATGCAGGAATATCTGGACCTATTAAGTTTTGGTGGTAAATTGTCGGATGGTAAGGAAACCAAACCTTTAAGTATAGACAGAATTCACTCTTTCTCAGCGGTGTTACAGCGGGCTTTCCGGTATGCAGTATTTCCGAAGAAGTATATAACTTTCAACCCTATGCAGTATGTAGTAATCAGAAGATCAAACCAGCAGGTGGATTTGTTTGGTACAGAAAATGAGGATGTGTCACTGATGAAGACCATTACTCATGAGCAGTTTCAAAAGATTACGGAATACCTTATCAAGAAGAAAAGTTCTTCTCTGTTGGCAATTCAGATATCCTATTATGCAGGATTGCGAATTGGAGAGGTGACAGGACTTTCTTGGAATGATGTAAATCTTGAGGAACAGCACCTGACAATCAGACGAAGTATGCACCGGAACAGTTCAAGAAAGAAGCTGGAGCTGGGAGCAACGAAAAGCAATAAGGTCAGAATAGTGGATTTTGGTGATACACTTGCTGAAATCTTACGAAAGGCAAAGAAAGAACAGCTTAAGAATAGGTTGCAGTACGGCGAGCTTCATAAGCGAAATTACTACAAAGAAGTAAAAGAAAAGAACAGGATTTACTATGAATTGTATTCATTGGATGGAACACAGGAAGTACCGGAGGATTATAAGGAGATTTCCCTTGTATGTGTGAGAAAAGATGGTATGTATCTTGGACCAGACGCTCTTTCACACATGTGTAGCTCCATAGCAAGGCATGTAAAAGGCTTGGAACATTTTCACTTCCACTTATTAAGACACACATTTACAAGTAATCTGTTAGCAAGCGGTGCACCGCCAAAGGATGTGCAGGAGTTGTTGGGACACTCCGCAGTGAGTACAACAATGAATATATACGCCCATGCTACAAGGGAAGCCAAGAGAAATTCAGTAAGGCTTTTGGATAAAGTGGCAGGGGACGATTAAGATGAACACAACGCTTTTCCCTTATAAATTCCCCGTAAGGGAAAAAATAAGGGAAAAGTGAAAATTACATAGATGTTGATGGGCTGGGAAGCCCGAAAATAAAGGAAAGTTGAGCTGAAAGTCATGCAACTTACAGTTTGACGGAGTAATGGATATGAAAATCAGAGAAGTGAATGAAAATAAAAAGCAGTTTATATCATTATTGCTATTAGCTGATGAACAGGAGAGCATGGTTGATCGCTATCTCGAAAAAGGTAATATGTATGTACTTGAAGATGGTAATGTAAAAGCTGAATGTGTTGTCACCGATGAAGGTAACGCAATACTTGAAATCAAGAATATCGCAGTCGATCCAGAAAATCAGGGAAAGGGCTATGGGAAAGCACTAATTGATTTTCTTGCCAGTAAATATGCAGATGAATATTCTGTTTTGCAAGTTGGAACAGGTGACAGCCCGTTGACCGTACCATTTTATGAAGAATGCGGATTTGTCCGTTCTCATAATATTCCGAATTTCTTTACGGACAATTATGACCACCCAATTTATGAGTGTGGTGTACAGTTAATAGATATGGTATATTTGCAAAGATGTTTATAACTTCCTGTTTGTAAATCTCAATAGAATAGCAATTTATTAGCATCGGTCGGAGAAATCTGATCGGTGCTTTCTTTATGCTCGGCAGAAATGCCGGGCAATTTTTATGCCCATTTTGCAGGGAGGAGGTGCGTTATGGCGGGAAGTAGAATTAAGGGTATCACGGTCGAGATCGGTGGCGATACTACCAAGCTTCAGAGTGCCTTAAAGGGTGTCAATTCAGAAATCAAGAATACGCAGAGTCAGCTCAAGGATGTCGAGAAGCTCCTGAAACTGGATCCAGGCAATACTGAGCTACTTGCCCAGAAGCAGAACTGTCCTCTCTTTATCATCGACAAGATAATACACAATAAAGTTGTCTACCGGAAGCTGATGCATTTTCATCGAATGCCAAGGCTCCCATTCAACTAACGTATAACGAGCTGGCATAAAATCCAATGAACGAACTTCCTTTCGTATGCGCCCCAGCTGAGCTGCGGCTGTCTCCTGAACAAGAAGTTCATTCGCAATATACGAATAGATTTTACGTAAATCACCAAGTGCATCTACAGAATAGCCGACATTATAGCTATCCGTCATATGCCAAACTCCTTTGCAAGTACCGCGTCGACTTCATCTGCAGAATATACCTTTCCTTCTTTGATGGAATCAACACCCTTCTGGAGTTCTGCATCAAGTTCTTCTCTGGTCATTGCACCAACAGCTAATGGCTTAGAAGAAGGAAGTTTCAATTCAAACGGCATAACTTTTTTCAGTACGATCTGGCTATAAAGCATCTGAATTGCACTGGATGGAGAAATGCCAAGCTGAGAAAGAATACTCTCAGCATTGTCCTTGAGATTCGTATCTATTCTTGCATAAACAGCGGATGTATTTGCCATAGTATCGCCTCCCTTTTCTTTATTATGTTCGCTTTTGCTTGCAATTGCAAGCATTTGCGCAAATTATTTTGTAACGTAACTTTGAATTTTATACGCCTCTTAAGGCAGAAAGGAATATTTATGGGATTTTTATCGGGGCTATTTCATTTCAGAGACAAGCCCACCAATAGCACCAATGGCAGCTCCTATCGTTTTCTCTTTGGTGGAAGCAACTCTGACAAAGCCGTCAATGAACGAAGTGCCATGCAAATGACTACAGTCTATGCCTGCGTCAGGATTCTTTCGGGGTCCATTGCAGGACTGCCAGTCCATATTTATAAGTATAAGTACACTGACTCGGGTAGTAAAGAAAAGGCAATCAAACATCCTCTGTATCGACTGATTCACGATGAGCCAAATCCGGAAATGACGTCCTTTGTCTTCCGAGAGACTTTGATGACGCATCTTTTCTAATATTGAGCATCAATCTCTCGAATTTGTGAAGTACACCTTGGAACCTTGGATTGTCCGTTGGGAACAGTCCATCAACCAATGTCATTTAGTTAGTGATAAAGTAGGAAACTTTCACGGAAATAAAGCATTAG
>ENA-UALA01000783-UALA01000783.1-human-gut-metagenome-genome-assembly--contig:-NODE-783-length-13266-cov-6.842253_pt1 | contig 13266 bp, 11 predicted proteins | sample MGYA00243696_ERZ654460 | MGnify/ENA primary metagenome ERZ654460 (study PRJEB26926, sample SAMN06164725) | human gut metagenome | biome: ENVO:00009003; feature: ENVO:2100002; material: ENVO:00002003... | reverse complement strand
GTTACTGTCCAAATAACCGGCCGAAGAGAAATAACGGGGACAAAGAAAATCACCGGATAGAGAGCCAAGTGTATCCCAACGCGCTTCTTCCGGATCGAATATATAGAATTTATTATTGTAATACATATTGCCGAAACCACCGAAGATGGTGTAACGCTTGCGGACTGCATCATAATAGGAACAATGATGATGCAACTGCATGCTGAGCCGGCTGTAGCTCTCTACTCTCCAGCCCAACGTATTCAGGTCCAGACTTGCTATCATAGGCTCCGCATCCCCATTCTCTGTATATACCTCGTAGACATATAACCTTTCACTGGCACTGTCAAAGAAACTACCGGCAAGAAACAACTTCACAGGACACCGTTCGGTAAAAGCCTTGGCAGAAATATTTCCCGTCTCCACATTGTAAACAAACAACGAATCACGATTGAAATAATAAATCTCATTTCTACCAATATTATAACAAGAACCTGCTTCTGAAGCCGACGCAAAACCGCCCTCCCGCTTCCAGTGAAAGGCCTCATTAATCAGCCACACCGGATTTTCCACTTTACCGTAAAGAATCCCTTCCCGGTCACAAACCGATTCTCCTTCCGCCTCATCCAAGGGAAACGTGTAAGTGTGGTCAGCATGCACAACCAACTTATCAATAGCTATCTCTGGAACGTCAATAATGTGGTCGCTCTTACCGAACACTATTTTCGGGCTGAACTCATCGGCAAGTGCCACACCCTTGCATACTTTTTCCTGATCATGAATCTTGAGAGTAATCTCATCCTGCTTCAAGTTAAAGGCTATCTTCACCCTGAACCAATGGGATTTCATTGCTCCAGCCTTATTGACAGGCAAGGCTATCAACACACACTTCCCCTCTTGATTCAAACGGAACAAGATATCATTGCCACGAAAATCAAAAAAAAGATTGAAAATCTGTCTTTCATCCTTCCCCTTAACACGCAAGACATAACCGACGCTCTCGGTAGAATACAAAGCTATATTGAACTCCAAGTCAAAATAGTCTCTGAAAGAAGGATAACTATGAGCAAACACATCATAGGATGTTCTTTGATCGATAGGACTGGCTGCGCCACGAAATCTTAATCCGTATGCGGAAACCAGTTGGGTAGTGCAAAGGCCAATTATAAAAATGATATATCTATACAAGTGTACCATTAGGTTTCATTTAAGGTTATGCAATACCATCATCAAACACCAGCCAACATTTATTAACAAATGATGGGAAGATTGGAATGCAAATATATTAAAATATAAACGAACGAAAAATATTTTCTTTGAAAAAGTAATATATCATACAGTCACAAGACTTTCCAAACGGATGTTGAATAAATTTATACTAAATGAAAAGACAATATTCGTAAGAGAAAAGATTATGGAGGTAATGACTGCAAATACCGAAATGACGGCAGTAACCTACAGTACATAATGACAATATAAGAAACTAAAAGTCCGTATCATCTCAGTGCCCATAAAGGCAGCAGATGTACGGGCTTGATGAAAAGCAGACACAAAGGAGATTACATGAACTGCATGAAGAAAAGCTATGATGCAGGTACTCCCATCGCAATTCCTCGGCCATATTCCTGCATATCACCGCAAATATGCAATACCAGGCCATATTGATGGGCATCATCGTTGATACGTACCCAAGAGTTAGCCGTATCGTCGAAATGGAAGAAACCATATTGCCCGTTGATTACGCCATCAGATAGATGGCAGGATAATCATTACCCGGCTTTGCCTTGCCGAAACCAAAAGTATAGATGGTACGTACCTTATCCAAAACACGGAAATCAAATTTTTCTGAAGCGGCAGAGCAGTACAAACCATCATAAGCTGCAATCCACAAATCTTTTTCACGACCAGGAGTAGCATAGATACGGTCTTGCCCTCCACGCGGATCTCCTCTTCGTATGGTAGCACCGGCATTACCGCATTGGACCCTTTAACCGTTAAATTCAATGTGTCAGCATGAAAAGTCATCTCACCATCCTCACTGCTATACAATATTTCGGCCACAGCATCTACAGCATAAAAACGTCGGGAGTCCACCTTATCTGCTATGACGCGGATATTCTTAGGCAAACCACGGCAAACTTGCCAAGCCCCCCTTATCACGAGTCAGATAAGCCTTCGAGCGGTCGGGGGTTCAAATCCAAGAAGAACCGTCTGCTGCCACGGTGATATGCCCATTACGAGACTTCTCCGTTGGAACGGTGGCACACATAGTCCAGCGTCTGCCCCCATCTTCTGAATATGAGATAGTCTTTGCATCCGGCTGATGGCCGAACAGTGTACCAACCCTGACTATCAAATCCTGCTTCAGCCAGGCACCCGTCACTCCATTCGTATTTCCGAAATGAGGATTGGCATGGCTGCCCAACGAATCGGGTCGATTGAGGTCGAAATGCGTAAAGCCACCATAATCACCGATACCGGAAATCAGGCGCGCCCCTTTTTGGGGAGCATAAAGTTCGAGAGACACGGTTTCTTCGATACTGGCAGACATGATACTCTATTTCACCGGTCCCCACGTTCTACGGCAGAGAGGTTGAAGGTTTCCCAACCACCGAGACCGGTGGTAAACATGGCATCTTCAGCGTCGACAGGATCTATCTCAATATCGAACATCCAATGCAGGAGGGGGACTTTTGTATAGGGAGCCTTAGAATAATCATACGCATATCTTGTCTTGAAAATTGGTTTCCAGTTCTTGCTACCGTCGACTGTACGGAACATCTCATCACTCTTATAACTGTGTTTGCCCCCAACTGTGCATACTGGCAATCATATATTTCGGATTACAAGCGTCCACTGATACAACCGCATAGCCAAATCCCGCCTTTTCGCCACCAGGCAGTCTGACGGGAGAAATGTCTGTCCATTTGCCTTTACGGATATCGTATTTCCACACACCTCCATCCCCCCATCTGGCTTGGACCGGAAGTATCCCCATACGTCAGAATCAATTGCCCGTTACTTATCAAGACCATATACGTGGGGCGGTACTGCACTGGCTGTCCCCCAACCGGCTGCCAACTTTCACCATAGTCGTGGCTAACGAACAGATTTTCCTTACCCTCAATGACACTGCCACATAAATATTACGGGTATCACGCTCATCTTTAGCATCTTGTACATCGTAAGCAATGCCACTGCCGCGATTCCCCCATGCGGCACGGTCGGCAAGATTGAACTTCTCGGAAACATCCGAGAAAGACGCTGCCCGTGCCCAACTCCTCCCCTTATCCGTACTGCGCCACAAGCCATGCAAACGGGTTCCCATATAAATGATATTCACATTCTGCGGGTCTACCATCATCCGTTCCCCATTACCACGCCCATTCTCGTTGCCACCCATCGTAAAAGGCACATCAACACGAGCAAAGGTTCTGCCACCATCATAAGAACAGAGTATGGCCCCATTAGAGCTACTGGTATACGTACCGCAGGCAATATACACGTTCTATGGATTCTGCGGGTCAATAGCAATGCTCTCCACCCCCTGCAGATTGCTTTCATCCAGACTTATCCAGTCCAACAAGGGCATCCACTGGCAGGAAACAGCATCCCACCGATAGGCCCCTTCCATATCGGTACGCTCTTCCATTCGTAAGAAACGGAATTCACCGGAGATATATCTTGGGCAAGCATTGACATGCCCCCAGCATCAAACTTATTCCTACTAAAAACAACTGTCTTTTCATAAGCATCAGAGTTCTAAAACAAACATTCTTGATATTTTCTTCAAAGATAGGAATATTTCATTGATATTTCAGACTGAAGCTTTTGTTACAGTGTACATATAGCACTAACAACCAACATTTTAATAAAAGCAAGAAACTAAATTAAACCATAAAAATATTAAAACGACACCTATCACAGTTCTTCTCTCCAACAGTTTTTGTAACAACAATGCAACATATATGACACAAAAACACAACACGCATGCCCGAACTTTGTCACCGACAAATCATTCGACAACAACAGATTATGAAAAAAAGTGCATTGACAGTACTGATTGCCCTGCTGCCATTGGCCGCAACTGCCCAGACGCCCTCCATCAACGGGAACGGAAAAAAGATTGAAAAGGAGAAAATGGAAAGCAAAGACTACCTGCCAAAAATCCACGGAACCATCCGCGCCAAATACGAATATCAGACCACCATGGGTGCAGGACGTTTCGAAGTACGCAATGCCCGCGTCAGCGTGACGGGCAACGTATTGCCCAGCGTAGCCTACAAAGCCGAGATAGACCTCTCCGACGAAGGCCAAATCAAGATGCTGGATGCCTACGCCCGGCTTTTCCCGACAAAAGGACTGACAGTCACCACCGGACAAATGCGCGTCCCCTTCACCATCGACGCCCACCGCTCACCGCACCAGCAATACTTCCCCAACCGGTCGTTCATCGCCAAGCAAGTGGGCAATGTACGGGACGTGGGGTTCATAGTAGGATATACCCTGCCCACCAATATACCTATCACCGTGGAAGGAGGACTTTTCAACGGTTCCGGCCTGACCAATCAAAAAGAATGGCATAAAGAAGTGAATTATTCTGCCAAAGCCCAATTTCTTTTCACCAAAGGGCTGAACCTGACACTGAGCATACAGAGCATCCAACCGGAAGAAATACGGGTGCAATCGTACGACATCGGCGCTTACTATGAGTCCGACCGCTTCCATATCGAAGCGGAATATCTGTACAAGCAATATTCCGACAATGCTTTCAAAGATGTGCAAGCCGTAAACACATTCATCAATTACGACCTTCCGCTGCGTAAAATATTCAATAAAATGTCTTTCCTGCTACGCTACGACATGATGACAGACCAAAGCGACGCCAAGACCACCGATGAAGAAACCGGCGCATTGGTCACCACCGACTACAAACGCCAGCGGCTGACAGGCGGTATCACCTTCAGCCTCAGTAAAGCATTCCGCACAGACCTGCGCCTGAATTATGAAAAATATTTCTATGCCAACAGCAGTATTGCAAAAGAATCTGAACAAGACAAAATAGTATTGGAATTAATGGTACGATTCTAAAAAAATTACATATCTTTGGAATAAGCAAATTGATGTATGACAAATCCGCTTATTCCGGGCATCACTGCCGCAGAACAAGACGTGTTGTATCAAAAGCTAAATGAATACAACCAGAAAAAAGCTTCTTTCAAAGAGGTAGGCGCCTATCTTGTGGTATTGCCAAGAGCAGATTGTCCCCGATATTCACTTTGGATTTACTCCCCTCTGCCCGAAAGGCAATCCATATTTTACATATTCGACCTGAGCGAGGATATACACGAAGCCTTACGAATGGCAAGCACCTTATGTTACTACTCCCCCCGTCCTCTGTCGTTAGTGGAGTATAATGCCAAACGAATGCAGAATAAGGGCGACGATATTATCTCGTTCGGCAAATATCACGGACATTATCTGCACGAAATCCTGCGGATAGACCCTGGCTATCTCACCTGGATAGCTTTCAAGTTCACTCCCCGAATTCCTAAACAGGAACGCTTCGCACAAATCGCCCGGATATACCATTCCGTATACATTGACATCCTGCAACGGAAAGCCAAGCAACCGCCTGCCGGACGCTTTCTCGGGAAAGAAGGGGAAAAAGTGACAGATCTGACCCTGACCGTTCTCAGTGTCCGGCTGGAGGACGACCCCTACAAGACACAAGTCAGGGGTACGACCCCTTACTTCTATGTCCGGCAAATACTAAGGCTGAAAGACACCTCCGGAAATCTTGTGACTTTCCGCGTCAACTCCCGCACGGCAAGCAGGCATTCGTGCCAACTATCCGCTGTGGAACATGCTTACCGGATGGACGAAACCGTCCATATAGCCTCGGCACGCATTGCCGGTACGTACACCATCGGAAAAAACAAATGGACGCGACTTAATTATGTAAAATTTCATCCATAAGACCGAATCCGGTCAAAAATTCCATTTCAAACATCAATTCATCCACCCCTTACCGAAAAGAAACCCGTATTTTTGCTCCATACATATTTAAATACGTAATGCCATGAAAAAACAAACTGCACTTTGGTGCTTATCCCTCCTATTGGTGATGGGAGCCTGCACCACATCCTCCTCCCGGAAAACGGCCGGAGAATGGGCAAAAGTACCCGGAATACTAAAAAATATCGTACCGCCCGTATTCGCCGATACTGTTTATGATGTAACCGACTACGGAGCAAAGAGCGATACAACTTTCGACAGCTGTCCCGCCATCCTCCAAGCCATCAGTCATTGTAACACGAACGGTGGCGGTACCGTACTCATTCCCGCAGGAAATTATTTCATCAAAGGAGCCATCACGCTGAAAAGTAACATAAACCTGCACATCGCCGAAGGAGCACGTCTGGAATTCTCTACCGAAGCCGCCGACTACCTGCCTATGGTACTGACAAAATGGGAAGGAACAGAATGTTTCAACTACTCCCCCTTTATCTACGCATACCAATGTACGAATGTCGCGGTAACCGGCAAAGGAACTATCGACGGAAACGGTTCGGTGACTTTCAACGGCTGGCATGCCATACAGGGTCCTGCCGTAGACCGCCTGCGCCAGATGGGTATCGATTCCGTTCCTGTATACCAACGCGTATTCGGAGAAGGACACTATCTGCGTCCCTGTATGATACAATTTTACGGTTGCAAGAACGTATTGGTAGAAGATTTAAAAATTTACGATTCTCCCTTCTGGATCATTCATCCCGTATTTTGCGACAACGTAACCGTACGGAATGTATATATCGACAGCAACAATTACAATAATGACGGCTGCGACCCGGAATCCTGCACCAATGTACTGATAGAAGGTATGGATTTCAACGTTGGTGACGATGGCATCGCTATCAAATCAGGGCGCGACCAAGACGGCTGGCGCATCGGTCAGGCTACGGAAAATGTTATCATCCGCAACTGTCATTTCGCACGTTGGGCCATCACTGTCGGAAGCGAAATGTCGGGCGGAGTACGGAATATCTATATTGAGGACTGCAAGATAGACAGTTGCCGCAACGGTATATATTTCAAGTCCAACCCGGACAGAGGCGGCTATTTCGAAAACCTGAATATGCGGCGCATCGAAGCCGATGTCTGCCTGTGGGGTGTTATCAATTTCCGCACGAACTACCACGGATACCGGGGTGGCAATCATCCTACACTATTCCGCAACATCTGCATTGAAGATGTAACCTGCAACCGCGTGGACAGCGTAGCGCTCATGGCTAACGGACTGCCTGAAGCTAAACTGCACAACATCACCCTGCGGAACATCAACGTGAAAAAAGCTCCCAAAGCGATACAAATGGAGAATGTGGTGAACCTGACGCTGGACAATGTAGTAGTAAACGGAGAAAAAGTAACTGCCCCCTGATTACTTCTCTCCAACTGGCGGACGCTTACGCCAATCGTCTTTCCGGTAGCTGTCCGGATAAACCGTTTTGTCTACAATCTCCCCGCCTTTGGTACGAATCCAGGTAGTGAATGTGCGGACGTTTTCTTTCATCAGAATAACACGGGCACCATTCGGCAGGTGGTTATACTCCGTATTTCCACCTGTAAAACGCCCGTAAGCCAACAGGATGCCGTGCCACATAACGGAATAATCATTATCATGGTCGTGCCCCACAAAGGTACCCATTACATCACCGGCTTCTTTCATGGCGGCAAACATGCCGGTATTCAAGAGCGGAGCACAAGCCTTTTCCATACGCGTGCCTATCAATATGGCACTCTCATCAGCCGCAGCCTGATTATATTCGGGTAGGGGAATATGGAAAAAAGCCAGGGCAGGCAAAGGCTTTCCACCATTTCTTTCCGTATAAGCAGCGCTCTGGCTACGATACCAGTTTACCTGATCAAGGGTAAACCAGGCATATCCTTTCACATCCGGCAACCGGGAGTAGGAGTGCGAATCCATACAATACAACAAAGCTGCATCACGATTACTGTCGGAAGCCTGCAATGCAAGCACGTAGTCGGGGGAATCGGCCTCACCTCTTTCCGGCTGAATATTATAAGGAACAGAGCGAACGACATCATATAATTCGGCACGCGTCTTATCCTGTTCATTATCATGGTTGCCAAAAGTCACAACAAAAGGAATTTTGCGGGAAGAAGCACAAGCAAGTACCGTACGCATGGCTGTTTCTGCCGGCTGAGAAAACAAGCAGTGTAAAAGGAGAAAGAGAGAAAAACACGGTAATTGATTGACAGATAGAAATGTATGTCTTTTAGTGTCTTTGGGTGTCCGATAGTAAAATTGCAGGAAAAAGCAGATTAGTGCATACTTTCCGTTTCTTATCCGTTACCCATTTAGACAGGCGAAAAACACGGCAATCTAATGACGTTAAACGTCTGATTATAGCACTGTTTGTCTGCGGTTTACATTGTTCGAATAACTCACAAAGAAAGTAATTTTACGAACTAAAAATGTGAGCGTTATGAACAACGAACTTAAGGTATCCTTTTACCTCAAACGAGAGGGTAACACGGAGAGAACAGAACCAAATCCCGATGCTGTTTTTCCGATTGTCGGGAAAATCATCATCGGTAACACCATCGCACAATTCGGCTCAAAGCTGAAAATTGGAGAACGGCTTTGGAATGTAAAATCAGGTCGGGCAATCGGCAAAAGCCGTGTAGCTATTGAACTCAACAGAGAGATTAATAAAATTAATCTCTCCATACACGCACACTACAAGGACATTTTGAAGCGAACCGGAAAAGTAACCGCTATCGAAGTGAAGAACGCATTTCAAGGGATTGCCACTGCACAAAAAACACTGCTTGTCCTGTTCGGTGAAATGATGGAAGATTTCAAAGGGAGAATAGGTACTGACAGGGCACAATCCACCTACAAGCAGTATGAAGTCCTAAACAAGCAGCTTAAGCAATTTCTTCGGGAAGAATACCATGTAGAGGATATTCCCCTAACTGAGTTAGATTTACCTTTCATCGAAGCCTTGAATTTCTTTTTCCGAGTAAAACGCAAGATGAAGCCGAGAACCGTTAAGGCTCGGATTGTCTTGTTAAATAAGTTGATACGTTTGGCATTGCATCGAAGAATTATTACCCGTTCACCTTTTGACGGCTTTGAATTAGAAAAAACGGAGCTTAAAAACAAATCACTCACCAATGACGAATTGGATTTGCTTATGAAAACTCCCCTTAAATCCGGTACACAGCGGTTTATCCGTGATATGTTCCTGTTTTCGACCTTTACAGGCTTGGCGTATGCAGACCTGCATAAACTCTCTTGGAAAGATATTATTACGGAAGATGATGGTAGTTTGTGGATTTCAGCCAACAGGCAGAAGTCTCAAACAGTGTTCAATGTAAAACTATTGAATATCCCTATCCAAATCATGGAGTATTACAAGGGGCTTGCTCCCGATGGAAAAGTATTCCCGTCCATGAGTTTAGGACAGGTCAATGTTGGTCTGAAACGAATTGCAAGAAATTGCGGTATTAATCGGGTATTATCCTACCACGTTGCAAGATACACGTTTGCCTCTCAAATTTGTCTTTCACAAGGCGTTCCAATAGAGAGTGTTAGTCGAATGTTGGGGCACAAACATATTCAGACTACCCAACGTTACGCACGTCTTAACAATGAGAAGATAGGCAATGATATGCAACAACTATCCGCACGCCTTGCCGCTAAATTCAACTTTTAATAATCCAAAATAGAGATATTATGCAAAACAATAGAAGTACTTTCGCTATACTTTTTTACCTAAATACCAGCAAAAAGAAAAAATCAGGCAGCTGCCCTATCATGGGGCGTATCAGTGTGGACGGTAAAAGTTCGGCTTTCAGCACAGGTTTAGAACTATCACCTGAACAGTGGGATGCCAAACTGGGAATAGCCATAGGCAAATCAAAAGAAGAAACAACTATCAACAAGCGGATAGAAAACTATCGGACTGAACTTATCAGGCATTATAAAACCTTATTGGAAAACAAAAGCTACATTACTGCTGAAATCTTGAAAAACGCCATTAAAAGGATTGGGATTAGGCAAAACAGCCTGATACAAGAGTTTGCAGCTTTGCTTGAGGAAAAACGTCAGTCTGTCGGTATTTTGATAGTGGAAACCACTTATGCACATCTTAACCGTGCTTATCACCATTTGAAAGAGTTCTTACAATACAAATACGGAGTAACGGACATTCCCTTTACCCAAGTTGATTTTGATTTTATAGAATCATATGTTTACTATCTGAAAATCAACTTGCAATTTAGTGCAAGCACAACCAATAATACAATTAAGCCATTACGTAGAATTGTAATGCGAGCCTTAAACAAAGGGTTAATGTATCAAGACCCATTCTTTGGCTATCGTCCGCAAAGGATAACCATTACACGAAAATGGTTATCAATGGATGAGATAGAACGATTGATGCAAGTAGAGATGAAACGTGAGAGTGCCAATTTTATCCGTGATATGTTTTTATTTTCGACATTCACGGGGCTTGCTTACGTGGATTTGAAGAACTTACGGCATGATAATATTGTACGGCAAGAAGATGGTAAACAATGGATTGTTCTGAACCGTCAAAAGACCGGAACGACTTCTAAGATTCCACTACTTGATATTCCGTTACAGCTTATCGAAAAATACTGGGACACTGCCTTTGCTGGCTTTGGTGGAAGGGTATTTAGATTATGCACAATAGAAAACACTGATATTCAGTTGAAAAAGATAGCTAAAGCAGCTAAGATTGATAAACGGCTGACCTACCACATGGCAAGACATAGCTATGCAACCCTTTGTCTTTCAATGGGTGTTCCAATAGAAACGATTAGCCAAACATTGGGACATCGAAGTATTACCACTACTCAAATCTATGCGGATATAACCCGTACCAAGATTAATGAGGACATGACAAATTTAGCGGAACGGATTGAGGGGAAATATGAATTGACAAAGTAAGCATCTCACCCCAACCAACATATTTTTTCCTTTTTTTCTCTGATAAGCATTACTTATATGGAGAGAATGAATAAGGCAATGCTTTGGGGGAATTTACTCTTTTTGTGAAGCAAAAAGGAAGAAATTCCCCCAAACCCGTAGGGCTTGGCATTGACGTTTCAGGCTCGGAATATACCTTTGTGTTCAGAGAAATAAAGGATTATACCTTTGAAAAGTAATCTATTAAACTGCATACGGCTATGGCGAAGTTTTCGCCATCAATGGAGTAAAAACCCAACTTCTTGGCAAATGCACTGCTTTTGTCGTTGGCACACTCGATGCCGATATGATTAAAACCGTGTCGTTGGGCTACTTCGGTCAGAAATTGAAGTAGGTGCGTTCCGTGTCCTGTCCGTTCTTTACTAAAACTCAATCGGGCAATAATCAGGCAATCAGGTGGAAATTTGCTTTCAACCTTTCTGATACGCAAATACAAATCTACTCGGCTGTTTCTTCGGGTGGTAATAACATTATCCATTGTCAGATAGACAAGCGATTTACAATATTTGAAACGCTCCATCAGGTAGCAATCTATATCGGCTCTTAGTTCTTCATATTCAATCATCGTTTTATTCCTTTCTTCTTTTTCTTCTTGCGTTTCTGTGCCTGTAATTCTTCTGCCAGTGTTGCATCGTAATTATTGCCATCTCCCAGTGAAAAGATAGATAATATAGAATCACCACCACTATTATTTTGTTGATTGTAAGACTGTTTGTTCTCTGCTTTGCTATCAAGATTGCAAGAAATTATGTTTTCTTTTTCACTGGATTGGAATACTTCTTTTTTCTTTTCGCCAGTGAAGTTTTGTTCCTGTAATTCAAGTTGTTCAGAGATAGAGCCGTTCTTCATCGTATTGTGGTAGTCAAACGATTCTGATAATTGGCGGTTGTAGCCGAATAGCTTATCAAAGCCTTGTTCTGTCTGTTGGAATAGATTCACACGGTCAAAACCACCCGTAACCGTCCCTTTCTTGGTGTCTTTATGATTGGTAAGTGGTGATAGTTTCTTTTTGTTGGCTTGGTCTTTCCGGCTCACAATCAAATGGCAGTGCATATTCAGTTCGTTGTTGGAACGGCTACGGCTGAAATGTATCTTGCCGTAAAACTTTACATCCTCTTCGGATAATCCTTTGTTGAAGTTCTTGGCATATTCAGGGATAAATACCTCTCGGATATATCGTTTCATGGCTTCGGCTTGTTCCTGTTCGGTATTACCCATTGACCGAAGCTCGTTTTCCGATGGGCTGACATGGATAGCGAAAAACTTTGCATCTGTTTTTAGGAGTTGCCCTATATTGGTATCTATATCCTTAATAACCTTTGATTTGTAGATGTTATCATCCGTCAGGTTGAAAAAGCCATCGGTATAGATACCCTGTTGCATCCGTTCCATATCTTCATGCTCCATGTATAACGCTAATTGTCGGCTACTACCTGCATTGTTGTATGTTCCGCCCGATGGTGGGGCAAAATCTATGTGCATGGCTCTATGTGTTTATCAGATTGGTAATTTCAGCCTTTAGATTCTCTTTCCTCTTGCTATCCATCACACCGCAAGCGGATAGTTCTGAATAGAGTTGTATCAGGTTCAACAGCTTCTTATAATCCCGTTGGTGTATTTGATACAGGGCGTTAATCTGTTTGGACTGGTTGTTTATCATATCAGCATGTTTGCCAAACTGCTCACTTATATTTTTGAGTACGGCTGTTTGCTTCTCCCTATTGGCTTCCATCTGTGAGAGGATAAGCGTTTCCAATGTCTTGCCAATGGTATCAAAGCGAATGGCAATAGAATTGGCGGTGCGTATCATGGGATTTAGTTGTTCTTCCTCGTAGTGTCGGATGAAGCGGATTATATCATCCTGTCGTTTGTTTATCTTCGCCAGTTCCGATTTTACGGATTCGGGGGCTTCTGATGGGTTGATACATGCTTTATCAATATAGACAAACGCCAACCTGACTATTTCCCCTTTTTTCAGTGAATAGCGTTTGCATAGCTTATCTATTAGCTTTCCCGTCTGTCGGTCTATGCCGATGGTGGTAAGAGTGGATATATTACTGGTCTTATCCATGATTATAACTTTTTTATAAAGAAAGTAAGATTCATTCAGTTGATTATAAGCGAAATAAGTTTTAGACTTATAATCACTGTTATAAACGGTTACTAACGTAACCCATTAAAGCCGAAGGCTTTGCCCCGCAGGGCAAGAGGGAAGAACAGGACTTGTCCAGTTCCCTCTTGCT
>ENA-UALA01000781-UALA01000781.1-human-gut-metagenome-genome-assembly--contig:-NODE-781-length-13279-cov-11.187235_pt1 | contig 13279 bp, 9 predicted proteins | sample MGYA00243696_ERZ654460 | MGnify/ENA primary metagenome ERZ654460 (study PRJEB26926, sample SAMN06164725) | human gut metagenome | biome: ENVO:00009003; feature: ENVO:2100002; material: ENVO:00002003... | reverse complement strand
GCTCGGAGATGTGTATAAGAGACAGATTATATTGAATCATTTCAATGGCGAAAAAAATCATCAATAAATGAAAAAGTATTCATTGATTTTGTTTATAAATATAAAATTAACAGACAAATAGTATTTGATGTGCTTTTTCAAAATGCAGCAAAAGTAAATAATCCGTTGAATGCAGAATTTTTGCATAAACTGTTGGTTGATAAAAGCCTTGCTCATAGAGATTGTTTGTGGACTACTTATATTAATACTAATCTTGCCGAAGAGAGTAGAGTTTACCAATTAATAGAATTATTCGAAAAAGGTAATGCTTGTATTAGTTTTAACAAAGAAAGCATAATGCTAATTTTAACAATTTTTTCTTGGTTGTTAACATCATCAAATAGATTTTTAAGAGATGAAACATCTAAGGCTATTATAGAAATTCTAAAAAAGGATTTTGATTTGTGTGTTGAATTATTGAAGAAATTTGAAAATGTAAATGATCCATATGTTATTCAAAGATTGTATGGGATAGTTTTTGGTGCTTGTACAAGAAGTCAAAGCATTGAAAAAAGTAATTATTTAGAATTAGTCAAATATGTTTATTATTCAATATTCGATAAAGAGCTCATTTATCCTGATATTCTTTTGAGAGATTATGCTAAAAGTATTATTGAGTTTTATATTTATAAATTTGGTACAAACGATTTGAATTTTGATACATCTAAGATTAATCCACCATATAAATCAATAGAAATTCCCATAGTAGATAAACAAAATTATTATACAGAAAATAATTATGGTAGTGGTTTTAACATGGTTGATTCATCAATGAAACCAAGTTCTTTAGATTATGGATATGGTGATTTCGGAAGGTATGAATTTGAGTCAGCTCTTAATGAGTTTAAAGATGTTGATGTTGAAAATGCATATCATTATGCAATGCAGTTTATTAGAGATGAGTTAGGTTACACTGATGAATTATTTAGCGAATATGATATAAATATTTATTCCCAACGTCATGAAACAAAAAAAATCGAAAGAATAGGTAAAAAGTACCAGTGGATTGCTATGTATAATATATTGGCAAGAATATCCGACCACCATTTGTTAAATGATTATGATGATGGTTGCAGAAAATATAGGGGTACTTGGGAACCTTATGTTCGCGATTTTGATCCAACAATCAATTATAATTCTTTGAATTCAAATGATATACCAAAATTTGAACTTGACCATTTTGATAAAGAAAACTTATTTACAGAATCAGAAAATCCAAGTGATATAAAGGAATGGGCATCAACAAAAACAGATTTTTTTGTTAACAATAAAGATGATCTCGTATTAAAAGACACTTCAGGTATTGAGTGGGTTTTGTTGCATCAACACTCAAAGTTATATAATAAAAAATACGAAGATAATCATAGATATTCTTTATTTTCTAATGGTAATCAGCAATTATGGAAAATGTCTATGGGATATTTGGTTGATGAGAATCTATTCAATTGTTTTAAAGAAAATTTTAGTGATTCAAATTTCGACGGGAGATGGTTTCCAGAAATACGAGAAACATATCAGATGTTTTGTAGAGAATTTGCGTGGTCCGATAGTTTCAAAGATGTTTTCGATAATGGAAAAAGAGATATCTATATAGATTCTGATGAGTTTGAAATTAAAAAAACAATAAAACCTATAATAAAAGAGAATAGTGAAAATATACTGTTCGATTTTGAGGAAAGTGAATACAAGACAAAAAAGCAAAATTTGATAGGTCAGGTAATACAATCTTATCTTATATATTTATGGGAATGCCAGTATGATGCGTCGCAAAAAGACTCAATATCTTTATATATGCCCTGCAAAGAAATTATTGATTGTTTCAAATTAACTCAAAAGCAGTATGATGGCTGTTTTTATGATGGAAATCAATTGATTGTTTACGATGGATCAAGGTCAGGTATTGACGATGGCTTGTTGATCAGAAAGGATTACCTTGAATGTTTCTTAAAAACAAAACATTTGAAATTGTTTTGGACTTGTTTAGGTGAAAAACAATATTTTAGAGGTCATTTCAATAATATTTGGAGTGAGTGGAGCGGGTTTTTGTATATGGATGATAATGGAACAATAAATGGATTGATGAATTGTAAAGAAGTTAGAGAGTCTTAAAATTAATACTTGCAAATTCTAAAAAACCAAGTTAATATACAAAAAAATTAAATGCCGTTGGTGAAGACACCAACGGCATAAACTTTTCGCAGAACAACCACATATATGAAAAAATATTTTGCATAAAATACAGCAACAAAATATCAAATATGGGTATATTTACATAAGAATTATATCAAATACTAGTTTGTATTTCAATATAAATAAGCAAGATTAGTGTTTATTTGTGTTAATATAAATCTATTTATCGTAAAAAATTTGGTAGTAAAAAGTGTTTAATTTAAAATGTATCTGTGCATAGCACAGAAAGGATGATGATTGTGCCAAGAAGAGGCGAAAATATTTATAAGCGAAAGGATGGAAGATGGGAAGCAAGATATGTTAAAGAAATTAAACCAGACGGAAAGAAAATCTATGGGTCTGTTTATGGTAAGAGTTACAATGAGGCTAAATCAAAGCAGCAATTGTGCATTATTCAACCACATAAAAATAATTATAATTCAATGAATTTAACTGTATCAGTTTTGATGGCTGAATGGTTATATAGTATTAAAAATCAGGTGAAACCTAACACATATCAGAAATATGAGGGTGTAATTAAAAATCATATTATAAATAACATAGGCGATTTATTATTAAGAATGATAACAAGCAATAATATTGCTATGTTTACTGATAATCTTATTAATAAAAATTTATCGATAAAAACAGTTAATGATATTCTGATTATACTTAATCTCGCATTAAAATATGCTGAGGAAGAGTATGAAATCAGAATTCCAAGGATTAGATTTCTTAAACAAAATGTAAAAGAAATGCGGGTATTATCTTTGACTGAACAACAGCGTTTGACTTGTTTTTTGAAAAAAGATATTGATATTTACAAATTCGGAATTTTACTTTCACTTTATACAGGAATTCGCATTGGCGAACTTTGTGCATTGCAGTGGAATGATATAACTGATGACTATATCGAAATAAATAAAACTATGACAAGAGTAAAGCAAAATGGCAAAACTCAAATAGTTATTGGCTCACCTAAAAGTGAAAGTTCAAAAAGATTTATTCCTACACCTCAATGTTTATTGCCCTTGATAAAACGCTTCAGAAAAAATGGATATGTTCTGTCAACAGTAAAAAAAGAATTTGCCGAGCCAAGACTTATGCAAATAAAATTTGGAAAAATGATTGAGGAATGTGGATTAAAAAAACAAACTTTCATGCATTAAGGCACACCTTTGCAACAAGATGTATTGAGGCAGGAGTAGATGTAAAATCTTTATCAGAAATTTTAGGTCACTCTGATGTAAAAACTACACTTAACAGATATGTGCATTCATCATTTGAACTTAAACAAAAAAGTATGGCTCAGTTCGAAATGAGTTTAATTTCATAATTTAACAAAAAATATTAACCGTCAAATTTTTGGTCAACATTATCTCAAATCTTTGACGGTTTCTTTGTTTTATATTTATTTTTCATATATGTGGTTGATAAACGAAAAGTTATAAATTTTAAGGGAAATAGTAACAATTTGTATTAATTAAAGTGAAAGAATTTGCCTTGCGAAGATTTGCTCTTTATTGGCAAATTAATTGCTTAAATAGATTTAAATATTAAATTACAGGAGGATGTTAGATATGGCGTTAATTAAGTGTTCTGAATGTTCTGCATTAATATCTGATAAGGCAAGTTGTTGCCCTAAATGTGGTGCACCTGTTGTAGTGCATAGATGGAGATGTTCAAAATGTGGTAATATGATTAGTGAAGAGCCTTGTTTCTATTGTAATAATGATCAATCAGTTGTAAAAACAAATATGGATACTACAACTGAAAATAATTCACAACCTGTTGCACAAAGTCAGAAAAATAGTAACGGTTTGAAAATCATTTTAGGTATTCTTATCTCAATTTCTCTTGTCTTGGCGCCTTTTTATAGTGATTGGTTTGGCGATTTTTTCGGTTCTACATACTATGTTGCAAAACTTCCGTCATATAATGCAGCTAGTGTACAAGTAGATGGATATATGCATAAAAGCAAATCTTGTTGTCAAAAAATTGCAAACACTTTCAACGCTGAGGTTATTAGTGTAAAACCAAACCAAAGTGCAGGAGAAAATAGCTATGGTCAAACTGTAAAATATGAGGATTGTTTTTACTACTGTCCATTGTGCTGTGATTGATAATTTAATCGAAAAATTGTAACTATTACTATACATAACATTTAAATATTTAGAATTAACTTTTATGTTATATAACTTTATTAGACAAACATACCCGTATTGCGAAAAGACATTATATGGTATTATTAATAGCATTGCTACATATGAGACATTAAACAATGTATTAATAATTTGCACAACAACGAATAATTAAATAAATATAATGCGAGGAGTTGACAAAAAGTTCGTCAAAATTGCTAACAATGACATTCTTTAAAGATTATTTTCTAGAGCACGGATTAGAAGTTTTGTAAAAACACTATATTAATAATTTAGGAGAGTAATAAATATGGCTTTAATTAAATGTTATGAATGTGAAGCGGAAATATCTGATAAAGCGATTCACTGTCCAAATTGTGGTGCACCTGTTGTGGTACATAGATGGAGATGCCCAACATGTGGTAATATGATCAGCGAGGATCCGTGCCCGTATTGTCACAACCAAAAGTTATTGAAAAACAAAAATGATGAAACCTTTAAAAACGATAAACTCGATCATCTGAAAGTGTCCAAAAGGAATCATAAAAAGCGATGGATTATATTAGTTATAATTGCTTTAATAATAATCTGCATTGCAGCACTTTTTTTAAAATTGTTTATGCCGGGAAAACAGTTAGATGAATCGGATCAGGAAACAGTTTCTGTTGATATGGGCTTAATCGGCAATAAAATTTCGGTGGACGGAACAGTGGCTTATGTTGCTGGAAACAATAAAATATTAGTTCCTTACATTTTTTGCGGTGATTATAATGAATGTCAAAGTGAAGTTTATACTAAAAGTCTCAAGGGCTGTGAAAATCCGCAATTACCGACTGATGAAACAGATGCTTTGCCGGAAGAAGTTGCAAGAGAAATTATAGCTTTTTATGGAGATACAGGAGGATTCTGGACATCATTAGAAGCTACTCATGCAAATATTGAAATTTCCGGTTATGAACCTGTATCAATGCACTATGCCGGAATTATGGATAATTATTTTTCTGTTGACGAAGATAATGTGGCCACCACTGTATATGGCTACTGCTTAAGCGCTACCGAAGATTCAACAATTATGGGATTGCTTGTATTATACGATGTTACTAACGAATTTGAATTTACAGACATAGAGGATACTGCTGATCCAAATTATAGTTCAGTTCCAACAGATTTATATGAATCTGTTATGGGAGCAAATGATGATAATTTAGATAATACCCAACAAAAAAATAGCAATAATAATGATAAAGATACTGAATTTGAAGTAAACGCAAAAATTTTGGATAATAGTCAGTTAACAATTAATAACGGCTGGATCTATTTTCGGGGAGATCTTGGACTTTGCCGCATGAAAACTGATGGTAGTAATGAGCAACTATTAATTAAAGGAAATCCGCTTAATATTAGAGTTAAAGATGATTGGGTTTATTATTGTGATGATAATCAATCATTATGCAGAATAAAAATTGATGGTAGCAGTAAACAAATAATATATGATGGTGATCCGGGTAAGTTTGTTATTGATCAAGATTGGATTTATTGTTCAGATATACTTAATAGTGAAATATTTCGTATTAAAACTGATGGCAGAAACAAACAAAAAATAATTGATTGGAATTGTTCCGAACAGCTTGCGGTTGTTGATAATTGGCTATATTTTGGAGATTTACATCGTGTTAAAACAGATGGTACTAATTTGGAAAATTTGGAAATACCCGGAGGAGTAGCACATGATATTACGGTGATTGATGACTGGGTATATTATAGAAGTGATTATACTATAAATCGCATTAGAAATGATGGAAGTCAAGGGCAACAGCTTAGTGATGATGATATATCCAGATTTGCCATCATTGATGATTGGATTTATTATTCCAACGAATCTGATGGTTGTAAAATTTATCGTATGAAAACTGATGGTACTAAAAATCAAATGCTTATTAACGAGCCAGCCAGTTATCTTTGGGTGGATGGAGATTGGATATTTTACACAAGTTCAGTAATTGGTGACTTGTTTCGAATAAAAATTGATGGATCTCAAAGACAATTATTATGTCAATCATATTAATGAATCTGAAATTCTCGTAATTTTGCTTTTCTAAAAAATGAATTAACAAATAATTTTCTTCAAAAAATCAAGAGGATAATGTAGTGTTTTATAGCGTGGATGCTAATTGTATATCAATTATCTGAATTTAGGATAAATGTTTTGTGTGAAGTATGGGTTTAAATATTGTCAGTCTTTAGATTTTAGGGTAGGGGCACTGTGAAATATGCAGTGTCTTCCTACCTTTTTAATTTTTATAATACAAACTTCAGCGACCACTTATTGACCATTTATTATCTGAAAACGGTTTATAATGATAGCATAGAATGAAAAAATAATACTAATAAAGGATAAAAGAAAGCGTTAAAAATCGTTAAAAATCATTAGATTTTTCCATCCATACCGGTTTCGTAATCAGTAGGTCCCTGGATATATTTAAGGATACATTTTTCCGCTGTGCTATATCCTATATAAATTTAATATTCGCTGGTATGGCCCAGTAGGTAGGGCAACTGATTCGTAATCAGTAGGTCAGCGGTTCGAATCCGCTTACCAGCTCCAAAAAAAGAGGTTATCGTAAGATAACCTCTTTTTTAATGTTAATACCATTTATTAATCCAACCGTCTTTATCTGTAACAGATTGGGTGGGTGTTTCTTTTTGAGTTGTTGATTCTGTTGTGTTTGTTATATTAGTTGTTGGTTTTTGTGTTGTACTTTCATACGGATAATTAAAAGTTACTTCATTATCTGCGGTATCAGACTTTTTTGTTTCAGTTATTGAAGTATCTTTTTCTGTATTGTTAAAAATAGTTGTATTTTCTTTTGTTACATAGTTTTTGTTTTTATCAGTTTCTGCTTCTTCGTTTTTGTTAGTTACAATTTCAGCATATACTGTACTGCCATTTTCGTCTGTTACGGGTTCGCTGCTTTTTTCTGTTACAGTTTCGTAGTAATGTGTTTCGCCGTTTATATCAGTTATATCGGTAGTGGAAATATCTCCACTACCGATGTTTTTTGCTGAACAAGAAACCAAAATACAGACTAGCGTCACAACAAAAACTATAGAAATTAAACTTTTTTTCATTATTCACCAAATGGGGTGTCATTGTCCCCAGGTTGGATATCACTGCTTGTTGTAATCACATCAACTGTTTCGAATACAGAGATATTAACAAATGGCTTATTGTATTTTTCTTTCATTGTCATGCCTCCTTAAAAAGTAGCTTTTTAACTGCATTTTTAGTATTTTGATCTATTTCGCTATCCTTAAGCACAAGTTCTGATACTTCTTTATAACTGCCGTTAAGGCTGTTTGAGTAGAAGTACATGCCGTCTATGCAGACATAGGCTCTTACGGATATATTTGTGTCGTAATTACTAGCCGGAATATCAGTAAATACGAGATTGAATACCGTTGTGCCTTCTGTTGAATGATCAAGATTGTATGCTGTTTTTTGTTTAATATTATCTGTGCCAACATTTTCAACAGTCAATTGAGAAGAATCATAAGGCGTATTATCATAGTTGTAATGATAAATGAAACCGTATTCGATATCAGAAGCCAAATTCTCTATTTCCGGTATTTCATTCCAAGAGAAACCAAAACGAAGCCCTGTTTTTGTGACTCTTATGGACCTTCCTTTATCCTCAACATTAACAGGTGATGATAATGATGAGTCACGATAGTCACTGGGTATAAATTCGTATGAGTTTTCATTTGCCCACAGCTCGGCATAAGAGCCTGTTGGAGCAACTATGAAATAATTATTTTTATTGTTAACGGTTGTGGAAATAAACTTATCAGAAAGATAAATCGTTAATCCATCGCATTCAGGTAAATGTTCAACGCTTTCAAGATTAGGCGCAAAGACTGTTTTAATTGAATCCGTATCACCAAATGTATGATTCACCATGGTTTTTACCGAAGGCAGATATACGGATTCAAGGTGACTGCAATCCCCAAAAGCATTTGAGGAAATCTCGGTAACCCCTTCTAATTTTATTGATTTAATATTACTTGTGGAAAAAATATAATTGCCTAATTCAACAACACTTGGAAGCTCTAAGTATTCAATAGTGGAATATTCGAAAGTATAATTAGGTAAATTTGTTAATTTGGGTGCGTAAAATTCTTTTAAGTTCCTTGAAAAATTAAAACAATAATCACCGGTAATTTCGGTAAGTTCTGGCAGGTCAATCGATTCAAGCATATACATATGTGATAATGCACTTTTACCCAAAGTCTTTACTTTCGGCAGATTAACATATTCAGCATTTTGTAATGACCACAAGCCCATGAGTTCCACTGAAGTTACATTTGGAAGGTCAATATAAATCGCATTATTTAAACTGTTAAATGAACATTTGTTTATAGTAGTTAATTTTTCGTTATACAGTGCAGGTATGGATGTACAATGGCTGAAAGCATATTCTCCTACCTCCTCAAGTTGGGCAAGGTCAATGGTATCCATCTCACGGCATAAATAAAATCCCCGTGTTTCAACGACTTTCAGATTATTGCAGTATACTGATTTAAGGTCACCGCAGCCCTGGAATCCGCCTTCTCCAACATATGTTAATGTATCAGGAAGTTTTATCATAACCAAATCGGACGCACTGAACACTCGCTTTCCGATACCTGTAACAACAATACCGTCTATAGTATCAGGGATAGTGAGGTAGTTATTGTTACCGTTGTATTCCGTGATGATACCGTTTGTGTCTATAACAAAGTTTTCCTCAGGGTCGGTTACGGTTATATAATAATCAGCAACCACCTGCAGACTCTTCAGTTTGTCACCTGAATAAGCGCAGGCATGAACCCTTGTTACCTTGTCTATAACTATTGGACCTGTATAAAGAATGCCTGTTGCTTTTGATGCTCTGGAACCGTCCAGTGTATAATAAATTTCAGCATCCGGATCACTGCAAGTGATCTCGATCGTAACGCTGTCTGAATATCTGCCGCTTTCCACGGTGAATTCAGGCGGAGTCGCTCTATCCTGATTATATTCTGTTATTGTGCCGATATACAGAGCCATTTTGCCGTAAAGGCTGTCGATATGCTGATCATCATTCGTCCAGACACGCCCGTTATCTTCGAGTAGTCCACAGACTTCATCTGAATTTAAAGATGGATTCTTTGATAACAATAATGCCGATGCCGCCACTACGAATGGACACGACATAGATGTTCCGCTTAAAGTTTCATATCCGTTATCCATATATGTACTGTATACAGACACACCGGGAGCAACAATATCAACCATATTGCCCCAGTTAGCCCATATGGGTTTCTCATCATATTTATCAATTGCGGAAACGGTTATGCAGTTTTCTATTCCCGCAGGTGTGTATTTCGCGGCTTCTGCACCACTGTTTCCCGCTGAAACACATACAACAATTCCCGCGTCGGTAGCAGAGTTTACTGCTTCTTCCATTTCTTTGCTCTCGCCTTTTACGCCGAGACTCATGTTTATTACATTAACTCCATCGGTTATAGCATATTCCAAAGCGAGCGCAACTTTGCTTATTGTACCATAGCCTTCACTATCAAGTACTTTATATCCTTTTACCTTTACATTGGAAGTAGAATTGTCTACCACTATTCCGGCAACATGAGAACCGTGGCCGTCATCGTCCTTTTCATCGTTCTCATTTCCCGATGAACTGATATTGTAGTTAGAGCGAATGACTCTGTTTTTCAGGAACTCGTGGTCATAATCTATGCCGCTGTCAAGTATTCCGACAACGATCTCGGGCAATTCGTCAACAGACGGCAGATAGTCGATGTAATCATCCACGCCGATTGCCTCACTGCCCCAGGAAAGGTGATTACCATAGTTGATACCCATATCGTCATCCGCGGCAGTGGTTTCTACCTCGTCATATTCAGCGGCGGAAACAACAAGGTCGGGTTCGGCATATTCTATTCGATTCTGATTTTTGTAATACTCTTGAGCCGCCTTTGCGCTTTCCTCGTTGTCAAACTGAACAATATGCAAATCGTTATATCCCTCAACGACTGCGACTGAATCAAGCGGGTCAATATCATACTTTGATTTAACGATTAGTCTTTGTGTTTGATAAGGCTTAGAAAGTGTTACAGTATCATCATCAATATCAACTTCAAAGCCCATATCCTCGGCAGATTCCTTATCAAGGGTATTTGAAGAAATGTCATTAACGGAAAAAGTTGATATTCTGGATTCTTCTTCTGGTAATATTTCATACTCTTTAAGTCCATCAGTCGGTATCTCAAAATTATCTTTTGTAACAGTTGCTGTCTCTTCGTTTTCAACAGAAAGCGGTACTGCCTCGCCGCCGACATGGCAGAACTCACTGCCGTCCTCTATCGTGATTTCGGGTATATATTCGCTGTCATATTCTTCTGTCAGCGCGTTAAGTTGAGCTGAGAATTCTTCAAGCGAGATCTCGGGAGTGCTGCTTGCGGCATAGACCGTCATAGGCAAGCCTGCTATCACCACGCATATGGACAATATTAGTGAAATGACTTTCTTCATTATTAACACCACCATATTATTTATTCCTATTTTAAGAATAATTTTAAAAATATAGTAAAGCAACAAAAAAGCCTAACTATTGAAAAATTTGACCTAATTATCGAAATTTTAATTATTGACATAAAAAAAAGACAGCCTTTTAGGCTGTCTATTAATCTATTAAATTGAGAAAACTATTGTTGTTTCAAATGACTTATTTTCTTCATCATAATTCCAATCTAATATTGCGTCATACTTTTTCAGTGTATTCTTAACACTTGTCAGTCCCAGACCGTGCAGTGTTTTATTTTTCTTTGAGGTAAGCAATCTTTGCTCTGAAACCTTTGGTGCTGTATCGGAACTATTAGTAATTTTTATTATCTGCATTGTGTTATTTTTTGAATATACGCTTACTGAAATTCTCTTTTCGCTTGATTTTTCTGCGGCTTCAACTGCGTTATCGAGCAGATTATTCATTACATTAGCCAAGTCTATATCTTCCATAAAATCAAGATTTGCTGTTTTTGTATCAAATGAAATATTTATACTTTTGTTCTGGCAGAGAGATTTGTACTTACTGATGATTATATCGAGAACTTTATTATCGCTCATTCCTGTATATGAATACTCGTTTACTGTGCCGTAAAGGCTGTTTACATACTCCTTTATTTTCGGGTTATCAGAGAGTTTACTTATTTGCTCTAAGTGATTTTTTATATCATGACAAAAGATTTTTAAATCGTTATTATTCTCTTCGATAATCTGCATATATGTATTATCGATTTCCTGCTTTTGTTCTATTGCTTTCAGTTCGTAAAGCTCTGCGGCTGTTTTTGATGACTTACTGTATACCTGAAAAATGATAACATTAGCAGCAAAAAGCAGCAATATGCTTGCAAAACATAATACATATATAAATTCGTTGTTTTTTACAAAACTGGATAAATAATGAATCAATACCGAACAAACAATGCTGCTTAACGGCATTATAAATAAAAGCCAATGTGTTCCTTTTACAGATTCGTCTTTTTTTAAAATCCCAGAGAATATTCTGCTGATTATATAATACAGAAATTTACTTGAAACAAATATAATCGAAAAAGAAATAAAGTCTTGCTTAAATGAAAATGTAGATATTTTAAAGATAGATGAACTTGCATAAATTGATAAATTTTCAGAAGCGAGCATTATTATTGTTATTACAACAGAATGGAAAATAGAATACAAAATTCTTGTGTGATAACAACAAATTAATATGAGTAGATTCGCAACAGTAAAAAAAACGCTATTCAAGACTTCATTAATATTAGATGTTACACAAATAATATAAAGGACCATATAAAGGCTGCCTGAAATCAGAAGCGTTTTTGCTTTTGAGAGTTTTCTCTCAAAAAGTCTTTCAGAATAATCTAGCAAAATTAAAAGTTCAATAATGTAAACAAATATAAAAATTATTTTATATTCAATTCCCATAATCTTCTCCTATAAAATTTACAAACTGCTTTTTTATTTCCGCCTGCTTTTTAGGTGCTATTGCTATAATGCGATTTCCTTTAAGTTCTATTTCGTCACGCTTGAATTTCTTAACATAATTAAAATTGACGATATAGCTTTTATGAGGTATTGCAAAATAACTTGCTGTAAGGTTGTTTCTGAAAAAGTCCATTTTTTCTCTTGCCACATAATCGCCGTCAACTGTTGAAACTGTGACTTTCTTTTTCATTACTTCTACGCACACAATGTCGTTTTTGGATATGGTTACTAATTCGTTATCAGCAGTCTTAAAGGTTATATCATTGTTGTCTATCAGCGCGATTGCTTTTTCAAGACCTTTAAAGAATCTATCTTTATCTATGGGCTTGTCTATATACCTAAAAACGTCAAGGTCCATTGCGTCGTCAAGATATTTATGGTAAGCAGTTATGATAAATATTACAGTATGTCTGTTCTTTTTGTTTAAAGCTTTTGCAGTTTCTATTCCGTTTAGTTCTTCCATCTCAATATCAAGAAAAACAATGTCGTAAGTCTGCAAATCATCAGCAAGTTTTTTGCCGCAAGAAAACTGTTTGCAGTTGTAAGCTATATTTTTACCGCTGAAATATTCACTGACTAAATGCTCTATCTCATCGCGGTATGTCTTCTCGTCATCGCATATTGCTATGTTCATCTTCTCACCTCTGATAATAAAAATATTAACACAAAAAAATCATTGTATCAAGAAGGCTTCACTTTTATTAGGTGAAGCCTTTTGAATTGTGCAAAGTGCTGAAAATAAAAAAGATGTATCTTTAGAAGATTCATAAATAATGGATAAAAACTGTTGGATTTTGTCAATAAGGTTTTATGAGTTGTAGTGGATAAATCAATTTACTGATTTATCCAC